>Ga0247803_1000049_pt1 | contig 84274 bp, 81 predicted proteins | sample UWRJL014104B1_FD_180928 | JGI IMG/M metagenome (GOLD analysis project Ga0247803, IMG submission 180928) | Plant litter microbial communities from Arlington Agricultural Research Station in Wisconsin, United States - UWRJ-L014-104B-1 | ecosystem: Environmental > Terrestrial > Plant litter >... | reverse complement strand
GTGCCGGTCAGCGAAGAGGCGGTTCAGGCGGCGACGGCGGCTTTGGCGCTGCTGCGGGCCGTGCGCACCACCGCCGGGGTGTTCGGCTGCGAGCAGCAGAGATGGTCGGTGCTGGAGGCGCTGAAGGAATCCCTGTCCGCCTATGCCGACGCCGGGCTGGAAGCGATCAATGCCGGAGACTGGCCGGACGAGACCCTGGCCCTGAACATGATCGGGACCGCCGCCGGATTCCTGGAACTGATCGAGGCGACCGATGCGGCGCGCACGGTGCGCCGCCGCGCCGTGGTGGCCGGAACCCCGCCGACCTTCAAGCCCCTGAACCTGCCCGTCCGGCCGTTCCAGGCCGCGTGATGCGTTGATATGGCGCGTGGAGGACGCTGAAAACCGCTTACCTTTTGCGGGATCAGGTTCTAGAGCCACCACCATGGCGATCTTCTCCATTCTGTGCGCCCTGGCGACGGCGCTGGCGGCCCTCATGGTGCTGGCCGGCGCACGGCGTGGCGCGGACGCGGGCCAGACCTCTGGCGATGCCGAGCCGGGCGATGCGGCGGCGCGCGAACTCGACGAACTGGACCGGCTTAAGGCCCGCGGATTACTGGCCGAGGACGCCTGGGCCAGTGCAAGGGCCGAGGCGGGACGCAGGCTTCTGGCCACCACGGTGGCGCCCGTGGCGTTGCGCAACGGACGCCGGGACCGTCAGTGGGTGTTGGGCGGCCTGGCCGTGACGGCGGTCGGGGTGCTGGGCCTCTATGGTCTGTTCGGCGCGCCGGGCATGGGTGATCAGTCCTACGCCAGCCGGGTCGAGGCCTGGGCCGAGAGCACCGAGCCGCTGGAACCGGCCCAGGTCGCGGCCGTGCTGACGCGCGAAGCCGCCCTGCGGCCCGATGAGCCGGGCATTCTGACCATGTTGGGCGCCGCCCGGTTCCAGGCGGGCGACCCCATAGGCGCGGCCTCGGCCTTCCGTCGGGTGCTGGCGGTGCGGCCCGACGACGCCCAGAGCTGGGCGCGCCTGGGCGAAAGCCTGGTCCGGTCGCAGGACGGGGTGGTCGGCGCGGACGCCGAGGCCGCCTTCCGCGAAGCCGTCAAACGCGATCCCGATCAGTTGGGCGCCCTGTTCTTTCTGGGCGACGCGGCCTTGGCGCGCGGCGATGTCGCCGAAGCCCGCAACCGGTGGACGCCGTTGATGGCCGCGCTCGATCCGGCCGATCCGCGCCGGGCCGAACTGGAACAACGATTGGGAGCGGGACAATGAGCTGGCTTCCGCGATCGCCCAAGGCGCGTCGCCGCCTGTGGGTCGTCGCCGCCGCGGCGCCCATCCTGGCCCTGGCCGTGGGACTGTCGCTGTGGGCCATGAACGACAGCGTCACCTATTTCTTCTCGCCGTCCGAGGTGACGGCGGAAAAGGCCCCGGCGGGTCGCAACATCCGCCTGGGCGGCCTGGTCGAGGCGGGCAGCGTGCAGAAACACGGCGCCGACGTGAGCTTTGCCGTCACCGACAACGCGGCCTCGACACAGGTCATCTTCCACGGCGACCTGCCCGACCTGTTCCGCGAAGGGCAGGGGATCGTGGCGCAGGGGGCCTTCCTGCCCGACCGCACCTTCAAGGCCGAACAGGTCCTGGCCAAGCATGACGAGACCTATATGCCGCGCGAAGTCGCCGACCGGCTGAAGGAAAAGGGCGAGTGGCGGCCAGAGGCGGGCTCCGAGACCGGCGCCGCAACGGTCGCTAGCGCAACGGTAGCTCTGTGATCGTCGAATTCGGCGCCTTCGCCCTGTTGCTGGCGTTCGGGCTGTCGATCCTGCAGACGGGGCTGGCGACGGCGGGTCGGATGCGTTTCAGCCCGGTGCTCGCCGGAGGGGCGCAGGGTGCGGCCATCGCGGCGGCGGCGGCCGTGGCGCTGGCGTTCGCGGCCCTGATCTTCGCCTTCGTGACCTCGGACTTCTCGGTCGCCAACGTCGCGAACAACAGCCACACCGACAAGCCCATGCTCTACAAGGTCGCCGGCGCCTGGGGCAGCCATGAGGGCTCTCTGGTGCTGTGGTGTCTGGTCATGACCGGGTTCGGCGCGGTCCTGGCGCGCGCGCGGTCGGGGGCAGGGAGCGATGGCGCGGGGGGCGGCCTGCCGTTCGGGCTGAAGACCTCTGCGGTCGCGGTGCAGGGCGCGCTGTCCAGCCTGTTCATCGCCTTCGCCGTCTTCACCTCCAACCCCTTCGCCCGGCTGGACCCCGCCCCGTTCCAGGGCGCGTCGCTGAACCCCCTGTTGCAGGACCCGGCCCTGGCCGTGCATCCGCCGCTTCTGTACGCGGGCTATGTCGGGTTTTCGGTGACCTTCTCCCTGGCCGTCGCCGCCCTGATCGAGGGGCGTGTGGATACGGCCTGGGGGCGGTGGGTGCGGCCCTGGGCGCTGGCCTCCTGGGTGCTGCTGACCATCGGCATCACCCTGGGCTCGTTCTGGGCCTACTACGAACTGGGCTGGGGCGGCTGGTGGTTCTGGGACCCGGTCGAGAACGCCTCCTTCATGCCCTGGCTGGCGGGCGCGGCCCTGTTGCACAGCGCGGTGGTGACCGAGCGGCGCGGGGCGCTGGCCGGATGGACGGTCTTTCTGGCCCTATTGGCCTTCACCTTCTCGATGCTGGGCGCGTTTCTGGTGCGGTCGGGGGTGCTGACATCCGTCCACGCCTTCGCCGTCGATCCCGAGCGCGGGTTGATGCTGCTGGGCATTCTGGGTCTGACGGCGGGGGCGGCCTTCGCCCTGTTCGCCTGGCGCGCGCCCAAACTGACCGGCGGCGGCCTGTTCGCCCCCATCAGTCGCGAGGGCGCGCTGGTGCTGAACAACCTGTTCTTGACGGCGGGGGCGGCGACCGTGCTGCTGGGGACGCTTTATCCGCTGATCATGGAGGCGGCGACCGGATCGACCATCTCGGTTGGCCCGCCCTATTTCGCCCTGACCTTCACCCCCCTGATGCTGGTCGCCTTCCTGATCCTGCCCGCCGGGCCGTTGCTGGCGTGGAAGCGCGGCGACCTGAAGGGCGCGATGCAGAGGCTGGCGGTCGCGGGCGGGTTGGCCATCGCCTGCGGACTGGCGGGCTGGCTGGCGTTCGAGCCGAAGAAGGCCATGGCCGCCGCAGGCCTGGCTGTCGGGGCCTGGCTGATCCTAGGCAGCCTGGCCGAGGTCGCCGAGCGGACGCGGCTGTTCCGCGTCGATCTGGCTGAAACGATGCGCCGAGCCAGGGCCCTGCCGCTCGGCGCCTGGGGCATGACCCTGGCCCATGCCGGTCTGGGCGTCTTCTTGCTGGGGGCCGTGGCCGAGACGGCGTTCAAGGTCGAGGCCGGCGCGCCCCTGGCCTTGGGCGACAGCGTCCAGGCCGGTGCCTATAGCGTGCGGCTGGACAGCGTCCATATCATCGAGGGGCCGAACTATCTGGCCGAGCAGGGGCGGATGACGGTCGAACGGGCCGGGTCGCGTCCGCGCACCATCACCGCCGAGCGCCGCTTCTTCCCCGCCGGCGGCCAGACCACGACCGAGATCGGCCTCGATTTCCGCGGGCTGGACGACGTCTATGTGGTGATGGGCGAGCGCCGGGCGACACCGGACAAGGCTCAGGCCTGGACCGTGCGGGTGCACTGGAACCCCTGGGCGCGGCTGATCTTCCTGGGGCCGCTCATCATGTCTCTGGGCGGCGTGCTGTCGCTGATGGACCGCCGCCTCAGGGTGGGGCCGGCGGTGCGGCGCAAGGCGGTGGTGGCGTCATGAAGCGGATGCTGCTGATCGCGGCGGCGTCCGTCTGGCTCGCCGCCTCGGCCCTGGCCCAGGAGCCGGGTTCGGCCCCCGATCAGCCCCTGGCCGATGCGGGCCAGGAAGCCCGCGCCCAGGCCCTGTTCAATGATGTGCGCTGCGTCGTCTGCCAGCACGAATCCATCGCCGATTCGCCCGCAGGCATTGCCGGGGATATGCGCCGTCTGGTGCGCGAGGAGATCGCCTCGGGGTCGAGCGACGACCAGGTGCGGGCCGATCTGGTGCGGCGCTGGGGCGACTACATCCTGTTCAAGCCGCCGGTCGAGCCGGGCACCTGGCTGTTGTGGTTCGGGCCCCTGCTGGCCCTTGTGGGCGTCGGCGGGATCCTGGCCTGGCGCGGCTGGAAAAAGCGCGCAGACGCGGCTGCCGAAGCGCCTTTATCGCCCGAAGAGACGCGTCGGCTGGAGGAACTTCTCGCATCGGGCGCGGTTCGCCCCGATCCTGACGCATCTTCGTCCCACGACTGACGTTCGGGGGTATCAACGATCTCCGGGCGATGTTTTGGCTTCGGCTGAACATCGGCCTATATCTCAACGCGAAACGGCGCTGGTGCTGGCGCCGAAAGAGGATCGCTATACGACGATGCTGAAGCGGAAAGAGTTCATCCTGGGCGCGGCCGTCGGCCTGTCCTTTGCTGCAGTCGCCACGGCGGGCGGCGTCATAAGCTGGCCGGGAGCCCACGCCGAAACGGCCCGGGCAGGCCAACTGGTTCCCTCGGCCGGCGCTTCGGGCCTGGCCTTCGCCCCGCCGCAGGGCGCGCCCCTCTCGTTCGCCGACATCGTCCAGCAGGTCGCCCCGGCCGTGGTCCAGATCGAGGTCGAGACCCGCGTCGAACGCCCGCGCGGCGGCGCCTTCTCCATCCCCGGCCTGCCAGGCTTCCAGTTCCAGGCGCCCGGCGGCGCCGGTCCCGAGGCGGAAGAGGCCGAGCCCCAACTGGCCCAGGGCGCGGGTTCGGGCTTCTTCATCACGGCGGACGGCTATGTCGTCACCAACAACCACGTCGTCGCCGACGCCCAGAGCATCAAGGTCAAGCTGTCCGACGGGCGCACCCTGAACGCCACCCTGGTCGGGCGCGACGAGAACACCGACCTGGCCGTCATCAAGGTCGAGGGCACGGACTTCAACTTCGTCAGCTTCGAAGAAGGCGTCGAGCCTCGCGTCGGCGACTGGGTCGTGGCGGTCGGCAATCCGTTCGGCCTGGGCGGTACGGCGACGGCCGGCATCGTGTCCGCCCGCGCTCGCGACATTCAGGACCGGGCGACCTCCGCCTATGTCGACTATCTGCAGATCGACGCCGCCATCAACCGGGGCAATTCGGGCGGCCCGACCTTCGACATCCACGGTCGGGTCATCGGGGTGAACTCGGCGATCTTCTCCCCCTCCGGCGGGTCGGTCGGCATCGGCTTCGCCATCCCGGCCTCGACGGCCAAGGCGGTGACCGACCAGCTGATCCGCGGCGGTTCGGTCGAGCGCGGCTATCTGGGCGTGTCGATGCGGACGCTGCAGGACAATGAGCGCGAATCCCTGGGCCTGCCCGCCGACACCAAGGGCGCCCTGATCAATGACGTGACGGCCGGCGGTCCCGCCGAGCGCGCGGGCCTGCAAGCCTTCGACATCGTCACCTCGGTGAACGGCCAGCGCACCGAGACGGGCAACGCCCTGACCCGCGCCGTGGCCAGCGCCAAGATCGGCGACGAACTGCGGGTCGAGTTCCTGCGTGACGGCCGCCGCCAGACGGTGTCCGTGCGGGCGGCCAAGCGGCCCTCCGAAGCCGAGCTCTATCCGACCGAAGACGGCGCAGGCGCGACGCGTCCGGACGCCGCCGCACCTTCGACCGAAACCATCGAAGGGATGTCGGTTTCGCCCCTGACCTCGGCCCTACGTCAGCGGTATTCGATCGCCGAGGACGTGCGCGGCGTGGTCGTGACGGGCGTGACCCCTCGCTCCAAGGCGGGCGAGCTGGGCGTGCCAGCCGGCACCGTCATCCTGCGCGCCAACAGCCGTGCGGTAACCACGCCGGCCGAGCTGAAGGCGGCGATCGACACGGCGCGGGCGGCGGGTCGTCCCGGCGTCCTGCTGCAGTTCCGCACGGCCACAGGCCAGACGGTGTTGCAGGTGCTGGAACTGTCCAAGGTCGAATAGGCCTCAGCGTCGTCCGGCTCCGACTATGACCGAGCCTTAACTCACGGAATCGTCGCGGATACGCTATCTTCCGCGACGATTCTGAATTCTCGGGAGGGGCTGATGCGTATTCTGGTGGTCGAGGACGACGCCGAGGCGGCGACGGCGATGATCCGCGGCCTGACCGAGGCCGGGCATCAGGCGACCCATGCGGTCGATGGCGCCTATGGCCTGCTGGAGGCGCAGAACGGCGGCTATGACGTCTATGTCGTCGACCGGATGATGCCCCGCCTGGACGGCGTCGGCATGGTCGAGACCCTGCGCGGCAACGGCGATCAGACGCCGGTCCTGTTCCTGTCGGCCCTGGGCGAGGTCGAGGATCGCGTCACGGGCCTGAAGGCCGGGGCCGACGACTATCTGGTCAAGCCCTATGCCTTCGCCGAGCTGATCGCGCGGGTCGAGGCCCTGTCACGCCGTCGCGAAAGCGGCGGGGTGCAGACGGTGCTCAAGGTCGCCGACCTCGAGATGAACCTGATCGCCCGCACCGTTCATCGCGGCGGGACCGAGATCGACCTGCAGCCGCGCGAGTTCCAGTTGCTGGAGTTCCTGATGCGCCACGCCAACCAGTCGGTGACGCGCACCATGCTGCTGGAGAAGGTCTGGGAATACCATTTCGACCCCCAGACCAACGTCATCGACGTCCATATCAGCCGCCTGCGCTCCAAGATCGACAAGGGCTTCGACCGCGCCCTGCTGCAGACCGTGCGCGGGGCGGGATACCGGCTGGAGGGCTGACCGGCGATCCGTCCGCCTTTCCTCAGGGCCGGCTATTTGCTGGGCAGGAAGGGCGAGAAGGTGATCACCGTGAAGGTGTCGCGGATGTGGGGGCGGGTCTGTACCGACTTCGTCACGAAGGTGCCGATGTCTATCTCCTTGGGCAGCTGGAACTTGGCCAGCAGGTCGTACTGGCCCGAGGTGGAATAGACCTCGGAGACGTTCTCGACATTGTCCACCATGTCGGCGGCCACGTCGTTGGCGTGCCCCAGCTCGCATTTGATGAAGACGAAGATGGCGGTCATCATGGCGTGTGTTCCCGTATGTTGCGGGTGTCGTAGCGGATGCGCGCGTGACCGGTAAGACCCCAGCCGCTTCAGACCCCGGTCTGGAGGCCCAATACAACAACCGCGCCGCCGTGCCCGACCACCCGGCCGTCATGGGCCGCTGGAAGACCGAGGCCCAGGCCGCCCGCGCCACCCATCCGCCGCTGGCCCTCCGCTATGGTCCCGGCGAGCGCGAGGTCATCGACCTGTTCGAGGCGGCGCCCGCCGCCGGTCAGGACCACGCCCCCGTCGTCGTCTTCATTCACGGCGGATACTGGCAGGCGCTGGACCCGTCGTGGTTCAGCTGGATCGCGCCGGCCTTGCTGGCCCACAGGATCAGCGTCGCCATCCCCGGCTATGACCTGTGTCCCCATGTGCGGCTGGGCCGGATCGTGGCGCAGATGCGCGAGGTCACGACCCTGCTGCGCGCCCGCACCGGCGTCCGCCCCGTCGTCGCCGGTCATTCCGCGGGCGGCCACCTGTCGGCCTGCATGCTCAGCGAGGGCAAGGCTTCGGGGGCTATGGCCATTTCCGGCGTCTTCGACCTGAGGCCGCTGGTGCAGACCTCGCTGAACGACGCCCTGGGCCTGGACACGAACGGCGCCGCCGCCCTGTCGCCCATCTTCTGGCCTCCGCCCAACGGCGGTGCGCCCGGCGGGACCGAACTGGACTGCATCGTCGGCGGGGCCGAGACCTCGGAGTTCATTCGTCAGAGCCGCGACATGGCCGAGCACTGGGGCGCGAAGGGCGCCGACACCCGGTTCGAAATGCTCGACGGCCTGAACCATTTCACCGTGCTGGACCCGCTGGCCGACCCCGACAGCGGGCTGGTGAAGCGGATCGTCGAACTGGCGCGGGCCTAGGGCGAAACAATAAGTTCCGGCGCCGCCGGCTTCGCATCCCCGTCCCGCTGCGATAGACAAACGCACGATCCGGAGATTTCGAATGACCCACGACCGCCTCAGCGTGCTGAACGCCCTGCAACACCAGGGTGTGGCCCCGGTCTTCTATCATTCTGACCCCGAGACCTGCCTTCAGGTCATCCGCGCCTGCTACCGGGGCGGCGTCCGCGCCATCGAGTTCACCAACCGCGGCGACTTCGCCTGCGACCTGTTCGGCGACTTGGCCAAGGAGCTTCAGCGCACCGATCCCGACATCATCATGGGCATCGGCTCGGTGATCGACGCGGGCACCGCCGCCCTGTTCCTGAACCGGGGCGCGCGCTTCGTGGTCAGCCCCTGCCTGGTTCCCGACGTGGCCCGGGTCTGCAACCGGCGCATGACCGCCTATTTCCCCGGCTGCGGCTCGGTGCGCGACATCGGCGAGGCGCATGAGCTGGGCGTCGAGATCGTCAAGCTCTTCCCCGGCGCCTCGGTCGGCGGCCCCGATTTCGTCAAGGCCGTGCTGGGCCCCATGCCCTGGACCAAGATCATGCCCACCGGCGGGGTCGACCCGGACGAGGCCTCCATCGCCAAATGGTTCGGCGCCGGCATCGTCGCCGCCGGCATGGGCTCCAAGCTGATCACCGACGCCGCCGTCCGCGACAAGGACTGGGCCGGGATCGAGGCCCAGGTGAAGAAGACCGTCGAGGCCATCGCCGCCTTCCGGGCGCGCTGACATGCGCCGCCTCGCCGACCTGCCGGGCGTGGACGATCTCGAGCTGAAGGCGCTGATGAAGCCGCGCTTCGCCGATCCCGACATGCCCGAGGGGCGCGACGAGATCGATGCGCTTTCGCTGGCCATCTTCGGCCTGTCGCTGGATCAGGCCGAGGCGAACGCCCTGCCCGCCGACTGGGACAATGCCCATACCTGGCCGCCTGCCGATCAGGCCGAGGCCTTCGAAGCCGAGGGTTGGGACGTCACCGACAAGAAGCGCAAGCCCCTGCGCCTGCTGCCCATCCTCAGCCTGCCGCTGTGGCTGGCCGTACGCGGCGTCGCAGGAACCCTGCCGTTCCACGCCGAGCCGGACGTGAAGGAAAGCGACTGGGGTTCGGGCCTTGCCGCAGAGGCCGCGCGTTTCCGCAAGCGCTAGGGTCGCCCGGATCAGGCAGGGATCGGCCAGGGGTCGGATAGGGTCCTTTTTACAAGATCCCGGAACGAGACAGGCCCGTGTCGGTTGGCCTCCTGACTCCTTATGTTTGCGAAAAGACCGCCATGACCGATTTCAGAGACGTCGTCGCCGCCCAACGCTTCGAACAGGGCTTTGTCGATCCCACCGGCCAGACCCGCACGGTCTGGGCCGACTACGCCGTGCAGAAGACCGAAGGCGGGGGAGACCGCCGCGCCATCCTGCACGTCGAGGCCGAGGACGAGCTGCGCGGCACGGGGGCGGCGGGCCTTTTCATGCAGCAGCTGGCCGACCACGCCCGCGCCGAGAAACTGACCCTGACGCCACGGTGCAGCTATGCCGTGGCCTGGTTCAAACGGCACCCCGATTATGCCGACGTGCTGGGCTAGCCGCCCGAATAGCCGCCGATGATCGGCAGAATCTCGCCGGTGATGAAGCTCGACATCTGGGGCGAGGCCAAAAAGACGTATGCGGGCGCGATCTCCTCGGGCTGGGCCGGGCGTTTCATCACCGTCTGAGACCCGAACTGGGCCACCTGATCGGCCTGTTTGTCGGCGGGGTTCAACGGCGTCCACACAGGGCCGGGGGCCACCACGTTTACTCGGATGCCGCGTGGCGCCAGGTGCGTCCCCAGCGAGCGCGCATAGGCGTGGATGCCGCCCTTGGTCAGGGAATAGTCGAGCAGGTCCTTGTTGCCTTGCAGACCCGTGACCGACCCGGTCATGACGATGGCGCCGCCGGTCTGCATGTGCGGGACCGCCGCCTTGGTCAGGTTGAAATAGCCATAGAGATTGGTCTTCAGCGTCCGATCGAAATGCTCGAACGTCAGGTCCTCGAACGCCTCGACATGTTCCTGGAAGGCGGCGTTGGGCACCAGAACATCCAGCCGCCCGAAGGCGTCGAGCGTGGCCTTAACCGCGCGCTCGGAGAAGGCCGGATCGGCCACATCGCCCTTCAGCACGATGGCCTTTCGGCCCTCGGCCTCGACGGCCTTTCGGGTGTCATCGGCGTCGGCGTCCTCGTCCAGATGACAGATGACGACGTCGCAGCCCTCGCGAGCGAACAACACCGCCACGGCCCGGCCGATGCCGGAATCGGCCCCGGTGATCAGGGCGGCGAACCCCTCCAGCTTGCCCGACCCCTTCCAGAAGGGGGCGTCATACATGGGCGCGGGATCCAGAGCGGCCTCGTCGCCCGGCTTGGTCTGGTGCTGTTTCGGAAAGGGCGGTTCGGGGTATCTGCGCGCGCCCGCCTGGACTGCCCCTTTAGGCTTCTCGTCGCCCCCGGATCGGGCTTTGGCGTCGATGTCCTTCTGGATCGAACGTTCGTTGTCGGCGACCTTTTCGGCGGCGGGGGTGAAGCGATCGGCCATGGCGGGTCTCCGGACTGAATGTGCGCCAGAAAAGCGGCCCGCATCGCCCCTGGTTCCAGGACTGTCGGATTCCCGCCCCCGGCGCTCAACCCATTGGCGAAACCGCCGATCCGAACCATGATCGCCAGACGACTTCGCGCGTTGAGCCGCAAAGGAGGCCGTGATGCCGATCGATTCCCTGCCTGATCTCGGCGCCTCTACCGGCGTGTTGCAGACCTGGATTCTGCCCGCCCTGCTGGGACTGGGCCTGGCCTCGGCGACGGGGCTGCGGACCTTCCTGCCGCTGCTGATGCTGGCCCTGGCGGCGCGGTTCGGCCTGTTCGGCGTCACCCTGAACGATCACATGGACTGGTTGGTCGCGACGCCGGCCATCGCCGCCCTGGCCGTCGCCGCCGTCGTGGAGTTCGCGGGCGACAAGATCCCGGTGCTGGACCACGGCCTCAGCGCCATAGGCGTCTTCATCCGCCCCATCGCGGGCGCCTTCGCCGCCGCCAGCGTCTTTGCCGGACTCGACCCAACCACGGCCGCCATCGCCGGGGTGATCGTCGGCGCCCCCACGGCCCTGGCCTTCAACGCGGCGCAGGGCGGGACCCGTCTGGCCTCGACCGCGACGACGGGCGGGCTGGGCAATCCCATCCTGTCCTTCGCCGAGGATGTGCTGAGCTTTTTTACGGTGCTGCTGGCCTTTGTGGCGCCGATCCTGATCCCGGTCGCCATGATCGTGGTGGCGCTGCTGGTGTTCAGGCTGGCCAACCGGCTGCGCGAACGCCAGCCGACCTGAGCGTCGCTCTAGGTCGTCTTGTGGACGATGGCGCGCATGGTCTCGGCCTTGCCCGGCAGGTCGGCATGCAGGCGCGAGGCGATCTCGCGCGCCCCGACCGGATAGGCGTCGCCGCCCTCGGCGATTTCGCGCGCCATTTCGGCGGCCTGCAGCAGCACGGCTTCCAGCGCTTCGACCTGTTCCAGCGCCAGGGATCGCGCTTCGAGTTGCAGCCGCTTGACCCGGTCCCCCGTCGTCTCGGGCGTCTTCATGATCTCGTAGACGGCGCTCTCGGCCTCGACCAGACGCAGGTCAGGCTTGCCGGATTTCGAGGGGGGAGACTTGGCCATCTGAATTTCCTTGGTCTGGCAGAAAATGAGCGGCGGAGTCGCGCGTTCCGTCAACCTTCGCCATTAAGGATGATCCAGCGTCGGTGTGGCGGTCGGACCACAGGTCGCGCCGTCAGACCCGGTCCCTGCGCGCCTCCGCCTCCTCCAGCAGGTCGCCCGCCTCGTCGTTGAGTGCGGTGCTTTCGCGGCGCGGTTTGACATAGGGTTCGGGCTGCGGCGTCGAGGTGTTGTTGCGCCACAGGGACCGCCCGGCCTGCAAGCCGCCGGTGACCTGCAGCGTCAGCCGCTCCTCGTCGCGGCGACGCACGTCATCGATGGTCTGGCGCGCCTCGTCCTCCAAGAACCCAAGGTCCTTCAGGACGTGCTCGCCGAAGGCCAGGGCGCTCTCGAAGGTCTCGCGGATGTGGAACTCGACCCCCGCCTGGATCAGCCGGATCGAGTGGCCGCGGTCATAGGCGCGGACGAACAGCTTGGTCAGGGGGAATTCGGCCTGGACCAGTTCGACGATTCGGTCGGCCGTCTCGGGCCTGTCGACGCAAACCAGGATGGTCTCGGCCTTCTCGGCCCCCGAGGCGCGCAGCACGTCCAGCCGCGAGCCGTCGCCGTAATAGACCTTAAAGCCGAAGTTTCCGGCCGCCTGGATCATCTCCACGTCGAAATCGATGATCGAGACGTCGACGTCTCGCGCCAGAAGGGGTTGGGCCACGACCTGGGCGAACCGGCCAAAGCCGATGATCAGCACCCGCTCGCGCAGGTTCTCGGCGCGGTCGATGCCGTCCATATCGTCCACCGACACCGCCTGGTCTCGCAGCAGGAAACGCGAAACCACGATGGTCACCAGAGGGGTCATCACCATCGACAGGATGACGATGGCCGTCAGGATGGCGCTGGTCCGCGCGTCGAACAGACCGGCCATGAAGGCGGCGCCGAACAGGACGAAGGCGAACTCGCCGCCCTGGGCGAACAGGGCCGCCCGCTCCAGCGCCTCGTTGTGCCGGGCCTTGAACAGGCGGGCGATGACATAGATGCCGATGGCCTTGACCACCATGAACAGCACCACGCCCCCGACGACCCACTGCCAGTCGGCGACGACGACCCCCAGGTTCAGCGACATGCCGACACTGAGGAAGAACAGGCCAAGCAGGATCGAACGGAAGGGCTCCACGTCCGCCTCCAGCTGATGCCGGAAGGTCGAGTCCGACAGCAGGACCCCGGCCAGGAAGGCGCCCATGGCCATGGACAGCCCGCCCAGGGACATGGCCCAGGCGGCGCCGAACACCACCAGCAGGGCGGCGGCCAGCATGACCTCGCGTCCGCCGTATTTGGCCAGTTGGCGGAAGATGGGATTGATCGCGTACTTGCCCGCCAGGATCACCCCGCCGACGGCCGCGAGAGCCAGGCCGATGGTCTGCCACAGGGGCGGCCCGTCCTCGGCTGTACCCATGGCCGTGCCCAGAACGGCGACGATGGCCAGAAGCGGCACGATAGCCAGGTCTTCCAGCAGCAGGATCGACACGGCCCGCTGGCCGTGCGGCGTGGTCATCTCGTTGCGCTCGTCCAGGGTCTGCATGATGACGGCGGTCGAGGACAGGACGAAGCCCATGGCGCCGATGAAGGCCACGGCCGGGGCCACGCCGAACACCATGGCGGCGACCGTCAGCAACAGGCCGCAGGCGATGACTTGGGCGGCGCCGAGCCCGAAAATCTCCTTCCTCAGCTTCCACAGCTTGGCCGGTCGCATCTCCAGCCCGATGATGAAAAGGAAGATGACCACGCCCAGTTCGGCGACGTGCAGGATTGCCTCAGCGTCGCCGATCATGCCCAGGGCATAGGGGCCGATGACGACCCCGGCGGCCAGATAACCCAGCACCGAGCCCAGGCCGAATTTTCGAAACAAGGGCACGGCGACGACCGCGGCGCCCAGAAGGGCGACTGCGTGCCCCAGATTCAGTCCCGCTTCCGTCGCCATATCGCCCGCCCTGCTGTCGTCAATTGATAGTGGGGGCGGACCGCGCAGATTGCGACTCCCGCCAAGGCTGCGGTTGCACAGCGTGATCGCATTTCTGCAACAGTGAAGCCCCGCCCTTTTTCGCCCGCGGGCCGGCCACAGTTTGGCCGAACCCCGATCCGCCTCATGCACCCAACGATAAACCGAGGGAGAGCGACGATGCTGGCGACCATGCTGAAACAGGGGGTGGCCGCCGTGATGGGCCTGGCACTCGCCGCCCCTGCCGCAACGGGCGGGGTGACTACGCCTCCGGTCCAGACGCCCCAGGTCATCGACGGCGCCGTCAATGCCGCCACCTGCACCACCTACGGCTTCGACCTGAAACGCCGCCAGGACGTGGGCTATCAATACCGGATGCAGATGGCCTCGCCTTCTATCGGCATGGCTGGTCCGCCGCCGCCTCCTGCTCCGCCGCCGCCACCGCCCATCTCCGTGCCGCTCGAAGCAACAAGGAAAGAGGACCGTGTCGAATACTCGGCGCCGCCGGTCATGGTCCCCTCATCGCCCGGTGCGACGATGCCAAGGCCGATGCCCATCCCGCAGCCCCAGACGCCTGCCGACACCGAACGCTATCCCGACGCCACCCCCAATCCGGTCAAGCGCACGGCGGATGAGCCGGTCTCGACCTTCTCCATCGACGTGGACACCGCCGCCTATTCCAACGTCCGCCGCTTCATCGACGAGGGGACCGCGCCGCCGCGCGACGCCGTGCGGGTCGAGGAACTGATCAACTATTTCGACTATGGCTACGACCGGCCGGCCAACCCGAATGAGCCGTTCGCGATCACCACCGTCGTCGCGGCCTCGCCGTGGTCGGCCTCTGCGGGACGCCAGATCGTCCACATCGGCCTGCAGGGCTATGAGCTGCCCGCCGCCGACCAGCGCCCGCTGAACCTGACCTTCCTGGTCGACGTCTCCGGCTCGATGGGCTCTGAGGACAAGTTGGGTCTGGCGCAAAAATCCATGAACCTCATCATCGACCGGCTGCGGCCCCAGGACACGGTCGCCGTCACCTATTACGCCGAGGGGGCGGGCACGACCCTGGCCCCGACGCCGGGGACCGAAAAGCTGAAGCTGCGCTGTGCGGTGGCCAGCCTCTATGCGTCGGGCGGAACCGCCGGGGCGACGGGCATGACCAATGCCTATGATCAGGCCCAGGCCAGCTTCAGCCGCGACAAGGTCAATCGCATCCTGATGTTCACTGACGGCGACTTCAACGTCGGGGTCACCGACGACAAGCGGATCGAGGATTATGTCGCCGACAAGCGGGCGACCGGCGTCTATCTGTCGGTCTATGGCTTCGGGCGCGGCAATTATCAGGACGCGCGGATGCAGACGATCGCCCAGTCTGGCAATGGCGTCGCCGCCTATGTCGACGACCTGAACGAGGCCCGCCGCCTGTTCGGCCCCATGTTCGACCGGGGCGCCTTTCCCATCGCCGACGACGTGAAGATTCAGGTCGAGTTCAACCCGGCGCGGGTCAGCGAATACCGGCTGATCGGATACGAGACCCGACTACTGAACGAAGAGGATTTCGCCAACGACCGCATCGACGCGGGCGAGGTCGGATCGGGTGCCTCCGTCACCGCCCTGTACGAAATCACCCCCGTCGGCGCCGCCTCCCAGATCCCCGAGCGGCGCTATGAGGGCAATCGCCCTGCGGCTTCGGCGGCTGCTCCTGCGGGCGAGATCGGCTTTGTTCAGGTGCGCTACAAGCGGCCCGGCGAGGCGACCTCGCGCCTGATCCAGCAGCCCATCGCCAATCACGTCTCGCGCGCCGCCTCGGCCCAGCCGCCCGAAAGCACCCGCTGGGCCCTGGCCGTCGCCGCCTTCGGCCAGAAGCTGCGCGGCGATCCCTGGATGGCGTCTGACTATGACTGGTCCCAGGTGCTGGAACAGGCGCAGGCCGCCCGCGGCCCAGACCCCTACGGCGACCGTGCCGAGTTCGTGCAGATGGTGAGAGCGGCGGGTCAACTGCCCGCGAGGTCGCGGCCCTGAGGCGAGGTCTCCCTCCCTGCCGCCGTCTGGCGACGGGGAAGGGGCGGCGGCTGAGCCCGTAGCGCGATGCCCCGCTGTTGCTGGCCAAGGATGGCGGAACCCGGCCAGCCCGCGGGGGGTTTGTGTGGCCAGATAAACATTCGAAAGACCCGCCATGAAGATCCGCGACGTGATGAGCAAGGATGTCCATGTGGCCCGCCCGGGCGACAGTCTGAGGGCCGTGGCCGAACGCATGGCCTCGGGTGATTTCGGCTTCATTCCCGTGGCCGAAGGCGACCGTCTGGTCGGGACCCTGACCGACCGCGACATCGTCGTGCGCGGCGTCGCAGCGGGTCTGGGCGTCGAGGCGACCGTGGCCCAGGTCATGACCGGCAATGTCACGACCGTGCTCGATTCCGATGACCTCAAGGTGGCGCTGGACGCCATGGGCGGCGGCAAGATCCGTAGGCTGCCGGTGGTCGACAAGCACGACCGCCTGGTCGGCGTCGTCTCCCTGGGAGACCTGTCGACGCGGGTGAAGGAGAAATATGCCGGCGAGGCCCTGGAAACCATTTCCCAGCCGGGTTGAGATGGGCCGGCGGATAGCTCGCCCTGCCGTCTTAACCCCTGCTTCACCGTGATCGGCAACGGCCCGCTAAGGTGGGCGTGCGATGCCTTTCGGTCGGATACGAGGGGATCGGCATGGCGCGCGCACAGTTCCAGAAGGGCCAGAAGGTTTGGGTCGAATGCGTCGGCGCATGGGCCCATATCGAAAAGGTCCAGCCGGTCTGGGCCAAGGGCTTCGACGAACCCGTCCGGGTGACCTACGACATCGGCCTGGGGCGTGAGTTTCTGGCCTCCGAGCTGTTCCTGCCGGTCGAGGATCCCACCGACGGCGACCTGGGCCAATGGCGGATGCTGCGCGCCCGCAACAAGTGGCAGGCGGCTGAGGATGTGCCTCATCACCCCTTTCCCGGCACCTATCCCGTCGTCGTCACCGACAGCCAGGACTGGGGCGGCTGGCGCGTGCCGGGCGCCGAATACGACCGTGATCCCGAACGGATCGAGTTCCAGGCCCGACTGATCGCCGCCGCTCCGCGTCTGATGGCCCTGGCCCACACCCTGGTCGATGCGGTCGGCGACAGCCCCGAGGACGCGCCGCCACAGACTCAGGCCCTCGCCCGACAGGCGCGCGAGGTGTTGCGCAGCATCACCGAGGTCCTGGCGGCCCCGCCGACGGCGATCCCGACACCGCCGCCAGCGCGTCTGGCGGCTATCCGCACCGCCTGACGCCTTTCGTTAACCAGTTCTCGACAGGAATCGCCGACGCAGCCTAGATTCGCGAGGTCGTCGAATCATTCGCGCGCGTCCGGCGGCCGGTCCGTGGCCGAGATCGCGCTCAATCCGGGAGAGCGCCTTGCGGGGCAAAGAGCGCCGCATTCAGCAATCCGGGCGCAGGTCCACGGATCAGGCCGCCGACGGTCTGCCGTTATGGGCGCGCATCTCCGTGCTGGCCGTGACCCTTGGCATCGCCGCCTATGTCCTGCTGGTGGCGCGCGAGACCGACAAACCCCACCGAGATCTGGAGACCGCTCGTAGCGCGTCCCTGCAACAGGAGGCCCAGCTTCTGGCCGCCGTCATGGAGGGGCGGGTCGCCACGGCCCGCGCCGCCCTGCAACTGGGGCAGGCCGCCCTCGCCGCCGCCCCCAACCGTCCGCTGGACGCCGCCGAGGCCGCGCGCAACGCCGCGCCTGATGCGGGCTTCGCCGTCCTGTCCCCCGCCGGCGTGCCGCTGGCGAGCGCGGGCGCGCCTCCCGAAAGCTTCACCGTCCGCAGCCTTGGCGCCGGGCCCGCCAGCGCAGCCGACGTCCGCCTGAGCGCCACGCGAGACGCCCTTCTGATCGGGCCGGAGACCGCAGCGCGCCCGCGCCTGGTCGCCCGCGTTGCCTTGCCGCCCTCCATGCAGGCCAACGCTAGGGCGGGAGCAGGCGCAGTGGCGGGTACGTCTCTGGCTCTGGTCTCAGCCGATGACGGCGTGATCTCCGAGGCCCTGCCTCAGGGCGCGCCCGCCGCCATTCTGGGCGCGGACATCGCCGCTCTGGCCGCCCAGAAGGCCCCCGCCCGCACGCGTCCGGCTGCGGGCGAGCCGATCACCGTGGCTGCGGCGCCCGTCGGCGGCACGGGGCTTGTGGCCGTCGCCGCCGGCCAGGCAGGGGCCGGAGCCGCCCTGTTGTCCGACGCCTGGGTCCTGGTGCTGCCGACGCTGCTGGGCGGTCTGGTGATCGCCATGGTGCTGCTCCAAGGCTGGCGCCAGAAGCGACAGGGCCGCGCCTGGGCCGAGACCGAACACCGCTTCCGGGTCGCGGTCGAGGCGGCCCGCTGTGGCGTATGGGAATGGGATCTGGAGACCGAAGAGGTCGTCCTGTCCGACTATATGGCCGCTCTCGTCGGACTGCCCCAGGGCGGGGCCGCGCCCGCCGAGGCCGTACTGGAACGGGTCCATCCCAAATACCGCGAACAGGTCGCCCACGCCCTGCGCCAGGCCGCCACCTTCGGCGCCTTCGAGACCACCTTTCCCGTGCCGACCGGGGATGGCTCGATGCGCTGGATCGACGCCCGCGGTCAGGCCCGCGGCGCCCGCGCCGACAACGGCTACACCAGCATTCTGGGCGTGGCCCTGGACATCACAGAGGCTCGCCGCGCCAAGGCCCACGCCCAGGCCGCAGAGGGGCGACTGCGGGACGGCATCGAGAGCGTATCCGACGCCTTTTCCCTGTTCGACCGCCACGGTCGCCTGATCTTGTGCAACCAGGCCTTTGCCGACACCTTCGGTCTGGCGCCCGAGATGGTGCGACGCGGCGCCCTGAAGGATGAGCTGAACCGCATCACCGCACTGGCCATTAAGGCGGATCATCCGTCTACGGATCAACGCGCCGGAACGCGCGAGGTCGAGCTGCATGACGGCCGCTGGCTGCGCCTGTCGGAACGCTACACCTCTGATGGCGGCACCGTGGTCAGCGCTGCGGACCTGACGGTCATCCGAAGCCAGGAGGCCGAGAGCAAGCGCGCGGCCTCGGCGCTTCGTCTGATGGTCGACCAACTGGAATCCAGCCAGGAAAAGCTCAGCCTGCTGGCCCGCAAATACGAGATCGCCATGACGCGGGCGGAGGCCGCCAACCAGGCCAAGTCCGAGTTCCTGGCCAATATGTCCCACGAACTGCGCACCCCGCTGAACGCCATCAACGGCTTTTCCGAGATCATGGCGGGCCAGATGTTCGGCCCCCTGGGTGACAAGCGCTACGTCGGCTATGCGGGCGACATCCTGAAGTCGGGCCAACACCTGCTCAGCCTCATCAACGACATCCTCGACATGGCCAAGATCGAGGCCGGCAAGATGACGCTGCATTACGAGAAGGTGTCGTTGAGGGAGGTCTGCGAGGACGCCATCCGCCTGATGCGGGGCAAGGCCCAGGATTCAGGCCTGACCCTGATGCTGGACGCGCAACAGCTTGAGGAGATCGACGCTGACGAGCGCGGCATGAAGCAGGTGATGCTGAACCTGATCTCCAACGCGGTGAAGTTCACGCCCGAGGGCGGCTCGATCACCGTCACGGTGGCGGCGCACGGCGACGGTCGTCAGCGGGTCGCCGTCGCAGACACCGGGATCGGCATCGCCGCAGAGGATCTGGGGCGTCTGGCCCGCCCCTTCGAACAGGTCGAGGGTCAGCATTCCAAGACCACCCAGGGCACGGGCCTGGGGCTGGCTCTGACCAAGTCGCTGATCGAGATGCACCACGGGGCGATGACGATCGAAAGCCAGCCCGGCAGCGGCACGACCGTCAGCTTCGATATTCCCGTGCGACGCCCGATGGCGCCCGTCGTCATGGCCGAGGCCCGCGCGGCGTAAGCCTCCCACGCTCCGTCATCCTCGGGCTTGTCCCGAGGATCCAGACTCCCGGCGAATGCGGGTTCGCGCGTCCCCGATGGGGGTATCTGTGATCCAGCCCAGCCGTCGGCGTTTCTGGGTCCTAGGCACAGGGCCTGGGACGACGGGTGATCGGGTCACATTCGCGAAAGCGGCATCAGCCGAAGCGGCTCAGCCCTTGGGCGTGGCGGGTGTTTCGTCGCGCGGATGATCTGCCTTGCGCTCGCCGTGACGTCTTTCGCCGGCCCCGTCGCCGCCCCGGTCGCTGCTGCGTCCGCCGCCCTTGCCGTGGCGGCTGAGGATAGCGCCCATGGCCTGACGGTCGTCGGGCTGCAGCGTCGCCAGCAGGGCCACGGCGTCGCTTTCCAGCCGCGCGCGTCCGCGCAGTTCGGCGGTGCGCGAAGTCTCCAGCAGGGCGCTGACCGCCGCCGGATCGAAGGCGTTCGTCGCCGAGGTGGCGGCCACCGCGGCGCGGCGCGCGCTGCGGGCGGCCTCGAAATCGGGACGGGCGGCCAGGGCCGAGGCCTTCAGCCCCTGACCGACGCGCTCGCGCACCTCGGGGTCCAGGGTGGCGAGGATCTGGGGCACGGAGGCGTCGCGACCGGGCCGGCGCTGGTCCTCGACCTTCTGGTCCACATTGGCGCGGGTGATCACCGCCGTGGCGCCGCCGACCACGGCGAACAGGTTCAGGGCCACGGACACGGCCAGGGCGATCTTCAGCGCGCGCGACTTGCCTTCAGGGGTCATCCCAGCACCTCGGTGTCGTCCACGGCGATCATCTGCGCCTGATAGAGGACGGCGTCCGCCCGCGCGTCGGAGGTCATGTGCAGCGTCAGGTTGGCGCCGGCGATGACGCCGGCACAGGCCGCCACGGCCCACCCGGCGCCCGCCCACAGGATCAGCCGATCCCAGACCATCCGGGCCTTCTTCGGCGACAGGCCGGCGGCCATGGCCGAGGCGATCACGGCGTCGCGCAGGGCGTTGGACACCATGGGACGCGGCGAAGCGTCCAGGGCGGCGTCAGTCTGGCGCGCGTCGAACATCAGCCGTTCGGCCTGTACCGCATTCGCCGCGACGAAGCCTTCGGCCGCCGCGCGCTCGGCCTGGGGCCAGTGGCGTTTGTCGGCGCCGTAAGCCTCGGCCAGCTGTTTGATCCTCTCGGCGTTCATGGTCATCCTCGTTCAGCTCCTGCACGTCTCGTTGCCGGATTGGCCGAAGCCAGATCCGCCAACGACTGCCTCAGCGCCCTTCGGCCCCGCGACAGCAAACTTTCCAGCGCCTCGACGCTGACCGACATGAGATCGGCCGCCTCGATATTGGTCAGCTCCTGATAATGACACAGGACGATGGCCTCGCGCTGCCGATCCGGCAGCCGCTTCAGCGCGGCGTCGACCCTGAGGCCCAGTTCGGCGCTCAGCAGACCCGCATCGGGCGCCGGCCCCTCGTCGGGTCGATCCGGCGGCGTCTCGGTCGGAACCTCCCGCCTGCGCCTCAGCCGATCGTAGCAGAGGTTTAGCGCGACCCGGTGCAGCCAGGTGTCGAACTTGGCCTTGCCCGGCCGCCACTTGGGCGCCTGTTTCCAGGCCCTCAGCATGGCCTCCTGGGCCACGTCCTCGGCCTCGGACGCATCGCCCAGCATCCGTTGGGCGAGCGCAAGCATGCGCGGCAGTTTCCGCGCCACCATGGCCTGAATGGCCGCGGGCTCGCCTTGAGCCACGCGGCGCACCAGATCCTCGTCGGGGTCGGCGATTGCAGACAAGCCGGCCTGTTCCCTCAAAAACATTAGGGCTCGATACGTCCGTGACGGCCGACCCCGACATCGGGTTTACTCCGAAGCGGGCGCCGAAGGCGACGCCCGATTGGCGGTGCGGGCCGCCTGACGCTCGGCGCGGCGCTCCTGCCACTGCGAACGCATGGCCTCGCGAGACGCCGTCTGTTCGGCGGCGCTCAGAAAGCCGTCGCGGTCCGTGTCGATGGCGGCGAAGCGTTCGGCCATCTTGGCCTGGACCTCGGCGATGACCACCGGGCCGCCGCGTTCGCCGCCTCGGCCAGGACCCCGACCGGCATGCATCGGACCACGGCCATGGCCGCGCCCACCGCGCATATGGTCGCCGCGGGGACCGCGCTCAGCCTGCTCAGGACGAGCGCGTTCAGCGCGAGGCGCATCGAACTCGGCGCGGGTGATGGAGCCGTTCTTGTCGGCGTCCAGCCGGTCGAAGCGGGCGGCCTGGCGTTCAGCCCGATGCGCCTGCATGCCTGCGCGGCGTTCCTCGGCAGAGACGGTTCCGTCGCGATTGGTGTCCAGGGCGGTCAGGCGGGCGATGCGGTCGCCCATGAACTCGGCCTGGCTGATGCGGCCGTCATTGTCGGCGTCGCGCGAGGCGTGGCCGCAGTCCCATCCGTGACCCGGTCCAGCAGGCGCCGGCGCGGTCTGGGCGGTGGCGATACCGGCTGCGGCGGCCAGGGCCGCAACCGACAGGCCTGCGAAAATCATAACCTTCTTCATGTCTCTGCTCCTCGGCCGGCGAACCGGCCATGTGCACCCCGTCTGCAAGGTTCAACGCACGCGAAGTCAGAGTCCGTCGCGATCTCCGGGAACCACTGCTGGCAGGGCGGTCTCAAAGGCTGCACGACACGCCGCCCGCGCCGTCTTCAGCCGCTCGACCAGGGCGTCGAAGTCGGTCTCGCCCACCGCCTCGGCCAGACGCTGACGGAAGGTGGCGGATTCGGCCTCGGGGTCGGGCCGCTCGTCATAGGCGCACGCCAGAACCTGACCCACGCCCTGCTGCAACCGCCAGGCCGCCGCTGCATCCGGCTCGTCGGCCAGTTGGGTCAGAGTCGAGACCGACAGGTCGCCGCCCTCGGGTCCGGCCTGAAGCTGGCGGAACTGGCCCAAGAACTCGGCGTCCACCAGCCCGCCCGCGCTCAGCTTCATGTCCCAAAACCCGTCCGGCCGCCGTTCTCGATCCATCAGGTCGCGCATGCTGCGGACATCGGCGGCGACATCGACGCCGGGACGCGGCCGACGCAGGGCCTGGATCACCGCCGCCTCCGCCCGGACGCCCAGGTCGGGATCGCTGGCCCAGACCACCCGCGCCCGGGTCAGGGCCATGAACTCCCAGGTCGCGGCTTCTTCGCGGTAATAGGCTTCCAGCCCAGATAACCGCACCGACACCGGACCCTTGGAGCCCGAGGGCCGCAACCGCATGTCGACCTCGTACAGCCCGCCCTCGGCGGTACTGGCCGACAGGGCGGCGATCAGACGTTGCGTAAAGCGCGCGCCCCACAGATCGGCGCTCCAGCCCTTCAGCGAGGACACGGCCTCGGGCGGGGCCTCGTACACCGTCATCAGGTCGAGATCGGACGCCGCCGTCATTTCGCGCGATCCGGCCTTGCCCAGGGCGATCACCGCCACCGCGCCGGGGAAGTCGCCGCCCAGCCGCGTGGTCTCTCTCAGGGCCGCATCAGCCAGCACCCGCATGACGGCGTCGGCCAGGTTGGTGAACCCCAGGCCCGCCGCCTCGGGTCCGATCCGTCCGGTCAGGGTCTGCATTCCGATGCGGAACGCCTGTTCGCGGTGCAGGCGGCGCACGGCGTTCATGGCCCCCTCGAAATCCTCGGCGGCCGTGGCCTCGGCCTCCATCTGGGCGAACAGGCCGGTATTGGGGCCGAGCGGGGTCTGGAACCGCGCGTCCAGCATCGAATCCAGCGCCGTCGGATAGCGCCCCAGGGTCCGCGCCAGCTTGGGCGCAAAGGCCATGACCCCGACGATCAGGCGGAATAGCTCGGGCTGGTTCAGGAACAGGGCCTGGACCTGCACGCCCGAGTTCATGCCGGAAAAGAACACCGCGAACCGCTTGAAGGCCGCATCGGCGGCACCCGTTTCAGCCAGGGCGGTCAGCAACTGGGGCGCCAGGCGGGTGAACAGTTCGCGCCCGCGCGCCGACCGTGTGGCGGGGATGCGGCCATGGTGCCAGCTGCGGATGGTGTCGGCGACCTGGCCGGGCTGGCTGAACCCCATCCGCGTCAGGGTCTCCAGCGTCTCGGGGTCGTTATCGACGCCGGTGAAGACCAGGCTGCCATAGGGGGAGGACAGGTCCTCCTCGCCCTCGAACAGCTCGCCATAGCGCTGGTTGACCCCGATCAGCAGGGCCTCGACGCTGGCGTCAAAGGCGGCCAGATCGCCCTCTCCGGCCAGCGCCGCGACCATGCCCCGCCGCACCGGATCGACCGGCAGGCTGTGGGTCTGTTCGTCGTCCAGCATCTGCACCCGGTGTTCCAGACCGCGCAGGGTGGCGTAGGCCGCCGTCAGTTCCTGGGCGATCTCGGGCGAGAAATGACCTGCCGCCGCCAGCGCCGCCAGCGCCTCGTCGGTGCGTCTGAGACGCAGGCCCTTGTCGCGTCCGCCCAGGATCAGCTGCTGGGTCTGGGCGTAGAACTCGATCTCGCGGATGCCGCCCCGGCCTAGCTTCAGATTGGCGCCCGCCGCCTCCAGTCCCTCGCCGGTCTTGTGGGCGTGGATCTGTCGCTTGATCGACTGGATGTCGAGCACCGCCTGATAGTCCAGGCTGCGGCGCCAGACGAAGGGGATCATCTCCTCCAGGAACTCGGCCGCCGCGATCGGGTCGCCGCATACGGCGCGCGCCTTGATGAAGGCCGCCCGTTCCCAGTTCTGGCCGACGGACTCGTAATAGGACAGGGCCATGGGCGTGGCCACGACGGCGGGCGTCGAGGACGGATCGGGCCTGAGGCGCAGGTCGACGCGAAAGACATATCCGTCCGCCGTCCGCTCGCTCATCACCGAGGTCAGGGTCTGGGCCGCGCGGTTGACGAAGGTCTGGGCCTCCACACCCGCCGCCAGCACGGGGACCAGGGCCTCGGGATCGAAGAACAGGCTGATGTCGATGTCGCTGGAATAGTTCAGCTCGTTGGCGCCATGCTTGCCCATGGCCAGGCCGAACACGCCTGGTACCGGCCCGCGGGGGTCATCGCCGGCCGAGATCAGCCGCCCCTTCTCTCGCGCTTCTCGCCCGACCGAGGCCAGGGCCGCCTGGGTCGAGGCGTCGGCGAAGGCGGACAGAGCCGCCGTGACCTGGGTCAGGTCCCAGACCCCGCCCAGATCGGCCAGGGCCGTCAGCAGATGCAGGTCCGCCTTGAGGCCTCGCAGCGGCGCCTTCATCGGCTCGGGCAGTTCGTCCAGCGCGACCGTAGCGCTCAGGATGTCCAGCAGTCTCTGATGCGGCTCGGCCTCCAGCGTCAGGCGCAGTCGATCGGGCGACCGCCGCGCCAGTCCGGCCAGATAGGGCGAGGCGGCGAACACCGAAGCCAGGGCCGGCCAGGCCGTTTCCAGGGTCGCCGTCCAGCCGCCTTCGTCCGCCGCCGGGATCAGGCGCTGGTGGATCCGCTCGGCCGCCTCGACGTCGAAGATCGGGCCGCATGGGGCGATCCGCGCGCCCAGGGCGGCGGCGTGGTCTGCGTTATCGTCGGTCATACGGTCGTCGCCGGGGCGGGCGGCAGGACCAGGGCGACCCGCAGGCCCGGCCCGAACCCGCCATAGGCGCCCGGCCCCTCATCCAGTTGCACCCGCCCGGCGTGGGCCTCCAGCACGGCGGAGACCAGCGACAGGCCCAGGCCCGATCCGGCCTCGGAGCGGCTGTTGTCCAGCCGCACGAAACGCTGGACCACCCGCTCGCGATCCTCGTCCGGCACGCCCGGCCCGGTGTCGGTGACCGAATATTCGATCTCGCCGGACGACCGTCTGCGCGCCCTCAGCTTCACCGCCCCGCCGGTCGGGGTGTATTTGATGGCGTTGTCGATGACGTTGGCCAAGGCCTGGGCCAGGAAGGGCTGGTTGCCCTCAATCATCAGGCCGCGCTCGATCTCGGCCGAGAAATCCAGCCCCTTGTCCTCGGCGGCGGGCTCATAAAGTTCGGCCATGTCGGCGGCCAGGTCGGCGGCGTCGAATACCTGCGGATCGGGCGCACCCCCCGCCTGCAATCGCGCAATGGCCAGGACTGTGTTGAAGGTCTTCAGCAGATGGTCCGCCTCGTTCAGGGCGATGTCCAATGCGTCGACGCCGGAGACCTTGCCGGCCTCGGCGTCGATCAGGGCCACCTCCAGCTTGGCTCTCATGCGGGTAAGCGGCGATCTCAGGTCGTGGGCGATGGCGTCCCCGGCGTGGCGGATGGACGACATCGACGCCTCCAGCCGATCCAGCATGGTGTTGAGGCCGCGGCCCAGTTCGTCCAGTTCGTCACCGCTGGCCCGGACGGGCACCCGCGCCTTCAGGTCGCCGTCCTGAACCGCCAGAACGACCTTGTTCAGCCGCCCCATAGACCGTTCCAGGTTGCGGCTGACCAGCAGGCCGCCGCCTGCGCCCAGCAGCAGAACCATGCCCATGGCCATCCACAGAGCCTGGGTCAGGCGCGCCAGATAGGCCTCGGTGTCGCCGATGTCCTCGCCCACGAACAGGTGGTTGCCGTCGGCCAGCTTCATCGTCACTCCGATGGCCTGGCGACGCCGCACATGGCCCTCGGCGTCGGTGTCCGTCAGGGTGAAACTCTTCCAGTCGCCGCGCCCGACGGGAGCCTCGGGGTTGGGCGCCACCGGGGCGGCCGAGACGTTGCCGGTGATATTGCCGCCCGCCGGGTCGCTGAGCAGATACAGATACGGCCCGCCCCGGATGGCCCGCTCGACCAGGGCCTGGTTCAGCGCGTCCAGGCCGCGCGTGCCATATATCGAGGTCAGGACGCCCAGTTCCGCCTCGACATCCGTCTGCGCCCGCGCCCGCGCCTCGGCCGCCGAGGCGATATAGACATAGGCCAGGATCGCGCTCGCCGCCGCCGCGAACAGCGCCAGGAACAGCAGGGTCAATCGGAACGGCGTACGACGAAGGAGCGGGGGCAGGGTCATGGATCAGGACAGGTCTTCCTTCCCCTGCGAGGGGAGGGTGGTCGGAGCGAAGCAGGGACCGGGCGGACGGGCAAGGCCGATGTCCTGCATAGCCGAACCTGGGCCGTCGCGAACCGCCCGATTATCATAGGCTGGCGTCACACGTCCCTCCCGGGCCAAAACGGCGTCGCGCGCGGTCCGTTTCGCGCCCGATCGGCATTATCGCGGGAACCGCCGTCGACTTCCACCGTCCGCCTCTCTCAGAAGAGAGGAAGCCTGACGCTGCGTCATTTCAAAACCCTGCTAAACCTGTTCGCAGAGGAAACGCGGGAATACGCGACATGGCTGATCTTGAGACCTTCCGCGCAGAGACGCGCGCCTGGCTGGAGGCGAACTGCCCGGCCGAGTGCCGCGGGCCGCTGGAGAGCGACGAGGACCGCGTCTGGGGCGGGCGCAATGCGACCTTCAGGACGCCGGCGCACAAACGCTGGATGGAGGTCATGGGGGCGCGCGGCTGGACCGCGCCGGAATGGCCGACCGAGTATGGCGGCGGGGGCCTGAGCCGCGAGGAAGCCAAGGTGCTGGCCTCCGAGATGCGCCGCATCGACGCGCAAATGCCGCTGTCATCCTTCGGCATCTGGATGCTGGGCCCGGCGCTTTTGCAGTTCGGGACCGAGGAACAGAAGACGCGCTTCCTGCCCGAGATCGTGCGCGGCGAGATCCGCTGGTGCCAGGGCTATTCCGAGCCGGGCGCCGGGTCCGATCTGGCGGGGGTGCAGACCCGCGCCGTCGATGAAGGCGACCACTGGATCGTCAACGGCCAGAAGATCTGGACCTCCTACGCCGACAAGGCCGACTGGATTTTCTGCCTGGTGCGGACCGACCCCGAGGCGCCCAAGCATCTGGGGATTTCCTTCGTCCTGTTCGACATGGAGACGCCGGGCGTGACGACCAAGCCCATCACCCTGATCAGCGGAAAGTCGCCCTTCTGCGAGACCTTCTTCGATGACGTGCGGGTGGAGAAGGCGAACCTTATCGGGACGCTGAACCGGGGCTGGGACGTGGCCAAGGCCCTGCTGGCCCACGAGCGCACCATGATCGGCGGCATGGGGATGATCGGCGGCGGCCGGCCCATGGGACAGGTCGCGGGCGACAGCGTCGGCATCGACGGCGAGGGTCGTCTGGACGATCCCATGCTGCGCGCCAGGATCGCCGAGCTGGAAGTCGACCTCGCCGCGTTCCAGCTGTCGATGGAGCGGGTCGGGGATCAAGTGAAGGCGAAACAGGTCTCGCCTGCCATCGCTTCCATGCTGAAATATTACGGCTCGGAGCTGAACAAGCGCAGGCACGAACTGGCCATGGCGGCGGGCGGTTCGGACGCGCTGGAGTGGGAAAGCGAGCGCTCATACAAGGGCGGCGCCGCCCGCGACTGGCTGCGCACCAAGGCCAACTCCATCGAGGGCGGGACCAGCGAAATCCAGCTGAACATCATCGCCAAACATCTGCTGCAACTGCCGGGGGCCTGAGCGGATGGCGCTGATCCTGACTGAAGAACAGACCATGCTGAAGGAGGCCGCCGACGGCTTCCTGAGCGAGAACGCGCCGATCTCGCATTTCCGCAAACTCCGGGACTCAAAGGACGCCGACGGCCTGTCGCGCGACCTGTGGAAGGCGTTCGGCGAAATGGGGTTCGCCGGGGTCATCATCCCCGAGGAATACGGCGGCTCGGGCCTGGGCGCGGTCGAGGCAGGTGTGGTGGCCGAGGCTCTGGGCCGCACCCTGACGCCGTCGCCCTTCATGGGATCGGGCCTGCTGTCGGCCAGGGTGCTGGTGGACGGTGGATCGGCCGAGCAGCAGGCGGCCTGGTTGCCCCGGATCGCGGCAGGCGAGGCCATCCTGTCGCTGGCGGTCGATGAAGGCGCCAAGCACCGGCCCGCCGCCATCGCCACGACCGCCGAGCGATCAGGCAATGGCTTCAAGCTCAATGGGGCCAAGGGCTTCGTGCTGGACGGCCATGTCGCCGACGCCCTGATCGTGGCGGCCAGAACCGATGAGGGCCTGACCCTGTTCCTGGTCGATCCCAAGGCGTCGGGCGTTGAGATCGAACTCACCGTCATGGTAGACGCCCACAACGCTGCGCGGGTGACCCTGAGCGACGTGGCGGTCGATGCGGACGCCGTGATCGGCGCCGTCGATGGCGGCGAAGCCCTGCTGGAAGGCGCGCTGAATCTCGGCCGGGCCTGTGCCGCGGCGTCCCTGGCGGGGGCGGGCGACGAAGCGTTCCAGATCACGCTCGAATACCTGCGGACCCGCAAACAGTTCGGCAAGCTGATCGGCGAGTTCCAGGCCCTGCAGCACCGCGCAGCCCATCTGTTCACCGAGATCGAACTGGCGCGGGCGGCGGTGATCGGCGCGCTGCAAAGGCTGGACGCGGGCAAGGACCCGCAGGGCCTGGCCGTCTCGGTCGCCAAGGCCAAGGCCGGACGGGTCGCCGAACTGGCGGTGCAGGAGGCGGTGCAGATGCACGGCGGCGTCGGCATGACCGACGAGTTCGACGTCGGCCTGTTCATGAAGCGGGTGCGGGTCTTGAATGAACTTCTGGGCGACGCCGCCTTCCATCAGGAAAAGCTGGCGCGGGCGCAAGGCTACTAGGGGTCCTTCTCCCACACGGTCGGACCGGCTAAAACTCCCGCTTGGGAGATCACGCATGACGCTTAACAGCGCACAGTATCAGTCCGGCTTCGGCAATCATTTCGCGACCGAGGCCGTCCCTGGCGCCCTGCCGGTGGGCCAGAACTCGCCGCAGAAGACGCCCATGGGCCTCTATGCCGAACAGCTGTCGGGCACAGCCTTCACCGCGCCGCGCAGCGAGAACCGGCGGTCCTGGCTCTATCGTCTGCGGCCCTCGGCCCAGCATCCGGCCTATGTCCCGTTCGAGCAGGGACGCGTCCGGTCGGGGCCCTTCACCGAAGGCCCGCCCAATCCCAACCGGATGCGCTGGGATCCCCTGCCTGCGCCCGCAGCCCCGACCGACTGGGTCGAGGGGCTGGTCACCTATGGCGGCAATGGCGACCCCGAGGCGGGCGTCGGAACCGGCATCCACCTCTATGCAGCCAACCGTCCGATGACGGATCGTGTCTTCTACTGCGCCGACGGCGAACTGCTGATCGTGCCGCAGGAGGGCCGGCATCTGTTCGTCACCGAGATGGGACGGATCGAAGCGTCGCCTGGCCATGTCGTCGTCATCCCGCGCGGGGTGCGGTTCCGGGTCGAGTGCGAGGGCGTCATTCGCGGCTATGTCTGCGAGAATTACGGCTCCCTGCTGCGCCTGCCCGATCTCGGCCCGATCGGCTCGAACGGCTTGGCCAATCCGAGGGATTTCGAGACCCCCGTCGCGGCCTTCGAGGACGTGGATCGGCCGACCCAATGCGTCCAGAAATACGGCGGTCAGCTGTGGGCCACCACCTTCGATCACTCGCCGCTGGACGTGGTCGCCTGGCACGGCAACAACGCGCCCTATCGCTATGACACCGCGCGATTCAACACGATCAACACCGTGTCCTACGATCACCCCGATCCGTCGATCTTCACCGTCTTGACCAGCCCCAGCGACACGCCGGGGACGGCCAATATGGACTTCGTCATCTTCCCGCCGCGCTGGATGGTGGCCGAACAGACCTTCCGCCCGCCCTGGTTCCACAGGAACGTGATGAGCGAATTCATGGGGCTGGTGACCGGCGCCTATGACGCCAAGGCGGGCGGCTTCGCCCCCGGCGGCGCATCCCTGCATAACTGCATGAGCGGCCATGGTCCCGACCAGGCCTCCTATGACGGGGCGATCAAGGCCGAGCTGAAACCGCACAAGATCGAGAACACCCTGGCCTTCATGTTCGAGACGCGGATGCCGATCCGTGTCACGAAATGGGCGCAGGAAACCCCGACGATGCAGCTAGATTACGATGACGTCTGGACGGGATTCGCAAAGGGCGACGTCTCGAACCGGACCGGAGACTGACCATGCGATCCTTGATCCTGGCCGCTGCGGCTGCCCTGATGGCCTCGGCCTGCACGCCGATGGCGGGCGCAGACCCGGCGACGCCCGCCGCCCCGGGGCAGAGCGTCGACGCCGCGTCCTGCGCCGCAAGAGGCGGCGAAATCCGTCGCGTCGGCCGGATGCAGTCGGAGCAGTGCATCATCTTGTTCGCCGATGCCGGGCGTTCGTGCAACGACAACGATCAGTGCCAGGGCGACTGCCGCACGGCGGACGACCCGCGCCCCGAAGCCGGCGCCGCCGCAGTGGGCCAGTGCTCGGCCGATAGCAGCCGGTTCGGCTGTCACACGACGCTCAAGGACGGCAAGGTCGAACACACACTCTGCGTCGACTGAGGCTGAAGGCCGGACAACAAAAGGCCCCCGCCGCGATCGCGACGGGGGCCTTCGTCTATCCGGGGCCAAGGATTAGTTGGTCGTCGGGGTGTTCGAGGTGGTCATGCCGCCATCGGCGTTGCCGGCCTGTTGCTCGACACGGTCGGCGGCGCGGTCAGCGTTCTGTTCGACGCGGTCAGCCTGGTCGTTGAGGGCCTTCTCCTGGGCCTCGTTGGGGGTCGCAGCGGCCTGGGCTTCCAGGGCGTCGGCCCGAGCTTCACCCTGAGCCTCGATGGCGTCAGCCTGCTTCTCGGCGGCCTTGTCGGCAGCGGATTCGCCGCAGGCGGCGACGCCGGCCAGCATGAAGACGGCGGCGGTGGCGGTGATCAGTTTACGCATGAATACAGTCCCTTCCTGGTGGAGACGGATAAACGCCGCCCGATCAAAAGGGTTCACATCGACGTGATCGAAATCAGCGGTCGGCTGTGTCCGAGGCCGTGTTTGGGGCTGCGGCCTGGGCGTCCATCTGGGCCTGCATCTGGGCTTCGATCTGGCGTTGGGCGCTGTCGACCTGCAGTTCCTGGCGGCGCTGTTCGGCGGTCATGGGCGCTGTCGGCGCAGGCTCGGCGGCCGGTACCGGCGCGGGCGCGGGTTCGGACTGCTGCTGACAGGCGGCCAATCCGGTCAGCAGGGCCGCCGCAGCGGCGAATGGGACGGCGAAACGCATGTCAGCTTTTCCTTACACTCAGTCGGCGGCGTCGGCGAAGGCGACCCGGCCTGCGCCCAGCAGGGCGGCGTGCTTGTGCAGGATCACGTTCGTCGGGATGGCGGCCATATAGTCCTGGAAGCGTCCCTTGCGCTCAAACCGTTCCCTAAAGGGGCTGGCCTGCAGGAAGGGCAGGATGCGGGGCGCGATGCCGCCGGCGATGAAGACCCCGCCGCGCGAACCCGTCGTCAGGGCGATGTCCCCGGCTACGGCGCCCAGGATGGCGCAGAACCGGGCCAGGGTCGCGCCGCAATGGCTGTTCATGTCCTCCAGCGCCTCGGTGGTGATCTGGGCCGGGTCCTCGATATGGCTCTCGCGCCCGTCGATCTCGGCCAGAGCCCGGTGCATGTTCAAAAGGCCCGGACCGCAGATCAGCCGCTCGATGGAGACGCGGTCGTAGCGTTTCCTCAGGATACGGAGGATTTCATCTTCGATGGGGTCGCCGGGCGCGAAACAGGCGTGGCCGCCCTCGGACGGCATGGCGATCTCGGTCCCGTGGACGTCGCGCGCCAGGGCCGAAACGCCGAAGCCGGTGCCGGGGCCGAGCACCGCGATGGCGCTGTGGTCCTCGCCCTCGTCCGGGCCGCCGAGCGAGGCGAGTTGATCCCTGGGCACCACGGGCGCGCCCCAGGCCAGGGCCTCGAAGTCATTGATGAGGCGCACGGGATTGAGGCCCAGGGTGCCAAGCTCGGCCTCGGACACGCGCCAGGGCGAGTTGGTCAGGTCGATTTCGCCGTCCGTGACCGGCCCGGCCACGGCGATGATGCCGCCGGTCGGCTTGACCTCGCAGCCGTCGATGAAGGCCTTGACCCCGCCCAGGAAAGTCGGGTGTTCCACCGCCGGGAAGCTCTCGTGGTGTTCCAGCGTCAGCACCCCGTCGACGACGCGGGCGATGGCGAAGCGGGCGTTTGTGCCGCCGACATCGCCGACCAGCAGGGTCTTGTCGCTGGGGGCCATGCGTTTGGACATCGTCGCCATCAGTGGACTTCCTTGACGAAACAGACCGAGGCGCCTTCTTCGGCGGTGGTCACCAGGGCGCGGAAGGCGCCGAACATTTCACGGCCATAGCCCCAGGCGCTGGCGTCGGTATTGGCCTGCGACCGGCGGGCGCGCTCGCGGCTTTCCAGCGAACCTTCGACGGCGAGTTGCAGCGTGCCCGTCTCGGGATCGAGGCGGATGATGTCGCCGTCCTGAACATAGGCCAGGGGCCCGCCCTCGATCGCTTCGGGCGAGACGTGAATTGCGGCGGGGGTCTTGCCCGAAGCGCCCGACATGCGGCCGTCGGTGACGAGGGCGACGCGGAAGCCGCGGTCCCACAGCACCGACATCAGGGGCGACAGGGAATGCAATTCCGGCATGCCATTGGCCTTGGGCCCCTGGAAGCGCAGGACGATGACCACGTCGCGGTCCATTTCACCGGCCTTGAAGGCGGCGCTGACGGCTTCCTGGGTTTCGAACACGGCGGCGGGCGCCTCGACGATGCGATGCTCGGGCTTGACCGCCGAGATCTTGATCACGGCGCGGCCCAGGTTGCCGGCGACCAGACGCAGGCCGCCCTCCTTGTCGAAGGGATCGGAGGCGGGGCGCAGGATGTCGAGATCCAGGCTTTCGCTGACCCCGTCGCGCCAGACCAGTTGGCCGTCGATCATCGACGGCTCCTGGAAATAGTGATGGATGCCCGCGCCCATGATGGTGGTCACGTCCGAGTGAATATTGCCCGCCTGGGCCAGTTCGCGGGCGATGAAGGCCACCCCGCCGGCGGCCTGGAAGGCGTTCACGTCCGCCGAGCCGTTGGGATAGACGCGCGCCAGCAGCGGCGTGACGGCCGACAGATTGTCCATGTCGGTCCAGTCGATGATCACCCCCGCCGACCGGGCCATGGCGACCAGGTGGATGGCGTGGTTGGTCGATCCGCCGGTGGCCAGAAGGGCGACGATCATGTTGACGATGGACTTCTCGTCGATGACGTCGGCCATGCGGCTCTCGCCCGAGACGGCCAGTTCGACGGCGCGCCTGGCGGCGGCGGCGGTCAGGGCGTCGCGCAGCCCGGTCTCGGGATGGACGAAGGCGGTCGAGGGCATGTGCAGCCCGCCCAGCTCCATCATCATCTGGTTGGAGTTGGCGGTGCCGTAGAAGGTGCAGGTGCCGGGCGAGTGATAGGACCCGACCTCGCTCTCCAGCAGAGTCTGACGGTCCACCTTGCCCTGCGCATACTCGGCGCGGACGCGGGCCTTCTCCGCATTGGGAATGCCCGAAGGCATCGGCCCGGCGGGGGCGAAGATCACCGGCAGGTGGCCGAAGGCCAGCGACCCCATGAACAGGCCGGGCACGATCTTGTCGCAGACGCCCAGACAGACGGCGGCGTCGAAGGCGTCATGGGTCAGGGCGACGCCGGTCGACATGGCGATGACGTCGCGGCTGAACAGGCTCAGCTCCATGCCGGGACGCCCTTGGGTGACGCCGTCGCACATGGCCGGCACCCCGCCCGCGACCTGAGCCGTGGCGCCCATTTCGCGCGTCGCTTCGCGGATGATCTGGGGGAAGCGCTCGAACGGCTGGTGGGCCGAGAGCATGTCGTTATAGGCGGTGACGACGCCGACATTGGGGGTCTTGCCGCCCATGGCCGTCAGCTTGTCGGCGATGGTCTGGCCGGCGAAGGCGTGGGCCCAGTTGGCGCAGGACAGCTTGGCGCGACCGACGCCGCTGTCGCGCGCGGCGTCCATGCGGCGCAGATAGTCGGCGCGGGTTTCCTTCGAGCGTTCGATGATGCGGGCGGTGACTTCCGCGACCTTGGGGTGAAGGGCCATCAGTTCGCCTCCGTCCAGATGACTTCGAGCGGAACATGGGCCGCCAGCATGGCCGCAATGGGCTGGATCTTGGGATCGCCCAGGGCTTCGCGCTCATAGACATCGCGCTTGGCCGCGCCCTTGAGGCCCAGGATCACGCGGCCAGCCTGGATCAGATAGGGCAGGTTGATCGACAGACGTTCAAGAGTCGGGGCCGCACCGTCGCGACCGTGAGGCACGCCCAGAACGGTCGGCTTCAGGTCGGGGGTCAGAAGGGTCTTCAGGGTCGGACTGTTGGGGAACATGGAACAGATATGGCCGTCCTCGCCCATGCCGAGAAGAACGGCGTCGAACCGGCCTCCAGCGTCCGCGAAGGCGTGCGAGGCCTTGGCGGCGGCGCGGTCAACGGTGACCTCGGAATGATACATCGGCACGAAGGTCGCGGCGGCGGCCTTGCCGGTCAGCAGCACCTCCTTGATGAGCCGGGTGTTCGAGTCCGGCGAGGTCTCGGGCACATAGCGTTCGTCCACCAGGGTGACGCTGACCTTCGACCAGTCGATGTCGGCCTGGGACATGCGCGCGTAGACGGGCGAAGGGGTCGAGCCGCCCGGCCCGGCGAAGAAGGCGCGGCCATTGGCGGTGACGGCCGCAGCCAGGCTTTCCTCGAGCCGACCGGCGATGGCGGCGGCCCATGACGCGACGTCGGGAAACGCTTCGATCCGATCAGACATCAGCCGTGTTCCATTCGCGGCCGGTGCGGGCCATCAGCATCTCCGACGCGCCCGGCCCCCAGGTTCCGGCCGTATAGGTCTCGGGCTTGATGTCGCCGTCGGCCCAGGCCTCGGACACCTCGTCGATCCAGCGCCAGGCCTGTTCGGCCTCGTCGCGGCGCACGAACAGCGTCGAGTCGCCGTTCATCGCGTCCAGCAGCAACCGCTCATAGGCGATGCGGCGGCGCGGCGGCTTGGTCGTCTTGGCCGCGCCCGCGTCGGCGACGCCCCAGGAAAGGGACATCTTGATCGGCTGAAGCTGCATCCGCTGATCCAGGCCGGGCCGCTTGTTCATCACCGTGAGGGAGATGTCTTCCTCGGGCTGAAGCTCGATGACCATGCGGTTCGCCGGCGGCTCGCCCTCGTCGGAATCGAAGATCGAGTGGGGCACGGGCTTGAACTGGATGACGATCTCGGTGCGCTTCTCGGGCAGGCGCTTTCCGGTGCGCATGAAGAAGGGCACCCCGGCCCAGCGCCAGTTGTCGATGTCGGCGCGGATGGCGACGAAGGTTTCGGTGTCGGAATCGGCGCCGCGTTCCTCGTCATAGCCCTTGGCCGGCTGGCCATCGACGCTGCCGGCGACATACTGGCCGCGCACGGTGGTGCGTTCGGCCTCTTCATAGGTGATGCGGCGCAGCGACCGCAGGACCTTGACCTTCTCGTTGCGAACGGAGTCGGGATCGAGGTCCGACGGCGGCTCCATGGCTACCAGGCACAGCAGCTGGAGCATATGGTTCTGCACCATGTCGCGAAGTGCGCCGTACTCGTCGTAATAGGGCCAGCGGTCGCCGACGCCGACCGTCTCGCCGATGGTGATCTGGACGTGGTCGATCGACAGGTTGTTCCACAAGGGCTCGAAGATGGTGTTGCCGAACCGCATGGCGATCAGGTTCTGAACCGTCTCCTTGCCCAGGTAGTGATCGATGCGGAACACCTGGTTCTCGGAGAAGGCGTGGCCCACCGCGTCGTCGATCTCGAGGAAGGATTTCAGGTCGCGGCCGACCGGCTTTTCCAGAACGATGCGGTCGTCGGGACCGGCCAGCCCGGCCGTCTTCATGGCCGTGACGATGCCGGCATAGAGCGAGGGCGAGACCGCCAGGAAGGAGGTGACGACGCCGTCGCCGGCCTTGTCGCGCAGGGCCTTCAGGCTTTCGGCGTTTGTCGCGTCGACGGCCAGATAGTCGAGGCGTTCGGCCATGCGCGACCAGATGGCCTCGTCCCAGGCGTCGTCGGCGCGGGCCTTGCCTTCGACGCTGTCGCGGACCTTGGCGACATACTCGTCACGGCTCTCGGCCGAGCGGGCGGCGCCGATGATCTTCAGCCCGTCGGCCAGCAGGCCATCGTGCTCCAGGAAATACAGCGAAGGCAGCAGCATACGCATGGCCAGGTCGCCGCCACCGCCGAACAGCACCAGTGCCGTCATCTGCTCTCCTCCCCCGTATCCGGATCAAACCATGGGACCAAAAGGCCCTTCTTACCGTGTGTCTTTGGCCGGTTGGGCGCGCTGAGCCAACACGTCGAGGACGTCCTGAAACACCATGTGACGCGCCCGTAACAGGACCAGCAGGTGATAGATCAGGTCCGCCGCCTCGCTGGCCAGTTCCTCATCCGGTCCGGCGACGCCGGCCAGCGCCGTCTCGACCCCCTCTTCGCCGACCTTCTGGGCCAGGCGTTTGGGGCCTTCGGCCATCATGCGGGCCGTATAGCTGACGGAGGGATCCTGAGAGGCGCGCTCGGTGATGGTGCGTTCCAGCGCGGCGATGCGCCCCAGGCCTGGCGCGTCCTCGGCGCCGAAGCAGCTGGTCGTCCCCAGGTGGCAGGCCGGACCCATGGGCCGCACGCCCAGCACGATGGCGTCGGCGTCGCAATCGGCGGTGATCGACACCACCGTCTGGCGGTTGCCCGAGGTCTCGCCCTTCCTCCACCGCCCGCCGCGCGAGCGCGAGAAGAAGGTGGCCTCGTTCGAGGCGAGGGTCTCGTCCAGGGCGGCGCGGTCCATATAGGCCAGGGTCAGGACCTGCAGCGTGTCCGCATCCTGCACGACGACCGGGATCAGGCCGTCGCCCTTGGCGAAGTCGAGGGTGTTGGGGTCGATCATTGTCTCACCTCCACGCCGGACGCCGCCAGCGAGGCCTTCAGGTCGGGGATGGCGATGGCGCCGGTGTGGAAGACGCTGGCGGCCAGGGCGCCGGACACGTCCGCCTTGTTGAACACGTCGAGGAAGTCGCCCATCGACCCGGCGCCGCCCGAGGCGATCAGGGGAATGGTCAGGCGCGCCCGCGCATCGGCCAGCTGGGCCACGTCATAGCCGCGCCGGACGCCGTCCTGGTCGATGCAGTTCAGCACGATCTCGCCGGCGCCCAGGGATTGCGCCTCGACGATCCACTCCATGGTGCGCCGGCCTGCCAGACGGCGGCTGTCGGGATCGCCGGTGTATTTGTGCACGACGTATTCGCCTGCTTCGCGCCGGGAATCGACGCCGACGACGACGCACTGGCTGCCCAGGCGGGCCGCCATCTCGCCGATCAGGTCGGGGCGTTCCAGAGCGGGGGAGTTGATCGACACCTTGTCGGCGCCGTGATCCAGACAGGCTGCGGCCTGGTCCACCGTGCGGATGCCGCCGGCGACGCAGAAGGGGATGTCCAGCAGGCGCGCGATCGACTTGACCCAGCCATAGTCCAAGGTCCGGCCTTCGGGGCTGGCGGTGATGTCGTAGAAGACAAGTTCGTCGGCGCCCTCGTCACGATAGCGGGCGGCCAGTTCGGCGGCGTCGCCCATGTCGACATGGCCCTCGAAGCGCACGCCCTTGACCACGCGCCCGTCCTTGACGTCGAGACAGGGCACAATTCGGCGTGCTGTCATCGGACCGCCTGGATGGCCTGGGCCGCGGTGAACCGGCCCTCGTAGATGGCGCGGCCGACGATGGCGCCGTCGCAGCCGATGGCGGCCGCAGCCGCCAGGTCTTCGAGCGAGGACACGCCGCCCGAGGCCTGGATCTTCAGGTCGGGTCGGGCCAGGCGGATGTCGGCCAGCAAGTCCAGATTGGGGCCGGTCAGGGCGCCGTCGCGACCCACGTCGGTGACCAGGACGTGGCGCACGGTTCCAACGGGATGGCGGTCCAGCGCCGCCCACAGGTCGAACTCCGCCGCCTGGGTCCAGCCCTTCAGCGACGGGGTCGGCACGCCGCGCTCGTCGACGCGCACGTCGAAGGCCAGGGTCAGTTTCTCGGGGCCGAACCGCTCCAGCCACAGGGCGACCTCGTGCGGGCGGGTGACGGCCAGCGACCCGACCACGACCCGGTCCACCCCGGCGGCCAGCAGGCGCTCGACATCCTCGACCGTGCGGACGCCGCCGCCGGACTGGATCTTGACTTCGATGCTCTTGGCCAGCTGGCCGATGAGGTCGTGCTGGACCGCGCGTCCGGCCTCGGCCCCGTCCAGATCGACGATATGGACCCACTCGGCACCCTCGGCGACGAAGCCGGCCAGCCGGGCGGGGGGCGAGGTATCATACTCGGTCACTTGGTCGAACCGGCCGTGCATCAGGCGCACGCAGACGCCGTGGCGCAGGTCGATGGCGGGGTAGATCAGCATGGGAGGCTCAGGAAGTTTTGCAGGATGCGTGCGCCGGTCGCGGCCGAGCGCTCGGGGTGGAACTGGCAGCCCCAGCGATTGCCGCTGCGGACGACGGCGGGCACGCGCACGCCATAGTCGGCGGCGGCCAGGGTCGCCGGGCCGTCCGGACAGACGAAGCCGTGGACGAAATAGGCGTAGTCGCCGTCGGCCACGCCCTCGATCAGAGGGTCGGCCTGAACCCGGTTCAGTCGGCTCCAGCCCATGTGCGGCACGGGCAGGCGGGGCGGCAGATCGAAGGCGGTCACCACGCCAGGGATGAAGCCCAGCATACTAACGCCGCCGCCTTCCTCGCTGCGCTCGAAAAGCAGCTGCTGGCCCAGGCAGACGCCCAGCAGCGGGCCGGTGAAGGCCTTCAGCGGTTCGACCAGACCCAGGGCGTCCAGCCGCTCCATGGCGTAGGCCGCGGCGCCGACGCCGGGCAGGATGACCCGCTCGGCCGAGGCGATGACCTCGGGGTCGGCGGTGATGACGGGCTCGCAGCCCAGCCGCTCCAGCGCGAACTGGACCGAGGCGGTGTTGCCCGCGCCATAGCCGATGATGGCGACCGTGCCGGAGTTCTGGCTCACAACACCCCCTTGGTGCTGGGGACCGTGTCGCCCTCGATACGGATGGCCTGGCGCAGGGCGCGACCGAAGGCCTTGTAGACGGCCTCGGTCTTGTGGTGGTCGTCGTCGCCGGTGACCTTGACGTGGACCGCGGCGCCCATGGCCTCGGCCAGGGAGCGGAAGACGTGGGCCGTCATGTCGGTGCGGTATTCGCCGATGAAGGGGGTCGCGAAGGTCCCTTCGAACAGCGGATAGGGACGCCCCGACAGGTCGATGGCGATATGGGCCTCGGCCTCGTCCATGGCCAGGACGAAGCCGTAGCGGGCGATGCCGCGGCGTTCGCCCAGAGCCTGTTTCAGCGCCTGACCCAGGGCGATGGCGCTGTCCTCGATGGTGTGGTGCGGATCGGTGTGCAGGTCGCCTTCGCACGACAGGCGCAGTGAGAAGCCGCCATGGGCCGCGATCTGCTCCAGCATGTGGTCGAAGAAGCCGACGCCGGTGTGGATCGTGATCGGGCCGGGCGAATCCAGATCCACGGCGCAGACGATGCGCGTTTCCTTGGTGTCACGCACGGCCTGGCCGATCCGGGCCGGACGCGACCGGGGCGGGGTCAGGCCCAGAGCCACCAGCAGACGGTCGTTGACCTCGGGCTTCAGCGACACCGGCAGACGCAGCCGGTCGCCGGAGCGGTCGGCGGCGACCCCGTATTTCGCCAGCTCGGCCAGGGTCGCGTCGATGTCGTCGGGCCGGGCCATGATGATGGGGCCGACGCCGCTCTCGACAGTCATCAGTCGGCCGATCTCGCGGTTGATGCGGGCGCGCTCGCGCTTGACGCCGCCGATGCGCTCGGCGGTCTCTAGCATCCGTGAAGGATCCAGCGCCTGCTGCGCCAGCCGGACCAGGGGCTCGGGCAGGGCATAGGGTTCGCGCACGGCGGCCAGCCGGGCCAGGGTCTGGGGCTGGGCCAGGGCTGCCCCGACGCGGGCGCCGGCCAGACCATAGGCCAGGGACAGGCTGCGCAGCACGATCAGGTTGGCGTGGTCGCCGATGAGGGTCGCAGCGGACGCGGCGTCGGCGAACTCGATCAGGCCTTCGTCCACGACCAGCAGGGCGGGGGCGACGCGTTCGGCCATCTCGGCGACCGCTTCGGGCGAGCCGAGGGCGCGGATGACGATGGCGGCGGGCTCGGATTTCGACGCCGGATAGATGGCGGCCAGGTCGCTATAGGGGCTGGCCTCCGGCGCCTGGACCGAGCGGCCTTCGCGGGCGGCGAGACGCCAGACCAGTTCCAGCCCGTGGGTCAGGCCGCGCACCGGCAGGACCTGATCGGTGGCGACGCCATAGATCTGGGCCATGCGAGCGCCGAGCGCCGACGGGTCGGCCGGATAGCGATCCAGGCCGTCGCCGCCGGACACCAGGGGGGCGTAGGGGGCGGGCAGGGTCATTCGCCACTCCTCAGATCGGCGGCGCGGGCGTGGGCTTCGAGGCCTTCCAGCCGGGCGAGGCGGGCGGCGACCGGAGCCAGCACGCGGGCGCCCTGGTCGGACACCGTCTGCACCGACATGGAGGTCATGAAGCTGGCCGTGGTGATGCCGCCCAGGGTGCGCGCCCCGCCGTCGGTGGGCAGGACGTGGGACGGGCCGGCGGCGTAGTCGCCCAGGGTCTCGGCGGCGTTGCGCCCGACGAAGACGGCGCCCGCAGCGCTGATCGAGGCGACCAGACGCTCGGCCTCCTCGGTCTGGATGGCCAGGTGTTCGGGGCCATACAGGTTAGCGACCTCGCAGGCGGTCTCAATGTCCTTGACCTTGATGGCGCGGGCCTCGGCCAGAGAGGCGCGGGCGATGTCGGCGCGGGGCAGGGTTTCGAGCTGTTCCTCGACGGCTTCGAGGATGGCGTTGATCGTGGCGGTCGAGTCCGAGACCAGGATGACCTGGGCGTCGGCGTCGTGCTCGGCCTGGCTCAGCAGGTCGGCGGCGGCGATCTCGGGGTCGGCCGAACCATCGGCGATGACCAGCAGTTCGGACGGACCGGCGGGCATGTCGGCCGAGGGACCGCCGGGCAGGGCCGAGGCGTACCGCTTGGCCTCCGCGACCCAGGCGTTGCCGGGGCCGAACAGCTTGTCGACCGGGGCGATCTCGCCGTCGTCCAGCACGGCGCCGAACGTCAGCGCGGCGATGGCCTGGGCGCCGCCCAGCAGCCACAGGGCGTCGAGGCCGGCCTCGGATGCGGCCAGGATCATGGCCGGGTGGGCTGAGCCATCTTTCGATGGAGGCGTCACGGCGATCCGCTCGCTCACGCCTGCGACGGCGGCGGGGATGGCCAGCATCAGCAGGGACGAGAACAGGGGCGCAGTGCCGCCGGGGACATAGAGGCCCGCCGCCCGGATGGGCCGCCAGACCAGTTTGGACTTCACGCCTGGCGTGGTCTCCACCCAGGCCGTGTCGGCAGGCCGGGTCATCTCGTGGAAGACGCGGATGTTCTCGGCGGCGATGCGGATTGAGCGCGCATCGGCGGGGGCCAGGGCGTTCCTCGCCTCGGCCACCGCATCGGGGGTGATGGCGATGCGGCGCGGCGGCGCCTTGTCCAGCTTCACCGCCCAGTCAGTCACGGCCTGACCGCCGCGCGCCTGCACGTCTTCAAAGATTTCGCGCACCACGTCGGTGACGCGCGCCTCCATCCTCTGACGCGGACGCGCCAGCGCGGCCTTGCGGCCCGCCGCATCCAGCGATGCCCAGTCCAACCTTTTCATCACATCATCTTCTCGATGGGCAGGACCAGGATGGCCGAGGCGCCGGCGGCCTTCAGCTTCTCCAGCGTTTCCCAGAAGACGGCTTCCTGACAGACGGCGTGGACGGCGACCGCGTCATCGCGGCCCATCAGGGGCATGACGGTGGGCGCGCCGGCGCCGGGCAGGATGGCGGTGATCTGATCCAGCGCCGAACGCGGCGCGTTCAGCATGACGTATTTGGCCCCTTGAGAGGACACGACGCCGGCCATCCGCTCGACGATGGATTCCAGCAGGTGGGCCAGTTCAGGCTCGGGCCCGGCAGGCGAGCGGATCAGCACGGCCTGGCTTTCGAACACCGTCTCCTCGGCGATCAGGCCGTTGGCCTCAAGCGTGGCCCCGGTCGACACCAGATCGCAGATGGCCGAGGCCAGCTTCAGCCGGGGCGCCACCTCGACGGCTCCGCGCATGACGATGATGTCGGCGCCCACGCCCTGGGCGTCCAGATAGCGGCGCAGGATCTTGGGATAGGAGGTGGCGATCCGCTTGCCGTCCAGCGAGGCCGGCCCGGCGTAGTCCAGGGTCGGCGGCACGGCCAGTTTCAGGGTGCAGCGGCCAAAGCCCAGGGGCATGACGATCTCGGCGTTGGCGCCGCCGTTCTTGCCCTCTTCCAGCACGTTCTCGCCGACGATGCCCAGGTCGCAGACGCCGTCGGCAACGAAGGTGGGAATGTCGTCGTCACGCACCCGCAGCAGGTCGATGGGATAGTTCTCGACCCGGTACAGCAGGTCGTTGTTGCCCTTGACCACGCGCAGGCCCGCGTCCCTGACGAGGTCGAGGCTGCGGTCGGCCAGGCGGCCGGATTTCTGGACGGCGATGCGAAGCCGCCCCTGGACAGTGCTCATTGGAAACTCAGGCTTTCGTCTTCAGCCGGTCCAGGGCGATGCGATATCCCTGCTGCGGCATGTCTTTGAGATACCGGGCGACGCGCACGACCGTGGTCGGGCTAGCGTGCGCCTCGGCGGCGATTTCACGGTACGACTTGCCGCCGGCGTCCAGCAGGCGCGCGACCTGCCAGCGCTCGGCGAAGGCGCGCAGTTCGGCGGGGGTGCACAGGTCCGCCAGAAAGGCGTCGAGCTCGGCGCGCGTCTTGAGCGAGAGCAGGGCGTCGATGATGGCGTCTTTGGCGTCGTCGCTGATGGGGGACGGTGTCATGGTGCGTTCCACTATGGTGTAACAGTGGAACAGTCAAGCGCGATGCAAGCCTCATTGCAGGAGGTTGGCGGCTCAATCGACATTGCGGTGCAACATTTCTGTTGCGCGGAACCTCTGGTCCGGCTCAACCTTAACCCTGTAGCCAGAGGGGGACAGGGCCACGTTCGACGAGATGTCAGGCACAAGCGGATCCAATGAGGTTCGCCAATGCTACCGGACCCTGGCCCGGTGGCTGGACGCCGCCCCGCCCGATCTGCTGCAGTCGCGCTCGCGCCAGGCCGAGCTGTTCTTCCGCCGCATGGGCGTGACCTTCGCTGTCTATGGCGACGTGGAATCCAACGAGCGGCTGATCCCCTTCGACGTGGTGCCGCGCATCATCGGCGCCAAGGAATGGACCGATCTCGAAAAGGGCCTGAAGCAGCGGGTCTCGGCCATCAACGCCTTCCTGAAGGACATCTACGGCCCGCAGGAGTGCATCCGCGCGGGCGTCGTCCCCGCCGATTTGATCCTGACCAATCCCCACTATCGGCCCGAGATGCAGGGACGTCGCCCGCCTGGCGACATCTGGACCCATATCTGCGGTGTCGATCTGGTCCGCACGGGCGAGGACGGGTTCGTGGTGCTGGAGGACAACTGCCGCACCCCGTCCGGCGTCTCCTACATGCTGGAGAACCGCGAGATGATGATGCGGTTGTTCCCCGACCTGTTCGCCGAGCACCGCATCCGGCCGGTCGAGACCTATACCGACATGCTGCTGGCCAGTCTGGTCGCCTCGGCGCCGGCCCATGCGGGGGCCGATCCGAACATCGTCGTACTGACGCCCGGACCCTATAACTCAGCCTATTACGAACACTCGTTCCTGGCCGACAAGCTGGGGGTCGAACTGGTCGAGGGCGGCGATCTGCTGGTCAATGACGACATCGTCTACATGCGCACGACCCAGGGTCTGAAGCGGGTCGACGTCATCTATCGCCGGGTCGACGACGACTGGCTGGATCCCCTGACCTTCCGCCCGGATTCTTCGGTCGGCGTGCCGGGGCTGATGGCGGCCTACGTCGCGGGCAACGTCACCTTGTCGAACGCGGTCGGGACGGGCGTGGCCGACGACAAGGCCGTCTATACCTACATGCCCGAGATCATCCGCTTCTTCTCGGGCGGGGATCCCATCCTGGGCAATGTGCCGACCTGGCGCTGCCGCGAGCCAGACGCCCTGAAAGAGGTGCTCGACAAGCTGCCTGAGCTGGTCGTCAAGGAGGTCGGCGGATCGGGCGGTTACGGGATGCTGGTCGGACCGGCCTCGACCAAGGCCGAGATCGAGGCCTTCCGCGCCAAGCTGATCGCAGACCCCGACGACTTCATCGCCCAGCCGACCCTGGCCCTGTCGACGGCGCCGACCCTGGACGGCGGAACCCTGTCGCCGCGCCACGTCGATCTTCGGCCCTTCGTGCTGTCCAGCCCCGCCGGCGTCCGTGTCGCGCCGGGCGGGCTGACCCGGGTGGCGCTGAAGCAGGGATCGCTGGTGGTGAACTCCAGCCAGGGCGGTGGGACCAAGGATACCTGGGTGCTGGATGACTGATGCTTAGCCGGACCGCTGACAGCCTCTACTGGACCGGCCGCTATATGGAGCGGGCCGATTTTCTGGCGCGCATCCTCGAGGCCGCCGTGCGCCTTGCCGCCCTGCCGGCCAAGGACGGCGCGGCCGCGACCGCATGGGCCAGCGCCATCGCCTCGGCCGGGGTGTCCCAGGCCTTCGCCGCCTCGGGCCGCACGCCCAACGAGAAGTCGGTGCGGGAATACCTGGCCTTTGCGCCGGACAACTCCTCGTCGATCCGCGCCTGCATCACCGCCGCCCGGACCAACGCCCGCTCGGTGCGCACCGCCCTGACCATCGAGCTCTGGGAGGCCATCAACGGCGCCTGGAACGGCCTGAAGGAAATGGGCGAGCCGACCAAGCGCGACGACTTCGTCCGCTTCCTGGAATGGGTGAAGACCACCTCCCTGAACGTCGAGGGCGCCTCGTCTCGGACCATGCTGAGGAACGACGCCTACTGGTTCCTGCGGCTTGGCATGGCGATCGAGCGGGCCGACAACACGGCCCGGCTGCTGGACGTGAAATACCATCTGCTGCTGCCCGCCGACGAACGGGTCGGCGGACAGCTCGACTATTTCCAGTGGACCACCCTGCTGCGCGAGGTCTCGGCCCTGACCGCCTATCGCTGGGTTTACCGCGAGAGCGTGCGCCCTTGGCTGGTCGCCGACCTGATGGTGCTGAACCGCCAGATGCCGCGGTCCCTGGCGTCGTGTCAGGGGATGATCGTCAGTTATCTTGAGCGGCTGGCCACCGACTATGGGCGGCGCGGTCCGGCCCAGAGACTGGCCTCGGCGCGTCTGGCCCAGTTCAACGAGGCGAAGATCGAGGACATCTTCCAGTCGGGACTGCACGAATACATCCTGGGCTTCCTGTCCGAGAACAACGCCCTGGCCGGGGCCATCCACGACCAGTACCTGGTCTGATCCATGCGCATCCTGATCGACTACGAAAGCCGCTATGCCTATTCCCGCGCCGCGCGTTTCATCGTCCAGGCCCTGCGCCTGACGCCGCGTTCGACCGAGGGCCAGCAGGTCCGTGACTGGCGGATCGAGACCGATGTCGACACCCGCCTGCGTCGCTCGGAGGACGCCTTCGGCAACATCGTCCACACCCTCTATACCGAGCGGCCGACCGACGGCCTGACCATCCGGGTGACGGGCGAGGTGGCGACTGCCGACACTGGCGGGGTGCTGAAGGGCCTGCCCGAACGCCTGCCGCCGACCGTCTATCTGCGCGACAGCGACCTGACCCACGCCGATCCGGCCCTGCGCGCCTTTGCGGCCAAGGTTGGGGACGGTGACGACCTGGGCCGGCTGCACCGGCTGAACGCGATGATCCACAAAGAGGTCGCCTTCATGGTCGGCTCGACCACGGCCGACCACACCGCCGCCGACGCCTTCGCCCAGAAGCAGGGGGTCTGTCAGGACCACGCCCAGATCTTCATCGCCTGCGCCCGGCGGCTGGGGATTCCGGCGCGCTATATCTCCGGGCACCTGCACCGCACGGATGGGGCGATCGACCAGGACGCCGCCCACGCCTGGGCCGAGGGCTGGGTCGAGGGGCTGGGCTGGGTCGGGTTCGATCCGGCCAACGGCATTTCGCCCACCGAACACTATGTGCGGGTCGCCTCGGGTCTGGACGCCCTGGGCGCCTCGCCGATCCGTGGCGCCACCTATGGCGGCGGGGTCGAGACGATGACCGTCAATGTGCGCGTGCGCGAGATGCAGCAGGACCAGCAGCAACAGCAACAGCAGCAGCAGAGCCAGAATCAGCAATCGGGGCCGTTGTGATGGGCCTGTGGCGCGAATCTGTTAGCCTTGGCCGTTGCTTTGAGATCGAGGCCCGGCTGGCGTCATGACTTACTGCGTTGGAATGATGGTGGACGACGGTCTCGCCATGATCGCCGATACCCGCACGAACGCCGGCGTGGACAACATCTCGTCCTACAAGAAGCTGCACGTCACCGAGGTCCCTGGCGAGCGCGTCATCGCCATCGCCACCGCCGGCAATCTGTCGGTGACCCAGACGGCCCTGGCCATGGTCGCCGAGGGCATCAAGATGCCCGGTCATGACGACATCGAGACATTGGCCAGCGTCCCCTCCATGTTCCGGGCGGCCCAACTGGTCGGTCACGCGATGCAGCAGGTCCGCAAGGAAATCGCCCCTTCGCTGGAGGCCGACAGCCTGAAGGTCAGCGCCTCCATGCTGCTGGGCGGTCAGATCAGGGGCGGCCGGATGAGCCTGTATCTGATCTACGCCCAGGGCAACTTCATCGAGTGCAGTTCAGACACCCCCTATCTGCAAATCGGCGAGCTGAAATACGGCAAGCCGATCCTGGACCGCGCCCTGCGCCCCGAGACGCCGATGGGCGAGGCGATCAAGCTGGGGTTGATCTCGTTTGACTCGACCATCCGTTCCAACATCGCGGTCGGTCCGCCGTTCGACATGATCGTCATTCCCCGCGACAGCCTGCAGGGCGACCAGCGCCGCCTCGAGGCGGATGATCCCTATTTCAAGGAACTGGGCCGGAGATGGTCGGAGGCCCTGGCCTTCGCCCATCGCGCCATGCCCCCGCCGCCCTGGCTGGAGCCCGGACAGGTCGAGCCGACACGACCCATGGCTGTCGGTTAGAGCGTAACGCAAATCATTCGCAATTAGGGTTGAACTGCGGCGATCTGGTGATATTGCGAGTGCTTCGCACTCCTAGCACTGGATCACCTCCCCGATGTCCGATAGCTCAGCCGCGCTGCGCGCCATTCTATTCGCTTCCACCGCCGCAGGCATGCTGGGCGCCGCGCCTGCGTTTGCGAGCCCCGCCGCTGCGGTTCCCGCCAATTCCGTCGACGTCGCGCCAGCCTCGGTCGAGGGCGATCAGGACCCGGTCAGCCTGGCGGGCGTCGATGTCTATGGCCACCGCATCAAGGCCGAGCCCTCCTCGCCGCAGTTCGTGGCCGCCCTGGTGGACACCCCCCGCTCGGTCACCGTGATCCCGCAGCGGATCATCGAACAGACGGCCGCTACCTCGTTGCAGGACATCCTGCGCACCTCGCCCGGCATCACCTTCGGCGCCGGAGAGGGCGGACAGCCCCTGGCCGACCGACCCTTCATCCGAGGCCAGGCCTCGGGCAACAACATCTTCGTCGATGGCATCCGCGACGCCGGCGGCCAGCAGCGCGAGGTCTTCAACCTGGAGCAGGTCGAGGTCATCAAGGGACCGGACTCGGTCTATTCGGGTCGGGGGTCGGGCGGCGGCTCGATCAACCTGGGCTCCAAGGCGCCGCGCCTGGGCGATTTCGTCCACGGCTCGCTGGGCGGCGGCACGGACGACTACGGGCGCGGCACGGTGGACGCCAACTGGCAGGTCAGTCCGACTGCGGCCATGCGCCTGAACCTGATGGCGTCCCAGGGCGACGTCGCCGGTCGTGATGCGGTCGATTTCGACAAATGGGGCATCGCCGCCTCGGTCGCCGCCGGGCTCGGCACGCCGACGACCGTGACCGCCAGCTACTATCATCTCGACAGCGACCAACTGCCTGACTACGGCATCCCCCTCTATACCAAGCTGGGCGGCGCCACGGCCCCGCGCCCCGATGCCTCCGGCATCCTGGATGTGCCCTACGACAGCTTCTACGGTCTGAAGGCGCGCGACTATCTGAACAACACGGTCGACAGCCTGACCCTGGATATCGCGCACCGCTTCAGCGACACGCTCGCGCTGCGAAACGTCACCCGCTACTCGCAGACCTTGAACGACTACGTCGTCACCAACCCCGGCGACGGCGGCGCGGCCCAGAATATCGGCGGCGTCTGGTGGATGAAGCGGGGCCTGAAGTCGCGCTGGAATCCGGCCGAGACCCTGGCCAATGTCACCGATCTTCAAGGCTCCTTCCTGACCGGTTCGATCCGGCATTCCTTCGATGTCGGCCTGGAACTGTCGCGCGAGAAGAACCGCAACGCCAGCTATGTCGTCACCACCCTGTCGGGCACGGCCTGTCCGGCGCCCCTGACCGGCTTTGACTGCACGCCGGTCTATGATCCGAACCCGAACGATCCCTGGACCGGCACGGTCTCGCGCGGAAACGTCAGCCACAACACCACCGACAGCGTCGGGGTCTACGCCTTCGATTCGATGGCGCTCGGCGAGAAGTGGATCCTGAACCTGGGCTTGCGCTGGGACGACTATTCGGTGAAGGGCGCCGACTGGGTCAATGTCGGCACGCCTGCGGTCGCCACCCTGGTCCCGCGCAGCGGCGACTGGGACTTCATCAACTATCAGGTCGGCCTGGTCTACAAGCCCACGGCCAACAGCAGCGTCTACGCCTCCTACGCCACCTCCTCGACGCCGCCGACCATCTCCGCCGGCGACCAGAACGGCGGCAGCGGCCTGGGCACAGGCAACCTGGCCACCGAACTGCTGGACCCGGAAGAGACCCAGAGCTTCGAGATCGGGGCCAAGGCCAATCTGTTCGGCGATCGCCTGGCCCTGAGCGCCGCCCTGTTCCGCCTGACCCGCAAGGACGCGCAGATCCAGGTGGCGGACGGCGTCTATGAACAGGCCGGAGAGGCCGAGGTTCAGGGTCTGGAGCTGGGCGTTTCCGGCAACCTGACCAGCAAATGGCAGGTCTTCGGCGGCTATACCTGGATGGATTCCGAACTGGTCGAGGGCGCCTTCAACAGCGTCAACGTCGGCGAGGCCCTGGCCAATACGCCCGAGCATACCGCCAGCCTGTTCACCACCTATCGCGTCATGCCCCGGCTCAGCCTCGGCGGGGGCGTCTATTATGTTTCCAAGTCGTTCGGCGGCAACCAGGGCGGGGCGGGCGGCGGCGCCAACCGCGTCTATGCGCCGGAATATACGCGCGTCGACCTGTTCGCCTCGTACGAGATCAACGATCGCGCCGCGCTGCAGCTGAACGTCCAGAACGCCGGCGACGAGGACTACATCAGCCGCACCAACGGCGTGCACCATGCCGACGTGGCGCCTGGCCGGTCGGCCATCCTGACGCTGAACGTCCGCTACTAGGGCGCCCCCTACTGGGCCCCGGCGTTTCGCGCCATCATGCAAAGACCCCGTCGCTCGTCGGAGCGGCGGGGTCGATGCGTTGTCGGACGATGAGGAAGAGCCATGCTGCTGCACGTCCCTGAAGTCTTCACAAAGACAGAGGTCGCGGCCCTGCGCCGGACCCTGGACGCCGGTCCCTGGACCGATGGCAATGTCACCTCCGGCCATCAGTCGGCGACGGCCAAGCGCAATATGCAGCTGCCCGAGACCTGTGCCGAAGCCGTCGAGGTCGGGCGGCTGGTGAGCCAGGCGCTGGAGGCCAACCCGGTCTTCGTCTCGGCGGCCCTGCCGCACACGATCTATCCCCCGCTGTTCAACCGCTATGAGGGGGGACAGGCCTTCGGCGTCCATGTCGACAACGCCATCCGCCGTCAGGGGCGCGACGGCCTGCGCATCCGCAGCGACCTTTCGGTGACCCTGTTCCTGTCAGAGCCGGACGACTACGACGGCGGCGAACTGATCATCGAGGAGATGTACGGCTCGCAATCGGTAAAGCTGCCGGCCGGCGACCTGGTCCTCTATCCGTCCAAAAGCCTGCACCGGGTGACGCCGGTGACGCGCGGCGCGCGGGTGGCCAGCTTCTTCTGGCTGCAAAGCCTGGTGCGCGACGACGCCGACCGCGAAAGCCTGTTCAAGCTGGATGTCGCGACCCAGAGGGTGAACCTGGACAAGGGGCCGACCGACCCGGCGGTGATCGAACTGACCGCCCTGTATCACAACCTTCTGCGGCGCTGGGCCGAGGTCTGACAGGCCCAGGGGTCTGACCGGCCTCTAGTAGACGTCGCGGCGATAGCGGCCCGTCTCGACAAGATCGACCACCCGCTCGGCGCCCAGCACGTTCTCCAGCGCGGCTTGAACCCCTGAAGCCATGCCTTCCAGACTGCCGCAGACGTAGACGACGGCGCCGCGGTCGACCCAGGCGAGGATCTCGGCCGCCTGTTCGGTGATCAGCTGCTGGACGTAGCGGCCGTCGCCGGCGTCGCGCGAGAAACAGCGATCCAGCCGGGTCAGGGAACTGTCTGAGAGGGCCGCCTGCAGCTCGGCGTCATGGAAGGCGTCGTGGGCCGAGGTCCGCTCTCCGAACAGCAGCCATGTCTCTGCGTTGGCGCCGTGGCGGGCCTTCAGATGGGCGCGCAGCCCGGCCAGGCCCGTCCCGTTGCCGATCAGGATCATCGGCGTGGCCGCATCGGGGCCGTGGAAGCTGCGGTTGGTCCGGACACGCATCGCGACCTCGTCGCCGACGACGGCGGTTCCGGTCAGCCAGCCCGAGGCAAGGCCGGGCGTTCCATCCGGGCGGGTCATGCGCCGGACCAGCAGCTCGAGCCGCCCGTCAGAGGCGAGGGAGGCGATGGAGTATTCGCGCGCGGCCGGAGCCTCTGCGCCTTCGGAGGCCGGGACGCCGACCTCGACGATGTCGCCCGCCCGCCAGTCCGCCGCATGGTCCATCGGTTCGAAGGCCAGATGAAAGGCGGGGCCGCCTGGGCTTCCCGCATTCAGCAGCCGCCGCTCCACCAGCCGCCAGCGGTCATAGGCGGGGGGTGTCCAGTCCGGCGCGGCGGTCGAGCCGGTGATCTGGTTCAACTGGTGCTGCCAGTGGCGGATGGCGGCCGGGTCGGCGTCGTCCACCTCGACCAAATCGAACAGGGCGGTCGCGCCGTTCCGTCTCAGCCAACCGTCGACCGTGTGGGCGAAACCGCAGAAGTCCCGGTACTCGCGATCCCCCAGGGCCAGCAGGCCGTAGGACAGGCCCGACAGGTCCGCATCGACGCCCAGGACCTGGCGCAGGGCGCGGGTGGCGCTGTCGGGCGCATCGCCCTCGCCGGTGGTGGAGACCACGAACAGGGCGCGGCGGGCGCTTTTCAGCATGGCCGTATCGAGGTCGGCGAAGGAGACGATGCGGACGCCGACCCCGCCCTGTTCCAGCGCGGAGGCGGTCATCAGGGCCAGCTCCTCGCCAAAGCCGGTCTGGCTGGCGAAGGCGACAGGGACGGCGTCGTCCCCCGCGGCCTCAGCCTGGGCCTGGATCCGCGCGCGCTCATGTCGCCGCCCCCGCCAGGCCGACCACCAGACGGCGCCCGATCCTGCCAGCCAGAGGCCGACGGCCGTCGCCGCCCAGATCCACCGCGTCAAATCTACGGTCACGCCTGGTCTTCGTCCATCATGGCGATCCAGGCGGGGGTCATCCGTTCGACCGGGCCGTGCTCGGTCTTCAGAATGAAATGCGCCGCCAACTGCATGGCCTCGGCCAGCTCCGGTCCTTCGTCGGGGCCCAGAACGGTCAGGGCGGTGGCGAAGGCGTCGGCCTTCATGGCCGAGGCGTGCAGCACCGTGACAGAGGCCAGGCCATTGTCGACAGGGGCTCCGGCGGCGCCGTCCAGCGTATGGGAGCGCAGCCGCCCTTCGGCGACGTAATAGCGGCGGTAGTCGCCCGAGGTGGCGACGGCCAGTCCGCACAGGGCGACGACCATCCGAGGCGCGGCCCCGCCGATGGCGTCCATGAAGGGGGGCTGTTCGATCTCGACCCACCAGGGCTGGGCGTCGGGCTTGACCCCTTCGCCGCGCAGCTCGCCGCCGATCTCGACCAGATGCGACGTCGCGCCCATGGCGGTCAGGCGTTCGGAGACCCGGTCCACGGCGTGGCCCTTGGCGATGCCTGAAAAGTCCAGCTTCATGCCGCCGGTCTGCATGGCGGCGCGCGCCTCGCGGTTGAGGCGCAGCTTCTGCCAGCCCGATACGGTCAGGGCGGCGGCGATCTCGTCGTCGCTGGGGATGGTGCCGATCGGGCGCGGTCCGGGCGGGCCAAAGCCCCACAGATCGACCAGGGCGCCAAGCGTCGGATCGACCGCTCCATTGGTGTCGTCGGCCATGTCCATGGCGGCGTCGAGCAGGGTCCACAGCGGCGATGACAGGGCCCAGACGCCTGCGGGCGCGGCGTTGAATCGGCTGATCTCGCTGGTCGGCTCCCACGGGCTGAAGACGGCGACGACGGCGTCCAGCTCCTGCTGGATGGCGGCGCTCAGGACATCGCGGTCGGCGTCCGGATTCGACCCCGGAGGGGCGACCAGCCGCACCGACCAGGTTGTGCCCATGGTCCCGCCATCCAGGGACCAGATGGCGTGCCCCTCCGGCAGGGGCGGGGCCCTGTCCATCACAGGGACCAGGACGCGGTGATCCGACCGATCCTCGCCGGCGTCGGTCGAACCGCCCCCTCCGATCAGGAAGGGGGGCGGCGCGCCGCGGGGGCCTCGCCCGCCTGATCCCTGGTTGCTCAGGGCAGGACTTCCACGACGCCGTTGTACGACGACGAGGAGGCGAGCTGATCGCCCGAGGCGTCGGTGCGGACGTTGGCGCCGATCCAGTACATGCCGGCCTCGGGCCAGGTGATGGTAAAGGCGCCCTGGGCGTCGGTGGTCACGGTCATGTCGTCGGTAGCGTCGCGATAGCGGACGCCGCCGCGCGCCACGGTGATGGTCAGGTTGGCGACCGGCTGGCCGTTGTTGACCAGCTTGAAGGTGGCGGGCTCGTCCACGACCAGGTCGGTCGGATGGGTGACGGGCTCCAGTTCGAGACCGGCGCCGGTCAGGGCGAGGGCCGTGGTGTTGGGCGCGCCCAGGGTGACGAAGGTCTCGGTGCGGCCGTTGTTCAACGAGGGCCGCACGTCGGTGGCGCCGGCGGGGAGGGCTGAGGGGAAGTCGGCGGCGGCCCCGCGCCAGCGCTTCTGCTCGCCGTCCAGGGTGTAGCTGGCCATCATGCCGCTGCTGACATTGGCGATCCGGTAGGTGCCGGCCTGGGTCAGGTGCAGGTCGAAGGTCGAGCGGTAGCGGGCCTCCAAGGCGTTCTCCGCCGTGGCGGCCGTGCCGTCGGGGGCGGTGATGGTCAGGCCCGCCAGACGCATGGCGTTGTGGTCAGGCACGAAGACGCCGTTGGACGATCCGCCGTCGAACGACACCCAGCCGTCATCGCCGGACAGGTTGGTGAAGGCGGGCATCAGCCACTGGCGGTGGGCCTGGGCCGACATGGGCGCGGCCAGGGCGGCGGCCAGGGCCAGGGCGGGGGCGATCAGGGCGAGGGTCTTCTTCATGGGACGATCCTTACGAAAAATCAGCGCGAGACGGCGACGGAAACGGCGCCCAGTTCGGTCGAGCCCGTAGCCCGGCCCGTGTTGGCGGCGCCCCAGCGGAAGGGCACGCGGACAGATTCGCGACCGCCCAGTTCGCGGGCCGCCTCGACGACGATATTGTACTGGCCGGGTTGCAGGCCGGCCAGGCGGGCGGCGGGAATGGTGATGGTCTGGCGACCCGGCGCGCGGGTGGCCCCCGAGACGCCGTCGGCGGGCATGGTCATGGCCCGACCGCCCTTGCGCCACCAGGTGCGCAGGTCCTTGAGCCAGTCCTTGCCGTCGCCCTCGTTGTTGCGGGTCTGCTGATACCAGACCGCCAGGGAGCGGACCGCAGTCTGGTCCGGGGTCTCGATCCAGACCGCGACATAGGGGCGGTGATACGAGGCGACGCGGATGGTCGGCAGTTCGATCGTGACGGTCAGGTCGGCGGCGACCGCCGGAGCGGCGACGCCGGCCAGGGCGGCGACGGCGACGGCCGAGGGGATCAGGGTACGGCTACGCATGGTGAACTACTCGATCAGTGAATGAAGATCAGGGCGATGACGACGGGGATCAGCAGACCCAGACCGACCAGCGGCCAGGTTAGGGGACGGCTGCGCGAATGCAGCCACAACAGAGTCAGGCCGGTCAGGGCGAAGACCAGGCAGGCGACGGCGAAGACGTCGATGAACCAGAACCAGGCCTTTCCGGCGTTGCGACCCTTGTGCAGGTCGTTGAGGTAGGCGACCCAGCCGCGCGTGGTGGTCTCGTGCAGGGCCTCGCCGGTTGAACGGTCGATGGTCAGCCATCCGTCGCCCCCGGGCGTGGCCAGGGCGATATAGATCTCGTCGGCGGTGGTCTCGGTCGGCTTGCCGGCGATGGAGACCTTGAAGGCGTCGGCGGCCCAGCGAGTGACGGCGTCGGGCGCGGGGTCGGTGGTCTCGTCCGGGAAGGCGCCCAGTCGCTCCAGCAGAGGGGCGGGCAGGGTCGCGGTCTGCTCGGCGGTGACAGGCGTCGCCGGGATCTGGGATGCGTGGTTCAGGGTGATGCCGGTGACCGCAAACAGGATCAGGCCGACCAGGCTGACGGCGGCCGAGATCCAGTGCCAGTGATGCAGTTGCTTCAGCCAGAACCCGCGCGCGGCGTTGACGCCGGGCGACTTGCGCGCGGCGGCTTTTGGAAGCGCAGGCGGGGAGGCGGGAGCATTGGTCACGAACGGCCTTTGCCACGGATTGCGAACGAGTTGCAATAGTGGGGAGGCAGCTGCGCGGTGGTGCGGCATTACGCCGTTCCTTGCACCCTCATCGGACCCTTGGACTTACAGCTGGTTCAGCAGTTCCGCGGCGAACTCCGACAGGGTGTCGTCGCGCGCGCCCATGACGATGATCCGGTCGCCGGGACGCGCCAGTTCGACCAGCCGTTCGCCACAGGCCGGACGGTCGGCCAGGGCCTCAGCCTGTCGGCCCGCGTCGCGGACTCCGGCGGCGATGTCCTGTGATCCCACGCTGCGATCCGTCGTGCCGCCGAAATAGACCGGCTCGGGCATCAGCAGCAGGTCTTGGGGGCGCATCAATCCAGCGAAGCCCTCGATGAACTCTGTCTTCATCAGCTTCAGCGGGCCAAAGCCGTGCGGCTGGAACAGGATCAACAACCGCCCGTCAAAGGCGTGCAGGGTTTTCAGCGTGGCGGCGATCTTGTCGGGGTTGTGGGCGAAGTCGTCGATGACGGTGACGCCATTCTTTGTGCCGACCACCTCCATCCGCCGCTTGATGCCGGCAAAGGTCTCCAGCGCCGCGACCGCTTCGGACAGGGAGACGCCCAAAGCTCGAACGGCGCCCAGGGCGGCCAGGGCGTTGGCGACATTGTGCGCGCCGGGGACGTTCAGCCTGACCCCGACGCGTGCGCCGCTGGCTCGCTCCGCCAGGTCGAAGATCATGCCGGTTGGCAGGGGTTTCAGGTCGTGGGCCGCCAGGTCCGCGTCGTCATTGCCCAGGGCGAAGGTGACGACGGCTTTAGCGCGCCCCTGTTCGACCATCGACTGGGCCAGGGCGGCGGTCTCGAGGTTGTCGAGGTTCAGCACGGCCGTCTGCGCTCGGCCGGTGAAGCCGCCGAACAGGTCGCGCAGCTCCTCCATCGACTTGTGATCCAGCGAGATGTTCGACACCACCGCCACCGTCGGATCGTAGCGGGCGATGGAGCCGTCCGACTCGTCCACCTCTGCCACGAACAGATCCTGTCCCCCGGTCACGGCGCTGGCGAAGGGGTGGTCGGCGTCGGCGAAATTCTTCATCACCGCCCCGTTCATGACGGTCGGTTTGCGGCCCGCCTGATCCAGGATCCAGGCGACCATCCCGGTGATGGTGGACTTGCCGCTGGTGCCCGCGACCCCGACCGAGGTCGGCGCCGCATTGAACAACTGGCTCAGCAACTGGGGCCGGGTGACGATGGTCGCCCCAACCCGCTTGGCGGCGCCGATGTCGGGCACCGTGTCCTCGACCGCGCCCGTCGCCACGACGATCTGCTCGGGCCGCTTCACGCCCGATCCGTCCTGGGGGTGCAGGATCACGCCGTGCGCCCGCAACCAGTCGAACTTGGCCGGGGTCCGTCCCTGGTCCAGGGCTCGATCGGAGCCTTCGATCCGCGAGCCTTGCGCCTGCACGATCATGGCGAGCGGCAACATGCCGGACCCACCGATGCCGCAGAAGAAGTAGGAGGTGTCTTGATTCATGTGGGCGAAACCGGGAAGGCTGGAACGGCCTGACTAGCACGGGCGAAGGGCGAGGCCAGCGTTCATGAAGATCGGAATCGTCGCCGTCAGTTCGCGCTTCGCCCGTGAGCGCGCGGACGCCGTCAACGCCTGGATGGCGGCCCACTTTCCCGACGGCTCGGTCTCGGTGGTGTTCCACCCGGCCAGCTTCGCCAAGCACGGCCATTTTTCCGGCGACGATGCGTCCCGCGCCAGCGCCTTTGTCGAATACGCTAACGACCCCCGGCTGGACGCCGTCTGGTTCGCGCGGGGAGGCTATGGGTCATGCCGGGTCGCCGAGGCCATCCTGCCGCGGCTGAACGACGTGGCCAGGAAGAAGCGCTATCTGGGCTATTCCGACGCGGGCAGCCTTCTGGCCCTGCTCTACAAGGCGGGCTTTGCGCACGTCGCGCATGGGCCGATGGCCTCGGACGCGGTGAGCCATGATGAGACGGCGTTCCGCGCGCTAAACTGGCTGAGGACCGGCGACAGGGCGTCGTGGGAGCCTTCGCTGGCGATCGATCCGCGCCCGGCCGTCGCCTTCAACCTGTCGATCCTCGACGCCCTGGTCGGCACGGCGCTGGAGCCCGACTTGAGCGGCCATGTCCTGATGCTGGAGGACGTGTCTGAGCCCCTGTACCGCATCGACCGGATGATGTTCCACCTGACCGGCCAGGCCTCGATCCGCCGGGTGGCGGGCATCCGCATGGGTCGGGTCTCGGCCATCGTCGAGAACGACCCGGACTTCGGCCTGACCGCCGACGAGATCTGCCGCTACTGGTGCGCGCGCTCGGGCATCCCCTATCTGGGGATCGCCGACATCGGCCATGATGGGGGCAACAAGGTCGTTCCCTTCGGACCGCGAGGCTGACGGATCGGCCCATTGCCGGGCGGCGAGGATCCATCCGGCCATAACCGTGTGATGCGAGAATGATACAGGCGGGTTGCGGCCGGTTAACAACATCCTAACGGGGGCTCGACTCCAGCATAGCCATAAGGCCAGATGCGGAAGACGGAGCCCTACGGCTCAGCCAGGGCGACGGCATCGACGCGCGGCCATGACGGTGTTGGGGATTATGGGGGACACCGCCCATGTCGCAGGCGCTCGGTCGCCGTCGCCTTGGCGACCGTTAGCCGGAGCTTCGTCATCACCGACGGGGCCCGTCTTCAGGATCTGACATCAGGATCTGGAGGCGGGCCTTTCGCCGGCTGCGCCAAGGGCTCGGCGCCGACGTTTCGCCCGTCGCCGTTTTCGGGCACAGGGAGGCGATGCCCGCTCCTGCCCAGACTTTTGACTGCCTGATCGTCGGCGCCGGCGCCGCCGGCATGATGTGCGCCATCCAGGCCGGTCGGCGCGGCCGCCGGGTGCTGGTGGTCGATCACGCCCGCGCGCCCGGCGAGAAAATCCGCATCTCGGGCGGCGGGCGCTGCAACTTCACGAATACGGGGACCAGCCCGGCCAACTTCCTGGGCCGCAACCCGCGTTTCGCCGCCTCGGCGCTTAAGCGCTACAGCCAGCACGACTTCATCAAACGGGTCGATCAGGCGGGCATCGCCTGGCACGAGAAGACCCTGGGGCAGCTGTTCTGCGACGACAGCGCGAAACAGATCGTCCGTATGCTGACGGACGACATGCGGTCTGCTGGCGTGACCCTGCGGCTGGGGACCGGGGTGGGCTCGGTTGAGCGGGTCGGCCAGGGGTTGGAGGCTGTCCTGTCCGACGGAACGACGGTGCGAGCGGCCTCGCTGGTGGTGGCCACCGGCGGCAAGTCGATCCCCAAGATGGGGGCGACCGGCTGGGGCTATGACACGGCGCGGCGGTTCGGTCTGGCGGTGACGGAAACGCGGCCGGCGCTCGTGCCCCTGACTTTCGAGGCGGGGCTGCTGGAGCAGCTTTCGTCCCTGTCCGGCGTAGCGCTGGACGTGGTGGCCAAGGCCCCAGCGCCGGGCGCCCCGCCGTTCGCCGAGGCTATGCTGTTCACCCATCGCGGCCTGTCCGGCCCGGCCATCCTGCAGATCAGCTCCTACTGGCGCGAGGGCGAGGCGATCATCCTGGACATGGCGCCCGGCGTTGCGGTGTTCGAGCGGCTGCGCGAGGCCAAGATCGCCAACGGCAAACAGGCGACCCATACGGCGCTGGGCCATATCGTGCCGCGCCGGCTGGCCGAGGCGGTGGTCGCCCGCCACGGCATGGGAATGAAACTGGCCGAGCTCGCCGACGCCAAGCTGAGGACCCTGGCCGCCGACATCAGCGCCTGGACGGTCAAGCCGGTGGGTTCGGAGGGCTATCGTACCGCCGAGGTCACCCTGGGCGGGGTCGATACCGACGCCCTGGACCAGCAGACCATGCAGGCCAAATCGGTCCCCGGCCTCTATCTGATCGGCGAGGTCGTGGATGTGACGGGCTGGCTGGGCGGCTATAATTTCCAGTGGGCCTGGTCGTCGGGCTGGGTGGCCGGGCAGGTCTGTTAAAGGGTGCGTCATGTCGCCCCGTTGTCCTGGGTCGAAGCACGCCTAGATTCGGGATGCGGGACGGGCCCCTCTGGCGCCGCGACTGGCTGCTGCGCCCTTTTCCAGGTTCGCCCTCAACCCGTCGCAGTGTGATGTCGGACCGCATCGGGTGCGCCCGGTCGTGGCCTGTCTTGCGATGGACCCCTCCGGACGCCCTGATCCCCTTCAGATAATCCGAGGATGGGCCGATGCCCCTGTTGATGTGTCCCAATGACGACGCCGCCATGCAGACGATGGAGCGCGGCGGCGTCCAGTTCGATATGTGCCCCACCTGCCGGGGCGTCTGGTTGGATCGCGGCGAGCTTGAAAAGCTGATGGAGGCCGCCACCGCCGAGGGGCGAGCCTCGGTTCCCCAGGCTGCGCCCCAGCCCGCCTACGCCCCGCCGCCCCAACAGCCGCCGCATCAGCCATGGGGCCAGCAACCGGCCTATCGCGACGACCGCTACCGGCGCGATGACGACTATCGCTACAAGAAGAAGAAACGCGACAGCATCTTCGACATCTTTGATTGAGATTCTTGCGGATCTGGGCTCATCGTATTTCGATGACAACCGTGGGGTGATCGCCATCGCCGCTTAAGATGGAGCCGTCCGCATGTTTGGCCGCAAGCCGAAATGGAACCTCGACCGGCTAAAGACCTGTCTGACCGAGGCCGAGGGCGCGATCCTGAAGGGCAGGGGCCCCTCGGCGGATTCGATTGCCGCCTTGCGTGAACTCTCGTCGGTTCCGGATACGCTATTGGCGCGAGCCCACGAGGAGTCCGGGCGGGTCGCCGGCCATGTCATGCTGGCGCTGCTGCGGCGTGGCAAGATCCACTGGAACCAGGTGGACGCCCTGCTCGCCGCCACCGAGGGCGGCAAGGACGCGTCCCTGTCGCGCGACATGCTCGCCTATCTGCAGACGGCGAACCAGATCGCCGAACGGATGCTCTCGCGAGGATTGCACAAGGTCAACGCGCCGGACATCGCCGGGTCGGCTGATGATCTGAAGGCGCTGATTGAGGCTGCGATGCAGCGCCATCCGGAGGCGCGTTCGCTGAATATCCTGCTGGGCGGCGTGGTCAGCCTGACCGACCGCGAGGCCGCCCGCGACCTGTTCAGGCGCGCCACTCGGGGAGGCCGCAACGCCATGGCCACCTCGATCTTCGATGAGGGCGCCCACACCTACATGAACCGCGTGGAGGTGGAGGCCGGCTCCGACCGCATCGTCATCGACGGTCTGCCAGCCGCCATTCGGGCCGCCCTGAACGACCGTCCGGCCGCCTATGCCGCGCCCGAGGTCGAACTGCTGTTCTCGGTCGATGTCGGCTTTCTGGAAATCTATGGCCCCAACTGGTTCAGCCTTGCGCCCTATCTGATGGGCGAGGGGCAGGGTCTGGTCATGGGTGTCATCGGCGAGCCGGACCGGGTGGCCGCCGTCATCGCCGAGAGCCGCGAGATGATCGTCCGATTGGCGCGGTTCCATCGTCTTCCGGACCCCGAGGGCTATGCCCGCGCCTTCGCCTTCGTGCCGATCACGCCGCCGGCCGGTGTCGGCGAGCTGAAGACCCTCTACGCCTGCAGCCGCTACCTGATGGCGGCTCCGCTGCTGGAGGCCTCGGGGCGGCCGGTGCTGTTGCTGGACGCCGACTATTCGGTGCGGGATCCGATCCAGCCCTATATTAAGGTCTTGAAGTCGGGACGGGTGGGCGTCAGTCCTTCGGTCGGCCTCGGCGCGCTTTGGCCCTGGCGTCGACACATGGCGGGCATCGGCTGGTTCACACCCACGGAAGACGCGCGCCGGTTCCTGGGGCATGTCTCGGACTATGTCGGCGCAGGCCTGGCCTTGTCGCCGTCATGGACCCTGGACCAGAACGCCCTCACCTACGCCGTCGAGATGACGCACGATGTCGAACTGCTGAACGTAAGACTGGCTGAGAATCCGTTCGCCCAGGACCGGATACGCACGGTCTTCGAAAAGGCGTGGCGCGCCCGGATCGTGACCTGACCAGGCTGTCGCCTGATCGACGAATTACGCCGCCAGTCCGACCGCCTTCATCAGATCCTTCAACTCGACCAGACCTTCGGGCTGGGCGGTCAGGGTGGCGCGGGCGTCGGGGGCGCGGAACAGGCGGATGGCCTCGGCCTTGGCGCGGTCCGCCGCGGGGCCGGTGGGGGCGCCGTCGCCCGCAGCCATGCGCAACAGGGCGGACAGTTTCTGCAACAGGGGGGCGGGCGCCCGCGCCAGTTGCGAGGTCAGTTTGGCCTCGGCCTCCACCACGCCGCCCACGGCGCCGATAGCGGTCAGGATCTGGGCCTCGTCATGCTCGGCCAGGGAACAGGCGCGCACCGAGCGTTGCAGGACGGCGAGGACCGACAGCTTCTGGCTGGCGCGCACGGGCGAGGTGCGCATCTCGTTCTCGAACCGCAGGGAGGTGACGCAGGCGCTGAGCCAGCGGGCCGCCGCTCGCTTGTTGGACGCGCCGGTCACGTTTTCGCACAGGCGGGCCAGCATCTCGGCCTCGCACAGGACGGTGTCGCAGCTGGCGGCGTAGGAGGCCACGAAGTCGGCGGTGACCAGGCTCTTGGAGCGTTCGACAAAGGCGTTCTGAACCTCGTCCAGCGTCAGCAGCCGCCCGGCCGTGGCGGTCAATGACATGGCCAGGACCCGCAGGATGTCGATCTCGCCCAGGGATTCGGTCGGTCGCAGGCGGCGCGGGCCCATCAACTCGCGCAGCACCATCCGTGCCAGGGAGGCGGCCAGGATGGGGAAGTCTCCGGCGGCCAGACGTTCGCCCAGCTTGGCGGCCGGGCCCTCGAGCGTCGGCATCAGGATGGCCATGCGCACGTCATGGCGCATGATGGCGTCGATCTCTCTTGGGGCCACCATGCGCACCACGGCGGCCAGGCTGCCGCCCTGATCCAGCGACGGACCCAGGATGTCGGCCAGGCTGGTCCGCGCCCCCAGCAGTTCGCACAGCATCTGTTCCAGGGCCACTAACACCAGCTGGCGCGGCGGACCGCTTTCCGGCGCGGCGGCGGCGATCTCCATCAGCCGGCCCAGGCGGGCGCGGGCGCCGCGCACCCCGATCAGGGACCGACAGATCGATCCGCCGATGACGAAGGCGCGATCCGGCGACCCGGCCAGTTTGGTCGCCAGTTCCGACAGCGGACGCTGGGCCAGATCGGGGAACAGGTCGCGGCGGCCGGCCGAGATGACCCGCTCCATCGCCTTGTCGGCCAGCGCCTGGTAGTGGCGGATCAATTCATGCGTCGCCTGGCCGGTGGCCTGGCTTTCAGGGATGGAGATCTTCTGGATGGCGTGCTGGACCTCGACGCCCGAGGCCTCCAGCTTTTCGACCAGATCGGGCCTGTGCAGCAGCTCGAACGCCGTGGCGCCGTTGCGCATCAACCAGTCCTCGAGCACCCGACCGACCAGCTCGCGGGCATGGGGGGCGTACAGGTCCTGAGGCGCGGCGCAGTTCGGGGTGGCGCTGTCGGGATCGACCAGCCGCTTTTTCGGCGCTTCGGGCGCGCCTCGGGTCAGGACGGTGATGGAGTTGAACTCCATCGTCTCCGGATCCAACGTCTCCTTGGTCACGCGCACGGCGACCGCCCGCTTGTCCTTGAGCAGTTCTTCGGCCGTCTCGACGGCGTGGGCGCGATCCTCGCTGGCCATGGTCAGGGACCACGGCGAGGGCGCCGTCTTGCGGATATAGACTTCGTAGTGAACGGGACCGGCCATACAGGCTTCATGCCGCACCAGGGTTTAAGGCGAGGTTGCAGCAGGGCGCTTTTCGGCGAGGACAGGCAATGTCCTTGGCTCTGGCGGGCCGTGGCCCTAATGTCACCATGAGCCGGTTGAACGGTCACGCTTGCGGCGCGTTACAGGCTCGAACGCGACCGTTATGCGCGAACTGACTTTAGGAGTGCTTCTTGGCCAACATCACCCTGGTCGACGACGACGAGAACATCGTCGCCTCCGTCTCGCTGGCGCTCGAAAGCCACGGGCACAAGATTACCGCCTATCACGACGGCGCCTCGGGGCTTGAGGCGCTGGAGGCCAGTCCGCCTGACCTGGCCATCCTCGATGTGAAGATGCCCCGGATGGACGGCATGGAGGTGTTGCGCCGCCTGCGCCAGACCTCGCAGATCCCGGTTATCATGCTGACCTCCAAGGACGAGGAGATCGACGAGATCCTCGGCTTCAACCTCGGCGCCGACGACTATATCCACAAGCCCTTCAGCCAGCGTCTCCTGATCGAGCGGGTCAAGGCTCTGCTGCGCCGGACCGGCGCCGACGGGGGCGAGCCCGAACCCTCGGCCGAGGTGTCCGGCAAGGCGATCAAGCGCGGCCCCCTGGTCATGGACCCCGCCCGCCACGAGAGCACCTGGAACGGCAAGCCGGTCAAGCTGACGGTCACCGAGTTCCTGCTGCTGCAGGCCCTGGCCCAGCGTCCCGGCTTCGTGAAGAGCCGCGACAACCTGATGGACGCCGCCTACGACGATCAAGTCTATGTCGACGACCGCACCATCGACAGCCACGTCAAGCGGATGCGCAAGAAGTTCCGGGTCGTCGATCCCGAGTTCGACGCGATCGAGACCCTGTATGGCGTCGGCTACCGATACCGCGAAGCCTGAGCCCATCTCCGGCGAAAGCGGGCGATCTGAGGATGAGGCGGCCCCCCGGCGCGTGAGACGCTTCGGGGGTTCGCGCCTTGGCGGGCTGATCTTCGTTCTGAACCTGATCAGCCTGCTGATCCTGCTGGGCGGGGCGCTGGCGCTGAACGAATGGCGGCGTGGCCTGGTCGAGGCGCGCCAGGAATCCCTCTCGGTCCAGGCCGAGCTTCTGGCCAACGTCCTGGGCCAGCTCAGCATCACGCGCGGCGAGCCCGAGCCGATGCTGGACCCCTTCGCCGCCAACCAGTGGCTGGTCGACAACTTCATCCCCAGCGGCCAGCGGGCGCGGCTGTATGACATCGACGGCCTGCTGGTCAGCGACAGCTATGCTGTGTCCGAAAAGATTCCCGGCGAGCCCCTGCCCCCGGCCCGGCCTGCGGGCACGCCCCTGCCGGACACCCGCCAGGCGGACCAGAAACGCTCCGCCGCCGCCGAACGGGCCAGCGAGGTTCTGCTGGCCGAGGTCGAGCGAGCCCTGGAAGGGACGCCTCAGGCCAGTGTACGGCACTCCGAGGACGGCGACCGCGTGGTGTCGGTGTCCATCCCCGTGCGTCATGTGCAGCAGGTGCTGGGCGTGCTGACGCTGGAAGCGGGCGATGTTGACGAAATCCTGGGCGCCCAGCGCCGCGCCCTGACGCCCTTCGCCCTGGTGGCCCTGGCGGTGAACCTTCTGGCGTCCCTGTTGCTGCACCTGTTCGTGGCCCGGCCCGTGATGCGGCTGTCGGCAGCGGCGGATGCGGTGAAACAGGGGCGGGCGCGGGCCATCTCCCTGCCGGACATGGAGCACCGCAAGGACGAGATCGGCGACCTGGCCCGCTCTCTGGAATCCATGACCGAGACGCTTTCTGACCGGATGGACGCCATCGAACGCTTCGCCGCCGATGTCTCACACGAGATCAAGAACCCCCTGACCTCGATTCGTTCGGCGCTGGAGACCCTGGACCTGGTCAAGGACAAGGCACAGCGGGATCGGTTGACGACCTTGCTGCAGAACGACGTGCGTCGGCTGGACCGGCTGATCACCGACATTTCCAACGCCTCGCGGCTGGATGCGGAACTGTCGCGCGACCGGCCGCGCGCCATCGAGCTGGATGGGCTGCTGCGCGACATCGTCGGGGTCTATGAGCATTCCGTGCGCCCCGGCGAGGCGACGGTGTCGCTGGCTCCCATCGCCGCCGCCGCGACGGGCGCTGCGGCGCGGGTCATGGGCCGAGACGGGCCGCTGGGGCAGGTGTTCCGCAACCTGATCGACAACGCGCGATCGTTCAGTCCGGCCGGCGGCGAGGTCCGGGTGGCCCTGGCGCGCGACGAGGCCGATCCGACGCGTATCCTTCGGGTCTCGGTCGAGGACGATGGCCCGGGCATACCCCCCGACAACCTCAAGACCGTGTTCGAGCGGTTCTATACATCGCGGCCCAAGGGCACGGCCTTCGGGGCCAACTCGGGCCTGGGCCTGTCGATCGTGAAACAGATCGTGGAGGCGCACGGCGGGCGGGTCGAGGCGCACAACCGCACGGGCGCGGACGGCCAGATCCTGGGCGCGCGCTTCTCGGTCTTCCTGCCCGCAGCCTCCGGCGCAGTGAGCGGACGCCGGACGTGAACCCCATCCATGCGACCAGCGTGGCCCGGCGCACCCCGGACGGCTGGCGCGGCGTCCTGCTGACGGGGCCATCCGGGGCGGGCAAGAGCGATATGGCGCTGCGGCTGATCGGCCGGGGCTGGCGACTGGTGGCCGACGACTACAGCCTGGTCTGGCGTTCGGGGCCGCAGGACGCTGTCTATGCCGGGGCGCCGGCGGCCATCGCCGGGCGGATCGAGGCGCGGGGCGTGGGTATCACGCCGGCTCCCTCGATCGGCCTGGCCCGCATGGTGCTGGTGGTCGAATGCGGGCGCGCGTCTGTCGAGCGGATGCCGGAGTATCGGACGGTGACAATCGCCGGTGTGATACTGCCCAGCCTGAGCCTGGACATCCGGCCTGCGTCGGCAGTGGAGACCGTCCTGGCCCGCCTCGGTTCGGGTCTGGGCGCGCCTTGATGTCGCGGCGCTTTAAACCCGCGACGGTTTCCTCTATCTAGGCCGGCTTGCGGTCCAGGCCGGGGTCTTTGTCCGGCGGATGGTGGCCGAGGGGGCGTTGAGTGGTGAAGCCTTCATGATCGGGCTGGTGATCGTCACCCACGGAGGTCTGGCCTCCGAATTCCTGTCGGCGATGGAGCATGTCGTGGGGCCTCAGAGGGGCGTCGCGGCTATCTGTATCGGACCCGAGGACGACATGGAGCGACGCCGTCGCGACATCGTCGACGCCGCCGCCGCCGTGGACGACGGCTCGGGCGTCATCCTGCTGACCGACATGTTCGGCGGCACCCCGTCCAACCTGGCCATCTCGGTGATGGAACAGACCCACGCCGAGGTCATCGCCGGACTGAACCTGCCCATGCTGATCAAGCTGGCCAGCGTGCGCGGGCGCGAGACGCTGGAATCCTGCGTGGCCCACGCCCAGGACGCCGGACGCAAATATATCTCGGTCGCCTCCTGGGTGCTGGCGGGGGAAAAATGAGCCAGGCGGTCACGGCCACGGTCGGCATCTGCAACACCCGCGGCCTGCACGCACGCGCCTCGGCCAAGTTCGTCAAACTGGCCTCCAGCTTCGAATCCGAGGTCCAGGTCATCCGCGACGGAACCACGGTGGACGCTCGCTCGATCATGGGGCTGTTGATGCTGGGCGCCGGCATCGGGTCGTCCATCGACATCTCGGCCGAGGGGCCGGATGCGGCCGAGGCCATCGAGGCCCTGTCCGACCTGGTAGCGCGCAAGTTCGACGAAGACGCCTAAGCTTTTGCAGGCCTGATCCAGCGCAGGGCCGCCAGGGCCGCGAACCCGACCACCAGACCCCAGAAGGCCGAGCCGATCCCGAACAGGGCCACGCCCGAGCCCGTGGCCGCAAAGGCCAGCACCGCCGCCTCGCGCTCGTCCGGCACGGCCAGCATGGTCGTCAGGGACCCGCTGAGCGTCGCGACCAGGGCCAGGCCGGTGATCATGGCCAGGGCCGCAGGCGGCATGGCGATAAAGATCCCGGCGGTCGGGGCGGCGAACAGGGCCACCAACAGATACATGACGCCGTAGATGACGGCGACGATCCAGCGCCTGTCGGGGTCGGGATGCGCTTCCGGCCCGGTGCAGATCGCCGCCGTTATGGCCGCCAGATTAACGCCATGAGCCCCGAACGGCGCGAGGATCAGGGTGCTGATCCCCGAGGCGAAGATCAGACGATTGGCGGGCGGCTGATAACCGGCGGCGCGCAGCACCACCAGGCCGGGCAGGTTCTGGGAGGCCAGGGTCACCAGAAACAGCGGAAAACCCAGGCTTACCGCGATCTTCCAGTCGAAGACCGGCACGGTCGGCTCCAGCCGTCCGAACAGCCCCGTCCCGGCGGGCAGGCCCAGATCGCCGTGCAGCCCCATGAAGCCCAGGGCGACCAGCAAGACCACAGGGATGGCCCAAGTGGCCCACAGCCGGCGCATGACGATGAAGACGGCCAGCAGGACCAGACCCAGAACCAGGGCGTTCGGCATTACGCTGAACAGCTTCAGTACGAAGGGCAGCAGCACGCCGGCCAGCATGGCCGAGGCGACCGATGCGGGAATCCGCTGTGCCAGTCGTCCCAGCACGGGCAGCAGGCCGGTCAGGGTCATCAAGGCGCCCGCGACCACAAAGGCCCCGACCGCATTGGCCCAGCCCAGGCCCAAGGTCGAGGCGGCCAGGAGGGCGGCGCCCGGCGTGGACCAGGCGAAGACGACGGGGATCTTCAGCCGCCAGCTCAGCAGGATGCCCGGCACGCCGATGCCGATGCACAGGGCCGTGACCATCGAGGTGATCTGCGACGGCGACCCGCCCATGGCCTGACCAGCCTGGACGATCAGGGCGACGACGCCGCCGAAACCGATGACGATCGCCACCGCCGCCGCCGAGAAGGCGGAAGCGGGCAGTCGGGGTAGGCTCACATCAGCTCTCTACACTCGGCCAGCGACCGACGGCGCAGGCCGCCGGTCGTTCGTGGCTCAGCCTTCTTCGTCGCCCGAGAGGCCCATCATGTGGAAGCCGGCGTCGACGTGGACGACTTCGCCCGTGGTCGACAGGCCCAGGTCCGAGCACAGCCACAGGGCGGCTCCGGCGACGCCCTCCATCGAGGTGTCCTCCTTCATCGCCGACAGGGCGCGGCCCTGGGCGATCATGCCCCGGCCGCCCGAGATGCCGGCCAGCGACAGGGTGCGCATGGCGCCCGCCGAGATGGCGTTGACGCGAATGCCCTTGGGGCCCAGGTCGCGGGCGATGTAGCGGGTCGCGGCCTCAAGCGCGGCCTTGGCCACGCCCATGGTGTTGTAGTTGGGGATGGCGCGTTCCGAACCCAGGTAGGTCATGGTGATCATCGACCCGCCGTTCGGCATCAGCTTCGACGCCCGCTTGGCGACATCGACGAAGCTGAAGCACGAGATGTTCATGGCCAGCAGGAAGCTGTCGCGGGTCGTGTTGTCGATGAACGAGCCCTTCAGCTCGTCCTTGTTGGCGAAGGCCACCGAGTGGACGACGAAGTCGATCGTGCCGAATTCCTTTTCCAGCTCGGCGAAGGCGGCGTCCATTGAGGCGTCGTCGGTGACGTCGGCCTGGATCAGCAGCTTGGCGCCGACGCTTTCGGCCAGGGGGCGAACGCGGCGCTCAAGCCCCTCGCCCAAGTAGGTGAAGGCCAGCTCGGCGCCTTGCGCAGCCAACTGGGAGGCGATGCCCCAGGCGATGGAGTTGGCGTTCGCCACCCCCATGACCAGGCCCTTCTTGCCCTTCATCAGTTCGCCGGTCGGCATGTTCCAGGCGGATTCAGCGGCCATGGGAAGTCTCCTCGTGATTTGGGCGAGGGTTAGCAGGCCGGGACTTGAGGGGAAAGAGTCAGACTTTCGCGAGGATCAACGTGCCGTTGGTCCCGCCGAATCCGAACGAGTTGGACATGACGGTCGTCAACTCGCCATCCTTGCGCGAACGCAGGATGGGCATCCCTTCGAAGGCTGGATCGAGATTTTCGATATGGGCGCTCTCGGCGGCGAAACCGGCCTGCATCATCAGCAGGCAGTAGATGGCTTCCTGAGCACCGGCGGCGCCGAGCGAATGGCCCGTCAGCGACTTGGTCGAGGAGATCATCGGCATGTCGTCGCCGAACACGGCGCGGACGGCTTCCATTTCCTTGGAGTCGCCCACGGGGGTCGAGGTGCCGTGCGGGTTCAGGTAGTCGATCTTGCGATTGCCGGCCTGGGCCATGGCGATCTTCATGCAGCGCTGTGCGCCTTCACCCGAGGGCGCGACCATGTCGTAGCCGTCCGAGTTGGCGCCGTAGCCGACGATCTCGGCATAGATCTTGGCGCCGCGAGCGACTGCGCGTTCGTATTCCTCGACCACCACGATGCCCGCGCCGCCGGCGATGACGAAGCCGTCGCGGGCGGCGTCATAGGCGCGCGATGCCACCGACGGGTTGTCGTTGAAGTTGGACGACATGGCGCCCATGGCGTCGAACATGTTGGACATGGACCAGTCGATGTCCTCGCAGCCGCCGGCGAAGACCACGTCCTGCTTGCCCAGCTGGATCTGTTCCGCCGCCGCCCCGATGCAGTGGGCGCTGGTCGCGCAGGCCGAGGAGATCGAATAGTTGACGCCGCGCATCTGGAACCAGGTCGACAGCACGGCCGAGGGACCGGACGCCATGGCCTTGGGCACGGCGAACGGGCCGATGCGCTTGGGCGAGGACCTCTCGATGGTGGTCTGGGCCGCCTGCAGGATGATCTGGGTCGAGGGTCCGCCCTCGCCGACGATGACGCCGATACGGTCGTCGCGGATCTCCTCGGGCGTCATGCCCGAATCCTTCAGCGCTTCCTCGAAGGCGATGTGGGCCCAGGCCGTGCCGTTGGCCAGGAAGCGCGAGGCGCGGCGGTCGACGCGACCGGCCCAGTCCTCGGCCGTCGCGCCCATCGAGGGCGGCGCCCAGACCTGCGAGCGGAAGCCGTATTTGATGTGATCGGGCGCAGCGATGACGCCCGACTTCGCCAGACGCAGCGATTCGGTGACCTCTGCGGCGCCGTCGCCGATGGAGGAGACGATACCCAGCCCTGTAACGACCACACGCCGCATACTGTTTCCCTTTGTCTTTTCGCCCCCCGCGGGGCCTGTCGCGTTCGTCGCGACTTTGTCTGACGGACTCTTGCGAGCGATCCTATACCTAGCCGCCGACCGGCGCGGCAGCCTCATTTGTCGCACCGAACAGGCCGACCCGCATGTCCGTCGCCGTATAGATGGGGACGCCGTCGGCTTCGAGAACCCCGTCGGCGATGCCCATGACCAGTTTGCGGTTGATGACCCGCTTCAGATTGATCTTGTAGACGACCTTCTTGACGTCCGGCGTCACCTGGCCGGTGAACTTGACCTCGCCAACGCCGAGCGCCCGGCCCTTGCCGGGGCCGCCGATCCAGCCGAGGTAGAAGCCGACCAACTGCCACATGGCGTCCAGGCCCAGGCAGCCGGGCATGACGGGGTCGCCGATGAAGTGGCACTGGAAGAACCAGAGGTCGGGGTGGATGTCGAGTTCGGCCTCGATATAGCCCTTGCCGTGCTCGCCGCCGTCGTCGTTGATCGTGGTGATGCGGTCGAACATCAGCATCGGCGGGGCCGGCAGCTGGGCGTTGCCCGGCCCGAACAGCTCGCCGCGGCCCGAGGCCAGCAGGGCGGCATGATCGAAGGACGAGGGGTACTGGCTCACAGGCGCGTCTCTCTGATGGCGCGTTCCTTCCGAGGAACGGCGGGTTGCGCGGGGTTACACGAGCCGGGCGCGTCGCTCAACCAGCAGGCTTAACGGCGGCGTGATGTTGCGGGCGGCGCCAGACCGGCGGGGCGCGATGCGTCGCACAGGGCGCGGGTCTCGCCGCCGAACACCCCAGCCTGGGGCGTCCAGCCACGCAGGCGGCGGGCCCGAACCTCGCACCAGCCGTCCTCGCAGTCGTTCACGGCCACGATCGAGCGGGGCGCCAGGCGGGCGCGCAGCGAGGCGGTGTCCGATTTCCCGGCCCGGATGGGCAGTTCTTGATTCGATGTGTTGAACACGGCGCGGCGGCTGGACACCACGCTGCGATGAACCCAGGCGACGGCGCCGTCGGGATCGCAGATCTTGCGCCACTCGCGGGTCTCGGCGATCACCTGGACCGGCACGCCGGCGGGGCCATAGACCCACATGATCCGGTAATCGAGGCCCGGCCCCATCCGCGCGCGGGCCTCCGACGACTTCAGCGTCAGCCAGCGCGGCACCGGCTGGCGCGTGGGGGTGGGCCGGCCGTCGGGCATGGTCGAGGCGGCGCCGACCACCAGGGCCATGCCGACCACGGCGAGGGTCACGCCGACGGGGCGACGCGACAGACTGCGGAACAGCCTTTGGAAGAGGGCGACAGCTTTGCTAGACACCGAAGGGCTCGTTTCCGACGCGTCCGTGAAAATCCAAGGTTCCCATGTCCACCCGCAAGCTTAAGGTCGTATTAACCAGACGCCTGCCGGACGCGGTCGAAACGCGGATGCGCGAGCTTTTCGACGCCGAGCTGAACCTCAAGGACGTGGCCATGGACCGCGCCGCCCTGGAGGCCGCCGTGCAGCGGGCCGAGGTCCTGGTCCCCACCATCACCGACACCATCGACGCCGAACTGATCAATGGGGCGGGCGAACAGCTGAAGATGATCGCCAACTTCGGCGCGGGCGTGGATCATATCGACATCGACGCGGCGGTGGCGCGGGGCGTCATCGTCACCAACACCCCCGGCGTCCTGACCGAGGACACCGCCGACCTGGCCATGGGCCTGATCCTGGCCGTCAGCCGACGCATGATCGAGGGCGCCCAGGTTGTCGCTGCGGGCCAGTTCGAGGGCTGGACCCCGACCTGGATGTCGGGCCGCAAACTGTACGGCAAGCGTCTGGGCATCGTCGGCATGGGCCGGATCGGGCAGGCCCTGGCGCGCCGGGCCAAGGCCTGCGGCATGCAGGTCCATTATCACAATCGAAAGCCCATCAGCCCGCGGATCGAGGAAGAACTGGGCGCGACCTACTGGGACGATCTGGACGAGATGATCGCCCGCATGGACCTGGTGTCGCTGAACTGCCCGGCGACCAAGGAGACCCACCACCTGATGAGCGCCGAGCGGCTGGCGCGGATGCCCCCTCACGCCATCCTGATCAACACCGCTCGCGGCGAACTGATCGACGAGGCGGCCCTGGCCGAGGTGGTGGCGCGGCGCGGTCTGGCAGGCGTCGGGCTGGACGTGTTCGAGCACGAACCTGCGATCCATCCCGGCCTGGTCGGTCAGCCGAACGTGGTGCTGCTGCCCCATCTGGGGTCTGCGACCCTTGAGACGCGTCAGGACATGGGCGATCGGGTGATCCTGAACGTCATGACCTTCCAGAATCAGCATCGTCCGCCGGACCGGGTCATCCCGGCGATGCTTTAGGGGCCTGTAAGTCGTCTTCCGTTTCAAGGAAGCGGTCTGCGGGTCGAGGCCGTGCACAGATGCACACGGCCTCGACGTCTCAGGCATTCGGTGCGAAGCAGACGACCTGTGTCAGGCCGCGTCGTCCGGCTTGGGCATGATCCCGGCCGCAATCGCCGCGCCATAGGCTTCTGTGACGAAGTCCATCAGCGCGTTCCCGCCGTTCGACGCGGCTGTGAACGGCGGGTGCGCACCGGCTTCGCGCGCGACGGCTTTCATCTTCCTGGTCAACGCGGGGTCGCCGCCCGTCGCCTCGAACACCTTGCCCATCCAGCGCCGCGCAAGGTCCATTGCCGCGGGCGAACGAGGGTCGCCCTCATTCATCAGTCGCGTGGCTTGCTCGTGAAGCGCGGCCCAGTCGTCGTCCGGCTTGCCCATGCCCTGAAACCCGTTGGCGGCCAGGGTCGCCTGGTCGGCAGAGGTGAAATGCCTGGCGGCGATCTCCTGGTAGAGGGCGGCGGCTTCTTCATTGCGGTTGTCGATCATCGTCGTCTCCTTGGTGAGGTTCATCAGATCGTCCGAGGAGAGGTCGCCATGCCGGGCAAGCTTGAGCCGCGCCGTCGACAAGAGGCGGAGCGCCGTATCGATCCGCTTGGCTTCCTGGAGCAGCATTTCCTCGTGCAGCGCCAGAAAGGTCGGCAGGTCGGCAAGACCACCAGACAGAAGTTCGGCGATCCGACTGAGCGGAAAGCCAAAGCCCTTGAGCGCAATGATCTGGTGCAAACGCGCGATCTGTTCCGGGCCATAGACCCGCCAACCGGCGATGGTCCGCTCGGCTCGGATCAATCCGCGGGCCTCGTATAGCCGCAAAGCCTTTCCGCTGACGCCAAAGCGGCGAGCGGCCTCGGCAGAGCGAAGATATGCACCAGGCTTGTTCATGTGACGCCTTTCTCGAACGCTCGATCTATCCGGCCTGCCCCAGGGGCCGGTGCAAGCGCAAATCGACATGAACTCTGATGACCAGGTTTCACCCGCCGCAGGTTGGACAGGCCGGGTCCGCCGTCACCTTCACCGTGCGCGCCGTCGCCGCCAGTCCGTCGTACAGCATCAGCCGCCCGGTCAGGGCCTCGCCGGCACCGGTGATCAGCTTGATCGCTTCCAGCGCGGCCATGGCGCCCACGACCCCGGCCAGGGCGCCGACGACGCCGACGCGGGCGCAGGTCTCGGCGTCAGGCGGGGTTTCGGGAACCAGGCACTGGTAGCAGGGCTTGCCGGCGAAGACGCCGACCTGTCCGGTCCAGCGACCGAGCGCTCCGGATACGAGGGGGATGCCGGCCGCCACGCAGGCGGCATTAGCGGCGAAGCGGACGGCGAAATCGTCTGTGCCGTCCAGCACCAGGTCATGGCCGGCGATCAGGTCGCCGGCGTTGTCCGGCGTCAGGGCGCGGGCGTGGGTCTCGACCCGGACATGGGGATTGAGGGCGCTGAGCCGCTCGGACGCCGCGCCGACCTTTGAGCGGTCGATGTCCTCGCCGGTGAACTGAATCTGGCGCTGCAGGTTGGACAGGGCGACCGTGTCGGGGTCGATCAGGCCCAGCATGCCGACGCCCGCCGCCGCGAGATAGAGCGCCGCCGGGCCGCCGACGCCGCCCATGCCGACGATCAGGACGCGCGCGCGGGCGAGCCTCTGCTGACCGGGACCCCCGACCTCGGCGAGCACCAGATGGCGGGCGTAGCGTTCGACCTCGTCGTCGGAGAAAGACATCAGGCGGGTCTAGAACCAAACCGCGCGCCCGCGAAGGGGGCTGGACCTTAAGCCGCCATTCCCAACTGGATGACGCCTGTCGTGAACAGGGCCTCGGCGTCGTGCAGGGACAGGGCGTCCAGCATCCGGTCGCCCAGGATGTCGGCGACGGCGCCCTCGATCGGGACCTGGGTCATGGGGGCGGTCCCGAAACGGCGACTTTGCGCCGGGTCGTCGAGCAGCATCCGGATATTGCCGTGACGAACGTCGGCTCGCAGTCGTTTCATCAGGCGGTCGATATCGACGCGCGCGCCCTCGATGACCTGCATGAACTGGCCGCGATGATAGATGAGCATCCCGGTCACATGGTCGCGTCGATTGTTCGCATCGGACGCGCCGAGGATCAGGGCCATCGACAGAATCGTCGACCCTTGCGCTCCTGCGGCGTCACTGACGTAGATCGCGCGCTGGAGCACTGCGAGGCTTTCCTGATTCAATTCGACGGAGAATGCTGCTGATACCGCTCACAATGGGCTAAAGTATGGCTAAGACCAGTTTTACGGCAAGATTCTTGCGAAGCTTGATCCGCATCCGCAGGAACGCCATCTGTTCGGCATGAACAGTTCGCATGATCTCCGCGCCGACACGGCCTCTCCCGGCTGGCATGGCACCACCATCCTGGCGGTCCGCAAGAACGGGCGCACCGTCATCGCCGGCGATGGCCAGGTCTCGATGGGGCCGACCATCGTCAAGGGCGCGGCGCGCAAGGTGCGGGTTCTGGCGGGCGGCAAGGTCCTGGCGGGATTTGCGGGCGCCACAGCCGACGCCTTCACCCTGATCGAGCGTCTGGAAGCCAAGCTGGAGCAGTATCCGGACCAGTTGGCCCGCGCCTGCGTCGACCTGGCCAAGGACTGGCGGACCGACCGCTACCTGCGCCGTCTGGAGGCCATGCTGCTGGTCGCCGACGCCTCGTCCATCTTCACCGTGACCGGCGTCGGCGACGTGCTGGAGCCGGAACATGGCGTGGCCGCGGTTGGATCGGGCGGCAACTACGCCCTATCAGCGGCCCTGGCCCTGCTGGAAAACTCCGACCTCGACGCCGAGGCCATCGCGCGCAAATCCATGGCCATCGCGGCCAGCATCTGCGTCTATACCAATGGAAATCTGACGGTAGAGACCCTGGGATCCTGACGTGTGAAGGGGGGCTGGTGAATCGAAGGCCTCACGATTCACGCATCACGGCTGGCGCACTCAGCCTCCGCTGAAATCCAGGTCCCGGCGCGCCGCGATGATGGTGACGATGAACCCGGCCAGCACGTCCAGCATGACCATGGCCAGGATCAGGAAGAAGGTGGAGGTGGCGAAGCCCCGGATCAGCAGGAACTCGACCAGGCACAGCACGAAGACCACCAGCGACAGGGCGTGATTGACGATCGCCACCTTCCGGCTGGACGTCGACTTCAGCAGTTCGAAGAACAGCAGGATCAGAGCGAGAAACAGGATCATGTCGCCGACCCCGATCTCCCAGTTGGCGCCCGAGGTCATGGGAACCGTGAACAGGGGCTCGCGCAGCGCCGCATCCGCCGCCGCCATGCCGCCCTGCCCGCTCGCGCCCCACAGCACGACGATATTGTAGATCACCACCGGGATCAGCAGCAGGGGCAGGGCGATCAGCATGGGCCGGATCCTGACAAAGAGGGCGTTGTGAACACAGGGCCTCGGCGTCGAGGCCTGAGCGAGGCCGTCGGGCAACGGTCGCGCTTGTTAACGATACATAGCCCGGATCGCTCCCTGCCGCCATGTTCACTCGCCTGATGGGCGAGCCGGGCTCCGGGCGGGCCATGATTGCGGCGGCGATCTGGTCTGCGGGACGTTAGCGTCGGCGCGGCGTCGTGTTAGGAAGGCCTCATGCCGACGCGCGCAAATCTGGATCGATACATCGCCGGCTGGCGAGGCCCGGCGCTGGCGGCGCTGCTGGCTCTGATCGCGGGCCTGCCCGGCCTTCTGCTGCTGCCGCCCCTGGACCGTGACGAGAGCCGCCACGCCCAGGCCTCGGCTCAGATGCTGGAGACCGACGACTTCATCGACATCCGCTTCCAGAACGAGCCTCGCTGGTCCCGGCCGGTGGGGGTCTATTGGATGCAGGCCGCCGCGGTGGCCCTGACGTCCAATGTCGAGAACCGCGACATCGCTCCCTATCGCCTGCCCTCGCTGCTGGCGGCCATGCTGGCGGCGGCGGCGTGCGCCTGGGGCGGGGCCGCCCAGTTCGGCCAGAGGGCCGGCATCCTGGCCGGCGCCATGCTGGGGACCACTTTCCTGCTGTCGACCGAAGCCGGGATCGCCAAGACCGACGCCGTCCTGTGCGGCGCCGTCACGATCGCCATGGTCGCTCTGGCGCGCATCTACCTGGCCGCGAGGGCCCAGGATGCGCCCCTGCGTTCGCACAAGCTGATGTTCTGGCTGGCCTTGGGTATCGCCATCCTGGTCCGAGGGGCGGCGGGTCTGGTGGTGCTGATCCCGGCCGTGGTCGCCCTGTCGGTCTGGGACAGGGACCTGCGCTGGCTGAAGAACCTCGGTTGGGGTTGGGGCGTCGCCGTGGTCGCCCTGATCGTCGGGCCCTGGGCCATCGCCATCACCGTCGCGACGGACGGCAATGTCTGGCGTCATGTCCTGGCCGGCGGCTGGATCGGCGGCGTCGTCGGCGTCAAGGGCGCGGGGGCGGCCTTCGGCTCTCATGCCCTGACCAGCCCGCTTCTGCTCTTTCCCATGACCCTGCTGCTACCTGCGGCCCTGGTGACCGGCTGGACCCGGCGCGGCGAGCCGGCGGTGCGGTTCCTGGTCTGCTGGCTGGTCCCGGCCTGGTTGATCCTCGAGATCGCCCCGGCCCAGTCCTGGTCGCCGGTCCTGCCCCTGTTCGGCGCCATCGCCCTGCTGGCGGCGGCGGCGGTGGTGCAGCCGATCGGCGACTGGCCACGCCGGATCGGATCGGTCCTGGCGATGGTTGCGGCTGTCGTCATCTGTCTGTTCGCCGTCTATGGATTGACCATCCACGGCGACCAGAATGCCCGCATCTGGGTCTCGGTCACGGTCGTTTGCGCCGCCGTGGCCGGAGCGGGCGGGGCCTTCCTGCTGATGAACCGCGCGGCGGTCCCGGCCCTGATCGCCTCCATCGTGTTCGGCCTTCTGGCCCATACGGCGATGGTGGGCGCCCTGCGACAGTTCCGCCCCCTGTCGGTCTCGCCCAAGCTGATGCAGACGCTGGAGAGCGCCGGTCTGGCCCCGCAACAGGGGCTGACCCCCGGCCCGGTCGCCATCACCGGCTTTCACGAACCCAGCTTCGTCTTCCTCAGCGGCACAGACACCCAGCTGACCGACGCCAAGGGGGCGGCCCAGGCGATCAGCGAAGGCCGCCCGGCCATCGTCGAGGCTCGCGACGTCTCCGCCTTCCAGACCGCGCTTGCGCCCACCGGCGCCGTCCCGCGCGCGGTTGGCACGGTGAGGGGCTTCAACTATTCGCGGGGCGAGGATGTCGATCTGGTCGTCTACGCCCCGCCCGGCGCGCCCATCGTCGATCCCGCCGCCCCTGCCAACCGCCGAGAGAAGCCTGCCCGATGAGCCGCCCCATCCAGATCGTCGAAGTTGGTCCCCGTGACGGTCTGCAGAACGAGAAGGCCATCCTGGAGCCGTCGGTGCGTGTCGACCTGATCCAGCGTCTGGAGGCCGCCGGCGCGCGGCGGATCGAGGCCGTCAGCTTCGTCCATCCCAAATACGTGCCCCAGATGGCCGGCGCCGAAGAGGTCATGGCCGCCCTGCCGCGCGCCGAGGGCCGCAGCCGCATCGGCCTGGTCCTGAACGGCAAGGGCTATGACCGCGCCCTGGGCACGTCGGTCGACGAGGTCAACGTCTCGGTCGCCGCGACTGACGGCTTCGGCCTGAAGAACCAGGGTCTGTCGGTCGTCCAGCAGGGCGAGATGCTCGAGGCCATCGTGGCGGGGCGTCGCAACGCCGAGGGCGAGCCGGGGGCGACGCCCGCCCTGTCGGTGACCATCTCCTGCGTCTGGGGTTGCCCGTTCGACGGCGAGGTGTCGGTCGACCAGGTCGCCGATATGGTGGGCCGCATCGCCGCCCTGGGCGTCTCAGAGATCGCCCTGGCCGACACCATCGGGGCCGGCGACCCCTGGTCTGTCACCAAGAAGGTCGAGGCGGCGAGGAAGGCCGCGCCGGACGCCGTCCTGCGCCTGCATTTCCACGACACCCGCAACACCGGCGTCGCCAACGCCTATGCCGGGGTCGAGGCCGGGGTCGACGTGCTGGACGCCTCGGTCGGCGGCATCGGGGGCTGCCCCTTCGCGCCCGGCGCCACGGGCAATGTCGCCACCGAAGATCTGGTCTATATGCTGGAGCGGGCGGGCTATTCGACCGGCTACGACCTGGACGCCCTGATCTCCACGGCCCGCTGGATCGGCGAAAAGATCGGCCGCCCCGCCCCCAGCGCCCTCAGCCGCGCCGGAGGCTGGCCGAAGGGCTGAGGGCGAACAACGCCGCCTAGAGGTTCAGCAGGGCGGGGTCGCCGCCCTGGGCCGAGATGTTGTTCGAGATGGCCTTTTCCGAGGCATAGCGGATCAGGGAGTTGGGACCGCCTGCCTTGGGTCCGGTGCCTGACAGACCCTCGCCGCCAAAGGGCTGCACGCCCACGACCGCGCCGGTGATCGAGCGGTTGATGTAGACGTTGCCGGCGGGGACCAGACGAACGACCTCTTCGGCGAAGGCCTCGATCCTGGAGTGCACGCCCAGCGTCAGGCCGTATCCGCGCGCGGCCAGCTTGCCGGCCACCGTCTTCAGGTCCTTGGGGTCATAGCGATAGACGTGCAGGATTGGGCCGAAGACTTCGCGCTCGAGGAAGTCGGCGGTCGGAATCTCGGCGATGGTCGGGGCGAACAGATGGCCCTTGGACGCGCCCTCGGGCGTGGCGGCGCGGGCGATGATCTTCGCTTCCTTGGACAGGCGCTCGACGTGGGCTTCCAGAGCGGCGTGGCTCTCGGCGTCGATGACCGGGCCGATGTCGGTGGCCGGATCGACAGGGTCGGCGACGACCTGCACGGCCAGGGCGCCCTTCAGACCCTCGATCAGGCTGTCGGCCGAATCCTTGGGTGCATAGAGGATGCGCAGGGCCGAACAGCGCTGACCGGCCGAGCCGAATGCCGACAGGATGACGTCGTCGATGACCTGTTCGCGCAGGGCCGTGGTGTCCACAAACATGGCGTTCAGACCGCCCGTCTCGGCGATAAAGGGGATGATGGCGCCGGGCCGCGCCGCCAAGGAGCGGTTGATGGCCGAGGCGGTGTCCGTGCCGCCAGTGAAGGCCACGCCGTCGATGCCCGGATGCGAGACCAGCCTGGCGCCGACCGTCTCGCCGCGTCCGGGGACCAGGGCCAGCAGGTCGGGGTTCAGCCCGGCCTTGTGATACAGGCGCACGGCCTCGGCGGCGATCAGCGGCGTCTGTTCTGCGGGCTTGGCCAGCACCGCGTTGCCGGCGGCCAGGGCGGCGGCGATCTGGCCGGTGAAGATGGCCAGGGGGAAGTTCCATGGGCTGATGCAGGCGAAGACGCCGCGTCCGTGCAGGACCAACTGGTTCACCTCGCCGACGGGACCTTTCAGCGTCTCGGCGCCGCCGAAGTCGCGTTCGGCCAACAGGGCGTAGTAGCGGCAGAAGTCGGCGGCCTCGCGCACCTCGGCGACGCCGTCGTTCAGCGTCTTGCCGGCCTCGCGGCTCAACAGGGCGACCAGACGGTCCATGTCCGCTTCCAGCGCATCGGCCATGGCGCGCAGGGTCACGGCGCGCTTGGCGCCGCCCTGGCGATCCCAGGCGATCTGGGCGCGGGCGGCCAGGTCGACGGCGGCGTCGATGTCTTCGGCTGAGGCTTCGGAGACATGGCCCAGCACCTGGGTCGTGTCGAAGGGATTGGTCACGTCGGCGGCGTCGATCCCCGCCTTCAGCTTGCCGCCGACGATGGGGCCGGCGGTCAGTTTCTCGCTGTCGACCTTCTTCAGGGCGGCGGCGTGGCGGTCGCGGTCGGCGAGTTGCGAGTAATCGCGCCCGAGGGAGTTCTGGCGGTCCATGTACATCTCCTTGGGGGTCGGGATCTTGGCGTGGCGGTCGGGGTGTTGCTCGACCGATGTGATGGGGTCTGCGGCGACGGCTGAGGCCGGCACCCGCTCGTCCAGCAGGGCGTGGACGAAGGAGGAGTTGGCGCCGTTTTCCAGCAGGCGGCGCACCAGATAGGGCAACAGGTCCTCATGGCCGCCGACAGGGGCGTAGGCGCGCACCGTGACGGGGCCGAAGGTCTCGCCTGCGGCGTCGTACAGGGCTTCGCCCATGCCGTGCAGGCGCTGGAACTCGATCTTGACGCCTGCGCCCCTGCGGGCCTCGCGCGCCATGCGGTGGACGGCGGCCAGGGAATGGGCGTTGTGCGTCGCGAACTGCGAATAGAGATAGGGCGCAGCGTCGATCATGGCGCGAGCGCAAATCAGGTAGTTCAGGTCGGTCGCGGCCTTGGTGGTGAAGACCGGATAGTCGGTGCGGCCCATGACCTGGGCGCGCTTGATCTCGGTGTCCCAATAGGCGCCCTTGACCAGACGCACCATCAGGCGACGGCCAGAGGTCCTGGCCAGGTCCGCGACGCGGGCGATGACCTCTGGCGCGCGCTTTTGATAGGCCTGAACCGCCAGACCCAGACCCGTCCAGGTCTTCAGCTCGGCCTCGTTGGCCAGCCGGTCCAGCAGCTTGAGCGACAGGGCCAGACGGTCGGCCTCTTCGGCGTCCATGGTGAAGTTGATGTCGTACTGTGCCGCGATCAGGGCCAGCCGCTTGATGCGCGGATAGAGCTCGGCCCAGACGCCGTCCTCATGCGTCGCCTCATAGCGGGGCGACAGGGCCGACAGCTTGACCGAGACGCCGTGTCCCGCTTCCGGCCCCTGACCCTTGGCCGTCTTGCCCACGGCGGTGATGGCGTCGGCGTAGATCTTTTCATACCGCTCGGCGTCGGCGGCGGTGCGGGCGCCCTCGCCCAGCATGTCGAAGGAACAGAGCCAGCCTTCCTTGTTCGACCGCTTCAGCGCCGCCTCGATGGTGCGGCCCACGACGAACTGCTCGCCCATGATGCGGACGGCGGCGGCGACCGCCTCGCGGATCACCGGCTCGCCCAGACGGCCGACGATGCGCTTCAGGAAGCCGGGCAGGTCGGTTTTGGCCTCTTCATCCACATCGACCAGTTTCCCGGTCAGCATCAGGCCCCAGGTCGAGGCGTTGACGAACAAACTGTCGGACTGGCCGATGTGCGAGGTCCAGTCAGCCGAGCCGATCTTCTCGGCGATCAGGCGGTCGCGGGTGTCCTCGTCGGGGGTGCGCAACAGGGCCTCGGCCAGGCACATCAGGGCCAGCCCCTCGCGGGTGCCCAGCGAGAACTCCTGCAGGAAGCTTTCGACCACGCCCTGTTTCTTCTGGCTGCGGCGCGCGTGCTCGACCAGGGCCACGGCATCGTCGACGACGGCGACGCGCTGTGCCGCGTCAAGGGGCGAGCGGCTGAGCAGGCCCTGAACCGTGCGGGTCTCGTCGGCGAACTTGCCGTTATCCAGCGTGTCCCAGTTCTGCGTGGTCATGGGGGCGAAACCGGCAGCGGAGGAGGGCGTCGTCATGCTGGGTTCTCGATTGTTCGGCTGCGCGCCGTATGTCCTGTTGGATATTGCCTATATGGCGTACCTGACCGAATGTGCATCGTATCATTGTCATTCTAGCCGACGATCATTCGGAGAAAGCCCGTCTTGGCCGTTGAAAATCTGGACCCTGTCGATCGCCGCCTGCTGAAAGCGCTTCAGGAGGACGGACGTCTGTCCAATGCGGAGCTGGCCCGGCGGTGCAATCTGTCGCCCGCCGCCTGTTTCGAGCGGGTCAAACGCCTGCGCGAACGCAAGGTCATCACCGGCTATGCCGCCCTGATCGACCCGGCCAAGGTGGGGCGGGGGCTGATGATCTTCGTCGAGGTGCTGCTGGACCGCACCACGGGGGATCAGTTCGAGGCCTTCGCCGACATGGTGCGCCGCCAGCCCGAGGTGCTGGAATGCCATATGGTCGCCGGCGGCTTCGACTATCTGATCAAGGCGCGGGTGGGGGACATGGACGCCTATCGCGCCTTCCTGGGCGATGTTCTGGTCAAGATGCCGGGCGTGCGCGAGACCAGGACCTATGCGGTTCTTGAAGAGGTGAAGTCCACCACCGCGCTGCCTCTTTAGGTTGGTCCTGTGAAGCTGTTCGCACTGTCTCGCCATCGTCGCCCGAACGGGCTAAGGGTTCCCGCTTCCAAACGGCAGGCTGATCCCTTCTAGATGCGCATCGTTCTGGCCACCGACGCCTGGGAACCCCAGGTCAATGGCGTCGTCCGCACCCTGACCCGCACCGTGGCGGAATGCCGGGGCATGGGCCACGAGGTCGATGTCATCGAACCCAGCCAGTTCAAGACCATTCCCTGCCCGACCTATCCGGAAATCAGACTGGCCCTGGGCGCCGAGGAAGAGATTCGCGAACGGCTGCGCGCCTTCGAGCCCGAGGCGGTCCACATCGCCACCGAAGGCCCCATCGGCATCGCCACCCGCCGAATCTGCGTCGAGTGGAAACTGCCCTTCACGACCAGCTACCACACCAAATTCCCCGAATATGTCTCGGCCCGGTTCCCGATCCCGGTGCAGGTCGGCTATGCCTACATGAAGTGGTTCCACAAGCCGTCGGGTCGGTTGATGGTGGCGACGCCCACCCTGCGCGACGAACTTCAGGCGCACGGCTTCAAGAACGTGTCGCCGTGGACGCGCGGCGTCGATACCGAACAGTTCAACCCCTACCTCGAACGCATCTTCGATTCCCTGGGCGGTAAGGATTGGCCGCGCCCGTTCTGGCTCAACGTCGGCCGGGTCGCCGTCGAGAAGAATATCGAGACCTTCCTCGAGACCGATCTGCCCGGCACCAAGATCGTCGTCGGCGACGGCCCGGCTCGCGCCGACCTCGAGGAACGCTATCCCGAAGCGAAATTCCTCGGCGCCCGCTTCGGCGAGGATCTGGCGCGCTGCTTCCGCGACGCCGATGTCTTCGTATTCCCCTCATGGACCGACACCTTCGGTCTGGTGATCCTGGAGGCCATGGCCACGGGTACGCCGGTCGCCGCCTTCCCGGCGCACGGTCCGATCGACATCATCCCCGGATCGAGCGCCGGGGCCATCGACGAGGACTTGAAGACGGCCTGTCTGAAGGCGCTGGACTGCGACCGGGCGACGGTTCGGGCCTATGCCGAAAAGTTCAGCTGGCGGGCGTCTGCGGAAGAATTCGTCGCCAATCTGGAGCCCTATCCGGAACCCCAGCGCGGAAGGTTCTGGCGCCGGTTGCGGCGCATCGCGCGGGTTCGGCGCAAGGCCGCAGCCTAGCCAGTTCCGCTCCGGCCCGTCACAGCGGGGCTTCACCTATGAAAAAGGGCCGATGGACGGAGGGCGAACCCCGATCCATCGGCCCTTTGTCTTTCCGCCTTCTAGGACAGGAAGGCGGGGTCCGGCCTTACTTGGCGGGAGCCGTCATCGGCGTCATGGCCGTGGCGATAGCGCGTTGGGCGGCAAGCTCGGCCTCCGGCAGGGGCACCAGGCCGCGGTCCTGCAGATAGCCGCCGCGGGCCGCCGCCGCTTCTGACATGAACTCGGACACGAAGGCCTGCAGGTTCGGCGTGACGCCGATGTGCTGCTTCTTGACGTAGATGTAGAGGCTGCGGGCCAGGGGATAGGTCCCATCGGCGATGGTCTCGGCGGAGGGGGAGACGCCGTCGATGGTCTCGGCCTTCACCGTGTCCATGTTCTGCTCCAGGAAGGAGAAGCCGAACACGCCCAGCGAGCCGGGGGTGCGGGTCAGGGTCTGGACGATGGCGTTGTCGTTCTCGCCCGAGTCGATCCAGGCGCCGTCCTCGCGCAGGGTGTGGGTCAGGGCTTCGAAGCGATCCTTGTCGCCGGCCAGGGCGTTGACCGCCGGGACCAGCTTGCCGCCGGGCGCCATGCCCAGTTCCAGGAAGGCGTCGCGCGTGCCCGAGGTGGGCGGCGGGCCATAGACCTGGATGCGCTGGTTCGGCAGGCCGCTGTTCACCTGGTTCCAGGTGGTCGCCGGGTT
>Ga0247803_1000048_pt1 | contig 84863 bp, 62 predicted proteins | sample UWRJL014104B1_FD_180928 | JGI IMG/M metagenome (GOLD analysis project Ga0247803, IMG submission 180928) | Plant litter microbial communities from Arlington Agricultural Research Station in Wisconsin, United States - UWRJ-L014-104B-1 | ecosystem: Environmental > Terrestrial > Plant litter >... | reverse complement strand
GCGAGCCCCCCTATGCCGAGTTCCAGGGCGACGTCGACACCCTCGACTTCGTCCCCGAAGGCCCGCTGGCGACGCTCAAGGCGCTGAAGGCGGCGGGGATCCCCACCGTCTCGGTCTTCCTGTCGGGCCGCCCGATGTGGACCAACCCGGAGATCAACGCCTCGGACGCCTTCGTCGCCGCCTGGCTGCCGGGCACCGAGGGCGGGGGCGTCGCCGACGTCATCATCGGCGATGCCGACGCCAAGCCGCGCCACGACTTCACCGGAACCCTGTCGTTCAGCTGGCCCAAGACTGCGGCGGGCGAACCGCTCAACGTCGGCCAGCCCGGCTATGACCCCCAGTTCGCCTACGGCTACGGCCTCAGCTACGCCGCGCCCGCCAGCGTCGGCGCCCTGTCCGAAGAGTCCGGCATTACGGGGGAGACCTCGAGCATCGACCGCTATTTCGTCGATGGCCGCTATATCTCGCCCTGGGTCCTGCTGTTGAATGACGCTGGAGGTCAACTGAAGCCCCCGGTCGGCGGCGAAGGCCAGAGCCCGCGCGGGGGCGTGGTCTCGCATTCGGTCGACGACCTGGCCCAGGAAAGCGGTCAGCAGTTCGTGTTCGCCGGAACCGGCGAGGCCTCGGCCCAGATCTGGGGCATCCCGGTGGACCTGACACGTCAGAGCAATGGCGAGATGGCCCTGGGCTTCCGCTACCGCGTCGACGCACGGCCGGCCGCCCCGGTCGGCCTGGGCATGGGTGGCGCCACGCTGGATGTCGCGTCGATCTTTGGCGCCGCCCCCATCGGCGAGTGGCGCACGATCAAGGTGCGGCTGTCCTGCTTCCGCGATGCGGGCGCCAATCTGGCGGCCGTCGAAATTCCGTTCCAGCTGACCACCGCCGGCGCCGCCGCCGTATCTGTGTCGGAAATCCGCATCGTCTCCAACGAGGGGGATGCGTTCTGCCCAGCGGCCTAGGCCTGCCCGCCGGGGTCGCTTCCGTTGGAAACTGCCCCGGCATGGCGGACCCCTTCCCTGACCCCGTTACAGGGACCGAACCGCCGCCGGAGGGGTTTCGTCTCGCGCCAGGACGTTTCGCAGAGGCAGTCGGAAAGGCGCCGCGTCGATCTCGAACACGTCTCCCGCCCGGGTCTGGACGCCGTCGGCAAAGGACAGGGTCGCCGTGCCGAAGAAATGCACGTGCACGTCGCCGGGCCGGCGGAACAGATCGTATTTGAAGTGATGCGCTTCCAGATTGGCCAGGGCGTGGGACATGTTGTCCTCGCCTGACAGGAAGGGCTTTTCCCACAGGACAGCGCCGTCGCGGATGATGCGGCTCTGGCCCCTGACATCGGCCGGAGGCGCGCCGACGAGCAGCTCAGGTCCCAGCGCCGCCGGCCGCAGCTTGGAATGGGCCAGCCAGAGATAGTTGTGGCGTTCGGTGACGTGGTCGCTGAACTCGTTGGCCAGGCAGACGCCCAGACGCCACGGCGCGCCGTCGGGACCGATGACATAGACGCCGGCAAGCTCGGGCTCCTCGCCGCCATCTTGAGCGAAGGCGGGCATCGTCAGGGGACGGCCCGGCCCGACCAGCTGGGAACCGTCGCCCTTGTAGAACCACTCGGGTTGCTGGCCGATGGCGCCCGGCGCGGGCTTTCCGCCTTCGACCCCTTCCAGAAACATCCTCATGGAATCGGTCAGGCCCTGGCCCGATGCGGCCGCGCGATGCATCCGGTCGCGTCCCTCGGCAGAGCCGAGATGGGTCAGGCCGGTGCCCGACAGGATCAGGTGAGCGTCGTCGGGGTGATCGATGGGCGAAAGGAGACGGCCAGAATCCAAGGCCTCCATCAGGTCAACGGCGCCGTCGAGGCCCAAGTCTCGCACGGCTTGAGACAGACCCGAGCCCGCAGAAATCGACCCCAGAGCCAGGTCTCGAACGGTTTCGACACCGCGCACGAACCCCGCGGTCTCCTCGTCGGCGACGATGACCCTGCGTCGGCCGTCGTCATCCCTGTGTTGCAGAAGGCGCATCATGTTTCCCGCATGGTCCGGCGCCTATCGCTCGGATCCGCCAGCCGTCGACAGCCGATAGATCATGACGTGCCGATAGGGCTGGCCCGGATCGACGCGCGCCGAGATGAAGGCGGGCGCGTTGGGCGCATTGGGAAATTTCTGGGGTTCCAGGGCGATGCCGTCGCCCATGCGATACAGATGCCCGCCCTTGCCCACCAAGGTGGCATCCAGGAAATTGCCCGAATAGACCTGAACGCCGGGCTCGGTGCTCAGCACCTCCAGCACCCGGCCGCTGTCCGGATCCTCAAGTCGAGCCGCCAGCTGCGGTTCAGGGGTGACACCCTTGTCCAGGGCGAAGTTGTGGTCGTAACCGTGACCCAGCCGGATCTGCTCGTCGCGACCGTCGCGCAGACCATCGGCGATCAGGCGCGGCGTCCGGAAATCGAAGACCGTACCCTCGACCGGGCGGACCTCTCCGGTCGGGATCAGGGCGGCGTCCACGGGCGTATAGGCCGAGGCCGGGATGGTCAGCCGGTGTCCCTCGACCCCGCCTGGCGCGCCCTCGCCCGCCAGATTGAAGATGGCGTGGTTGGTCATGTTGACGACGGTGGGCCGGGTGGTCTGCGCCTCAAAGGCAATTGTCAGAGCGCCGGTGTCATCCAGCGCATAGGCGACCGTCGCCTCCAGTTCGCCCGGATAGCCCAGGTCGCCGTCCGGACTGGTCAGGGCCAGGACGACACGCGGCGCATCGCCGTCGCCGACCTCGACGACCCGCCAGACCTTCTTGTCGAAACCCTGCCCCCCGCCGTGCAGAGAATTGGGATCGTCGTTCAGCGGCAATTGATAGGTTTGGCCGTCCAGATCGAAACGTCCGCCGGCGATGCGATTGGCGTATCGCCCGACCGTCACGCCGAAATAGTTGGGATGATCGACATAGTCCTGGGCCGTGTCATAGCCCAGCACGACGTCCACCGGCCGGCCCTGCCGATCGGGCCCGACCAGAGACTGCAGCGTCGCGCCATAGGTCAGGATCGTCGCCGAGACACCGTGATCGTTCTTCAAGGTGATGGCTTCCATCACCTGGCCGTCAGCCAGGGTTCCTACAGGTCGCCTGTCGACCTCGCCGGCCGCCACAGAACCCGCCGCCAGCAAAGCGGCGCTCGCCGCCGCCCCCATCCATCCACGTCGCAACATCGTTTCGCCCCAAAATTATTCGCGCCGTTGACGCGCACCGGCCTGCACTATAGTCGGACAATTGAAGCGTTATAGTCAGACAATTGAAATCCGAACAAGCCGCGGCGTCTTCAGGACGTGAACGCGGAGGCGGATCGGGAGAAAACGCCGTGGCTGCACCGACACATCCTGCCGGCTTGACGGCTGCGCCCGCTGATCCGGGCGTGTACCGCCCCGCGCTCGCTTTGCTGGCGACGCTCTTCTTCATGTGGGGCTTCATCACCGTCATCAACAACACGCTGCTGCCGCATCTGCGCAGCGTGTTCGACCTGAACTACACCCAGACGACGCTGATCGAGTCGGTCTGGTTCATCGCCTACTTCGTAGCCTCGATTCCCTCGTCCCGCCTGATCGCCAGGGTCGGCTATCAGCGCTCGATCGTGATCGGCCTAGTCATCATGGCGGTGGGCGCCCTGATGATGGTCCCGGCGGCGCGCCTGCCGTCGTACAATCTGGTCCTGACAGCCCTGTTCGTGATCGCCAGCGGCATCACCCTGCTGCAGGTCGCGGCCAATCCGTACGTCACGGTGATCGGACCGCCCGAAACCGGGTCTTCTCGCCTGAACCTGGTCCAGGCGTTCAACTCGCTGGGCACCACTCTGGCCCCCCTGTTTGCCGGTTATCTGATCCTTGGCCGCTCCAAGGGCGGGACCAGCGAAGCCGACGTCGTGCTGACCGCCGCCGAGCGGTATGCCGACGCCCAGTCCGTCATCCTGCCCTATCTGATCGTCGCCGTGATCCTGATCGGCCTGGCCGTCGTCATCGCGCGGTTTCCCCTGCCCGCCATCGGCCAGGCGTCGCAGCGGGCGTCGCGTGAGGCGCGCAAGGGGCTGTCTCTGTGGCGACACCGCAACCTGGTGTTCGGCGTCCCGGCCATCTTCATCTATCTGATCGCCGAGATCGGCGTGGCGAACCTGTTTATCAACTTCGTCTCGCAACCCGACATCGCCAACATCACGCATGAGCGGGCGTCGCACTATCTGGCGATCCTGTGGGGCGGGATGATGATCGGCCGTTTCCTGGGCGCCGTGCTGATGCAGCGCATCCGCCCCGAAACCGTCCTAGCCCTGTTCTCGATCGGCGCCTTTGTGGTCATGCTGGTCGCGACGTTCGCCTCCGGGCCGACCGCCATGTGGGCCCTGATCGCCGTGGGCTTCTTCCACTCGATCATGTTCCCGACCATCTTCACCCTGGGAATCAAAGGACTGGGGCCGTTGACCGAAGAGGGTTCCGGCCTGCTGATCATGGCGATCGCGGGCGGAGCCCTGGTCATCGTGCAGGGCTGGCTGGCGGATCTCTATGGGCTGCAGCTGTCGTTCCTGCTGACCGTGGTCTGCGAGATCTACATCCTGTTCTACGCCCTGTGGGGCTCGCGCGTGACCGGCGCCGCGTCCGTCCAGGCCGCCCCTGCATCGTCAGAGTGACGCCGCTTCGCCTCAACCGACCGGAGACGACCATGATCCGCTTGAAAACCCTGCTTCTCATGACCGCCGCCGGTCTCGCTGTGCTCGGCGGCCCAGCGCTGGCGCAACAGGCGCCGATGACGACGATCCCGGCGCCGGCAGAGCCCAATGCGATCACCCTGGGTACGGGCGGCATGCCCGGCTCCAGTGGCGCGGAAACCTGGTTCAGCCAGTACGGCGACACCTTTGTTCGGAACGTGACGACGGCGACGCTGACGCCGGTCCTGCCGGCGCCGGGCAAGGCCAATGGGGTTGCTGTCATCGTGGCGCCGGGTGGCGGCTTCATGTTCCTGTCCATGAGCAACGAAGGCTGGGAGGTCGCCCAGGCCCTGGCCGATCGCGGGGTCGCAGCCTTCGTGCTGAAATATCGCGTGCGGCCGACCCCGACCGACCTCACGGATTTCGAACGCGCCATGAACGACATGTTCTCCGGCGCCGGGTCGCGGCCCGCGCAGCCAGCGGCAGCCGCCAATGCAGCCCCGGCCAATCCCTTCGTCGAACAGGTCGAGGATGCGGAGGCGGCCTTCGCCCTGGTCCGTTCGCGCGCGACCGAATGGGGCGTCGACCCCGAGCGGATTGGCATGGTCGGCTTCTCGGCGGGCGCTGCGACCACGATGGCCACCACCTTGTATGGCCAGGCCGCGCGGCCGGCCTTCATCGCCCCGATCTATGGCGCCATGGACGCGGTTCAGGTCCCGGCCGACGCCCCGCCCATGTTTGTCGTCCTGGCGGCGGACGATCCTCTTTTCGCGCGTCGGGGTTTCGGCGTGGTCGAGTCCTGGCAATCTGCGGGGCGTCCGGTCGAGTTTCACCTCTATCAGGACGGCGGCCACGGTTTCGGCCTGGGCAATCCCGGCAAGACGAGCCTGGGCTGGTTCGACGTCTTCATGCGCTGGGTCGAGCTGAACGGCTTCCTGCAGCCCAAGCCCTGAAATCGGGCGGCCCTTTGCGGGGCACCTGACCACAGCCAGTATCAATAGACGGTGCAAGACATGTCGACGCCATCCTGGGTTCCCCTCGCAAGCCTTGTCCTGGGCCTTTCGCTGGCTGCGACCTCGGCGTCTGCTCAGCTGCCCGGCGCCTCCCTGCCCTCCTACCGCAACAGCGGCGAACCCGCCGTCGCGCGGGCGACCGACCTAGTTTCGCGCATGACCCTGGAGGAGAAGGCCTCGCAGCTGGTCAACGACGCCGTTGCTATTCCTCGCCTTCAGATCCGCGAGTACAACTGGTGGAACGAGGGCCTGCACGGGGTGGCTGCCGCCGGTTACGCCTCGGTCTTCCCCCAGGCCATCGGCATGGCAGCGACGTTCGACGTGCCTCAGATCGCGGCAGTCGCCGACCTGATCAGCGTCGAGTTCCGGGCCAAGCATCTGGCCGAGCAGCATCGCTTCGGCGGCTCGGACTGGTTCGCGGGCCTCACCGTCTGGTCGCCCAACATCAACATCTTCAGGGATCCGCGCTGGGGCCGGGGCCAGGAGACCTATGGCGAAGACCCCTATCTGACCTCGCGCCTGGGCGTCGCCTTCGTCCAGGGCCTGCAAGGCTCCGACACCCAGTATTACCGCACCATCGCGACCCCCAAGCATTTCGCCGTCCACTCCGGACCCGAAGCCAGCCGACACCGCGACGACATCCATCCCTCGGCTCATGACCTGGCCGACACCTATCTGCCGGCGTTTCGTGCGACGGTCATGGACGGCGCCGCCCAGTCGGTAATGTGCGCCTATAACGCCGTCGACGGCGTGCCGGCGTGCGCCAGTTCCTCGCTGCTGACCCGCTACCTGCGCGATGCGTGGAAGTTCGACGGCTATGTCGTCTCCGACTGCGAGGCGGTCGCCGACATCTATCGTCCGGACCATCACGGCTATTCGCCTACGCCCGAGCAAGGCGTGGCCGCCGCCTTCGAGGCGGGCATGGACCTGATCTGCGGCGGCGCCGTAGAGGCCGATCACGTTGTCAGCGCGGTCCGAACCGGCGTTCTGGACGAAGCGGTCATCGATCGCTCGCTGGTGCGGCTGTTCACGGCTCGGATGAAGCTGGGCCAGTTCGACGAGGCGGCGGGTGTTTTTCCCAATATCACGGCGGCGGACTTCGACACGGACGCGGGTCGCGCACTCGCCCTGTCGACGGCCGAGAAGGCGATCGTGCTGCTGAAGAATGACGGCCTGCTGCCGCTCGCCTCCGCGCCGCGTCGCATCGCGGTCGTCGGCCCCAATGCCGACAGCCACGCCGCCCTGGTCGGCAACTACAATGGCGAACCCTCACAGCCCGTAACCATTCTGGACGGCGTCCGGCGTCGGTTTCCCGACGCCGAGGTCGCCTATGCCGAGGGCTCCGGATTGATCGAAAGATCGCTGGCCCCCCTGCCCCAGGCCATCCTGTGCGCGGACGCGGACTGTCGTGCCGCGGGGGTGAGGCTGGAACGGTTTGCGGAACGGACCCTGACCCAGGCGCCGCTGTCGGCCTCGGTTGAGGCCTCGCCTGAATACGCATGGTCGGGGCAGATGCAGAGCGGCGCCGTCCGCTTCACCACCTACCTCAAGGCCCCCGAAGATGGCGATTACGTCTTCCGCTATGACGCCGACGGCGGATACCGGATATTCGTCGACGACGCCCCGATCGTGGACGCCTGGGCCGTCGACTGGCGCCCCTCCATCGCGGCCGGAACCGTCACTCTGAAAGCCGGCGTCACCTACAAGATCGGCGTCGAAGCCTTCCAGCGCGCGACCCAGGGCCGCGAGCGGCTTCTGTGGAGCCCGCCCTCCGATCCCGCCGGCACCGAGGCCGTCGCCGCGGCGAGCAAGGCCGACGTCGTCCTCTTCGTCGCCGGCCTGACCTCGCAGCTCGAGGGCGAAGAGATGCATATCGCCACCCCGGGCTTCGCCGGTGGCGACCGCACCAGCCTGGACCTGCCCGCTCCGCAGCAGGCGATGCTGGAGCGGCTGCATGCGACGGGGACGCCCGTGATCCTGGTTCTCGTCAACGGCAGCGCGCTCAGCGTGAACTGGGCCGATGACCATGTGCCGGCGATCCTGGAAGCCTGGTATCCCGGCGGCCAGGGCGGCGACGCCGTGGCCCGCGTGATCGCCGGCGACGTCAATCCGGCCGGACGGCTTCCGGTCACCTTCTATCGATCCGCTGCCGACCTGCCGCCCTTCGAGGACTATGGCATGCAGGGTCGCACCTACCGCTACTTCGATCGGCCGGTGCTCTATCCCTTCGGCCACGGTCTTTCCTACACCACCTTCGACTACGCTCAGGCGCGGATCTCAAGGTCGCGGGTGCGAGCCACCGACAGCGTCGAAGCCAGCGTCGTCGTCACCAACGCGGGCGACCGAGCGGGCGACGAGGTGGTGCAGCTCTATCTCAGCCGTCCAGGCCTGGACGGAGCGCCGCTGCGCGCCCTGGTCGGGTTTCAGCGCATCACCCTGGCGCCCGGCGAAAGCCGCCGCGTTTCGCTCTCCATCGACAATCGCAGCCTGAGCACAGTGGACGCCTCGGGCGTTCGCCGGATTGTTGCAGGGCCGGCCGAACTGTGGATCGGCGGCGGCCAGCCTCTGGATGGGTCCCACGTCGCGGGTCAGCGGGTGGGCTTCACGGTGACAGGCTCGGCGACCCTTCCGGACTGATCGCGCCCTACGAACTGATCGACACCCTCACGCAAGGATTGCTTCCATGGCCCCGACGAAGATGACGCGAAACCTGCTGCTCGCGACGGTGACCCTGATGTTCGCTCATGCCCCACTCGCGGCGGCCCAGTCGCCGGATCGAGCGACGACGCGGATCCAGATCGACGCCAATCAGACCGGCCCGACCATAGAACCCGACATTTTTGGCCAGTTCGCCGAGCATCTGGGCACCGGCATCTATGGCGGAGTCTGGGTGGGACCGGACTCGTCCATTCCCAACGTGCGCGGCATTCGCAGCGACGTGGTCCAGGCGCTGCGGGCGATCAAGGTGCCCAACGTCCGTTGGCCCGGCGGGTGTTTCGCCGACGAGTACCACTGGCGCGACGGCGTTGGCCCAGCATCGGAACGACGCCACCGGCTGAACGCCAGTTGGGGCAATGTCATCGAGCCCAACAGCTTCGGCACGCACGAGTTCATGGACTTCGTCGAGCAAGTCGGGGCCGAGGTCTTCCTGTCGATCAACGTCGGATCCGGCACGGTTCAGGAGGCGGCGGACTGGCTGGAATATCTCACCGCCGACCAGCCGACCTCCCTGGCGCAAGAGCGGGCGGCAAACGGCCATGCCGAGCCCTACCGCATCAAATACCTCGGCCTGGGCAATGAGAACTGGGCCTGCGGCGGGGCCATGTCGGCCGAGCACTACGTCGAGAAGATGAAGCAGTTCGCGCTCTACTCGCGCAATCTCAATCCCGTCCAGACGGGCGAGCAGGCGATGCAGCGGGTCGCGGTGGGCTGGGACAGCGGCAACGACGACTATACCGAAGAGGTCATGAAGGCCTGGAAGGACAAGGTCTGGAGCTGGGACATCGAGGGGGTTTCCCTGCACGGCTACACCATCCCGAACACCTGGGAAGCCAAGGGCCCCAGCGTCGGCTTCGCCGAGGACGAATACGCCAAGGCCATCAAGTCCACGCTCAAGATGGAGGGCTGGATCACCACCCAGACCGCCATCATGGATCGCTATGATCCTGACAAGAAGCTTGCCCTGTTCGTCGATGAATGGGGTCTGTGGGCCGATCCCATGCCCGGCAGTAACCCCAGCTTCCTTCAGCAGCAGAACACCATGCGCGACGCCGTGATCGCGGCGCTGAACCTGAACATCTTCATGCGCCACGCAGACCGCGTGCGCGGGACCAACATCGCCCAGATGGCCAATGTGTTGCAGGCCATGATCCTGACCGACGGTCCGAACATGGTTCTGACGCCAACCTACCATGTCTACGAGATGTATGTGCCCTTCCAGGGCGCGACCTTCGTACCGGCCCGCTTTACCGCCGACGCCTATACGCTCGGCGACATCACGACCCCCGGCGCCGATGCGCTGGTGGCGCGGGGTCAAGACGGACGGCTGTGGCTGTCGCTCGTGAACGTCGATCCCGTGCGGCCAGTGACGATGACCATCCAGATGACGGGCGCCCCTCAGGCCGCTACGGGGCGCATCCTGACCGCGCCCCAGGTCGACAGCCACAACAGTTTCGAACGTCCCAACGACGTCCGCCCCGCGCCGTTTGCCGGTCGGATCGTGAATGGCGAACTGTCATTCGATCTTCCGCCCAAGTCGATCGCTGTCGTCGAGCTGCGCTGACTCCGCAGCAAGGCCGGCGCGACGATCGCGCCGGCCGGCGACGCCCACGCGAAATTCGGTCCCCGTCAGATGTCGAAGACCACACCCTGAGCCAGGGGCAGCCGATTGGCGTAGTTCGTCGTCTGGGTCTGTCGGCGCATATAAGCCTTCCAGGCGTCAGAGCCGGACTCGCGACCGCCGCCGGTTTCCTTTTCGCCCCCGAAGGCGCCGCCGATTTCAGCGCCTGATGTACCGAGATTGACGTTGGCGATGCCACAGTCGCTGCCGGCCGCCGCCCCGAACCGCTCGGCTTCCCTCAGGTCGGTGGTGAAGATGGCCGACGACAGGCCCTGGGGCACGTCGTTGTTGCGATCGATGGCGTCCCTCAGGTCTGTGTAACGGAAGACGTGCAGGATCGGCGCAAAGGTCTCTTCGGCCACATTGGTCACCTCGGCGGAATATTCGACCAGGGCGGGACGCGCATAATAGGCGTCGGGCGCCTCGGCTATCATCACCCGCTCACCGCCCATGACCTGGGCTCCGTCAGCGCGTGCGCTCGTCAGGGTCCGCTCCATCGCCAGCCATGCGGCTTCGTCGATCAAGGGGCCGACCAGGGTGCCCTCCTCGCGCGGATCGCCGATCGCGATCCGCGCGTAGGCGTCTTTGATGCGCGGGACGATCTGGTCGTAGATGTCGGCATGGACGAACAGGCGTCTGGTTGTGGTGCAGCGCTGACCGGCGGTTCCAGCAGCGCCGAAGACAATACCGTTCAGGGCCAGGTCGAGATCGGCGGACGGAGCGACGATGACGGCGTTGTTGCCGCCCAACTCCAGCAGGCTACGGCCAAAGCGCGAGGCGACGCGGGGCGCGATCTCGCGGCCCATGCGCGTCGATCCGGTGGCGCTGACCAGACGGATCGCGGGATGGTCGACCAGGACCTCGCCCAGGCGACGGTCGCCGATCACCAGTTGATGCAGGGCCTCGGGCGCGCGTCCGAACCGGCGAGCGGCGCGCTCGAATATCGCGTGACAGGCCATGGCGCACAGCGGCGTCTTTTCGGACGGTTTCCAGATCACCGGGTCGCCGCACACCAGGGCGAGCGCGACGTTCCAGGACCAAACGGCGACGGGGAAGTTGAAGGCCGAGATGACCGCGATCGGTCCCAGCGGATGCCAGGTCTCGGACATCCGGTGCTCGGGCCGTTCGGATACGATGGACAGGCCATGCAGCTGGCGCGACAGGCCGACGGCGAAGTCGCAGATGTCGATCATCTCCTGAACCTCGCCCAGGCCTTCGGACAGGATCTTTCCGGCCTCCAGGCTGACCAGGGCGGCCAGCTCGGTCTTGTGGGCGCGCAACTCCTCGCCCAGCAGCCGGACAAGCTCGCCGCGCGCGGGCGCAGGCGTGTCCCGCCACGGACCAAAGGCGCGCCGGGCGGCCTCGATCTTGGCGGTCACATCCGCCGGTGCATCGCTGCGAAGCCGGCCGAGGATCGCGCCGTCGATGGGGCTGGTGGCGATCAAGTCGCCGTCGCTGGCGAACTGCGGGCTCAGGTCGAACACATCTGCGATGCGCGGGTCGAGAACGGGCGCGGCGGACGCAAAGGCGCTGTCGCCGGAAAGCGAGGTCGTGTTCATGTCGAGGGGTCCTGACGCCTCCGGTGTCGCGGCGTCCAAGCGTTACTATGCGCGGCGGTTCGACTGCGCGGATACAGGGTGGATCAGAAAGGCCGGACCCGTGAGGGCCCGGCCTTCCATCGTCGTTAGAAGCGGACCGACAGGCCTGCGTAGAAGTAGCGGCCGATCGTGTCGTACGTGTTCGGATCGGTGTTGGATTCGATCGGCGAGGTCAGCAGCGGCGCTTCCTTGTCGAACAGGTTCTGCACCCCGGCGAAGGCCTGATAGCGATCGCCGAACTTATAGGCCGCGTGGATGTGGTGATAGAAGTAGTCGTCCACCGTCGGGTTGGTGATCCCGGCGAGAGGATTGGCGACGCCGTTGTCGATGGCGGTGGCGTATTTGCGGTCCTTCAGCGACGAAATCCACTCGGTCCGCCACGTGACGCTCAGGTCGTTGCTGTCGTAGGCGAGGCTGCCGGTCAGACGCCATTCGGGGATGGCGGCGGTGTCGCCGCCGACCGTTCCGACGCGATCCACGACGCGGGACTGCGGGTTGGGTTGCAGCGTATTCTTGCTGACCCAGGTGCCCAGCAGGCTGGCGTTGAAGCCGGCGTCCTGACCGCCCCAGCCCATGTTGTCCATCCGCCAGCGATAGTTGGCGGCGAAATCGACACCGGCCGTATGCAGGCTGGCGACGTTGGCGAGCGGCACGCCCCAGTCGATGATCTCATAGGTGGTCGTCGAACGGGTGAAGGTGCGGCAGAAGACGCTGTCTACGTCGTTGCTCTGGAAGCAGGCGTTCAGAACGCCGCCCGGACCACCCGCCAGACGCTCGATCGCGTCCTCGATCTTGATGTCGTAGTAGTCGACGGTCAGGTTGAAGCCCGGCAGAGCCGACGGCGTCAGCACGAAGCCGGCGGTCACGGTGTCCGAGGTTTCGGGCGTCAGGTTGGGATTGGAGACCAGGCGGGCCTCCAGCGCGGCGCCGTTCTGCTGGTAGACGCCGATGGCGGCGGCCGGAACACCCTGAGCGATACAGAGGGCGGCGACCTGGCCGGTCGGGTTGGCGGTTGCCGAACAGGGGTCGATCTGGGCCGGATAGGTGTTCACCAGTCCGCCGAACAGTTCATAGATGTTGGGCGCGCGGGCGGCCCGTTGATACAGGGCCCGCAGACGCAGGTCGCTGTTCACCTTGACCTCGCCGCCGGCCTTGTAGGTCCAGACTTCACCGGCTGAGGTGTAGTCCGAGTAACGCACGGCCAGTTCCAGACCCACGTATTCGGCGAAGGCCAGGTTGCTGAACAGCGGCACCACGGCCTCGGCATAGACTTCGTTCACGTCGAAGCTGCCGCGCGTGGCGTTACGCTCGCCAAAGCCCGCCGAAGCGAAGTCCAGCAGCACGGGCGCCGGGTTGTCCTGGCTCTCGACCGAGCGACGCTCGGCGCCGGCGGCGAAGCCGACAGGCCCGGCCGGCAGGTTGAACAGGTCGCCGGTGATCTGGGCTGCCAGGATGCTCTCGGTGATCTTGGTCGACGAGATGTTGTCGACGCGCAGGAAGTCGATCAGCTCGGGCGACCAGGTGTTCAGGCTGGTGATCAGCACGCACTGGGGATTGCCGCTGGCGCAACGGGTCGGGTCGGTCGCGCTGGGGGTGGAGGCCTCGGCGAAGGTGCGGCGCGAGATGTCGCCCTTCTGGACTTCGGTGGTCGACAGGTTGCTGTAGCTGTAGGTCGCGGACCAGGCCCAGTCGTTACCGAACTCACCCTCCAGCCCGCCCAGGACGCGGTACATATCGCGGCTGTACGAGATTTCCCGCTCCGGGAATTCCAGCGGCGAGGCGATCCGCAGGGCGAAGGGCGCTGTGGGGTTGGGGCGTGCCGCCAGCAGGGCTGCGATCTCGGGCGTCACGAACGAGGCGTTGTAAGGCAGGCCGGGGACGTTGGTCGTCTGGCGGGCGTTCACGGCCGTTCGCGACAGGACTGCAGCGGATTCGATGTGGTTGAAGCTGACTTCGCCAAAGGCGCGGATACCGTTGTCGAAATCATAGCTGCCGCGACCAAAGACGTTCGTCCGCGCCAGGGGAATCTGGATCGCATAGTCGCCGGTCAGATCGAAATTGGTGTCGCGCTCGGCGTCGAAGACGCGGGGCACGCCATTGTCCAGCGCGTAGTTGACGTTGGTGAAGCCGCCGGCGCCGTTCGAGGTCGGGACGCCGATCAGGGTGCCGCCCAGACGGCTCAGCGTGCCGCTGCGGATGAAGCCCGAACCCGTGTCGGTCAGACTGTAGCGGCTCAGGTCACGCGCGTTGGCGCGAATGGTGTCGCGCTCTTCGTAGTTGATGTGCAGCCAGGCGCTGGCGCGGTCGTTGCTGGCGCCGATCGTCGCGGCCAGGCCATAGGTCTGGCCGTCACCCTCGCCCGAGATGCCGTAGCGGGACTCGAGTTGCAGGCCATCGAAACGATCGCGCAGGATGAAGTTGACCACCCCCGCCATGGCGTCCGAACCATAGACGGCCGAGGCGCCGCCGGTAACCAGCTCGACCCGCTCGACCAGCGATGCCGGGATGTTGTTGACGTCGACGATGCCCTTCTGGCTCGAGGCCATGAAGCGGCGACCATTGACCAGGACCAGGGTCCGCTGGGCTCCGAGGCCCCGCAGGTTCAGGCTGGCGGTGGCGTCGGATTCACCCGTGACATTGGTCGACTTGGTCGATCCGGCCACCAGTTGCGGCAGGGTGTTGAGGTATTCCTCGACCGTGCCGGCGCTGGCGATCTTCAGGTCCTCGCCGGTGACCGTGGTCACGGGGCTGGAGCTGACCAGATCGGCGCGGCGGATCCGCGAGCCGGTGACGATGACGTCATCGAGGCTGGTCGCGCCGTCGGGAGCCGTCGAGATCGGCCCCGTCTGGGCCATGGCGGGGCCTGCGGCGATCAGGGCGCAGGCTGCCGCCGAGCTGATCAGCGCCAGGCGCAGAGGGGCTTTCACTCGCATTAAGTGTTCTCCGATGCGGATAGGACCGTCCGCAGGCGCGGACGTCGATTGTCAGGAAAGGATCGGTCCGACGCAGCCGCGCCGGACCGACAGGAAATCAGGGACGTTGCTGACCGTAGAGATGGACCCAGTCCGCCTCGGCCTGGACGCGCGCGAAATAGCTCCAGGTGTCGGTGTTCAGGGCCAGCCGCAGGTTCTCCTGGGCCTTCTCGCGTTCACCGATCAGCAGATAGTAGTTGGCCAGGCTGTAGGCGGTCGAAGCCTTGATGCCGTCCGAAGTGCTGAAGGCCTTGCCGCCGTCGACTTCCGAATAGACATCGGCGGGATCGCGCAGGTTCTTGAACAGCTGAATGCCGTCGAAATAGTAGTTCGACTCGCGGTTCTCGACCAGGTCCAGCAGGGTCAGGTTGAAGTTGGCCAGGACATCCTGGGCCTCGGCATATCGCCCGCCCCGCGCCAGCGACAGATACAGCCAGTAGACCGCAGCCGTCTCGTCCGGAGCGCCGTGGACGCCCAGAGCGACTTCGCGCGAACGACCGAACCACTTGGAAGCGTTGGCGTAATCGTGCTTGGCGAAATAGGCCTGGCCCAGGTGATAGTAGGTGTAGAACTGAACCACGTCGGGCGTGCTGGGGAAGTAGTCCGGGCCCAGGCGCTCGCGCTCCAGCGGCTGGCCTTCGTACAGGCTGGCCGAGCGCAGGCCGTCGGCGATGGATTCGTCGAACTGGCGCAGGCTGAAATAGCGGTGGGCGCGGTGGCGCAGCAGCTTGGCCGAGTTCGGATGACGGCGCAGGCCGGCGGTATAGACCTCGACCGCTTCGCGCATCAGGCCGTTGTAGCCCAGGGTGCGGCCGTACCAGGTGGTGTTGTCGATCGAAGGATCGGCCTCATAGGCCGCGCGCGCCTCTTGCGTCGCACGATCCAGGGCCGCGGTCGGGGCGGCGTTGACCGGGTTGCTGCCGATCACCGTATGCATCGGATCGCCGAACAGGGTCCGGCCCTGATAGCTCTGCTCCTGGGCCATCGCGCCCGAGGCCATCACCATCGTCATGGCGGCGATACCGGCAGCCCATTTGGTTTTCAACGTCATCAACTGGCTCACTCTCTTCTCTGGCCAAAAGGCCCCGCGACGCCATGCGTCGCTGCGACGGAGGGTTGGGCGTTCACGATCACGAAGGCGCCGCCAATGGCGGCCTGTCCCCCTTATGTGCCGGTCAACCGGCGGAGCCCTCCCAGCCCCGGCCGATTTGCGTTTTGTACTTTCATTTTAAGTTTTGGCAAGTCTGGCGACGAATTTATTGCACGATTTGGCAAAATACCTACCAATGCGCGAAATTATAACTGCTGCACACGCCGTTGTCGCAGCCGTCTGTGTCTTCTGCAGTGAGTGATTGTCCGGAAAGCGGAGTATCAGCCGCCGCGCGCCTGATGCTTCTCGGCCAGCACCATATAGGTCTGGGTGCGAACCACGCCGTCGATTACCTCGATCCCGTTCAGGATGCCTTCGAGGTCTTCGTAGCTTTCGGCTTCCAGCTCGACGAGCACGTCGAACTGCCCGGTGACGGTGCAGACGTATTTGACGTGGGGAAACTGGCCCAGCAGGTCCACGATCTCCGTCGATTTCTTGGGGTCGCGATTCAGCAGCACGAAAGCGCGGATCAGGGCGTGCGCAAACGTCGGCTTCAGCTCGACGGTGTAGCGGGCGATCGCCACCTCCTCCAGCTTGTCCATCATGTTTTGGAGCGTGGGGCGAGAGACTCCCAGTTGTTCCGCCAGGGCGGTCACCGTCTGTCGAGAATTGTGCCGCAGCAGGTTCAGGAGCGCATGCTCCTTCTCGTTCAGCATTGAGCTCATTGCAGACCCGAAATGAATATTCGCACCTCTTCTGCCTGTGATTTGGCGATTTGCAAACCGCTCACAATCACTGACGCGCGAAATGTAGAATTTTCAAACGCTCGGTTGGCGATTTGATCAGCCCAAGCCATGGCTAATCGTCATCAGACCACGACCAAGCCACCACACGCTCACAGCTCACATATGCGAGCCAAACCGTCAGGCCTTGCGTGGCTGCCCGCTGTCGCGATGCAATCGCGCAAGTTCGACGCCCTCGCGTTCGACTTCGACATGTTTGAAGGCTGCGCTGAGCGTGAGCCGCAATTCGGCCAGAGACCGCGCCTGCTGATCGTCACTGGCTTCCACGGTTTCCGTCCGCGGAGCTGTGTCCGGTCCATCGTGTAGATGGAAGACATAGGTCGGCATCCCGCACTCTCCCTACAAAATACGGCGGGGAAAACGACCGAATATGGCTAAGGTTCCAGCCAGCAGAATGGTTTGGCGGGGTCGATACACCACCAGTTTGTTGCCCATGCGGAGGTCAGGAGCATCCAAACATTGACCGCATTTCTCGCGCCTTTGGCGACGGCGCCGATTTCGCGCAAGGCGATTATCGGCTGACATTCGACATGTCTCGCTATCCTGACGCCGCCGCGGCGCCCTTCTTCCCGGAGTTCGTCGTGACCTTCCGGGTGTCGGACCCTGAAGCTCACCATCACATGCCCGTCGTGGTTAGCCCCGATGGCTACTCGACCTATCGCGGGAACTGAGGTCGATGACCAACCTTACCCCCGGGCCGATGAGCCTCGTTCCCTTCGTCAGCGTGCAGCACATGATGCCGCTCGTGCTCGAAGCCGGCGTCGAGCAGACGCTTATCGACCTCGCAGCCTATGTCGAAGAGGACTTCGGCAGCTGGCAGCGCCTTGCGCTACGTCCGCGACCTGATCAAGGATCGCAGCGACCACCAGTTGCTCGACATGCTGGCCGACCCGGGTGATCCCCGTGATCTGTTCGGCATGATCGAGCGCTACGCAAAGGCGACCGAGGCGAAATGACCGAGCAACGCGAGACCCTGGCCCGGCTGAGCGACAGTGATGTCGCCGAGTTGACCGCATGGCGGCGCGACCTGCACCGCCATCCCGAACTGTCGGGCCAGGAGGAGCGTACAGCCGCCACCGTCGTCGCCATGCTGCGCGAGACCGGGCCAGACGACCTGATCACCGGCATCGGCGGGCATGGCGTCGCCGCCCTCTACGACAGCGGCAAGCCCGGCCCTCGCGTCCTGCTGCGCTCTGAACTGGACGGCCTGCCGATCAAGGATCTGGCCGACATTCCGCACAGGTCGGTTGTTCCGGGGCAAGGGCACCAGTGTGGGCATGACGGGCACATGGCCATCATCGCCGCCATGGCGCGCATTCTGGGACGGAGCCGGCCAGCGTCAGGTTCGGTGCTGCTAATGTTCCAGCCCGCCGAGGAAGACGGCTCTGGCGCGGCCAAGGTCGTCGCTGATCCCGCCTTTGGCGCGCTGAGGCCCGATTACGCTTTTGCGATCCACAACCTGCCCGGCGTTCCGCTGGGCCAGGTGGCCATCATGGATGGACCCACCTCCTGCGCCTCGCGCGGCATGACGCTGAAACTGACGGGCAAGACGGCCCACGCCTCGGAGCCCCATGCCGGGATTTCGCCAATGAGGGCGATCGCTGAGCTGATGCCCGCCCTGACCGCGCTGGGCGACAACGACCGGCCGACCCGCGACCCCGACTTCACCCTGGTGACCATCACTCACGCTGACATGGGGGCGCCCGCTTTCGGGGTCGCTCCCGGCGAGGGAAGGATCTACGCGACCCTGCGCACCCTGACCGACGAGAAGATGAGCGGTCTGGTCGAGCGCGCGGAAGCCATGGCCACCAAAGTCGCCGCCAAGGAGGGGCTCCGCCTCGAGATCGGCTACGAAGACGTCTTCGTCACCTGCGAGAACGACCTCGAAGCCACCAACATCGTCCGCGCCGCGCTGGACCAGCTGAAGATCCCCCATGGCGCCGGCCCCCTGCCCTTCCGCGCCTCCGAGGATTTCGGCCACTTCGGCAAGGGTTCGCGCATGTCGATACTGATGCTGGGCGCGGGCGAAACCCACGCCGCCCTGCACAACCCGGACTATGACTTCCCTGACGCCCTGATCGAGCAGGGCGCCAGGATCTTCAGCGGAATCGTCGATCAGGTGCTCGCCGGCCCTGCCTGACAGCTGATCGCCAAGGCCGAGCGACCAGCCACTGGGACCGCGTCGCAGGCTGGGCCAAGAGGGCAGGAACCAAGGTCGCGTTTGGCGCCGATCTGCTGTTCCAGCCGGATGGGACCGCCCTGCAGTCGACCATGCTAACCCGTTTCGCCAGCGCGTTCGGCAACGCGGGCGCTCTGCAGATCGCCACCTCGGGCAATGCGGAACTGTTCGCTCTCAGCGGCGCGCGCAATCCCTATGGCGCCCACAGTCTTGGGGTCATCCAGCCGGGCGCTTGGGCGGACATGCTGCTGGTGGACGGCGACCCCTGCAGGATCCCTCTCTGCTGGCCGATCCCGACCGGAACCTGCTGGTCATCATCAAGGACGGCAAGATCTTCAAGAACCGCGTGACGGCCTGAATGAAAAAGGCTCCGGGACCGCCCCGGAGCCGTTGTCTTTCGGAGGCCGTCTTGAAGCCTTCAGCTCTTCAGGAAGCCCAGCACCGCGTCTGCAAAGACTTGGGGCAGTTCGACGTTTGACAGGTGGGCGGCGTCAATCGCGAACAGACGGCCATCCCTGACCGCGTCCGCCAGCCATTGGCCGTCCGCGACCGAGGTCGAGGGGTCCTGCGAGCCCGCAATAACGAGCACCGACGGTGTGATCAGCTGGGCGGTCGAGCGCATATCCATGTCGCGGATCGCGGCGCAGCAGCCGGCGTAGCCCTGCGTATCACAGGCCAGAAGCACCTGACGGATCGGGGCCATGGCGTCAGGCGCCTGGGCCGGGAAGTCCGGCGTGAACCAGCGGGCGATCGAGGCCTCGGTCAGGGGCGCCATGCCGTTGGCGAGCACGCCGTCGATGCGCGACTGCCAGCCCATCGGCGGCCCCATATAGGCCGAGGTATTGGCCAGGATCAGCCTGCGGATGCGCTCCGGCGCACGGAAGCCCAGCCACTGGCCGACCATGCCGCCCTTGGACAGGCCGCAGAAATCCACCTGTTCCAGACCCACGGCGTCCAGAAGCTGAACGGCGTCTCGACCCAGGCGGTCCATCGAATAGGCGCCTGGGGGCGAGTCCGACCGGCCATGGCCGCGACTGTCGTAACGCAGCACGCGGTACGAGGCCGCAAAGGCCTCGATCTGCGGGTCCCACATATGCAGGTCCGTGCCGAGCGAGTTTGACAGCAAGAGGACGGGCGCATCTTCGGAACCGTCGAACCGGTAGGCGATGCGGCAACCGTCGTCGGTCGTGAAGAACTGCAGCGACATCAGACCCGCTCCACCGCGACCGCCAGCCCCTGCCCCACACCGACGCAGAGGGTCGCCAGACCATAGCGCCCCTGGGTCTTCTCAAGCTGGTGGACCAGCGTCATCAGGATACGCGCGCCGGACATGCCCAGCGGGTGGCCCAGGGCGATGGCGCCGCCGTTCGGGTTCACGCGGGCGTCGTCGTCCGCAACGCCCAGACCGCGCAGGACGGCCAGGCCCTGCGAGGCGAAGGCCTCGTTCAGCTCAATGGCGTCGAACTGGTCGATGGTCAGGCCGTGACGCGCCATCAGCTTCTGCGTCGCCGGGATGGGGCCGACGCCCATGACGTGGGGCGCCACGCCGGCCGAGGCCATGCCGATGATGCGTGCGCGGGGGGGCAGGCCTTGCGCCCTTGCCGCCGCCTCGCTGGCGACGATCATGGCTGCTGCGCCGTCGTTGACGCCTGAGGCGTTGCCCGCTGTCACCGTACCGTCGGGGCGGACGATGGGCTTGAGTTTGGTCAGGCCTTCCAGCGTGGAATCGGCGCGAGGATGCTCGTCCATATCGACCACGATGACCGCGCCCCTGCGGCCCGCGATCTCGACCGGGGATATCTCTTCAGCGAGGAAGCCGGAGGCCTGGGCGGCGGCCGTGCGCAACTGGCTGCGCAGGGCAAAGGCGTCCTGATCGGCGCGCAAAACCCCGTAGTCGTCGGCCACGTTCTCGCCCGTTTCCGGCATGGAATCGACGCCGTAGGCCGCTTTCATCGCCGGATTGACGAAGCGCCATCCGATGGTGGTGTCATAGATGTGGGCCGCACGCGAAAAGGCGCTGTCGGCCTTGGGCATGACGAAGGGCGCACGGCTCATGCTCTCGACGCCGCCGGCGATCATCACGTCGGCGTCGCCGCTGCGGATGGCGCGGGCTGCATCGCCCACAGCCTGGAGGCCGGAGGCGCACAGGCGGTTGACGGTGGCGCCGCCTACGCTCTCGGGCAAGCCTGCCAACAGGGCGGCCATGCGCGCGACGTTGCGGTTGTCCTCGCCGGCCTGGTTGGCGCAGCCCAGGATGACGTCCTCGATCACCTTCGGATCAAGGCCGGGGTTCCGTGCAAGCAAGGCGCGGATCGGCAGGGCGGCCAGGTCGTCGGCGCGAACCGAGGACAGGGCCCCGGCATAGCGCCCGATGGGCGTGCGAACGGCGTCGCAGATGAAGGCGTCGGTCATTCGAACGCCCCCGCGCCAAAGACCGCGCCGGTCTTCTGGCGGACCTCGTCCAGGGTCACTCCGGGCGCCAACTCGAGCAGGGTCAGGCCGCCCTTTTTCTTGTCGACGGCGAAGACGCACAGGTCTGAGATGATCATGTCGATCACGCCCTGGCCGGTCAGCGGCAGGGTGCATTGTTCCAGGATCTTCGGCTGGCCATGCTTGTTGCAGTGCTCCAGCACCGCGACCACGCGCTTGACCCCCGCGACCAGATCCATGGCCCCGCCCATGCCCTTCAGCATCTTGCCAGGGATGGTCCAGTTGGCGATGTCGCCGTTGGCCGCGACCTCCATCGCGCCCAGCACGGTCAAGTCGACATGACCGCCCCGGATCATGGCGAAGCTGTCCGCTGAGCTGAAGAAGCTGGAGGTCGGCAGTTCGGTGATCGTCTGCTTGCCGGCGTTGATCAGGTCCGGATCAACCTCATCCGCGTAGGGAAACGGCCCCATGCCCAGCATGCCGTTTTCCGACTGCAGGGTGACGTGCACACCCTCGGGGATATGGTTGGCGACCAGAGTCGGGATGCCGATGCCCAGGTTCACATAGAAGCCGTCCTGCAACTCGCGCGCGGCGCGGGCGGCCATCTCATCGCGGGTCCAGCCGATTACGGTCTCGGTCATTACGAAGCCTCCCGCTCGCGCGTCGTCAGTTTCTCGATGCGCTTCTCGTTGATGGTCGACAGCACGATCCGGTCGACGAAGATGCCGGGCGTGTGCACGTGGTCGGGATCAAAGGTTCCGGGCTCGACGATCTCCTCGACCTCGACGACGGTGACCTTGCCGGCTGTCGCCATGTTCGGATTGAAGTTCCGGGCGGTCTTCCTGAATTGCAGATTGCCTTCCGGGTCCGCACGCCAAGCCTTGATGATCGACAGGTCGGCGCGGAGCCAGCGCTCGCGCACATAGACTTCGCCGTCGAACTCTTCGGTCGGCTTGCCCTCGGCCACAACAGTGCCGACGCCGGTCTTGGTATAGAAGGCCGGTATCCCTGCCCCGCCCGCGCGGATGCGCTCGGCCAGCGTGCCCTGAGGGTTCAGTTCCAGCTCCAGCTCACCGGACATGAACTGGCTTTCGAACAGCTTGTTCTCGCCGACGTAGGACGAGATCATCTTCCTGATCTGACGGGTTTCCAGCAGCATCCAAAGGCCAAAGCCATCGGCCCCGGCGTTGTTCGAGATGACGGTCAGATCCTTTACCCCCGCCGCGCGGATTTCCGGGATCAGGCTCTCGGGATTGCCCGACAGGCCGAAACCGCCCGACATGATGGTCATGCCGTCAAACAGTACGCCCTCGAGCGCCGCCTTGGGCGATGCGTAGATCTTGCTGGCCATTCAAAACTCCTGATCCATACGGCGACATGCGCGCGCCGGGTGGCGAGCGCATGTCTGAGAGCGGCCTTCAGGCCGTGGCGCGGATGCGGTGCGAGATTTCCTCTTCCGCCTCAGCCTTGGCGGGCTGCATGATGAAGTCGAACGCGATGTCGGCGTAGCGACCCTCCAGCCCGTATTTCTCGGCCGGCTCGCCGCCTTCGCTGTAGGTCACGGCCGGGATCAGATCCTCCCGCGTGGCGTAGGCGAAGTCGTCCCGCAGGTAGGGATCGCCGTCGATGTTGATCTGGGTCGTCAGGTGGCGATGGTCGTCGGCCGAGGCGAAGAAGTGGATGTGGGCCGGCCGTTGGCCGTGACGTCCCAGTTGTTTGAGAATGCCCTCGGTCGAACCACCCGGAGGGCAGGCATAGCCGGACGGCATGACCGAGCGAAACGCATAGCAACCCTCGGCGTCGGCGATGATCGTGCGGCGCAGGTTGAAGTCGCTCTGCGTCTTGTCGAAGAACGAATAGTTGCCCAGCGTATTGGCGTGCCAGACCTCGACCGTGGCGCCGGCCAGAGCCTTGCCATTCACGTCGCGGACCTGGCCGTGCATATACAGAAGCTCGCCCTTGTCGGCGCCGTCATCGAGGCGAGCGAACCCCTGCTCGACGGGCGCGCCAGCGACATAGAGCGGACCTTCGATGGTGCGCGGCGTGCCGCCGACCACCCCGGCCGCAGAGTCCTGGGCATCGGCACGGACGTCGAGGAATCGTTCGACGCCCAGGCCGGCGGCCCACAGACCGTACTCCTGAGCGCCTGCAGAGGCGTAGTTCAGAGCCAGCCAGAACTCGCCGTCGGTGATCTCGAACTCTTCGATCGTTGCGAACAGATCGCCGACCAGACGCCGGACGATCGCCTTCATCCGCGCGTCGCCGCTAATGGTGTCGCCGCCGCTCAACTTGTCCAGCAATGTCTGAATTTCGGGAGTATCGACAAGGCGCTCGGTCATTTTATTTCCTCTTATCGTGATGACTGAAGGGAGCGAGGACCGCGCTCAGCGGTCGTCTGCGTGAATCGAGGACGGATGCCGGCACAGCGGCGAGATCTCGATACTCATGAAGGGGAACAGCGGCAGGGTGCTGAGGATGTCGTGCAGTTCCTGCACGTCGGATACGTCGAAGACGCTGAAGTTCGAGTACTGGCCGGCGATGCGCCACAGATGACGCCACTTGCCCTGCTTCTGCAGCGATTGAGCGCGCTCGCGCTCGACACGCTTCAATTCCTCGGCGCGGTCCTTGTCGAATTCGACAGGGATGCGCACATCCATCCGGACGTGAAACAGCATGATCAGGCTCCTGTGGAAACGGTGCGACGAGCCGCGTCGCGGCGGAAGAAGGCGACCTTGTCGGCATCCAGGCTGACGCCCAGGCCCGGGCCCTCCGGCACCGTCAGACCGAAGTCGGCATAGGCGAGCGGCTCTTCGAGAATCTCTTCGGTCAGCAGCAAGGGGCCAAACAGTTCGGTCTGGAACGACAGGTTGACGAAGGTCGAAAACACGTGGGCCGAAGCCGCCGTGGCCACCCCCGCCTCCAGCATGGTGCCGCCGTAAAGACCGATACCGGCCGCTTCGGCGATGGCGCCGACCTTAGCCGCGCCATACAGGCCGCCCGACTGTTGAATCTTGACCGCGAACACGTCGGCGGCGGCTTCAGCGGCGAACGAAAAGGCGCTGGCAGGCCCGGTCAGGCTCTCGTCGGCCATAATGGGGATGACGAACTGGCGGCACAGACGCGCCATAGCTCCACGCAGGTGAGCCGCGACCGGCTGCTCGACCAGATCGCAGCCGACAGCCTCCAACATCTGGAGGCCACGCGCCGCCGTCGCCTCGTCCCACGCCATGTTGACGTCAACCCGCACACTGGCCCGATCACCGAGGGCCGCCTTGATCGCGGCGACGTGGGCTACATCGGCCTCCAACGCCCGCTTGCCGATCTTCAGCTTGAATATCCGGTGGCGACGCGAGGCCAGCATCTGCTCGGCCTCTTCGATATCCTTGGCCGTATCACCGCTGGCCAAGGTCCAGGCGACAGGCAGGATGTCGCGGCGGCGCCCGCCCAGAAGCTCCGAAATCGGCAGACCCGCGCGCCTGCCCATCGCGTCCAGCAGGGCCGTCTCGACCGCGCATTTGGCGAAGTTATTGCCCGCGATCACGGCATTCAGCCTGGCCATGACGACAGCAGGCCGCGCCGGATCGGCGGCCAGCAGCAGGGGCGTGAAATAGGTGTCGATGGCCAGTTTGATCGTCTCGGGGCTTTCCGGCCCATAGCTCAAGCCGCCAATGGTGGTGGCCTCGCCGACCCCCACCACGCCATCGGAACAGCGGATCATCACCAGGCAAAGGGTCTGGCGGCTCATGGTGGTCATGGCCAGCACATGAGGACGGATCGTGGGCAGATCCACCAGACAGGTTTCAACCGCTTCGATCTTCAACATACCGCAGTCCTCGACGTCCTCGACGCCGGAACGCTAGGCCTTTGCGGCGGCCGCCAAAAAGACTATCTGGGTCCGAAGCGATACCTGAGAGGTATGACGTGATTGAAATCCGCCATCTACGCTACTTCCTCGCCGTCGCTCGCGAGCTCAATTTCACGCGCGCCGCCGAAAGCCTGAATATGGCGCAGCCACCGCTCAGCAGGCAAATTCAGCATCTTGAGGCCGAGCTTGGCGTCGCCCTGTTCGACCGCGACAGCCGTCCGCTGACCCTGACGCCGGGCGGAGCCCTGTTCCGCGAACAGGCGCTACAGGTCGTGCAGCGCATGGATGAGATGCAGGTGATGATGAAGCGGTTCGCGGCCGCCGAGCAGCCGCGTTTCGTCATCGGCTTCGTTCCGTCGATCATCTACGCCCGCCTGCCCCGGATCATCCGAGCCTTCCGCGAGGCTGCCCCCGGGGTTGATCTCAGCCTGGTCGAGATGATGAGCCTGGAACAGATTATGGCGCTCAAGGAGGGGCGTATCGACGTTGGCTTTGGTCGCGTTCGCTTCGACGACCCGGCGCTAAGGCGTGAGGTCCTGCGCGAAGAGCGGCTGATCGTGGCCCTGCCCCTGGGGCACAGGCTGCTGTCGGGCGAACGGCCGATCTCGCTCAGCGAACTCGTCGACGAATCCCTCATTATCTATCCGCGCGAACCTCGGCCCAGCTATGCCGACCAGGTTCTGTCGCTGTTTCGGGATCAAGGGATCGAGCCAGGCTCCATTCAGGAAGTCCGCGAGCTCCAGACGGCGATCGGTATGGTGGCCGCAGATGCGGGCGTCTGCATCGTGCCGGAATCGGTGCGAAGGCTTGAGCGCGGCGACGTCATCTACCGAGAGATGACCGACCATGCGACGTCGCCCATCATTCTTAGCCATCGCCGCGGCGATAGCTCGGACCTCCTGCGCGTCCTCATGGAAGTGATCGAGCAGATGTACCGTGACTGGGGTTGGCCAGTCGTTGGGGACGGCCCGGCCAAGCCAGACGGCTCCGCTTGAAGACTTCGACCGGAACGGTCACGCCCCACTTGATGGTTCAACCGACCAAAAGGCGCTGATCTGTCAGCGCCTTTTGGTCGGGCTTCGACTTATGCCGTCTGTCCATACCGAAAGGCGGATCTGGAGAGCCCAGTCCTGCCGTGATTGGGGGGCCAGCGAATGTCTCAGGCGTGTCAGGAACAGACAGGGACGGACTGGCGGGCAGCTTTCAACTCCGTCGATCAGACCTTCTTTCATTTTTATGGTATGTGATAGCGGTATGGAAAACGTCTTGATTCCGGGCTGGATATGCTGTGAAGATTGCGAACCACTAAAATCGGTATGCACAAGGGACAGTTATGGATTTCCGCCTGACGGAGAGGGAAACCCACTTCCGGGACCGTGTGCGCGAGTTCATCGCTACTCACATCGCGCCGCGGAATCACGAGTACGAACAGCAGGTCGCCGAAGGCGATCGCTGGAAGGTCATCCCGGTTATCGAGGAACTGAAGCCCATCGCCCGCGAAGCCGGGCTGTGGAACTTCTTCATGCCGCCCAACAGCAACAATGCTCCGCTTGAGGACACCTTCGAGTTCGAAGGCCCCGGCCTTTCGAACCTTGAGTATGCGCTCTGCGCCGAAGAAATGGGCCGCTTTCCCTGGGCATCCGAGGTCTTCAACTGCTCGGCGCCCGATACCGGCAACATGGAGGTCCTGCACCGCTACGGCACCCGCGCGCAGAAGGACCGCTGGCTGGCTCCCCTCATGCGTGGCGAGATCCGTTCGGCCTTCCTGATGACCGAGCCAGGCGTTGCGTCGTCCGACGCCACCAATATCCAGACCTCGATCGTGCGCGACGGCGATCACTACGTCATCAACGGCCGCAAATGGTGGTCATCGGGCGTCGGCGACCCGCGCTGCAAGCTGCTGATCGTCATGGGTCGGACCAACCCCGAGGCCGACCGGCACCAGCAGCAGAGCCAGATTTTCGTCGACATGGACACGCCCGGCGTGACGGTCGAACGGATGCTCTCGGTGTTCGGCTATGATCACGCCCCACACGGCCACGGCGAGGTGGTGCTCAAGAACGTCCGCGTGCCTGTCGAGAACCTTGTGTTGGGCGAAGGTCGCGGCTTCGAGATCTCGCAGGGCCGCCTTGGTCCGGGCCGCATCCACCACTGCATGCGCACGATCGGGATCGCGGAAAAGGGTCTGGAGGCCATGGCTAAACGCCTGGTCAGCCGTGTCGCTTTCGGCAAGCGGCTCAGCGACAACAACGTCTGGGAAGAACGCCTGGCCCGCGCCCGAATCGACATCGAGATGTCGCGCCTACTCTGCCTGAAGGCTGCGGACATGATGGACCGCGCCGGCAACAAGTCCGCCCAGCAAGAGATCGCCATGATCAAGGTCCAGGGCCCGAGCATGGCTCTGAAAATCCTGGACGACGCCATCCAGGCGCACGGCGGCGGCGGTGTCTCGCAGGACTTCTTCCTGGCGAGCGCGTGGGCTAACCAACGGACCCTTCGGTTCGCCGACGGCCCCGATGAGGTTCACAACCGCGCCATCGCCCGCCATGAACTCGGCAAGTACGGCGAGTTCGCCGCGCCTCGCCCGACGCGCTAGGCGATGGCGCCCCCCGCCCCCGATATCGACGCGGACAGGCTGGTGGCCTGGGCGCAGGAGAACGTCGCAGGCTTCGAAGGGCCTGCGACGGTCAGCCGGCTATCCGGCGGCCAGTCGAACCCGACCTATCGAATGGAGGCCGCTTCCGGAGTCTATGCGGTGCGGCGCAAACCCTTTGGGCCGCTGTTGCCGTCAGCCCATGCGGTCGATCGTGAGTACCGACTGCTTTGCGGTCTGCACCCGACCGGATACCCCGTCGCTGCCCCCCTGGCCCTTTGCGAGGACGAGGCCGTACTGGGGTCGATCTTCTATGTGATGAGCTTTGCCGCCGGGCGAAACTTCTGGAACGGGCAGTTGCCTGAACAGGCGCCGACCGAACGGACAGCCCTCTATCACGACATGATTGACCAACTGGCGCGACTGCACGCCATCGATCCCGCGAGCGTCGGACTGGGCGATTATGGACGCCCCGGCAACTATTTCGGCCGCCAGGTCGATCGCTGGACCCGCCAATATCGCGCGTCGCAGACCGACGACATTCCGGTTGTCGAGCGACTGATCGAGTTCCTAGGCCGGACCGTGCCGGAACAGACGCGCACCTCGATCATCCACGGCGACTATCGAATTGACAACCTGATCTACGCCCCCGACGCCCCGAAGGTGATCGCCGTCATCGACTGGGAGTTGTCGACCCTGGGCGACCCCCTGGCCGACTTCGCCTATCTGGCCATGAACTGGTCAATGCCGACTGGCGATCGGTCAGGCCTGCTGGGCGTCGACTTCAAGGCCACCGGCATCCCCAGCCTGGAAGAGACGGTCGCCCGCTACTGCGCCCTGACCGGACGGGACGGCGTGCCCGACCTGAACTGGTATTTCGCTTACAACCTGTTCCGCCTGATGGGCATCGTCCAGGGCATCAAGAAGCGCATCATCGAGGGCAACGCTTCGTCGCCCGACGCGGCCATATCCGCCGCCCGCGTCGTGCCCCTGGCCGAATCCGCCTGGGAATTCGCGGTTGCCGCCGGCGCCTGATCCACACGACCAAAGGAATCCATATGTCCCTGTTCGATCTGACCGGAAAGGTCGCCATCATCACCGGATCCTCGCGCGGGATCGGCAAGGCCATCGCTCAGGAAATGGCCGCACAAGGAGCAAAGGTCGTCATCTCCAGCCGCACGCAGGACGCCTGTGATGTGGTCGCGGCAGAGATCAACGCCGTGACGCCCGGCGCGGCCATTGCGGTTGCAGCCAGCATTTCGCGCAAGGATCAGCTCGAGGCTCTGGTCGCCCGCACGCGCCAGGCCTTTGGCCGGATCGACACCGTCGTCTGCAACGCGGCATCAAATCCCCACTACGGCTCCATTAACGACATCACCGACGAAGCCTTCCGCAAGATCTTCGACAACAACGTCCTGGCCAACCATTGGCTGGTGCAACTGACCATCGAGGAAATGATCGAGCGCGGCTCCGGCTCTATCATCATCATCTCCTCGATCGGCGGCCTGCGCGGCTCCCAGACCATCGGGGCCTATAATGTCTCGAAGGCCGCAGATATGCAGCTGGCCCGGAACCTGGCGGTCGAGTACGGGCGCAAGGGTGTGCGAGTGAACTGCATCGCGCCCGGTTTGATCCGTACAGATTTCGCCAAGGCGCTTTGGGACAATCCCGACGCCGAGCGCCGTTTCAATGACGACCACCCAATGGGCCGGATCGGGGAGCCCAGGGAACTGGCCGGAGCCGCCGTCTTCCTGGCATCGGACGCCGCCAGCTATGTCAACGGCCAGACCATCGTCGTCGATGGCGGTTCGACGATCTGACCCTGATGACACCCTCCCTCAACACGTCACGCAGGCCGCCGGACGCCTCCACGCCTCAAAGGGCCTGGGCGAAGGACCATCTCCGAGGCTTGATGAACCTGCTCCAGCCCCACTTCATCGACGGCGGCGGCGCCCTCGATGAGGAGGCGATCCGTCACGATGTAAGGCACGCCATCGCGCACGGGTTCAGCGGCACGATGCCGATGATCAACTGGACCCTGCCTGACGATCCGAGGTGGAACGAGCTTCACAGGATCACCCTTGATGAGGCTCGAGGACGACTGCCTGTTCACGGTGTCGTCGCTGGCGCTGATCCTGAGAGAGATGTCGAGGTCATCCGGCGGCTGGAGACCCTGGGCGTGGACCTGATCCTTCTGGCCGTCACACATGCGCCCGACATTTCCGCCGAGGACCTGCATTTAGGCCTGCGCCGCAGGATCGAGGCGACCGGCCTGCCGGTCATGCTTTATGCCGCGAACGGGCCACGCCGCTCTTTCGCCCATCTGGGCCCGGCGGGTCAGCCACTGGACGTCTATGACCGGCTGGCGGATCTGGGGAATGTCGTCGGGCTGAAAGTGTCTCAGCCGGTGACCCTGACTTCCACCCAACAGCTCCTCGAACGTCTGGGCGATCGCCTGTCAATCGGTCCGGTCAATCTCGACTTCGTACCCCTGTTGGCCCGCTCTCACGAGATCCGCTGGAGCGGACAGTGGAATGCCGAGGCTATTCAGACACCGGCCAATCCTATTGGCGTGCAACTGCTGCAGGCCTGCGCAAGCGGCGACTTTGCCGAAGCCGATACACTCGCACGGCGGCTCCAACCCGTCCTCGATCTCTTCTTCTCGATCCAGGCCCCTGTAATCAGGGCCGGCGGCCATCCCTGGCAACATAACCGCTATTACTCCTGGCTGGGCGGCGGCAACGGAGGCATCCTGCCGCCTGATCCGCACGCGCGGCCGGGCGTAGTGCCCGAACTGGATGCAGCCGGGCGCGCTGCGATCCGGGCCGCATTTGCCGCTTCAGGGCTCACCGTGACAGATGCACCCGACGACGTCTTCGCAATGGGGCGCGCGGAATGGGCGCGTCGTGAAGAGGTGTGCCTGCAAGTCCCCGGACACGCGTGTCAGCCGGTTTGATGACTTGGTCCTTGATCGCGCTCTGCAAACAAGCGCTCTATCAGGATGTCCTTATAGAACTTCAGCAGGTCAAAGGCGGCCTCGACCCGACGCCGATCCTTTGCAATCAGCAGTTCGATTGACAGGCCACGCAAAGCCGCCTGGTGCAGGGTCACCATTGCCTGGATACGCGCGTCGTCATCCAAGCCCAGATCGTGGGTTATCTCCAGCACGCCTTCCAGTTGATAGGCCTCCAACCGGTCCAGCAGGGCGGGCAAGCGGTTGACCAGTTCCTCGTCCGCCCGCGAACCAATGAGGATTTCCAGCAGGGCCGTGGCCTCAGGCTCCTGCTGGACCTCCCAGGACACGTCGGTCAGGCTGCGGAAACGCGCCTGACCGCGGGGTTGCCCCATCAGCAGCTGTCGTCGCCGGGCGCTGGAGCGGTGAACCACCTCGTCGGCCACGGCAAGGATCAGGTCGGTCCTGGCCGGGAAGTGATAGAGGATCGCGCCGCGCGTCAGACCGGCCTCGACCGCGACGGACGAGGTCGAGAGGGCGTTATAGCCATCCCTACAAAGGCAGGCCACGGCGGCGTCCATCGTCCGCCGCCGTGTCTCCTCACTGCGATCAGCCTGCGTGCGCCTCTGGCGGCGCAGGCTCCCGGCCTTCCCGCCATCATGATCACCAGCCTGGCCGGCTGCCGTCCGGTCGGTTTCATCCATACGCTCTACTATCACACCAACTTCAGCCAAAGGCAGCCCCGGCAGCGCGCGCCATCATCCCTCGCGAACGGACCCCGGCCTCAGGCTCGCCCAGACATCGCGGAAGGCCGCGCGCGGATCGTTTTCCACCCGTGTGTTCTCATCGAGAATGAGGGTGGCGCGACGCGTCCCCTCATAGGGCGCCCAGTCCGGCAAGGCGGGATTGTTGGGATTTCCCGTGGCGGCAAAGGCGGCCCACATCGATGCGGCCCGTCCCGCCATCCGAACGCTGCTGGGGTTAGGCCCGTTGAGGGCGCCGCGCACGCTGTACAGGCTGGGTGCGACATCGATGCCGTGAACCGCGCCAAAACGGCCATCAAAGGCCGGGCTGGGCCAGGTCCACAGATAGGTCCAGACCGGAGCCGCGCCCTGCCGGGCCTTCATCTCGGCCTGCAGGAAGGCGCCCCGACGGAACAGCAGGTCGCTATCCATTCGGGCGGCGATCAGGAAGGCTGGAGACCTGGAATCCTCGTCGCGATACATAGCCACGACTTCGGCAGCTTTGTCCCCCGCCCGCTGCTGGGCGAAGGCCAGAAGCCCGTCCTCGTTCATGCTGAAGTCGCTCATCCGATAGGAGCGCTCGTCCAGGGCCGTTGAGATGATCATCGGCACATCGGCGGACACCCCAGGGGCGTCCGGATCGAATGGATGGCGGGTGATGGCCGTCCCGTCCATGACCGGAGCGAACGAGCCCGGAGCCTCGCCACGGACTCTGGCGCTGGCCTCCAGCTCCGACTGGGCCTTGAGAATCGTGAGCCAGGGCAGGTTCTGGATGCTGCGGACATCCCCGCGCGCAACGCCCAAGGCTCCTAGCAAAGCGTTGGCGCGATCGGAGGCAACCTCCGGCGTCATGACCTTGAGGGCTGAGCCGCTCATCACTCCGGCGCGATGCATCAGACCCCGCGCCGAGGGCATGCCCAGCAGAACGCTGGTCTTGGCCCCGCCTCCGGACTGGCCGTAAACCAAGACCCGTGAGGGATCGCCGCCGAACTGGGCGATATTATCCTGGACCCAGCGGAGGGCGGCGACGATGTCCATCATCCCCACGGCGCCTGAACTGGCAAAGTCAGCCCCACCCGCCTCCGCCAGATGGAGGAAGCCGAAAGCGCCGAGGCGGTGCGTCACCGAAACCACCACGCTCTTCGAGAAGCGCGCCATCATCTCGCCGTCCATACCTACCGAATTGCCCGAGCCGCCGTAGAAGCCGCCGCCGTGCAGTACGACGATGACGGGCGCCTTGGTCTGTTGCGACAGATCCGGCGACCACAGGTTCAGGGCCAAACAGTCCTCGCCGGGGCCCGACGGCTGCAGATCGAACATGATGAGGTCGCCATAGGCGCTGCGGCGATCCGCAGGCACCTGGGGGCTGACCTCGGAATAGGCGAAGGCGTCACGGACCCCGGCCCATCTCTCGACCGGCTGGGGCGGCATGAAGCGGTTGGCGCCCGAGGTCGGCGCCCCGTAGCGGACGCCCTTGAACGCCGCCACGTCGCCCGACATGAAGCCGCGAAGGCGGCCGTTTGTCGTTTCGACGACGGGGAACATTTCGGCGGCCGACAGGCGGGTCGCCGTGGCCATCAGGCCAAGTCCGAGCCCCATGCCCAGGAAACCCCGGCGGTTTGCAGATGACAGGATCATTTGATGATTTCTCTTCAGAGTTTCGACTTGATCGGGCCGGGGCCGTGCGTCCGGCCCGACAGTTGCGACGAGTGCTGGCTGTCAGAAGCGCGCGGTCAGACCCACGAAAAAGCGACGCCCGATGATGTCGTAAGCCGAGCTGGCGGTGGAGGCCGGACCGCCGAACTCGGGCGGCTGCTCGTCTGTCAGGTTGGTGATCCCGGCGCGGATATCGACGCTCTCGGTCGCCGCGAAACGGCCGATCAGATCGTAGTAGCTGACCGCCGGGACCCCCAGGGCCGCACCGTTTTCAACCCCCACATTCGATGAATTGTCCTGTTCGCCGATATAGCGCCAGCGCAGGGTCACCGCGCCCGAACCCTTTGAAAGGGTTGCGGAGGTCACGTGCTTCCACGTCGGGTGGGTCGGGGAGAATCCGTCTATCTGAGCATTACCTATGGTGCCCGCGTAGTCCTTGAACGGTTCGCCGGCCAGATTCTGAATCCGATAGTCGGTAACGTAGGTCACCGCACTATCGACCGACAGAACGGACTCGGCCCACAGGTTCATCGATCCCGCGATCTGGAAATCGAACCCGGCCGTCTCGTAGGCGCCGAGATTAAACAAGGGCTCCTGGATGATCGACAGGACGCCTGCGGCGTCGCGCCCGATCAGTTGACAGTAATAGTTCTCCGGGCTGTAGTCCGGGTTCAGCCCCCCAAAGTTAAAGCACTGGTTCAGGGCGATCGAACTGGTGACGTAGCCGATCGCGTCTTCCAGCGCGATCTCGTAGTAGTCCGCCGACAGCGAGAGGTTGCGCAGGAAGGGCTTCACGAACTGAGGCTGCCAGACGACCCCCAGAGTGTAGCTGTCCGCCGTCTCTTCCTTCAGGTTGATATTGCCTGTGCGCGTCGCCGCGTTGGCCGCGCCGGTGTAGCGGTAGGTCGGAAGAATGCTGGCAGGAAGGCCAGTGGCGACGCAAAGAGCGGCCACCTTCGCGGGATCGACGCCTGCGATCTGGCCAGTCCGTGCAAAGCCGACGGAATCGCAAGGATCTCCAGCCCCCGACGGAGCCAGGCCGATGACGCCCGTGGCTCCGGATTGGGGCGCGAACAGTTCGCCAAGGCCCGGCGCGCGGATCGCGCGGGAATAGCCGCCGCGCACACTGACATCGTCGACCGGCTTCCAGTTGCCGCTGATCTTGTAGGTGCTGGCCCCGCCGACCCGATCGTAGTCCGAGTAGCGGTAGGCCAGGCTGACATCGAGCGCCCGGATGAACGGCAGGTCCGCCAGCAACGGTAGCGCCAGCTCGCCGTAGAGTTCGCTGACCGCGATATCACCAGCGGATGAGAAGGCGCCCGACGTTCCCAGGACTGCGGGCGAGGTGGTGACGCCCGGCGTCGTGGTCGGTGTCGGGCTGTTCCTCGGGTCGATGTCGGCCGTGTAGGTGTTCTTGCGATACTCCGCTCCCACGGCGAAGGCGGCCATGCCTCCCGGCAACTGGAACAGGTCGCCCGACAGGTTGGCCTGCAGGATCGTTTGCTGGAACTTGTATGTGCTTACGGTGTCGACGCTCAAATAATCGGCGCAGGATGCCGACACGGGTCCGAATGCGAAGAGGTCGTAGCCCCCATCGCAGAGGCTGCGTCCACCGTCAGCACGTCCGTCGGCGCCGACGCTGTTGACTACAGCGTTGAAGCGACTTCGACTGACCTGATTCAGGACCGTCTCATCCTGGGTGGTCTCGCCGTAGCTGACGTAAACATCATAGCGCAGCTTATCGGAGATATCCCCCTTCAGCCCGAACTGGCTCTGAATGACGTCATAGTCTTGTATGATCCGCAGATTCCCGATCCGGCCAGTGTTCAGATACAGGGTGAAAGGATCGTTCGGGCGGGGCCGAGAGTTCAGCGCGATCCGCATGTCCGGCGTCACGAAGGGGTTGTCCGCACGCACCCGGATCGGGTCAACGACGGACTGGGTCACGCCCGCGTCACTGGACTGGTCGCTCGAATAGGTCGTGTAACTGACCTGCCCATAGACGGTCATCTGGTTCGAAACGTCGTATTCGAGGCGGCCGAAAGCTGAGTAGCGTTCAAGCGGGACCTGAAGCGAGGTATCGCCGAGCGAGCGCTGGCTGATTGTCCCGACCGAGTCGACGATATAGCCGGTGATGGGGTCGGGCCTCAGGTTCGATGCGCCCGTTCGACCGACGATGCTCCCATCAGGATTGACCACCAGCGAACTGGCGGCGGTCGGCACCGCAGCGCCATAGGTGTTCAAGAACAGGTTCTGATACGCCAAAACCGAGGCCGGGCTGCCGCCGCCGATCCGGTTTGCGCCCTCGACAATGACCGTGCCACTGGTCGGCGTCGCCGTTCCGAGGCGGTTGTCGAAAAAGGACCGGGCATTTCGGGACGCCTCGCCTCGTTCAAGATAAGCCACGGAAGCGAACACCCGACCGCGGTCATTGGCGAAATCAGCCCCCCAGGTGGCAGAGCCGCCATAGGTTTCCGCATCGCCCGGCTCAGCGACGCCATAGTCCGCCTGCACCTCAAGACCGCGGAACCGATTGTTGAAGCGGAAGTTCACGACCCCCGCGATCGCGTCCGAACCGTAGATGGCGGACGCGCCACCGGTGATGACCTCGGCCGAAGAAATCAGGGCTGGCGCGATGGTGTTCAGATCGATGGTGCCCATTGTGTCGGACGGTTGCATCCGTTTGCCATCGAACAGGACCAGCGTACGAGACGGACCGAGCCCGCGCAGGTTGGCGCTTGACCGGGCGCCTGACGATCCCGCGCCGAACCCGCTGACGCTGGACGTCTGCGCATTACTCGAGGCCTGGAACTGCGGCAGCGCATTCAGGGCCTGATCTAGCGTCGCTGGGCCGGAATCCTCGATAAACTCCTGGCTGACGGTGGTGATCGGGCTTTCGGCGATGAAATCGCGCCGCGCGATACGCGACCCCGTCACGACGACCTCTCCGACTTGCGTGGTCGATGGGTCCTGATTTGGGCCCGGTGCGGTTTGCGCCGCAGACTGATGGCCAAAGCCTAGCAGGCATGTCCCTGCAAGCAGGGAAAAGCGAAGCCGTTTCATGGTGTTCCTTCCCATTAGGGCAGGCGCGACCCACCCCCATCGACCTCTCCGGGTCGTACAATCACCCTCCTGCACAACAAACCGACAGTCAAGCTGGATTGTAAATTTGTTAGGCGCGGCGTTGCGCTGGCCGACTTGGAGGGCCGGCGAAAGGTTGGGTTAGGAGCTCGACGTCAGTTCCTGGGTAAGGAGACGCTTGTAATGCACCAGAAGGTCCATGCTTTCCTCAGCCCCTGCCTGATTTTGCGTCAGGCTGAGTTCAAGGGACAATCCGCGCATCGCGGCCCGGTGCAGGCGGACCATGGCGTCAATCCGACGTTCGTCCCGGACGCCGAGGCTTTTCGCGAAACGCCAGACATCATCACGCTGGCGCCCTTCGAGCGCAGTCGTGACCTCCTTGATACGGCTAGCCAGTTCGGGGTCTCCACGAGTGGCCATCATGACTTCAAGCAGGGCCATTGCCGGCGGCTGGATCATCGCCGCCCAAGTTGCTCGGGTAATGCTGACGAAGAGCTCCGAACCTTCTGCGGCCTTTCCGGCGGCTTCCAGGACGACCTGATCTTGGAACGTAGCCGCGTATTCAGCAACCGCGGCCATCAGATCCACCCGCGTCGGGAAATGATGCAGGATGGCGCCCCGGCTGACCCCCGCGCTGTCCGTCACCGTCTGGAACGTCGTCGCGCCGTAGCCGGACGCATACAGGCATTCGACCGCTGCCTCGATAAGGCGCGACCGCATAGCCTTCCTCCGTCCGGCGTGAGAGCCCCGAACGACCTTTTGAACGGCCTCAGCCTTTGCGTCAGATAGCGCCATAGGTTCGAGGTGGCACAGGTACAGTTTTCGCGCGACGATAAACTGACTCTGACCGCTCAGTCCTCGTCACGGCTGGTGGGTCCGGGCGCCGCACCATTGGGAGGAGAGCGCAGTTCGCTGGCCTGGCCGAGAACGGACGTGGTTGCGAACAGCGCCACGGCCTCCTGATTCTCCAGGGATCGAGCGGGCCATTCGAAGCCGTCGACGCAGGTCAGGGAGCGCGCGCCCGTCGTGGACTTCGCGAATGCGACCCAGCAGGAATGAACCCGCGCCGCGACCGCATGGTCTGCCGGTGTCATGCGCGCTGCGGCCCTATCATGGGCGAGGGTGTCGAACACATAGGGTATCTCGCCTGCGTGAGGCACACCGTTCGGCTGTTCCGGGCGACGCCAGTCCGGCACGTAATCGAAGAAATATTGCCAGACGGGCGCCCCAGACATGGCTAGCGCCGCCACTCTCTGGGTGCCTGACAGCCGGCCTTCGTCGCTGTTGGTGCCGATGATCAGCGGGATATCCGCCGCCCGCCCCGCCACGAAGGTATCCATGATCGACGCATTCATGATCTTGCCGTCCAGGACGGTGCGCAATCCAAAGCCGGACTGACGGTTCGGCATGAGGCGCTCGGCCGGCAGAGCGCGCAGCTGTTCGGCCATGGCTTCGGCGCCCGGAAGGCCCAGGGCTGTTGCGATGCCAGAGCCGATCTCCTCGGCGCGCTGGAGCGTCGGCGCCGCGGTCGGCAGCGAGCCGGAACTCTGGATGATTGCCTTGGCGAACCTTCCCCGTGCGTGGGGTGACGCCACCAGATTTGCGACCATTGTCGCCCCGGCAGATTCCCCGAAGATTGTCAGGTTCTCGGCGTCGCCCCCAAAGGTCGCGGCATTGGCCCTGATCCAGTCGATCGCGGCAAGTGCGTCCATCAGATGATAGTTGCCGACGAGACCGTCCGCGCCCGCCTCACGCGTCAAGGCTGGATGCGCGAACCCGGCAAGCGAACCGTGGCGATAATTGATGGTCACGAGCACCACGCCATCGCGGGCAAACGCCTCCCCCTGATAGGCGGGAACACTGCCCGATCCCATCACCCCGCCCCCGCCGTAGAGCCACAGCATGATGGGCGCATCCTGACCGACCTGGGCGGGCACCCAGACGTTGAGGTAAAGGCAGTCCTCGCTGCTCGAACCCACCACACCCCCCGCGTTGGGGTGCCCCTCCGGACCGGATTGTTGCAGACAGGGCGCCCCGAAGACGTCGGCCTGACGGTCTTCGGTCCAGCGGATCGGCTGCGGCGGCTTCCAGCGCAGATCCCCGACCGGCGGCTGGGCATAGGGAATGCCGCGGAAGACATGGATGCCGTTCTCGGCCCGTCCAATCACCGGCCCCGAGGTGGTTGTCGCACGTACCGGTTCCGCCACAGACGCGGCCTGTGCAGGCATGCTCGCCATCAGCAAAGCGCAGATACCGATCATGGTGGGCAGACGCATTGCGGACCTGCTGCGGGACGTCTTGTCGATCATCATGGTCTCATCCTTCATCCGATTGGGCGGCAGGTCAGACGTCGCTCGACGTGGCGCGGACCGGGTCGTAGCGATCCATGAAACCCCGCTCGGTCGGGAAGGGATCGTTGACGACACGCGGCGGGACCTCGAACTCCAGCACCGGGCGGGTCGCAGCGTCATAGGCAGGCCAGTTCGGCAGGCCGGCGTGATTGGGGTTCCCGGTCCGGGCGAAGGCCAGCCAGGTCTCGGCCATAGCCTCGGTCATGGCGCGGGTCTCGGCGCTCTCAGGGCCCGTCAGATGGTTGGCCACCGCGACATTGTCGAACATGAACGGCAGGTCGAGCGTGTGCTGGCTGATGCGGCGACCACCTTCCGCCGGAGAGCGCCAGGTCAGTTGATACATCCAAGTCGGATTGTCCGCCCCGTTCAGCGCCGAGCGCGCCTCCGCCATGGTCGTGGCGTTCTTGATGTAGGAGCGCCACGAGGCGATCTTGAAGTAGATCTCGCTGAGCGAACCGCTGGGCGTCGAGGCGGTGAAAACCTGGATCGCCTCGTCGACATCGGCCTCAGGCAGAACCCTCGCCACGCGCTCGCGCAGGGCGCCGGGGTCCATGGCATACACACTCTCGTCGCGGCCCAGTTGATTGGACAACTCGGTTTGCGTCGTGCCCACGACCATCGGCACGCGCGCCGTCTGAGCAGGGGCGGCCGGGACAAACGGATGAGCCTTGAAAGCGATGCCGTCCATCACCGGCTCGAACCGGTAGCGTGCTGCGCCGATGACGGCATACTGTGCGCGCAGCAATTGATCCTGGGGCACGCGCTGCAGAGCTCGCGCATCGCTGGCGTCTATTCTGAGGGTCTTGAGCAGGGACTCTGTCAGGGCGCGCGACTGATCCTGGGTCTGGACCAGAAGGTGAGACCCGGACTGTACGACGCCCTTGTGGAACAGGCCGGCGGCCTCCGCCCCCGCGTAGCAGATGCTGACCTTGCGCCCGCCGCCCGACTGGCCATAGATCATGACGTTGTCCGGATCGCCGCCGAATGCCGCGATGTTCTCGCGTACCCACTTCATCGAGGCCACCAGATCGAGGTAGCCCACATTGCCCGACTGGGCGAATTCGTCTCCGAGGTAGCTCGACAGGTCGCAGAATCCGAAGACATTCAGTCGGTGATTGATGGTGCAGACCACGACATCGCCGCGCGTAACCATGTTGGATCCGTCGTAGATCGGCGACGAGCCGCTGCCGGCCTCGAAACCGCCACCGTGAAACCACAGCAACACCGGACGTCTGGCGCCGTCGCCGAGGCCCGGGGTCCAGACGTTGATCCGCAGACAATCTTCACTGATGGGCGTGTCCGCTGAGAGGGGGCTCCGCATCTGGGGCGTCTGGTCGCCATAGTCGAAGGCGTCGCTGATCCCGGCGAAGGTTTCGGCCGGACGCGGCGGCATGAAGCGCCCCGCGCCCGCCGTCGATGCGCCGTAGCGCATGCCCTTGAAGCTGTGGACCCCGTTCTGAAGACGCCCGCGATATCGACCCTGGGCGGTCTCGACCACCTGGCCTTCGCGTACCGCTGCGGCGGCCGGGAGCGCGGCAAGGGTCGCCGCGCCGATCAGAAGGCCACGGCGAGAGAAGCGATTATCGATCATGGAAGCCCTTGGGATCTGCGCCATCGGCGGCGTGGAGGAAGTCGGTCACGCGGGCGACGAGGCCCGGCCGTTGACCTGCTGCTGAGAGCCGAAAGCAAGCATGGTCCGGCGCTGTTCGCCCCTTTCATCGTCGACCATCCGGCTCTCGGTGTTGATGACCAGCGTCGGGCGCTGTTCGACATTGTAGGGTGTCCAGGCCGGGACGCCCGGCGCGCTGGGAACGCCTGTCCGCGCAAAGTTGGCCCACAAGGCGGAGACCTGGTCGGCCAGTAGCTGCTTCTCGGGTGTAAGCGGTCCGACCATGACCTCGCTGTGGGTTAGACTGTCGAAGGTGAACGGTATCTCGACGGCGTGCGGCGCGAAAAAGCGGCCATCGTCGACCGGCGTCTCCCAATCAAAGCTGTAATAGAAGGTGTCGGCCCGCGCCTGTTCGGCTCTCGCTGTCGCCATGAGAGTCGAGTCGAGGAAATAGCCTCGGTCCGACGATGCCATGTACGCGATCTCGGCATTTCCGCTGTTCGGATAGAGGCGGCGGTACATCTCCAGTAGCGGCGCCCCCTGCCCGCGCTGCACGCCCTCTAGCCGCAGGAGCAAGCCCGCCTCGTCCAAATTATCCATCGTCGCCTCGGTCGCCATGAAGCCCGAGGTTTCGGTGCGGCAGGCGCCCAGCATGAGCGGCACGTTGCTGGACATTGTGGGGATTACGCCGTCGCAGGGCTGGCCCGGCAGGCTGGGCGTACCGACGACGGGCATCCACTGGCCGCGCGCGGCCTGAGCCTGGACCCGCTGGATGTCTGCGACCGGCAAATGCTGAAGCTGGTCCACGTCGCCGGGGGTGAGGTTGAACGCAGCGAGCAGGCGACGGGCCTTGGCTTCGCCGGTATCGAAGGTATCGACACGCAACTGAGCGCCGCTCTGGACCACGGCGCGTTGATAAAGTCCGGTCGCGGGCGTGGTGGCCAGCAGCATGGAGGTCTTGCGCCCACCGCCGCTCTGGCCATGGATCATGACCCGGTCGGGGTCGCCGCCGAACTGCGAGATGTTGTCCCGCACCCATTGCAAGGCGGCGATGCAGTCCAGGGTTCCGCAGTTGGCGCTGTCGGCGAACCGGTCGCTGAAGGCGCCGAGGTGAGCATAGCCGAAGACGTTCAGACGATGGTTGATCGTCACCACCACAACGTCCTGTTTCAGCGCAATATTCGTCCCGTCGTACCAGGGCGAGGACCCCGATCCGGTCGAGAAGCCGCCGCCGTGGATCCAGAACATGACGGGACGCTTGGCGCCATCCAAGGCAGGGGTCCAGACGTTGAGGATCAGGCAATCCTCGCTCTGAACCTCCGGCCGCCCGACATACAGACGGGCGTAACCGTCCGGGGATCGCGGCGTCTGGACTTCGGACACAGGGCTGGTCCCCTGCGGCGTCTGGGGCCCGTAGTCGAGGCAGTCCTTGACCCCAGCCCAAGGCTTAGGAGGCTGTGGCGGCATGAAGCGGTTGGCGCCTGAGGTGGTATCGCCATAGGGCACGGCCTTGAAGACGTGGACGCCATCACGGCTGACGCCCCGCACCCGGCCATGCGCGGTCTCGACCACGGGCCCGGCGCCCTGCCTTGCATGACCGAACGAGGGAAGCGCCGCCGCAGCGACTCCGGCCCCAACCCCGCCCATAAAAACCCGACGTGAGAATCCCATGTCCCAGTCCCTTCCCTGTTGACCGTCCTGGCGCGCCTCAGAGGCACGTCGGCAGTCTAGTTAGACTGTAAACTGGACCGGCTTGCCTCAGCCGTCCAGTACCAAAGCCGTGCGTCGGGGGATTGGCTCAGGTCGCCAGCGAGCTCTGGCGCTTCAGATGAACGCCTGCCCGCCAGTAGTGATAGATCGCCCAGGGGGTCACCGCGCACATGGTCAGCAGCGCGTAGCGAAGCGAGTGATCCCCGGCCATCGGACGATAGTAGTCGCTCAACATGCCGATTGCTGTCGGTCCCGCCCCAAGACCGATGAGGTTGATGACCAGGAGGGTGATGGCGGCCCACAGGGCGCGCATCCGCAACGGCGCCTGACCCTGGATCAGAGCGAAGGTCGGGCCGATGTAGCTGTTCTGAAGCAGGATCGCGACGGCGTACAGACCCAGCGCCCAAGCAAGGTCGTTGGTCAGATAGACGGCTATCGCAAACGGGAATGCCGCCAGTTTGAGGCTCGCGACAAGCCAGGCCTGGGCCTGGACGCCGTGGCGTTTGCCGACGAAGTCCGCGATGCGTCCGCCGACGACGCCCGAGGTCCCGCCTGCGACCGTGGCCAACAGGGCGATGATCACTGCGATCTCCCGCAAACCCAAGCCATAGCTGCGCATGAAGAAGCTGGGCGACCAGGCGGTGATGGCATAGCCGATCAGCGACGTGACAGTCACCGCCATAACCAGATGTCGCGCCGCAGGATTGGCCCAGAGCGCCTTGAAACCATCCAGGATCGTCGAGTGGGCGACCGACGCCTGCGCCACACCCGCGGCCGCGGCCCTGACGGGGTCGCTCAGGCCGCGACGCGGCTCCACCACGAACATCTTCAGGACGACCGCCAGGATCACGCCTGGAATGGCCACGGCGATGATGGCGATCCGCCAACCGTAGGCCGCTGCCAGCAGTCCACCGACCAGGGTGCCGAAGCCAGCCCCGAACACCACGCCGAGCGAATAGATGCCCATGGCGCCCGACCGCTTCTCGGGCGGGTACAAGTCCGCGATCATCGAGTGGGAAGGCGGGCTCGATCCTGCTTCGCCCACGCCGACGCCGATCCGGGCCAACAACAGTTGCAGGAAATTCTGGGCCAGCCCGCAAAGGCCGGTCATCACGCTCCACAGCGCCAGCGAGATGGCGATGATGTTGACGCGGTTGTGCCGGTCCGCCAGTCGCGCCACCGGGATGCCGAGAACCGCATAGAAGACCGCAAAGGCCAAGCCGGTCAGAAGCCCGAGCTGGGTGTCTGAAACACCCAGATCAGCCTTGATCGGCTCCAGCAGGATCGAGAGAATCTGCCTGTCCATGTAACTGAAGAAATAGGTGACCGTGAGCAGCGTCAGGGTCAGACCCCGACGCCGCAACGCCAATGCATCCTGTTCAGCTTGTGGCAGCACCGGCTTGCCGGATTTCTTGAACATTTTCATCCCCTTGCCCGCCGGTTCTTGTTCTTGGCGGGTCGTCGTCTGTTGATCAGATCGTCAAGCCCGTCCCAGAGCAATGTAGCGCTGCAGGTGCCAGTCCTCGTCGCCCAGCCGGTGATCCAGCATGATCAACCGCTTGGCGTAGTGCGGCATGGCCAGTTCCCAGGTCATACCGATGCCGCCGTGCATCTGAATGGCCTCCTCCGCGACAAGCGTGCCGATGCGCCCGGTCGTGTATTTGGCGGCAGAGACGGCTCTGTCGCGCTCACGCGGACTGGCGCCGAACGCAAGCGCCGCGTTGATCACCGCCGACCGCGCCTGTTCGATCTCCAGCAGCATGGTCGCCATCCTGTGCTGCAGAGCCTGGAACTTGCCGATCGGAACTCCGAACTGCACGCGGGTTTGCAGATAGCCGAGGGTGTCCTCGCGGATCCGATCCATCGCGCCGATCGCCTCGGCCGAGAGCGCCAGCCGTCCGGCAGCCAGCGACAGATCGATGTGGGCGGCTCCGTCGCCTCTCAACCTCGCACCGGCATCAACCGCCACATTGTCGAAATGGACGTCGCCGGACCGACCTCCGTCGATGGTGGCGTAACCGATGATGCGGACTCCTTCGGCGTCGACGGGAATGAGGAACAGCTGACGTCCCTCCCCCGTAACTTCGGCGGACACCAGCAGCAGATCGGCCGCCTCGGCATGGGCGACGACAGCCTTGGATCCCGTCAGACGGAAGCCGCCCTCGGTCGGCTCCGCGCCAGTCAGGGCCGCGGAGTGTTCGGGTTCGTCATGGGCAAAGGCGATGATGGTCTCGCCGGAGATGACGCCGGCCAGTTCATCCGTCCGCCCTGCAGCTTCCAGAGCCACGCCGGCCATGAGCGCGCCCAGAAACGGCTCGGTTGAAAGCCCTCGACCGAGCGCCTCGAACACCACCATGACGTCGAGACCGTCGCCGCCGAAGCCGCCTGCATCCTCCCCAAACAGAGCGCCGATCACGCCCAACTCAGCCAACTCGGCGAACAGTTCGGGACTGAAACCCTTTGCGTCAAACGCGACCGCATTGCGCGCCTCGACGCCATGCCGGTCGGCCAGCAGGCGATTGAGGCTGGACGTCAGAATCTGACGATCTTCGTTGTGCTGGAAATCCATCTCAGAGCCCCAGGATCATCTTGGAAATAATGCCGCGCTGAATCTCGTTCGAACCGCCGAAGATCGAGAGCTTGCGATTGTTGAAATAGGAGGCCGCCGTGCCGACCGTTTCGGAAGGGCCGACATCGCCGTCCTCGCCCCCGTCCATGGCGTCGGGGAAATACGGCAGGGCATAGGCGCCCAGGGCCCGACGCAGCAGGCCGGTGATCTCCTGACGGATTTCGGTTCCCTTGATCTTGAGCATCGAGCTTTCAGCCCCCGGGGCTCCGCCGCTTGCCGTTGCGGCGATGACGCGAGCATTGGTGGTTTTCATGTTCTCGAGATCGATCTCGACCCGCGCCATGCGGGCGGCGAACAGAGGGTCCTGATCCAGCGGCAGACCGTTGCGGAATTCGCGGGCGGCGACGGCTTTCAGGTGTTCCAGCGCCGCCGATGAGGCCCCAACCCCGGCGATGTTGGTGCGCTCATAGGTCAGCAAGTATTTGGCGATGGTCCAGCCCATGTTCTCGTCGCCGACCAGATTCTCGACGGGTACGCGGACGTCTGTGAAGAAGACCTCGTTCACCTCGTGCGAACCATCGAGAGTGATGATCGGGCGAACCTCGATGCCGGGCGTGTTCATGTCCACGAGCAGGAAGGTGATGCCCTCCTGCTTCTTGCCCGAGCCATCGGTGCGCACCAGGCAGAAGATCATGTTCGCGTGCTGGCCCAGGGTGGTCCAGGTCTTCTGGCCGTTGACGACGTAATGGTCGCCATCCCGAACGGCCGTGGTCTTGACGGCCGCCAGGTCGGAACCGGCGCCGGGTTCTGAATAACCCTGACACCACCAGTCCTCACCGCTGAGGATGCGCGGCAGCCAATGACGCTTCTGCGCCTGCGTGCCGTATTTCAGCAGCACGGGACCCAGCATGTTTACACCGAAGGGCACCGTCCGCGGCGCCGAGGCGCGCGCGCATTCGTCCTCGAAGATGAAGCGCTGCACGGTTGTCCAGTCCGGCCCGCCCCACTCGGCAGGCCAGTGATTGGCCAGCCACCCCCGGCTGTTCAGGAGAGCGTGCCAGCTGTCCATTTCCGCGCGCGAAAGGTGGCGGCCCTGGCGGACCTTCCGAGTCAATTCAGGAGAGATTTCCTGGGCCAGAAAGGTGCGAACCTCCTGTCTGAAGGCTTCGTCCTGGGATGAGTAATCTAGGTTCACTGGGGGCTCTTATGAGAGAAAATCAGAAGGGATGGGACCAGACGGAAGACCGGATCCGCACAGGTTCAGACACGATCGGCCGATCCTCGGGCCAAGCCCTGACCGATCCGGCGCGCGCCGTCGGCCAGCAGCGCGCCGACCTCAAGGCATGCCGCCTTGTTCATCCGTGTGGCTGGCGCTGAAATCGAAATGGCGGCGAAGGGCCGCCCGCCCGGGTCGCGGATCGCGGCCCCGACGGCGTTCTCGTCCGGCAGGTTGTCGCCAAGACTTGCAGCGAAACCCCGCCTGCGGGTCTCGTCCAATTCGGCCCTCAATCCCTCGATAGTCACAGGCTTCTGGCTACCCACCACCCGAAGAGGTCGGGCGAGATAGGCCTCCAGTTCGTCCTCGGGCAGATCAGCGAGGATCGCACGCCCGAGAGAGGTCGAGTGCATCGCCCCCCCGCGCCAGAGAGGCCAGGCGTGAAGGACGGGCGCCAGGCTGTCGAGACGCTCGACCAGCCCGATCTCATGCCCGTCCCGGATCGCCAGATAGACCGACTCCCGCGTGCGCTGACGAAGCTCTTCCATCACGGGAAAGGCCGTCATCCGAAGCTTGCGGGTTGCGAAATCCGCGCCGCCAACGGCCAGACCCGCTTTCACGGTCAGCGACCAGCGGGTTTGATCCCGGCCCGTCGCCTCGATCCAGCCGGCCTCAGCCAGAGCCATCAGCGCCCGCTGAACCGTCGATTTGGGGAGGTCGATATCACGGGCGATCTCGGATACCCCGGCCGGCTGGATCCGGCCGAGGATGGTGATGAGTTGCAGGGCGATCTGGACAGGACGCATGGTGTTGACCTTAGGGACAGACAACGGACGTGAGGGTGCAGTCTGCCGCGTAAAGCCCCCGACACGCCAACATTAGCTGGCCACCGCGATCAGTTCGGCCAGGCGGCTGGCGTCGGTCATCGAGTCCAGGTCTCGGACCTGGCGGATGACCGCGTTCGCACGGTCTGCGCCGAGGAGAGGCCCCATGAGTTCCAGCGCCTTGGCCTCGACGTCCGCCCGATCCATCGGATGAGAGGGGAAACCGCGAACAAAGGGCACGAACACGGTGTGGGGGCTGCCGGCGTCGTCGATGGTGACCCGCGCCGATTCCTCGCGGGGCAGTCCGCGAGGCGTTTCCTGGGCCTCGTCGTGGACGACCTCTACGCGGCTCATGATGGCGGCCACGGCCGCATCGCCGTGCATGCGCTCCAGCGACTGGGCCGACACGAAGTCCAGCCGACCGTCGAGCAGGATGATGGCTGTCAGGTAGCGCAGGTTCAACGCAGGCATCTCGGCGTCGCGGAAAGCGTCGGCCCTGCCCGGCATCTCGATCAGCACCCGCTTCACCTCGCCGCGATTGATCTGCGGCAGCAGAGTCAGCAAGCCCTCGATGGCCGGCTGGGTCGGCCCACCGACCGGATAGCGCTTGAAGGCGGTGTGGGGCATCTCCCAACGCGTCCCAAGATCGGTGATCAGATAGGCACGATCGCCGTCATTGCCTCGGAACGGCGGAGCATTAAGCCAACCACTCGGCTGGTCGAAAGCGTCCCTGACCCCATGGAATCCGCCCTTGGCCATCACGGCCGCCTGAAGTCCGTTGCGGGCGCCCATCCCGGCGAAGACGAACGATTTTTCTATGTGCTCAACGTCGAGCATCCACTGCCAGCAGCCGGAGGCCTGCTGTCCGCAATAGCTCAGCATGTGCCCGACCTCATCCGAGGTCAGACCTAGAAGGGATGCCGCAGTCGCCGCCGATCCGAACACCGGACCAATGCCATGGTTGGCGAGATTCATCGCCTGAAGATTGTGGATGCCCAGCGCCTTGGGAATGCGTCCCGACAACTCGTAACCGATCAGGACTGCCTTCAGGAAGGCATCGCCGGAGACCGGGGCGCCGCGCGCCTTGTTCCGCTCCGCCACCCCGATCGCGGTCGCAACGACGGCCGGGCCGGGCTGGACGTAGGCCGATGGGATGAAATCGTTGATCTCCGCGCCGTGCGCCGTCATCGCCCCGGCAAACACCGCATCAACAAGGGAGGCGGTCTGCCTCGTACCCAGGATGGTGACCGCGCCTGCCCGCACGTCGCCGCTCATTTCCAGCGCATAGTTGCGGGCTACGACCGATGGCTCCAGATCGCGGCAAGCGACCGCTGAGGCCAGAGTGTCGAGGATATGGCGACGGCCTAACTCGCGGGTTTCCTCGTCGATTACGGAGGTCGCTGCGCCTGAAATAAAAGCCTTGAGCGGGGCCATTACGGGCGGCTGCGGGATAACGGACGACGGCTGGACAGTGTTGTGCCCCCCTGAAGCCTGGGCCTGTGCTGCGTTGGTCGCCCCGGAAGCCGCCCATGCGCCCCCCGCGGCAAGCGGCAACGCCAGCCCCGCCGTCAACGCCTGACGGCGGCTGGCGCCGATCACCTTCTCAGATCTCTGCATGAGCTTGTTCCCGAGTGATTAGAAGCGGCGCTTGATGCCGACGTGGAAGCGGCGCTGGATGAGGTCGTACAGGCCAAGGTCCGTGACTCCCGGGCCGACCCATTCCGGCGGTTCGACATCGAACACGTTCTGGACGCCAAGGCGCAGTGCGGTCTTGTCGTTGACGTTCCATACCGCGTTCAGATCGAGATACTGGCGGTCATCCACGCCGACGCGGGATGGATTGGTCACGCCGACATCGCTGTAGTGGGTCATCGAGTCGTACCACCGGTAGGCCGCGCTGACCTCTACCGGCCCGACACGGTAAGCGGTGGTCAGCGACACCTTCCAATCAGGGAAGGCGAAGGCGCCCGCATCGATCTGGGAGTTGCCGATGGTCCCCGCGTAGTCGAGCAATGGTGCGTCGGCCAAATTCTGGATCTTGTAGTCCAGCAGGCGTGAAACCAGCAGGTTAAAGCTCAGCCGGCCGCGGTCCCCGAGCCCCAGATCCTGCAGATCGACCACATAGTCCGCCTGCAGATCAACCCCGGCCGCCTTGTAGGAGGCAAGGTTCAGAGTCGGCTGCTGCTGTTCCTCGATCGCTCCGGTCATGGGGCTGCGCGTCGTCAGCTGACAGAAGTAGTTGCCGGCATCGTAACCAGGGTTGGACACCCCATCGGCGTTGAAGCAGCGCGACAGGGCGACCGAGGCCGTGATCGAGCCGATCGCATCGTCTACGCCGATGCTGTAGTAATCGAGTGAGGCCGAGAAGCCGCGCAGCAGCGGGTGCTCGAACCGGCTCTGCCAGACGAGGCCCGCCGTGTAGGTATCGGCCGTCTCCTCTTCCAGCGCAGTATTGCCGCCAAACACGCCCGGCACCGAGCTGCCGGCGAAGCGGAAGCTGTCGATGATGGAGGCGTTGACGCCTTGGGCGATACAGAGATCGCGCACCTGCGCTCCATTTGCGGAGGTGCGCAACACCCCGGCGATGTCGCAGGGATCCCCGGCGCCGAGCGCCGTGGAGCCCAACGCCGCAGAGGCTCGCTCAGCCGGAGCGAACAGCTCACCCAGGCTCGGCGCCCGGATCGCCCGCTGATAGGAGCCCCGGAACCTCAAGCCATCGACGAAAGCCCAGTCGACGCTGCCCTTGTAGGTGCTGATGCCGCCCGCGAGATTATAGTCCGAATAGCGATAGGCGAGGTCGAGATTCAGCTCGGACACCAGCCGCAGATCCCGCAGGACCGGAATGAACAATTCACCGAAGAATTCACGGACGTTATAGGAGCCGCCGGTCGCCGCCGTCGGCTGGTAGGGCCAGACCGTGCCGCGCACACGTTCCTCGGCCGGATTATAGTCGTAGCTGGAGCGCCGGTAGGTCGCGCCCCCCGCGAACCGCACCTCGCCAGCCGGAAGGTCCATCACCCGACCCTGAAGCGTTCCCTCGATCACCTGCTGGGTGAAGTCGGTCGTTTCGGTAAGCTTGCGGTTCAGATAATTGTAGCAGGCCTCGCTGCCCGGCGTGATCCGCATCTCTTCGACCAGGAAGGGGTTGAACCCTCCGTCGCAGATGGACGCCCCGCCGTCGGCGGCGTTGACCAGGGTGTTCCAACTCGCGATGTCGATAAAGCCGTTGGCGGTTTCCTGGCTCCTGGTGGTGCCATAGGAAGCATACACGTCATAGGTCCAGTCGCTGCCGGGAACGGTCCCGCGCAGCCCGACCAACGTCTCGTTCAGCGCATAGGAGAACTCGTATTCCGTTCTGCCGACGCGGCTCGTGCTGAAGACGAACGGCAGCGGTGCGTTGGGATTGGGACGAGACGCCAGAACCGGCCGTAGCGCCGCCGGTATGAATGGATTTGTCACCGGGATCAGCGCCAGCGGCGATGTCGAACCTGCCGAGAAGCCAGGACGGCTGTAGGCGGAGTCATAGGTCATGTGGTTGAACTGGAAGTACCCCTCCACATGGTCCGACAGTTCATAGGATGTGCGGACAAAGGCGGTGTAACGCTCGACGGGCGTTTGTAGCGGCAGGGTCTCGCCCAGCGCCGAACCGACCCGTCCGGTGTCGATCAGGTAGGCGTTCCCGTCCTCGAAGCGATAGTTGAGGATGGGATTGGCGGTCGTGAACACGGTCCCGTCTCGGTTGACGCCGAACGCCGAGTTGCGGGGCGCAGGTGTCGTGATGCCGTAAGATCCGAACAGGGTGTCGAGCGCGGCCTGCGATGGCAGGTTCGCCGCGTTGCTGATGATGGACCCGCCCTGCAGCGCGCTCGCGACGCCTGACCGGACGAAGAACGGCCGACTGCCCCGGAAAGCGGATTCGCGATCGAAATATCCCACAGACGCCATGAAGCGCCCCTTGCCGTCGTCAAAGCGGCCGCCAGCCGCGATCGTGGTCGAAAATGCAGCAGCATCGTCGCGATCGCTCACGCCGTACTGGGAGTCGATCTCGACACCTTCGAAGTCGCGACGAAGCTTGAAGTTGACCACCCCCGCGATGGCGTCGGAGCCGTAAACGGCGGAGGCGCCGCCGGTAATGACCTCGACCGACTCCAGCAGGGCCGGAGAAATGGTGTTGAGATCGACGGCGCCGAACGCGTCGGACGGCTGTGTCCGCCGGCCATCCAGCAGTATCAGCGTGCGTTGGATACCCAGGCCCCGAAGATTGGCGTTGTTGCGCCCCTGGCGAGCGGGGCTGGTCCCGCTGTTGGCGTTGCTGGCCGCAAACTGAGGCATCTGATTGAAGGTTGCGTCCAGCGTCGCCGGCCCCCGCGACGCCAGCGCCTCCGCGCTCACCGATACGATCGGACTGTCGGCGACATAGTCCTTCCGCACGATGCGGGAGCCCGTGACGACGATCTCCTCAACCGTCGATGTCTCGCCCGCGTCCTGTGCGGACTGCGCGAAGGCAGCGCCGGCTCCCCCCATCAGCAGCGCCGACACGCAACAGCCGGTCATGAACCTGTACCGCATTTTCTACTTCCTCCCGTCAGCTTGTATGTGCCGTCATACGGCACGCTGTTCCGGATAATGGTGATGCGGTTGTGGCGTTTGTCAACGGAGAAATCGCCGTTTCGCGTCGCGGCACAAGTCAAAGCCATCGTTGACAGGTCCCGGCCAAACTCACGAGGATGGTCCGCGTTACAGTCCGATGGACCACTAGACGGCACATTTGCCGACTTAGGAATGGCTCAGCGGATGCGGTTATCGATGTTCAACAGCGCTCCGGACTCCCCCTCTTGACCGTGTTTTCAAACAACCCGTGCTGCGCCGGTTTCGCGCGTCAGACGCCTCTGCCCTGCGGACCATCGCGATGAACAGCTCGGACGGGCAGTCCTCATTCCAGCACCGCCTGCGGACCTTTGTGCGGGACCGCCTGGTCCCCGCCGAATGCACCGTCGCCCAAACGGGCGTGACGCCGCCCGAGATCGTTCAGGAAATGCGGGCCCTGGGTCTGTTTGGCCTGACCATCCCCCGCGCCTACGGCGGCGCGGGCTATTCGTCGCAGCAGGAGATCGAGGCGGTCATGACCCTGACCTGGGCTTCTGCGGTGTTCCGGTCCATCGTCGGCGTCAACATGACCATCGGCTCTCAGGCCATCGCGCTGGACGGCACAGAGGCGCAGAAAGCCGACTGGCTGCCCCGGATCGCATCGGGCGAAGTCATCAGTTGCTTTGCCATGAGCGAGCCCGAAGCGGGCTCCGACGCGGCCGGCATGACCACGCGCGCCGAACGCGACGGGGCCGGCTACCGCCTCAACGGATCCAAACGTTTCATCACCAATGCCAGCCACGCAGGCCTGTTCGTGACCCTGGCCCGCACGGCGCCGGATCGTCAGAGGGACAACTCCCACCTTTCGGCCTTTTTGATTCCGCGCGACACGGCGGGCGTCTCGATCGGCCCGGCGGATCAGATGATGGGCCAGTCCGGCGTCGATTCTGCGCCGATCCGATTCGAGAACGCCTGGACGCCGGCGGAGGCCTTGCTCGGCCAGACGGAGGGACAGGGTTTCCGCACCGCGATGAAGGTGCTGGACCGCAGTCGCATCCACATCGCCGCCGTCTGTGTGGGCCAGGCGCGACGTATCCTACATGAGGCTTTGCAGCACAGCCTGAACCGTCACCAGTACGGCAAGCCCCTCGCCCGACTGCAGCTGGTCCAGGCCATGCTCGCGGACAGTCAGGCCGAACTTTACGCAGCCGAGAGCATGACGCGGGCCGCCGCCCGTGACTACGACGAGGGCCAGGCGGTCACCCGCCAGGCCGCCTGCTGCAAGATGTACGCGTCCGAGATGCTGGGACGGGTCGCCGATCGCGCCGTCCAGATCTTGGGCGGCGCCGGTTATATGCGAGGCCAGACCGTCGAGCGCTTCTATCGTGACGCACGCCTGTTCCGAATCTACGAGGGCGCGACACAGGTGCAGCAGGTGGTGATCGCCCGCGACATGGCCGCTACGGGAGCCGTGACTTGAGATCTGACCATCCTCTGGCCGCTCTGCCCTCGCGCTTGAGCGTACCGGTCATCGGCGCGCCGATGTTCCTGGTCTCGGGCCCCGAACTGGTGATCGCGCAGTGCACGGCCGGCGTGGTCGGAGCCTTCCCCGCCCTCAATGCGCGTCCTGCGGGCGCACTGGACGACTGGCTCAGAACGATCAACCAGGCGCTCACGGCCTGGGACGCTGCCCATCCCGAAACGCCCGCCGCTCCGTTCGCCGTCAACCTGATTGTCAACCGGACCAATGCCCGGCTGGAAGAGGATCTCGAGACCTGTGTCCGCTGGAAGGTCCCGCTGGTGATCACGTCGCTCGGCGCTCGGCCCGAGATTTTCGAGGCGATTCAGGCCTATGGCGGCCATGTCCTGCATGACGTCGTAAGCGACCGGTTCGCCCGCAAGGCGATTGAAAAGGGCGCAGACGGCCTTATCGCGGTTGCGGCCGGTGCGGGCGGTCACGCAGGGGATCAATCCCCCTTTGCCCTGGTGCAGGAGATCAGAGCCTGGTTCGACGGCCCCCTAGCGCTGTCAGGAGCCATCGCCAATGGCCGTTCCGTTCTGGCGGCCCAGGCCCTCGGCGCCGATTTCGGCTACTGCGGATCACTGTTCATCGCGGCGCAGGAATCCCGCGCCAGCGAGGCCTACCGGAAAATGGTGATCGACGCCGGAGCAGAGGACATCGTCAATTCCGCCCTGTTTTCCGGCATCCGAGCCAATTATCTCAAGGCCTCGGTCCGGGCCGCAGGCCTCGACCCCGATGCTCTCCCGGCGCCGACCGCGACAGGTTTTCTCCCCGGCGAGGCGCGCCCTTGGCGCGACATCCACGGCTGCGGTCAGGGAGTCGGACCTATCGTCCGGTCGCGTCCCGTCGCCGAGATCGTCAATATCCTGGCCAAAGAGATGGGCGCCGCCAAGAACGACCTGTTGCGCTAAATGCTTGGGATTGTCAGCTCTGACGCCCGGCGCGCGAAACCGGCATCGAGGTCGAAAGACCGCCGTCGACCACCAGGGCGTGCCCGTTCACATAGCTGGCGGCGCGCGACGCCAGAAACATCACAGCGGACGCGATTTCGTCGGGCTCCCCGCCTCGCTGAAGCGGGTTCAACTGACCGATCCGGTCTTCCTTGCCGACGGCGCGAGCCCCGTCATAGATCGCCTGGGTCATGCCGGTCTCGATCAGACCCGGACAGACCGCGTTGACCCTGACGCCTGTGCCGCTCAGCTGCTGGGCAGCCAGCTTGACCAGACTGATGACGCCCGCCTTGGAAGCCGAATAAGCGGGACCGCCCGCCCCAGCCTGAAGGCCTGCGACGCTCGCCGTGCAAACGATCGATCCCCGCTGTGATTGCAGCAGGGATGCGGCGTATTTGATCGCCAGAAAGGGACCGATCAGATTGGTCCTGAGCAGATCGGCCCAATCTTCAGCCGACTGCTCGAACAGGCCCCGCCCGCCGCCGGACACACCGGCGTTGGCATGGACGAAATCCAGCCGCCCATATCTCTCGGCAGTTCCGCGCATCAGGTGTTCGACGGCCGCCTCGTCGCCCGTGTCCACCTGCACGGCCTCTGCGCGACCGCCCCGTGCGCGAATATCTTCCGCCACCGCGACCACGTCCGGATGAATGTCGGCGAGGGTGACATGTGCGCCATGGCGGGCGAATAGCTGAGCCGTCGACCGACCGATCCCGCTGGCGGCGCCGGTGATTATAACGCCCGCATCCTGAAACTCGCTCATGATTTGTCTCTCGAACGTGGTGAAAACACCGGCGCGAGGCTTTCGCCGTCCCCGCCCACAGATGACAATCGGACGGGGTCCCCGATCCGGACGGCATCGAAGTCGCAGCCGTCAATCCGAGCGAGGATCGTGACGCCTTCAACAAGCGAGACATAAGCCACCGCTGACGGCGCCTCTGGCCCTCGTCGGACCACCGACAGACTGTAGATTACCCCCTCCCCGTCCGCCGCATCGAACCGCGCAGGAGCCAGACAGAAGGGGCACACCAGACGCGGATAGTAGTGGTGCTTTTGGCAGGCCGTACAGCGGCCGAGGGTCAGGCGTCCATCTGCGGCGGCTTGCCGGACAGGTTCGAGCTCCGGCCACCAGTTCGAACGAGATGCGCTTTCCATCTACTGACGCTCCAGAATAAGGGTCGCCGCTGCGTGGCGCACGCCGAGTGACCAGCCTATGCCCGTCGCCAGGGCCAGGTCGCAGCTCGGGACCTGAACGGCAGGATGAGCCTCGCCACGCAGTTGCCGGACCGCCTCGATCACCTTCGTCATGCCGCCGCGATAGCCGGGATGGTTATTGCACAGCCCACCGCCGTCGGTGTTGACCGGCAGGCGACCCGCTCCGGTGATCAGCCCGCCATCCCGGACGAACCGCCCGGCCTGTCCCTTGGCGCAAAAGCCGAGGTCCTCCAGCTGGAGCAGAACGGTAATCGTGAAGCTGTCATAGATGGACGCGTATTTGATGTCGGCTGGCGTCACGCCCGCCTCCGCGAAGGCAGCCGGCCCCGACTGTGCAGCGGCGCTTGTGGTCAGGTCCAGATCGCGACCGCCCCCCAGCCCTTTTAGCGCCTCGCCCGCGCCACGCACGGCGACCAGAGGGCGAGACAGGGATCGGGCGATCTCGGGCGACACGACGACCAGGGCGCCACCGCCATCGGACACCACACAGCAATCCAGGCGATGCAACGGGTCGGCAATCATCGGAGAGCTCAACACCTCGTCGACGGTCACGACCTCTCTGAGCATGGCGTTCGGGTTGTACTGGGCGTGGTGCGAGGCTGCGACCTTTACCCAGGCAAGGTCCTCCGAGGTGGTTCCGAACTCGTGCATGTGCCGCGCAGCAACCAGTCCGTAGCTGAGTGGATTGGCGATGTTCAGCGCCGCTTCGAACGGCGTGTCAGGCGCGCTCGGCTGTACCCGGCTCAAGGTTTCCGACCGGGGGCGTCCCGCCATGGTGATCAACGCCACCGAACATTTGCCCAGGGCGATCGCCTGGGCCGCATGCGCGACCAGCTGGATATAGGAGCAACCGCCGGTTTCGGTGGTGTCGACCCAGTGGGGTCTGAGGCCCAGATAATCGACCATGGAGAAGGCGCCGAGGCCAGGCGCGTCCGCTGCGCAGAGATAGCCGTCAACATCCGCAAGCGTCAGCCCGGCGTCGGTCAGCGCCCCCGCGGCGCACTGGGCATGCAGAGCCGCGGTGGAGGTATCAGGCGCGTGTCGTTCGGGGTGCTCCCACGCTCCGGCGATATAGGCCACGCCACGCAAACTCATCGACGGAACAACCCCTCAATCATCGGAAAATCTGATAGTTCGAACTTGAGGTATGGGCCGCCCCGGTGTCAATATGGCGCATAGTGCTGGAAATACGCGTTTCGAACATGTATTCAACGCAACAAGAAGATTAATCCGTAATCGGGTACGCTTTATCCGATTGCCTCACAAGGTTGAACTCATGCGCGACGCCGTCATCGTCTCCACTGCCCGTACGCCAATCGGCCGAGCCTATCGCGGAGCCTTCAACGCCACTCCATCCCCGACCCTGGCCGCGCACGCGATCCGGGCGGCGGTCGAGCGGTCGGGGGTGGATCCGGCCGAAATCGACGACGTGGTCATAGGCGCCGCCCTGCAGCAGGGCGTGCAGGTCACGATCGGTCGGACGGCGGCCCTGCGCGCCGGCCTGCCGGTCACGGTCGCCGGAATGTCGATGGATCGACAATGCGCCTCCGGCTTGATGGCCATCGCCACGGCGGCCAAGCAGGTCATCGTCGACCGGATGGACGTCTGCGTCGCCGGCGGGGTCGAATCCATCTCCATGGTCCAGACCGCCGAGATGCGTTACGGCCGGGATGAGGACCTGATCGCCTTGGTTCCCGACGTCTATATGCCGATGCTCGATACGGCCGAGACCGTCGCCGCCCGATACGGCATCTCTCGCGCGCGCCAGGACGACTACGCCCTGCGCTCGCAGCAGCGCACCGCCGCGGCCCAGGCCGCCGGCGCCTTCGACGACGAGATCGTCCGCGTCACGGCCAGCATGGCCGTCGTGGACAAGGAGACAAAGGCGGTCTCCCGCCAGGACATCACCCTGTCCAAGGACGAAGGCAACCGGCCGTCCACCACCCTCGAAGGCCTGTCTTCGCTCGTCCCCGTGCGCGGACCTGACGCCTTCATCACCGCCGGCAACGCCAGCCAGTTGTCCGACGGGGCCTCGGCCTGCGTCATCATGGAAGCCGCTCTCGCGGCCGAACGCGGGCTGAAGCCTCTGGGCCGCTATATCGGCATGGCCGTCGCCGGAACCGAACCGGACGAAATGGGTATCGGCCCCGTCTTCGCCGTGCCTCGCCTGCTCAAGCGTTTTGGCCTGAGCGTCGATGACATCGGCCTGTGGGAACTGAACGAGGCCTTCGCCGTGCAGGTGCTGCATTGCCAGGGCGTGCTGGGCATCCCTGACGACCGCCTGAACGTGAATGGCGGCGCCATCTCCATCGGCCACCCCTATGGCATGTCGGGCGCACGCATGGTCGGCCATGCACTGATCGAAGGACGCCGTCGAGGCGTCAAATACGTCGTGGTGACCATGTGCGTTGGCGGCGGCATGGGCGCAGCCGGACTGTTCGAAGTACTCTAGACGGGCCGGCGTCGCGGGTCAGCGGTCCCGCGGCGCAAGCCCTTCGAAGATGGTCGAGGCATAGGTCGCGACCGCATCTCCAATCGAGCCCTCATCAACCCAACGCCGCTGCTCATAGGCGGCGTTGATGGCGGCCATCAGCATTTGACTGGCGATCAGAGGGTCGACCGGCCGCATTGATCGTTCGGTGATGCCGTCGATCATCATGTCGGCGAAACGCCCGGCTGCGCGGTTGGAATGGTCGATCACCTGCCCCCGCATCGAGACCGGGATGGCCTGGAGCGCAGTCGTCCGCAGCAGCGGCCCGCTGGGCGAGAACTGATACGCCAACAGCGCTGCGACCGCAGACTGAAGTTGCTCCAAATGCGTGCCCGGCAGGGCGCTCGCACAACGCTGCGCTTCCGTGATGGTGGACAGACTTCGCCTAAAGCACTCCAGGACCAGATCGTCCTTCGCGTTCAGATGATGGTAGAAACTGCCCTTGGTGACATTGATCTCCGAGGCAATCCGCTCGACCGACGCACCGCGATAGCCTCGATCGTTGATCAGTCGCGTCGCAGCCATCAGGAAGTTCCGTCGCGCCGGACCACCCTCGTCATCAACCTCCGGCATCGAGACCGACGCCGGCCGCCAGACGCCTGTGGGCGGGGTGAGCCCTTCGACGAACAGCTCCATCATGCGCCGGTAGACCCGGCCGTAGTCCTCCAGGCCATAGCGATCGATCCAGGCAGGAACCCACAGCAGAACCTCGATCAGGACATGGGCGCGGACCGAACGAAGACCATGCGCCTTCTCGCCACCGCCCTCCCCCAACAGAGCGCGCACGCCCCGAAACACCCCCCGATAGCGTTCCAGCAATGCGTCGCGCATCGGATCGTTCATCGCGCGGATGTCGGACAGGCGGGCGAAAGGTGCGACACCCCCCTCCCGGATGTCCCGCGCCTGATCAAGGTGCAGGCGGGTCAGCCGTCCGACACGAGCAATGGGGTCAGCCTCGCGCGCTGCTATCGCGACCTGCTCGTCCATATGGTCCAGCGAGCGTTCGAAACAGGCGCAGGCCAGGTCATCCTTCTTGCGGAAATAATAGGTGACACTAGTGGTCGTCAGTCCGACATGGTCCGCAACCGCCGCGAACCCCATGCCGCGCACGCCTTGTTCGTTGATCAGGATCGACGCAGATTCGATGATCGATTGACGCTTCTGCTCGAAACGCCCCGTCGCCTTTGCTGTGCCGCCTCTGACCATCATGAGGTGCTTCTATCAGGGCGATGGGGGAGCGTCACCGCACACCGAGACGAAGGGACGCCAGCGCGTTAAATCAGACAGGAAATACACGTGATCTAGCCCTGTCCGGCCACCAGGAGGGCTCGTATCTCCGCCTTCAGCAGCTTGCCATTGGCGTTGCGCGGCAGGGGCGAGCTTGAAAACAGAAAGCGCACGGGCGTCTTGAACACGGCCAGCCGGCTGCGCACCCAGAGCTTGAGCTCGTCTTCCGTGGCGGCGCTCCCAGGTGACAGGACGACGACCGCCGCCGGCTCCTCGCCCAGAATCCGATGCGGGACCCCGACCACGGCGACATCGGAGACAGCCGGATGCTCGAACAGCACGCCCTCCACCTCGGCCGAATAGATGTTCTCGCCGCCGCGGATGATCACGTCCTTGGCTCGGTCCACGATGTAGCAGAAGCCCTCTTCATCCACCCGCGCCAGGTCGCCGGTGCGCACCCAGCCGTCGATGAAGGTGGCCGCCGTGGCCTCCGGCTTGTTCCAGTAACCTTTCACGATCTGCGGCCCGCTGGCCCAGAGCTCTCCGACTGTCCCGACTGCCGCCTCGGTGACGCCGTCCTCCAGCATGATGCGGATGGCCGAGACAGGCAGGGCCGGCCCGCAACTAGCGGGTCGATTCAGATATTCCTCGGCCGCGTGATGGGTCAGGGTCGCCGAAGTCTCCGTCATGCCCCAGCCCGTGTTGGGCGCAGCCCCGAACTCCTCGGCGATCCGGCGCACCAATTCGGACGCAGCCGGCGCGCCGCCATAGCCGATCGCATCGAGACTGCTCAGGTCGAAGTCGCCCCGCGCCGGATGTTCAAGCAACTGCCAGGCGATGGTCGGAACGCCCCCGGCGCCCTGAATCTTCTCCTGCTCAATGAGCCGAAAAGCCTCGATGACGTCCCATTTGCGCATGAACACCAGCAAGGAGCCGCTCAGGATAGCGCCCAGCAGGCTGGCGTTGAAAGCGGTCACATGGAACAGCGGGATCGACATCAGGGTCCGCCGCCCCGCCGTCGAAGCCGGCTCCTCCCCACGACGCAACGCCGACCTCGCCAGGGAATAGGATGACGAGATCGGGTTGGTCAGAGCGTTTCTTTGCGACCCCAATGCGCCCTTCGGGTCGCCGGTCGTCCCCGAGGTGTAGAAGAGTGTCGCAGGGTCGTCTGGCCCGACGTCGGCAGCGGGCAGATCCACGTCGGATAAATTCATCCAGGTCGAAGACCCGCCAATCAGGTCGACCAAGCCGAACGCTCCCGCAGGAGCCGCCTCCGCCCGGCTGACGACGCGAATCTGCAGAGCAGGCAGTTCGGGCAGATAGTCTTCAATTCTCTGATACCGCTCGGCGTCCGCGATCAGCACGCATGCGCCGGAGTCGGCCAGACCGTAGCGCAGCTCTCGTCCCGTCCACCAGGCGTTCAACGGCACGATGATGGCGCCCAGCGCCGCGGCGGCGAACGCCGCAACGGGCCACTCCGGCAGGTTGGCCATCGCCACCGCCACACGATCGCCCTTGCCGACGCCCTGCCCCCTCAGCCAGTAGGCCAGGTGGGCGGCCGCCTTGAAGAAGGCGCCGTGAGTGACGCGTTCGTCCTCGAAGACGACGAACGGGGCGTCACCATGCGCCCGGCTCGCTTCCAGCAGGGCCCGAAACGTGGGCGGAGCGTTTTTCCAGACCCGCATCGGCCGGCCGCCGATCACTACGGTTTCGATCTCGTACACCTGACCGGTCGCTGTGAGCCGGTCTTGCACGTCCGTCAGAGAAGCCACGGGCCAGGCCGGAGCTCCGGCGCCCGGAACTGCTGCAGTCATGATTTTTCTTCCTGCCCTGACAGAACGATATCCGGTTTTCGGTTTGCTTTATTGGTCTTGGCCCGAAGACCGGAAGTTCGCCGAATTTGGCGCACATGGCAAGCGATCAAAGGGAACAAAAGACAGGCATTCGGGCCGCCATTGACAATGCCAGCCCGCATGTTCGAATAATGAGTACGCACAATCCCGGTTCCAGCGTCGCCGCTGCGAGCCCCATTTTCACGCCAAGGCGCCCATGTTGAAAACGAAACTGGAAGGCGATGTCCTCGTCGTCACCATCGACAACTCACCCGTAAACGCGATGAACAGCGCCACACGGGCCGCCCTGGCGGGGATGCTCGACGACAGCGCAGCCGATCCGGTCATCAGGGCAATTGTCCTGCATGGCGCAGGGCGTGGATTCTCGGGCGGGGCGGACATCTCCGAATTCGGCGGCTCGGCGGCGGCCCTGCCCCTTCCCGAACTGGTGGACCGGCTGGAGGCCTCCTCCAAGCCCATCGTCGCAGCCATCCACGGCATGGCCCTGGGCGGCGGACTGGAGGTCGCCCTCAGCGCCAACTACCGGATTGCCTCCCGTTCCGCGAAGCTGGGCCTGCCCGAGGTCAAGCTGGGCATTCTGCCCGGCGCCGGCGGCACCCAACGCCTGCCGCGCCTGATCGGCGTCGAGCCGGCCCTGTCGATGATCGTGGGCGGCGATCCCATTTCAGGCGCCCGCGCGCTGGAGCTGGGGCTGGTGGACCGGGTGGCTGATGACGCCGCCCTGATTTCTGAGGCCATCGCCTTCGCCCGGGAGATCGCCTCCGCGAGCGATCATCCCGCCGCCTCGCGGCGCACCGATCACCTGGAAGCCGCCCGCGCCGACCCCGAAATCTTTGACCGCTTCAAGCGCAGTCAGGGTCGCCGCATCGTCGGCCAGGACGCGCCGGTGGCCTGTATCGAAGCGGTCAAGGCCGCCCTCGACCTGCCCTATGCCGAAGGCGTCGCTAAGGAACGCGCGCTGTTTACGAAGCTGCTGGGCGGCGACCAATCCAGGGCCCTGCGCCACAGCTTCTTCGCTGAGCGGGCCGCCAACAAGATTGACGGCATCGCCGCCGACACGCCCCTGATCGACATCAAATCCGTCGGCATCCTGGGCGCCGGCACCATGGGCGGCGGCATCGCCATGAATTTCCTCAGCGCCGGGGTCCCGGTCATCCTTCTGGAACGGGAACAGGCGCCCCTGGATCGCGGCGTAGCCACCATCCGGCGCAACTACGAACGCCTCGCGAGCCGTGGGCGAATGGCGCCCGAGGCCGTCGACAAGGCCATGGCCCTGCTGACCCCCACCCTGTCGCACGACGACTTCGCCGACTGCGATCTGCTGATCGAGGCCGTGTTCGAAACCATGGAGGTCAAGAAGGCCGTCTTCCGCAAGCTGGACGAGGTCGCCAAGCCCGGCGCCATCCTGGCGTCGAACACCAGCTATCTGAACATCGACGAGATGGCGGCCGAGACCCGGCGGCCCGAGGCCGTCATTGGCCTGCACTTCTTCTCGCCAGCCAATGTGATGAAGTTGCTGGAGATCGTGCGCGCGGCCAAGACCAGCGACAGCGTCCTGGCCACGGCCATGGCCCTGTCGCGCCGCATCGGTAAGGTCGCGGTGGTCTCAGGCGTTTGCTACGGCTTCATCGGCAACCGGATGCTGTCGCCGCGCCAGCGCGAAGCCAACGCCCTGATGATGGAAGGCGCTCAACCCTGGGACATCGACCGCGTCCTGGTCGAATTAGGCTTCCCCATGGGCCCCTTCCAGATGTCCGACCTTGCCGGCCTTGACCTGGGTTGGAACAAGGAAGAGTCGCGCGGTCAGACCATCCGCGACGTCCTGTGCGAGCGCGACCGTCGCGGCCAGAAGACCGGCAAGGGCTTCTACGACTATGACGAAAACCGCCGCAGCACGCCCTCGGCCGAGGTGGAGGCCGTCATCGACGACTTCCGCGCCCGATCGGGCAAGGCCCAGCGGGTCATAGGCGACCAGGAAATCCTAGAACGCCTGCTTTATTCGATGGTGAACGAGGGGGCCAAGATCCTGGAGGAAGGCATCGCGCAGCGCGCCTCCGACATCGATGTGGTCTGGCTCAACGGTTACAGCTGGCCTGCCGTGACGGGGGGGCCGATGTTCTGGGCCGACACGGTGGGACTGGCCACGGTGCTGAAGGGTCTGGAAGCCCATGCCGCCGCCATGGGCGATGACTTCCAGATCTCGCCCCTGCTCCGCCGCAAGGCCGAAGCCGGAGAGGGCTTCAACGCATGAGTTCCTCGACCTTTTCCGACGACGATTTCCGTGCGGAGACTCGCGCCTGGCTGAAGGCCAACTGCCCCCCCTCGATGCGCACCCCCATGACCTCCGAGGCCGACGCCGTCTGGGGTGGACGCAAGGCGGTGTTCGCCGACCCCGATCAAAAGCTCTGGCTGGATCGCATGGCCGAACGCGGCTGGACCGTGCCCGACTGGCCCCAGGCCTATGGCGGCGGCGGACTGACCCCCACCCAAACTAAGATCCTGCACGAGGAAATGGCCGATCTGGGCTGTCGCACGCCTCTCTATAGCTTCGGCATCTCCATGCTCGGGCCGGCGCTGCTGGTGTTCGGCTCTGAAGAACAGAAGCTAAATCACCTGCCGAAAATCGCGCGCGGTGAGATCCGCTGGTGCCAGGGCTACTCCGAGCCTAACGCCGGCTCCGATCTGGCCAGCCTGGCGACCAGCGCCGTCGATGCGGGCGACCATTTCATCGTCAACGGCCAGAAGGTCTGGACCAGCTATGCCGACAAGGCCGACTGGATCTTCTGCCTGGTTCGGACCGACACCTCGACCAAGCAGGGCGGCATCTCATTTGTTCTGTTCGACATGGAGACACCCGGCGTCTCGACCCGGCCGATCCTGTTGATTTCGGGCAACTCACCCTTCTGCGAGACCTTCTTCGATGACGTGAAGGCGCCCAAGGCCAACCTCGTGGGTGAGCTGAACAAGGGCTGGACCGTCGCCAAATACCTGCTCGGCCATGAGCGGGAGATGATCTCCGGCATGGGCCTATCGGCGCCCACCGGACCAACCGTCACCGACATGGCCGCCAAGGCCGTGGGCGTCGAGGATGACGGTCGTCTGGACAGCCCCGTGCTGCGCGCGCGACTGGCTCTGTTCGAGATTCGAGCGGCCGCCTTTCGCGCCATGTCCGAGCGCTTTATCGACGAGTTGAAGGCTGGAAAAGCCCACCCCGCCCAACCGTCCATGGTGAAATACTACGGTACCGAACTGAACAAACAGCGCCACGAATTGCTCATGGATATCGGCGGGACCGACGCCTTGGAGTGGGATTCCAAACGGAACGAAGACGGCAGGGCGCCGCGCGCCTGGCTTCGGACAAAGGCCAACTCGATCGAGGGCGGGACCAGCGAGATCCAGCTCAACATTATCGCCAAACACATCCTGCAACTGCCCGGCGCCTGAGGATCATCGATGCCCCTGTTTCTCGACGAAGAGCAGACCATGCTCAAGGATACGGCCAAGGGTTTCCTGGCCGACGCCGCGCCCGTCTCCCATCTGCGCAAGCTTCGTGACGACAAGGACCCAACCGGTTTCTCGCGCGATCTGTGGGGCCATTTCGCGGAAATGGGCTTCACTGGCATCATGATCTCGGAAGCCGAGGGCGGCCTCGGCCTGGGCGCTGTCGAGGCCGGAATCGTGCTGGAGCAGATCGGGCGTAACCTGACGCCTTCCCCCTTCCTGTCGACATCGGTGGGCGCCGCTGTCGCCCTGATAAACGCCGGGTCAGTCCTGAAGGAACGATACCTGGGCGCGATTGCAGCGGGGTCGATCACCGCAGCCCTCGCCATTGATGAAGGCTCGCGCCATCGCCCCGAACGTATCGCCCTTGCGGCCCGACGCCAGGGCAACGGCTTCGTGCTGACTGGCGAGAAGCGTATGGTCATCGGCGCCCATGTCGCCGACCTCCTGGTCGTCGCCGCCCGCACCGCGGGTTCCCCCGGCGAGACGAACGGCCTGACCCTCTTGGCCATCGACGCCAGCACGCCCGGCATCACGGTCGAGATCGACCGGCTGGCCGATTCCAGCCTTGCCGGCCGAGTGACCTTTGAAAGCGCGAGCGTCGATGCAGACGCAGTGATCGGCCAGATCGACAACGGCTGGGCCTCGCTTGCGCCCGTTCTTTCGCACCTCCGTTCCGGCGCTGCTGCGGAACTGATTGGGGTCGCTTCCGCCGCCATGGATCGCACGGTCCAGTACCTGCGCGAGCGCACCCAGTTCGGTCGCGTCATCGGTGAGTTTCAGGCGCTGCAGCACCGCGCCGCCCACCTCTACTCCGAGATCGAGGTCGCCACCGCTGCGGTCCTCAAGGCGCAGCAATTGCTCGATGCAGGTTCGCCCGAGGCCGAAGCAGCCGCCATGGTCGCCAAGGCCCAGGCGGGCCTGACCTCGCTGCTGGCCGTGCAGGAGGGTCTGCAGATGCACGGCGGTATTGGCATGACCGACGAGCACGACATCGGTCTCTACATGAAGCGCCAACGTGTCCTCGGCGAAATGTATGGCGACACCGATGGGCTCGCCGACCGTCTGGCCCGCCTCGCCGGCTATTAAGCCCTACCCGTCTTCAGGCGAGCGCCGCCGCCGCGCGTCAGCCGCCCTTTCTTTAGGAAATACGATGCGCGCAGTCCTGTCCAAGTCCGTCGGGGGTCCCGACACCCTCGTCATTGAAGAGATCGTCGATCCGACGCCCGGCCCGGGCGAGGTCCTGATCCAGGTCAAGGCCGTCGGCATCAACTTCCCCGACACCCTGATCATCGAGGACAAGTACCAGTTCAAACCGGAGCGCCCCTTCGCTCCCGGCGCAGAGATTGCAGGCGTGGTCGAGGCCGTGGGTGACGGCGTCACCGACATCGGCAAGGGCGACCGTGTCATCGCTGTGCCCGGCTGGGGCGGGCTGGTCGAGCGTATCGCCGTGCCGGCCAAGTCGGTGATCAAGATGCCGGACGCCATGTCTTTCGAAGAAGGCGCAGCCCTAGTGATGACCTATGGCACCTCCTACTACGCCCTCAAGAACCGGGCCAAACTGAAGGCAGGCGAGACCCTGCTTGTCCTGGGCGCATCCGGCGGCGTGGGCGCCGCCGCCGTGGAACTGGGCAAGGCCATGGGCGCCCACGTCATCGCCGCGGCGTCCACGGACGACAAGGTCCAGTTCGCCCTCGAACTGGGCGCGGACAGCGGCCTAACCTACCCCGTCGAAATGGATAAGGCTGCCCAGCGTGAACTTTCCGGCCAGTTGAAGCTAGCGTCGGGCCGCGATGGGCCAGAGGTTGTCTATGACGGCGTCGGCGGCGCCTATGCTGAACCTGCCCTGCGCTCAATGGACTGGTATGGCCGCTACTTGGTGGTCGGCTTTCCCGCTGGCATCCCCTCCTTTCCGCTAAACCTGACCCTGCTGAAATCGGTTTCGGTGATCGGCGTCTTCTGGGGCGCCGCCGTCCGGCGCGACCCCGCTGGTCACGCCGAGAACATGGCTGAACTGATGCGGTTCTACGCCGAGGGGAGGATCAGGCCACGCATCGGCCGGACCTACCCAATGTACAAGGCCCACGAGGCCATCGCGGCACTGGGAGATCGCACTGCGATGGGCAAGATTGTCGTGACGCTAGGCTCATGACCCATTGATGTGATGCTCTCGATCTGATTCAGGCTCTGCAAGGAACTGGATATCGGCGACCTGTATTGGCTGACGGACGAGCAGCAGGCGCGGCGGCGACCGCACTTCCCCAAGAGCCACGGCAAGCCCAAGGTGAATGATCGTCGGGTGCAGAGCGGAATCATCTCCGTCAATCGCAACGGGCGTGGCTGGCGTGACGCGCCGCCCGCCTATGGGACCCGTAGCGGATCTGCACATCTCTGCGCCACCTCTGACCTCATTGATTGACTTCATGTACTGTTGTGTTTACACAACGATACATGGCGAATGAAAACGAACCGGCGCTTTATAACCGCATCGCGTTGTTCCGAGCGGATCGTGGCATATCGAGGCGCGAGCTGGCCGATGCGGTCGGAGTGAACGCTCAGACAGTCGGGTACCTTGAACGGTCGGACTACAAACCCAGCCTTGAGCTTGCGATGAAGATTGCAGCCTACTTCGACATCCCGGTCGAAAAACTCTTCTCGTTCAAGCCATTCCCAACGGTCGCAGAGACCCTTCGACAAGCAGGAGAAACAGCATGAAGACCAAGCACGCCCTCGCGGCTATGATCGCGGCTCTTGCAGTAAATCTGGTCGCCCAGCTTGCCGACCCCGGAAACGGCGGCGGCGGCTATATGGCCGTCGCAGCGGTACTCGGTTTTCTGGTCATTCCTATGTCGGCGTCGCGCTATGTGAACGTCGGATGGGGTCTTGCTGGCACTTCCAAACGCCACGATGAATTCGAACACAACGTCATGGTGCGGGCCGGGGCGCGAGCCCACGTTGCAGTGCTATTGCTGCTCTCGGCAATCTTCGGGTGGCTGGTCGTCGCAGCGCAGGTCGGGCTGCCAGTGCCGCAATCCGCGTCTGATTGGGGAACGGTTGGACTGTCTGTCTTGGGCATCGGCCTTGCATTGCCGATTCTCTTGGCTGAGCGGCTCTCTCCCACGACGACCATGGAAGCCGAGTAAGACTCGCCGTGATTTGCGGCTCAGGGCATATCCGCTACCCCCAATAGCAGACTCCACCAGCGTCCGCTTTCGGCGCTTGCGTTCCGGCTAGCCAGCCATTGCGCGCGGTCGAGCATGTCGGCTGACAGTTCACGATAAGCATGCGGCCCCGCAGGCCCGACAAGGCGAACTCGGCCAAGTTCAATCAATGGAGTTGGACCGCCAGACCGACGTCTGTCGCCCGATCAGTCCCGGGGCATCGGCACTCAGAATATGGAAGGCATCCATTGAATCGGGAAACTGGTCGCTGGTTTGGAGCTGAACTCATCGTGCTCAGACCACTGCTGCCGGCGCACTCCTGACGAGTATCTCCCTTCGCCAGCGAAGCGCCGGATCGCTCTGGCGCCGCCAGTGCGAAATCTGGCTGAAGCCTATGGACGGGAGCGGGATTGGCGGGGGAAGAACGGCCAGCCGCCGGTCTCGCGACGCCGATTTCAGGCTGTTGCGCGCCACCGTCAAAATCAGGTCCGTTCCCGCGATCAGCTTTGGGGCGACGCTCCACCGCTGAACACCGGTTCAAAACGGTCAGACGTGACAACGCCATCTTCCACCAGGACACTTAAAGCAGCATACGCCATGGCTTCAATCGGCTGAACCAGCCGCACGATCTCGGGCGCCACCAAGCTGATGCTGTCGCTGTCCTCGAGACACGCCAGCAGAGGGGTTGAAGCGTGGGGCTGGGCCCTGATTGCAGCCAACAGACCGAGCGCCAATCCGTCCCGTTCGGCGATGATCAGGGCGGGCGGCTCATGATCGGCCATCAGACGGCGACCCCACTCCAGACCCGCCCCAAAATCACCCGAGGGCGCAGGACACAGTCGCACCGGGCCTGTCGCAGCGCTCACCGCCTGGCGTCTCTGCCTGGCGAGCCAGTTATCTGTCTCGCTGTGGACGAATGCGGCCGAGGCGCCCCCCGATGTCGCGAGCAATCCGCTCAGGGCCTGCGCATGGTCGATAGAGACGAGCGAACCCGCCAACTCCGGATCCGCGTCTATCCGCACGAAGGGGACCGATCGCTCAGCCAACATCGCCAGCAGCCTGGGATCATCGGCGAGAGGCCGCCATAATAGCAGGCCCTCCGGCCGCAGCCGCTCAATCAGGCCCGCGACGTAAGGAACCGCGCCTCCGCCCGCCGGGGGACGATCGACAATTAGATGTCGCCCCAGATCACGGCAACGTTCGACCACATGACGCTGGAATTGCGCAGGCAGGTCGAAGGTCGCATCGCCGATCAGCATCAGGACGATGAACGACTGGGCGCTGGGCAGACCGCGCGCGAAGGCGTTGCGGCGAAAACCCAGCGCCTCCACGGCCTCGCGGACACGCTGCGCCGCCTCCGCGCTAACATATGGCTGGTTGTTCAGCGCCCTCGATGCCGTCATCACCGACACACCAGCCATCGACGCGACATCCTTGATGGTCGGTCGGGTCAAAGAACTGAAACCTCACTTATCATATGGATTCTTGTGGGGCCTGTGGTCGGCGATCGTCAATGGACCCGGCGTCAAGGCCTGAGCCGCGACGCGCGAACCCGCGCCTGACCATTCAGGCTGGGAGACGCCGCATCGGCTCCGACAAACACCCTGTACTCACCGGCGGGAACTGACCAGCCAGGACCCTGGGTGTCCCAGTTTCCCAGCAGCCGCCGATCGGCCGTGACAGAGACTGTGCGGCTTTCGCCCGGGGCCAGAGACACGGACTTGAACCCGATCAGACGTTGCTGCGACCGACCGGGCGAGTCCGTTAGATACACCTGCGGCACGTCGACGCCGGTGCGATCGCCGGTGTTGGCCACCTTGAAGCTGACCGTCAGCGTATCCCCGCCCTCGACCTTCAGGTCGCTGTAGGCGAAGTCGGTGTAGGACAGGCCGAAACCGAACGGAAACAGCGGCTGCACTCCCCTCGCCTCGAACCAGCGGTAGCCGACGTCGGATCCCTCGATCGTGTAGTCGACAGGGAAACTGGGCCGCACCTCGCCCATCGCGACCAGACCCGCCGGCGGCTGATCGATGCCCGGGACCCTAGGCCGGGGCAGTTGATCGACGGATGCCGGGAAGGTCACAGGTAGGCGGCCCGATGGGTTCACGTCGCCGAACAGAATGTCTGCGATGGCCTCGCCGCCCTTGGCGCCGGAATACCAAGCCTCAAGCACCACTGGAACATGGTCCAGCCAAGGCATGACGACAGGGCCGCCAGTCTGCAGGACCACGATGGTGTTCGGATTGGCCCGCGCCACCGCGTCAATCAGAGCGTCCTGATTGCCCGGCAGCGAGAGGTCGGGCACGTCCACGGCCTCGGTGGTCCATTGGCCCGCGAAAACGACAACCAGATCCGCTCCAGCCGCCAGATCGACGGCCTCGGATATATATCGGCCGTGGGCGAACCGGACCGTGGCGTCAGGCGCCTCGGCCTTGATCGCCGCCAGGGGCGACGAGTTGTGGTACAGAGCATTGCTGAAAGGTCCCATGGCGTTCTCGCCACCGATCCTCACCGTTGCGGCGGGACCACCGGGTCCGGCGGCTTGCGACGAGCCTCCACCCGACAGGACGCCGACGTCGGCCTGATCGCCGATCACGACGATGGTCCGGGCCGTGCGCGCCAGGGGAAGCAAGTCTCTCTCGTTTTTCAGCAGGACGATGCCGCGCTCGGCGACGCGACGCGCGATCTGAGAGTTCGCCTCGAAATCGATCTCGCCACCTGTTGTCGGCTGGTCATCGAACAGGCCTGTGGCGATCATCGTCCGGACGATCCGATGAGCGGCATCATCGACGCGCGCAATGTAGCGGGCGTCGCCACTCGCCACCACTTCGGTCAGCAGACGTCCGAAATAAGGTTCCCGATCCAACTGCTCGCCGGATTGCTGGTCCAAACCGTTCAGCAGCGCCTCAGTCGAATGGACCGCGCCCCAGTCAGACATGACCCACCCCTTATAACCCCAATCGCGCTTGAGCACGTCGTTGAGAAGGGTCGGGTGTTCGCAGGCGTAGATGTCGTTGACCCGGTTGTAGGCGCACATCACCGATCCAGGCTCGCCCAGTTCGATCGCAAGCTGGAAGGCCAGCAGGTCGCTTTCGCGGCCTGCGGCCTCGCCGATATCAGTACTGTGGAAGTTGCGGCCCGTTTCGTTGCCGTTGAAGGCGAAGTGCTTGATTGTCGAGATGATGCGATTGCTCTGGATCCCGCGAATGGACTCGCCGGCCAGCGTCCCGGCCAGCAGCGGGTCTTCGCCCAGGTATTCGAAGTTGCGACCGTTTCGAGGGTCGCGAACCAAGTTGACGCCGCCCGCCAGCAGAACGTTGAAGCCCTTGGCTCGTGTTTCGGCCCCGATCATCTCTCCGCCCTCACGCGCAAGTTCGGGATCGAAGGTGGCGGCCAAAGCCAGGCCCGAAGGCAGAGCAGTGGCGCCGTCGCCTCTGATTCCTGCAACCCATGACACCCCCAGGCTGGCGTCCGTTTCCTTCAGCGCCGGCACGCCCAGGCGTTCGACGCCCGGCACATAACCTGCGCCCGGAATGGCGTCTTCAGGCATCGGCGCGTCGCCGAAGAACGGCAAAGGCATCGTGCCGTGCAGCAGCGACAGCTTTTCCTCCATCGTCATCTGCGCGATCAGGGCTGCGGCCCGTGCGTCGGCATCGGCGGCGCGCACTTGGGCCTGAGCCTGGAGGGGCGCCACCAGGGCAGTGGCTGCCAGAAGGGCGTAGGCGAGAGGCTTAAAGGTCATTTCCGTCCCCGTGGGCGCGCCCAACGGCGCAGTCATACTAGTTAGACAACGTTACCATATCCATTCAGACAGATTTGGCAACTGACCTTCCTAAAGCCGGATTTCAGCCGATGGGGGCGGAATGAGGCGCGGCGACGCTGAGGCCTTCCAGCAGGCTGTGGGGCAGCAGCACCGATAAGGCCTCCCGCCTGTCGGCTAACGCGTCCGCAGCATCCAGGGCCGCCCAAGCCATCTCCGTCAATGGCTGGCGTACTGTCGTCAGAGTCGGCCAACCCGCCAGTACGGTCCGCAAGCCGTCGAACCCTACGATCGACAAACAGGCTGCAGCCGGAACCTCGGACCGCAAGCGGGCCGCACGTCTCACGCCAACCGCCATCATGTCATTGGACGCAAATACCGCCGTCGGCGGCTCCTTGAGATCGAGCAGGGCCATCGCAGCCTCGAATCCCGATTGTTCGGTGAACCAGCCCTGACGGATCAGCGCCGGGTCAACCTCCAGGCCGGCAGTGCGCAGGGCGCGGACATAGCCATGACGACGCGCCTCGGCTGCGCCATGACTCGGATGTCCGGAGACCAGGGCGATACGCCGATGTCCCAGGGCCAGCAGCCGCCCGACCATGTCCGCCGCCGCCGCCTCGTCGTCCATGCCTACGCTGACACAGCGCCCTGTCTCAAGCGTCGGCGCGATGCGGACAACAGGCGCGCCCGCCGCCTCCAGAGCAGTGATGATCTGCATATTGTCGACCAAGGGAGGAAGCAGGATGAAAGCGTCCTTGGTCAGACCGCTGGTGATGGCGCGAACCTCGGCCTGAGGATCGGCGTCTGCGCGTACGATCTCGATCGCTAGGCTGGAGCCGACTGCCTGGCACCGGTCGATCAGCCCTGTCTCCAAGGCCGCCAGGTAAGCATGGTTTTCAACAAAGGCGTCCACTGGAGCGTAGGTGACAAGCCCGATCAGACGGCTGCGTCCGCCGCTCAGCCCACGGGCGGCGAGGTTGGGCGTGTAACCGAGCGCCGTGACCGCGGCCATGACGCGATCGCGCACGTCCGACCTCACGCCAGCCTCGCCGTTCATTACGCGCGACACCGTCTTGAAGGACACCCCCGCCTGGCTGGCGACGTCCTTGATGGTGGGCTTGCGCGAACTGGATGCAGCTTTCGTCACGGTCTGAGCCTAGGCCGTATTCCTTGGGTTCGCCAGCAGCCATAGGCTTTCTCTTGACGCTCGTCAGGAATCCAATAGCCTTGCCGGTAACGTTGTCAGCGCTGGTAAAGGCGCCATTGGGAGGAGTCATCGTGAACACTGATCTTATTCGGTCGCCGCAGAGAACAGGCGGCCATCGACGCAAAGCCCTCGCCGCATCTGTGGCGACACTCTTGCTCACTCTCGGGGCGACCCAGGCCCAGGCTCAAACCGGGCCGGTGGCGACAACGACCCTTGGCCAGGTTCAAGGCGTTACGACAAACGGAGTTACTGCCTGGAAAGGCATTCCCTTCGCCGCGCCCCCCATCGGCGACCTACGTTGGCGTGCGCCTCAGCTGCCTCGCGCCTGGTCGGGCGTGAGGCCCGCTGCAGATTACAGCAACGATTGCATGCAGATTCCCTTCGCGGCTGACGCCGCGCCGCTGGGAACGCCGCCGGCCGAAGACTGCCTCTATCTCAATGTCTGGAAGCCGGCCGGAGCCTCAGTAGACGCCAAACTGCCGGTCGTCGTCTGGATCTACGGCGGCGGTTGGGTCAACGGCGGCGCTTCGCCGGCCGTCTACAGCGGCGCGCCGATGGCGGAGGCAGGAGTAGTCTTCGCCAGCTTCAACTACCGATTGGGCCGCTTCGGCTTCTTCGCCCATCCGGCCCTGACGGCCGAGAATGCTGATGACGGCCTTCTGGGCAACTATGGCTACATGGATCAGATCGCGGCGCTGAAATGGATCAAGGCCAATATCGCGGCCTTCGGCGGCGATCCCGACAATGTCACCATCATGGGAGAGTCCGCCGGTGGCGGATCGGTGCTGAACCTGATGACCACGCCGCTAGCCGAGGGCCTGTTCCACCGGGCGATATCGATGTCGGCCCCCGCGCGCATGGACTCCGGCCTGAAGCCCTTGCACGCCGAGGGTGCGCCTGATGCGGAAGATGACGGTCAGGGCTTTGCTCAATGGGCGGGCGTGACCGGCGACGACGCCGCAGCCCTGGCCGCGCTTCGCGCCCTGCCTGCTGATAAGGTCGTCCAAGGCACCGGCATGGCTTCACAGCCCGTCGCCCCCGCCAGCGGCCCCATGATCGACGGCAAGGTCTTGGTGGGTGCGGATGACGCCTTGCGCGCCCAACGCCAGGCGCGTGTGCCGCTGATGATCGGCGGGGTTACGGCCGACATCGGATGGGGACCGGCGCTGGACCGTGAGGCGATGCTGGCCCGTTTCCCGAACCCCGAGGCCGCTCGCGCCGCCTACGGCGACCTCACGCCCGATGAAGTCTTCCGCTACGCCATCTATATGGACGCCTTCATGATCGAGCCGGCGCGCTTCGCGGCCCAGGAACAGGCCCGAACCGGCGCGCCTGTCTGGCATTATCGGTACGGCTATGTGGCGGAAACCATGCGTGAAGAATGGCCTGCGGTGCCGCACGCCACCGAAATCCCGTTCTTCCTGAATACGATCGACGCCCGCTATCCGGACAAGGTCACACCAGGCGACAGAGTGGCGTCCAGCCTGATCTCGTCCTATATCGTCAACTTCGCGCGTGCAGGCGATCCGAATGGCTCAGGCCTGGCGCCCTGGCCGGCGTTCGATCTGTCATCGCAGCCGGTGATGGAATTCACCAGCGACGGCGCCGTTGGTGGACCCGATCCCTGGCGTGCGCGACTGGATGTGACTCAGGCTGCTGCAGAGGCCGCCCGCAAGTAGACCACTCGCAGAGGCGAATAGCTGACGGCGTCGCGTTCATCGCGGCGCCGTTTTCTTTTGTCGGCATTTCGGAGCTTCGCCTCTGACTGGCTACTGGTCAGGACCGTGTACCGGCTGTGCACCCGCTGCCTTCTGTTCTGCCGATCAGCGCAGAACGCTTTCCGCAGACGCGTCGAAGCGGCCAGACAGGGTCCAAACTCGGCGCCCGCGGGGAGTACAACTCCTGCCCCAAAGCCAAATGCACGAGCCGCAGCAGCAAGAAAAAAGGCCGCCGCGGAGAACCGCGACGGCCAGGCGCCTCATTGCAGAGTGTGGGACCTAGAAGCTCGCGGTCAGCTGAGCGCTGAAGGTGCGGCCATAGGGATGCGAATACGAGCCGTTGAAGGCGCCCTGGCTCGTGATCACGATGTGTGGATCCTCGTCGGTCAGGTTCTGGATCGTCACCGAGGCGCGTACCCCCTTAACGAAGCCGGCCGCAGGCGACGCGAATGCCGCCGTATAGGCAAGAGTCAGATCAGAGGTGATCCAGGCATCGACCTTCTGGGGGGCGATAGACGCACCCAGAGCGTCGACAGCCAGGTCGTTGGTGTAGCCGCCTGTGTAGTTGACGAACAGGTTGGCGCTGTATGACTGCCAGTTGGCGCCGAGCGACGCCCTGCCCCGCCACTCGATCGGCGTGTTGTAGAAGCCGAGGCGATCGACGAAGGGCTGGCCGTCGGCGACCTGTTGATCATTGCTCATCGTCCAGCTTGCGGCCAACGAGGCGTTCACCGAAACATCGCCGAACTCGCGGAGATAGAAGGCGCTGGCGTCGAGCCCGTCCTGACGGGTGGCCGCCAAATTGGTGTTGCGCTGATCGATCAGGACGTTGACGGCGCAGAAGTCGGCGATGCCGCCGTAAAGGACCGTTCGGCTGAGATAGGCCTGCAGGGCGGGGTCTGCAGTCGTGATATCGGCGTTCGAGCAGGTCCCCGGATTGTTGATCGGAATGATATTGGCCGCAAAACCACGGTAGTCGGGATAGAGGCCCGCCTGGTAGGCGCCCAAAGCGTCAGGCGACGCGATCCGGCCCGTATAGGCGATGTTGTAGTAGGTCAGGTTGAACTGGAAATCGCCCAGATCCAGGTCGGCGCCGAGCGACCAGTTGGTGGCCTCCTCGGGCTTGAGGTCCGGATTGGACCCGACGACGATGCCGACATTGGCCAAGGTCAGGCCGGCTTCGGGCAGGTTCAGGAAACCGTTGGTGACGCGCGGGTCGCTGTTCGAGGACGGAAAGCCGCCCGACGCTGAATAGGCGAACAGGTTGACGTCCGGCAGGGACGGCGCGCGGAACGACTTGCCCCAGGAGCCCCGCAGGTTGAAGACGTCGTTGACTTCCCAGGTCGCGCCGATCTTCGGATTGGTCGTGCTGCCGACATCGGAATAGTCGTCATACCGAACGGCCGCGTCCACGATAAGGCTCCGAACCAGCGGAATGCCCATCTCCTCGCCGACGATCGGCACGTACAACTCGGCGAAAGCCGACGAGATGGTGCGGTCCAGTTTGCTGGTGGCTTCGGTCGTGTCGAACTCGAATGCGTTCAGCGGCGTGCGGTTGGCGCCGTTGACGTTGAAATTGTAGGCCTTGTTCCGCTCGGCGCCGACCGCCGCCCTCATCGTGCCGCCCGGCAGTTCGAAGAGCGGGCCGTTGAACTTCACGACAATGTCATCAAGGCCGTTTCCGCTGCTCTGAATATTGTCGCCGAGCAACATGGCCAGCTGGACATCGGACAGGGGATCACTGCTGAGCGGATTAATATCCCCCGTATTGATGCGATACTGAAGCGCGGCTGGGTTGAGATTGAGATCGCTTTGGCAATAGTTGCACGCCTCGTCACGAGCATAGGTGTATGAGGCGTCCATCTTCCAATCAAAGGGAAGAATAACCCTGACGCCGGCCGTGATGCTGTAGGTTTCGGAGTAGTTGTCGAAGTTGCTCGAACCAATATCCTTGATCGCGCTGTACTGGAGATTTAGGGGGGCGCCCGGCGCCACGCCGGGGATCCCGGCGATATAGTAGGGATTCGGAGCGGCCGTCGGGTTGCCGGCGGCGTCATACAGCACCGACGCCAGCGTCACGTTCTGAACGGCCGTGTTCAGCGACCGGGAATAGGTGTCGCGTTTGTTGTAGGAGCCCTGGATGAAGCCCTCGACGTTCTGACCGAACTGCTGGTTCGCAAAGATCGACAGCTGGTGACGTTTCGATTCGCCCACATAATCCGTGAACAGGCCCGAGTCGGTCAGGTTCGGCTGGTTCAGCCTCAGGTCCGCCGGCGTCAGGCCCACGTTGGCGCCGTTGGGCAGGCCATAATAGGTATAGGCGCCCGCGCGAGGCAGCGTTGGGTTCTGAGAGCCATCGGCGTTCTGGACGTAGATGTTCGCCGGGCCAGAGGCCGTCGCGGTGGTCCCGTTCAATCGGTTGTCCGGGCCGCCGAACCGCGAAAGGTCCTGCATCAGCAGGGGGTTTTCCGAACGCAGGTAGGCGTCGCGCGTGGTATACTCATACGCCATCAGCACATTGCCGCCCCCGAGGCCGCCTAGGTCGCGCCACATCGTGCCGGCGGTAACCGAGGGCGTATATTCCATCCCGCCGGTCTGGTTGGTGACCCGAACGGAAGCCTCGACGCCCTCGAAATCCTTGCGCAGAACGTAGTTGACGACACCGGCGACGGCATCGGAACCGTACAGGGCAGAGGCGCCGTCAGCGATCACCTCGATGCGTTCCACAGCCGCCAGCGGCACCTGGTTCGCTTCGGTGAAGTTGGACGCAGCGCCGGTCGCCACCAGGCGGTGGCCATCCACCAGCGTTAGCGTCGCCTGGGCGCCAAGGCCGCGCAGGTTGATGGCGTTGCCCTGCTGGGAGTTATAGGAACCCTGGGTGCCGCCTTCACGGAAGTCTCCGAGGTTGCGAACTTGTGGCAGGGTGCGGACCGCGTCCGCGACATTGCTGACGCCGGTCCTCAGGATGTCTTCGCGCGTCAGGGTTACTGTTTCGCTGCCGACCGGCTTGACGCCGGCGATGTTGGTGCCGACGCCTGTGACGACGATATCGTCGATTGTCGTGGTGTCATCATCCTGCGCCCCCGCGTCGGTCGGCTGCGCCGTCTGAGCCCACGCGGCAGGTCCGTAAAGTGCGCCGGCAAGCACGGCCGCCGCAGCGGTGGCCATCCAGAGACCGCGCCCACGTACGGGCGTCTTGTGCAAATGCATCATGTCGTCTTCCCCTCCTGGAGCGCCGAAGCGCCTTGTTTGTTTATGCGGCGCGCAAAGGCGCCCGACGCGGTTTCAGCCGCGCCAACTCCATCTTCTGAAACGGAGAACCGCTTCCATCCCATCATTCCGACGCTCTTCGGCGCCTGATACTGACAGCGTTCCCATACCACCAATCAGAGGGCATGACAACGATACCAGAGCCTTACAACGTCTTTGGCGGACAGACCGTGTCCGCTGCGGCGGGACTGTCTGAAATCCGGATCTCGCCGAGCGACAAGCCCAGAGACCCAGCGGACATCAGGCTGAATGGTTGGTCCACGGATCGCAGTTCGACACCGATCTGAGCGAGGCAGCGTAGCGGCACGGAGATGTCTCTCCACTGGCCGACAGGGCCCGTCAGAGTCGCCAGATCGACGAGGTTGAAGCCCATGCCCACCCAAAGGGCGTCGGTGATCGGCGTATCTAGCCTGGCCCGGAAGGTGAGAGCCCGATCGGCCAGAGGCAGCAGGTCGATACGATCGCCTGCGACCGACACAAGCGCCTGGCCTGAGAAGGTCAGCTTGAGGCTGTCCTCCTGAACCGCGCCGTCTGTCGGCGCCCAGGTCACCGATGCAGTGGCGCCCCGAGGCTCGGACATGACGGTCACGCCGGATGCGTCCCGAATGCTCATCGACCAAGGCTGCTGGAATCGGCCCGAAACGAAGTATTTGTTGAGGTTGGTCGGCGGCAGCTCGACGCCTGAGTCTTCCGGCAACTGGCCGACTGCGGTGTGCGCGGCGTAGGAAAGTCCGTACCCATAGGCGAACAGGGGGTCATAGCCCGCCTGGCCGACGTTCAGGGGCTCGCCCACAGCCGTGCGTGGCCAGGAGAAGGTCAGTTTGCCGCTGAAGTCGTGGTTCGGCTGTCCGGACGCGCCTGCCACGAGCACGTCCGCGACGCCCTGCCCCTGCGTGCCCGGCAGCCAGGCGGCGACGAAGGCGTCGGACGCGTTGAGTTCCGGGTTCATCCAGAGCGGCCGACCCGACAGAAACACTGAGACCGTGGGAACGCCGGCCGCCTTCAGTCGATGAAGGATCTCCAGCGGTCCCTCGGGCCTGAAGTCGAGATGGCGCACATCGCCCTGCCCTTCGGCGTAGGGCGTCTCACCGAACACGACGATGGCGACGTCGGGCTTTTCAGAGAATTCGCCACTGGCGCTCAGGGTGGCCTGACCACCGGTGGCGGAGACGGCGTCTTTCAAGCCACCCCAGATCGATTGACCGTTGGCGAAGTCTGCATTGGTGTTGCCCGTTCCCTGCCAACTGATGGTCCAGCCGCCGGAGGCCTGACCGATGTCGTCGGCCGCATCACCCGCCACCAGGACGCGCGCGCCCGGACGGATGGGTAGGACCGCGTTTTCGTTTTTCAGAAGCACCAGGGATTTGCGCACGGCCTCGCGGGCCAGCGCCAGATTGTCCGGCGAGCCCAGGCGATTGAGCTGTCCGGCGATGGCGTAGCGCGAGGGTTCGAAAACGCCGGCCTTGACCTTCACACGCAGGATGCGCGTCACCGCGTCGTCCAGCACCGCCATCGGAATACGGCCCGAGCGCACCTGAGCCAGGGTGTTGTCGTAGAGGCCACGCCAGCTGTCGGGCGCCATGTACATGTCCAGCCCCGCTTCCAGCGCCTCGGGACAACTGGTGACGGTGCAGCCCGGAAGCTGGCCATGCGCGTTCCAGTCGCCGACTACGAAGCCGTCGAAGCCCAGCCGCCCCTTCAACACGTCGCGCAGGATTGTCGGGTTTCCCGTATGCTTGATCCCGTTCCAGCTGGAAAAGGACGCCATGATGGTCAGGGCGCCCGCATTGATAGCGGCCGGATATCCGCCCAGATGGATATCGATCAGCTCGCGCTCGGTCCCGGTGAAGTCGCCTTGGTCGTGCCCGTCATCGGTGCCGCCGTCCGCCAGGAAATGTTTGGCCGAGCTGACGACACTCTCCGGGCCAATCGGCCTGTCCGCAGACAGCACGCCCTGCAGACCTTCGACCATGGCTCCCGCATAGGCCGTCTGAACCTCCGGGATTTCGGCGTAGCCCTCCAGCGTGCGACCCCACCGGTCGTCGCGAGGCACAGCCAGCGTCGGTGCGAATGTCCAGTCGGCTCCGGTGGCGGCGATCTCTTCGGCAGTCCCCGCGCCAATGCGCCGGATCAGATCGGGGTCATGAGCGGAGCCCAGGCCGATATTGTGGGGAAAGATCGTCGCGCCAAAGATGTTATTATGCCCATGGACAGCGTCGACGCCGAACAGCAGAGGGACACGAGCGCCGGGTCGCTGGGCTGCCGCCGCGCGGAAAGCCGCAGCCAGATCGACCCAGGCCTGGGCCGGTGCACGGTCGTCGCCGCCAGGGCCCGAAGTGCCGCCCGCAAGGACCGATCCAAGCGGATAGGTCAGCAGATCTTCGGGCTTGATTGAGGCGATGTCGGCCTGGATGGTCTGGCCGACCTTTTCCTCGACGGTCATCCTTGCCAGAAGCTCGCGCACGACGGCCTCGGTCCGAGGATCGGTCATGGCGGCGGGACTGTGAGCCTGTGGCCACATCTCGGGATGGGCGCGCGAGGCCTCTGGCACAACAATGCCCGTTGGAGCCGACTGCATGGCGATGGTCATCACCACAGCGATGGCGGTTGTGTTCATCATGGCTTTCTCCCCACGGCCGACGCCGCTCGCGTGTCAATGTTCTGGAAGTCGTTCGCTGGCGGGTCCGACCAACCGTTCGGCGCCACGCTAGGTCTGTATGGTAACGTTGTCAATGAAACCGCGACGCCGTTGCGGCTTGGCCTGACAGGCGCGCGGACCCGAGACGTCTCAGCGAGATGCAGTATGCTCATCAGTCCAGCCGCTCGAAGTCGATGGGGCGTCCGGGGCGACCATCGGCAAAGCGTGTCTGCAGCCGGACAGGCGCTTGGCCTTGCTCCACCCAGGCCTCCAACGCCGTCTGCAGTCCCTGTGGCGTGGAGCCTAGTCCGCCGCCACAATGGCCGACACCCGGCGCGACAAACAGGCGGTGGAAGGCGGCGCTATCTGGCGCCACACCTCGGACCGCTGCGGCGTAGGCGATCGAGTCGCGCAACGGCACCACTGGATCAGCGCCGCCATGCCACTGGATCAGCTTGCCCCCCGCGTCACGGAAGGCGGACAGATCGGGATCGTCGGCGTCAATGTCCGGCCCCAGCCGTTCATGGGCCCACGCCCAATCTGCGTCAAAATCGAAGTCACGCCAGGTCCAGTCCACATCCTCGAACGCCCAGATGCGCCAGAAATTCTCTCGCGCCGGTCGGGTAGGATCGCGCGGATCCGCCCAATACGCGGCCCACCCCGCCTCGCTGCCGGGCGGCCAGCCATAGGCGATATGTGCGCCGGTTCTTGGATTGGTCGCACCAGCGTACATACTGCGCAAAGCGGCGACCTGTTCGACCGTCAGGCAATCGGCCCGGTCCGCCTCGGCGCAGGACAGAACCGCCGGATCGAAATGACATTCCTGGGGTGCGGTAATCCAGGACTGGTCAGGGTCATCGTCATCGCGTCGGCACGCGGCGATGGACGTCTGGCTAATCAGGACCAACTTGGACGCCGGCAAAATCTGACGCCCTTCGGCGTCATGGTTCTGCACAAACTGCCACAGGAAGGCGGCGTTCAACCGGGTGCGATAGTTCCCCGGCGCACCGACCAACACGCCGTCGAAGTCGCCGGGATAACGCTGCGCCTCCATCAGGCCCTGATGCCCGCCGGTCGAACATCCGCTGAAATAGCTCCAGTCCGGCGCCCGACCATAGAAGGCGTCCGCCACCGCCTTGGCATGAACGAGGCTGACGTGCACCGCCCTATAGCCCCAGTCCGTGATCGCCTGGCGTCGCCCAGCGGCGAAGTCGGGGTCGTCGCCCGTGTGCCCCGTGTCCGTACCGACAGCGACCGAGCCGTCAAGCAACGCCTCGACCATGCCGGCATAAGGTAGAGCGGAACTGTAGCCGCCGTTGCCGGACATCCTGAGTCGCCCGGTCCAGTCAGCCATAGGCAGCCAGACCTCGAAGCCGATGTCCGAACCGGCTTCTGGATGCGCCCTTCCCGTCACGCGACAGAAGGCGGGTGCTTCAGCAAGCGGCCTGTTCATGCCGGGCGGCGTCCAGGCGCCGGCGGGCACGACCTCTGTCATGATCTCTGCGTGATCCAGCGTTCGACCGTTCAGCGCCTCGCACGGGTCGAACGCGGGCGCGGCTGCGACAAGAAGGGCGGAGGCCAGGCCGATCATGGCTGCGCAGCCGGCGACAGGACACCGCTCGCCCGGGCCTCGCCGACCAGTCGTTCGGCGTCTGCGTGGTTCAGGAAACGCTGCGCCTCCAGTTCTGCGGCTGCGACGCTGACCGCACGGACATAGCCGTCATGGTCGCCATATCGCTCCTCCAACGACAGGCGAGGATCCCCCGAGGCTTCGCGCTCGGCCCGGGTATGCGCGAAGGGAATGAAACCGCCCTGGAAGCCGCAACCCTGGCCCGCATAATAGCCCGTCGCCTGGACGTTCCACCCCAGATAGGAGCCCAGGGGCGCGCGATGCTGGACCGACATGGCCCCGACGCGTTCGTTGCCGTCGGCATCGACGCGGGGAACCCGGGAGGACACGGCGCGGCTCACTGTCGGCGGCAACCGCGTCTGGACACCCGCCAGATCCTCCGGATTGAACCCCTCGCCGAAATCATAATGCAGGAAGGCGTTCAGCTTGCCGTCCGGCGAAGGCGCACCCGGGATCGACGGAAAGCCCATGGCGACGGCGTTGGCCTCGACCAGTTCGCCCCCCGCCAGGGTGGGATAAACGCTGGGAGGCGGTTCCGCGCCTGTAGAGACCCAGGCCGTGAGGGATGTGGTCAAGGCTCGCAGCGTGTCCGAGGTTGGGTTGGCATTGCCCGGCAGGACACAGCCAAAGGTCTGGGCTCCCGCCGGATCAAAACCGCCCGCGCCGCCGCCATGTGTCGTGCCGGGGAAATAATAGCGTCTGACATTGTCCGGCAGGGGAATGTCGGCGGCGGCGTCGGTTCCCACCAGGTTGGGCGACATTCTCAGGCCCCAGAACTCCGCCGAGGTAAAGGTCTCGAAGATCCGTGGGCAGGTCTGGTCACGCGTGCAGCGCGCCAGCAGGCTGGTCGGGCCCCGTCCCCGCGCCTTGTCGTCGTAAACGGACCACCAGAGCGGCCCCTCGCTGCCGGGTTCGTAAAGCCCGGCCGCCCCGCCAGGGACTGCGAACCGGAAATTCAGCGGGGTGTGCCGCGCGGCGATCTGGGGATGCAGACCGTCGAAGACGCGGCGCCCCTTTTCATCAGCGTTGAAGCCAAGGTGCAGGAAGCTGCGTAGAAAATTGCCCGCCTGACTGACGCCGACGCCGATGGTCCAGCGCACCTCGCCGGCCAGCGGGTTGCCCTCCTCCGCGTCAGCGTGACGGAGAAAGGCGACCAGATCGCGCGTCGCGGCGAAGCCGACGCCCTGCACCAGCGGATCCTTCGCCTCATAGGTCAGCTCATAAGCATGGGCGGCGTCGAAACCATCGCGCAGGCACAGGTTCGTAGGATCCGGAATGCCTGGAAAAGGCGTCCCAGTGCAGTCCGCAAATGCCCACGCATCGCTCGGAACGGGATTTGCCGACGCGTCGTCCGCGCGTTTGCGAACCAGGGTCGCTCTGGTCGTATCAAGGCTGACCGGCTCCGGCCGGGCCACGCCGCCCCCCAGACCGCCCCGGATAGGCAGGGTTGAAACCCCGGCGGCCGCGTCCACGAACCGGACCAGAACAGTCCCGGTCAGGGGGCTTCCGTCTGCGGCCCGGGCGACTGGGGCGCGCAGGGTCTGCATCGACGGAGACGGCGCGATGTCGGCCTGCCAGCCGCTGGCGACATGGATATGGCCATCGGGATCGCCGCCCAGCCGCATATTGCCCCGGTTCGGCACGTCATAAAAAAGAAAGCCGCTTCGCCGGGCCGGATCGACCGGGCGACTGAAGGCGAAGGTGGCGATATACTCGACCTTGCCGCGCGAATTCCGGGGCGCGAGAGCCAGATCGGTGATGCGGGCGTTGCGGGCGTCGTGTGGATCAAGCTCGCCCTCAAACTGGCCCGAAACCCGCTCATAGGCGCCGACGGGGCCGAAATCGCCAGCGACCGGATCTCGAGTCTCGATCGTCAGCCTGGTCACCTCGGCTAAGGCGGACGAGGCGGAAAACAGGGTCACGGCGACGGCTACCAGGATGGGGCGGTTCATCACAGGGCTCCGGTCAGGGCGGCGACTGCGGTCATCACCAGGGTCGTTCCGAACGCCCATTTGAAGACGAACCGCTGGTGGTCTCGCAGGGTCACGCCGGATAGGCCGATGAGGATGAAGGTCGAGGCGGTCAGAGGGCTGAGAGGAAAGCCGGTCGTCATCTGGCCCATCAGGGCGGCCCGACCGATTGCGACCGGGTCGTGTCCCACCGCAGCGGCTGTTTCAGCAAACACGGGAAGGATGCCGAAATAATAGGCGTCGGGCGTGAAGACGAGGCTCAGGGGCATGCCGGTGATCGCCACCAAACCACTCAGCCAGGGCGCCAGAAACGGCGGAAGGGCGTCGGCCATAACCCTGGCCATCGCCTCGATCATGCCTGTTCCGTTCAACACGCCGGTAAACACGCCTGCGGCCAGGATCATCGAGGTGACCAGGACCACGCTCGAGGCATGGCTTGCCAACTGCGCCTGCTGCGCCTCCCAGCCGCGCCGATTGATCGGCAGGGCAATGGCGAAGGCGATCATGAAAAGCAGGAAGGGTGGAATGGCCGGAACAGGCACGATCTCCGCATAGAGATCGCGGAACAGCAGCAGGATCAGCACAACCGTCAGCACGGCATTGAAGACGAAAAGACGGTCCACCCGCACCGGCTCGGCGAAGGGTCTCTCGACGGGTTCGAAGCTGTCGCCGCCGCCCGCCGCGGCCAGTCGCCGCTGCTCGCCCCGGCCCATGAGAAACGCCGCCAGGAAGACCCAGACGACGCCCGCCGCCATCGCGGGCAGCAGGGGCAGAAAAATCTGATCCAGACCGACGTCCAGGGCGGTCATGGCGCGGGCTGTCGGTCCGCCCCAGGGCAGGAGATTCATGACTCCCGCCGCCAGAGCGACAATAGCCGGCAGGATCAACGGATTGATCCCGAGGCGTCGGTGAACGGGCAACAGGGCGGTGATCGAAATCAGGAAGGTCGTCGCCCCATCGCCGTCCAGGGCCACGAGTATTGGCAAGGCGGCGCTGGCCAGGCAGAGCCGCACCGGATCACCGCGCACCAGGCCCACCAAGCCCCGCACGATCGGTTCGAACAGGCCGACGTCGATCATCAGGCCGAAATAGAGGACAGCGAACATCATCAGCGCCGCCACGGGAGCCACGGTACGCAGGCCCTCGCCTGTCATTTCGGCCAGCCCGCCAGCGAAGCCTCCGATCAGGGCGGCAGCGACAGGCACAAGCACAAGAGCCGCCAGTACGGATGTCCGCGTGAACAGGATCAGCGTCAGAAAGACGCCGATCGTCACAAACCCCAGAAGCGCCAGATCCATCCCATCCTCCCCGAGCTTCGCGGACTTTCGCCGCGTTCGCTCAATCCTCCAGTTCGACGCCGAGCAGCCAGGCCCCAAGGCATTTGCCGTGCGCATCCAGCGACGCGGAACGCGTTACGCCCCCAGCGAGAGCCCCCTCGATGACGAAGTTCAGCGCCATCAGGCCGGGCAACTCATGCCTGCGGATCGGATGATCCGGCTCCAGGCACAGCCGCTGGCGAACGCGGGCTTCGGTCAGGCCGCGATGCAGACGATCATAGTCCTCGGCCCGATAGGCGATGACTGCGATATTGGACACATCGCCCTTGTCGCCGGTCCTGGCGTGGGCCAGTTCGCGCAACAGCATCAACTGACCTCCCAGTGCAGATCCTGCGACACCCGGCGACGATCGATAAGGCCGGAGACGATGCCGATGACCGGCCGCACCGCAGTGGAAACGCCGCCGCCTCCCGACGGACCATTGGTGTAGAGGGCCGCGACTTCCCGTCCGACCCGCCGGGCGTCAACCTCGGTGCTCATGCGGCAGGCCGCGCGGGCGCGCACTTCGGACGGAGTCGCAGCAACCCCGCCTCTGGCCACGGCGTCGACCCCAATCAAATCGA
>Ga0247803_1000047_pt1 | contig 88369 bp, 86 predicted proteins | sample UWRJL014104B1_FD_180928 | JGI IMG/M metagenome (GOLD analysis project Ga0247803, IMG submission 180928) | Plant litter microbial communities from Arlington Agricultural Research Station in Wisconsin, United States - UWRJ-L014-104B-1 | ecosystem: Environmental > Terrestrial > Plant litter >... | reverse complement strand
ACATCGTATAAGGTAGCAGAAGAGGCAAATGAGGCTATGTGACCACCAAGACCATCATCGTTGTCATTGGCTTTCATTACCATAGCCATGGCGTTCCAACGGATAATTGAGCGAATTTTACGCTCCATTTTCAAGTCACCTGGGTAGTCGACTTCTTTATCCACTGAAATAGTGTTGCAATAGGGAGTACGAATAGATGAAGGCTGTTCAATGCCTTGGTTAACCGCAGATTCAGACAGGGTCTTTAATAATTCGGCTGCGCGATCTTTACCAGCATGTCGCACCACCGATTTTAAGGCATCCAGCCACTCTTTGGTTTCAATAGCATCGATATCATTTAGCATTCAAATCTCCTCAACCATGCGCTTGTGGCGCATATTTACTTAGCGGTAGTGTCTATAGAGAGTATCTATATAGGAATTTGGAATTGTAGTATCTGCGCCTTGAACTAGCGATAAATCATTGATTTAGCCAGCCTAGCGGCAGAAAATTCCGTGTGCTTGTAGCAAAAAAACGCCGAATTTTTACATAAAAAGCGTTTTTTTACCAGCCCTTCGTCTTGTGGGTGGCTAGACTAAAGGCACAATAAAGGGGCAGAAATGAGTAAAAAAAATGCAATAACGCATAATAAACTCTAAATACTGTCACTTAAATCAGGGTTCGCATTATTACCTAATTTTTTTGGATTCACCAAGCAATAAAAGCAAAAAAAATCAGCCGAAACGCACCAAAAACCAGCACTAAGGTTGTAAGTATCCTTGCTGCTTTTGTTGGTATTCGGCAACGTTTTGAATCACTTCAAAATCTTTAGCGTTCTCTAGCTTCTCAGTAGCCAACCACAGCCGACGATTCTTTTGTAAAAAAGCAGCTTCATAATATTTGCGCAATGACTCTGGTGTGATTCTACTCACTGCATTAATTAACTCTTGCTGGCGAGTAAACTCAATATCATTTAATAAAATACTTTGCCAAAACTTATTTGCCTGCTCGGTTAGCGACAAGGGTAGCTCACGCAACTGTGCTAATAGTGCTGTTTTATTTTCTGAAAAATTTTCAGCTAAATTTGCGCTTGCTAAAAACTTATCGATTTCATCAACCAAAACGGTTGCACTGGCGGTGGGCGATTGAACAACAAACAAACTGGCCTCAACAGTTCGAATCGGCATGTTAAACACCGAGACAACATAACCCAATTGTTTTTCAGTGCGAAGCGCATTAAAAAATTGCGGCGATACTATTTGTGTAAGCAACTGCATATGCGCCGTATCGTCGATGTGCGGCCCCAGTGCTTGCACATAGAGTTCCACCGCGCGGTCTTTATGTTCTAGCGGATAAATATAAAGCCAGGATTTATTCTCTTTATTTTCTGAACGGAGCACTTTCGCTAATTGCGGTAGTCGCTTAGTGTGCTTTTTCAAAAGTTGGTGTTCGATAATGGTAGAGAGCTTAATAGCATCTTGCGAATAAAGGTTGCCGTAAAACAACGCCTCAATTTTTGCGCCGCGCAAAATCTCTCCGGAAAATTGATCAAATTGCTCATAGGAGGTTTTCTGCAGCACATCTACATATTCTTTTACGCCCCAAAACGGCAGATATTGCAAACGCGGTACTTTTTTAGCGAGCACGCTGTAGGGTAAATTCTTATCCTCATTGCGCCATTCACGAATCAAATCATCTTTTAACTTATCAAAACGCGCCTGCAAGAAGTCCGCTTCTACTATTGCCGCAAGAATTTTATGAATGAGCAGATTTTGCTTGTCGGTGTAGCCCGACACATTCAAATCAAACCCGCGTGCATTGGCGTCAATTTTAAAGGTTAAACCAGCAAGGCTAGCAGGGTAAGAGTACTCATTGAGCTGATCGGTAATCATGACTGTAAAGAGTTGCGCACGCGCCGCGTTTTCAAGTGAATTATTTAACAACGGCAACTTAAAGCGAAAGTTTAATTCAGCTTTGGGCGAGCGGAATTTTTTATCTTGCAAGAACCAGAGTTTGAGTTGGTCGTTATTCACCAAAAGTGTAGGAACGCCCTTGGATTCCTGAGGCGATAACATTGAAGGTGTTTTGAGTAAAAAGTTCTTTGGGATAAATATATTTCGCTCTGGCAAATTTAGCTTCTGGTGGTAAACCGGTTTTAAATCCAGAATTTTAGGAATACCCGGCGTCGCGGTAAAATCTGCTCTGTAAAAAATTGAACTGCTTTGGGTTGCAACATCGGGTGATACTAGTGCAACAAAGACATTATCTTTACGTAAATAGCCTAAGGCTTGCTTTAGTACAGCTTCATTAAACTCGGTATAGGCATAATCGCCCCAGAGAACATCTTGCGCTGGGTATTCATGCAATGATTGCGATAACGCCATGACCGTATCTATCGCCGCCTGCTTATCGCGGAACCGATAATTCAACTCAGCAATTTGCTGCATTTCTTTGAAGCGCCATTCCGATATGCCTCGCAATGCGACTGTACCCAAGTAATCAAAGATAGCGGAAACGATTTGATCTTTCGCCACAACGCCTTCTTTCGTCAGCAAGATAGTAATGCCGAAAAGGCTTTCATTACGGCTTTGATACAACTCACCCGCTGTCAGGGATTCAGCCCAACCCAAATTTTTTAATAAAGCCAATAAACTGCCAGAGGATTCATTACCCAATAAATGACCTAAATAATCCCAAGGTTTGGTTTTGTAGTGATCGGCATAGCTGGGAACGGGGAACGCCAAGGTTAGTTGACGCAGCTCTTTCAATGGCTTTATTTTGATACTGACAGGCAAAACTTTGGGAGGAAATAAACCGGAGTAATCCTTGGCAATAACCCGGTTTTTATTCGGGATTTGTGTAAAACGTGATTCAACTATTTTTTGTAAATCATCCAGCTTACGATTTCCCAAAACCACCAAGGTCATCAAATTGGCAGAATAATAGTGTTGGTAGAAGCCTACCAAATCATCGCGAATAGCACGCCCTTCCAAATCAGCCAAGGTGTCTACATTACCCACTGAAAAATGGGATGCGGGGTGGTCAGGATTAAACAAACTGCGGTAAACATCCCACTCGCGCCGCGCGTCATCATTAATTTTGGCAAGATACTCTGCATTAACTGCATTTTTTTCCTGCTCCACATAATTTGTGTCAAACAGGGGCGCGATAAAAAATTGCGCAAACCTATCGAGCGCAGGCTCTAATGATGCGTGCTCAATATCAAAGTAATAATTGGTATGTTCTTCAGCGGTATAGGCGTTATGACTGCCGCCATGATGAGCGATAAAATTCTGGTACTCGCCTGCCGTAGGGTATTTTTCAGTACCTAGAAACAGCATATGTTCTAAAAAATGCGCAAGACCGGGGCGCTCTTTAGGGTTTTGATGGCTGCCTACATGAACATTCAATGCCGCAGCAGACTTTTCAGCAGCAGAATCAGAAATTAATAAAACGCGTAAGTTATTGCTAAGCGTTATGTAGCGATAATCGCGGTTGTCGTTATCGCCTTTGCGAACAGTAGATACTTTTACATTAACGACATTTGATGCATTAACGGCATTTGATGAATTAACAATATTGGATGAACTAAGAATGCTGGGGGCAATAATAGCGGATGCAGTACTACTGGTAGCGCTAGCACCATTAGCAGGCACGCTAACAGACTGCGCGTACACAGTAACGGTTAGTAAGGATGCCATTAACACAAAAACTTGCTGACTCCAGCGGCAGCTAAATAACAACATGACTACTCAACCCCCATACAGCACACGCTAAACATAAAGTGACCTGAAATTAAAAGTGACCTGAGCTTAAACACATAACAAAGGTAATCACTGCTTACGAATCACAAAACAGTAACAACCAGCCTGCGCGCAAAAACCTTCTATCACCTGCCCCGTTAATTGCGCAAATGACACGAAATCTTTTAAAGAACCGGCATCCGTTGCGAACACTCGCAGCAATTCACCCTGTTGTAAGTTTCGTAAACCTTGCTTGGCTTTAAGGAGTGGTAAAGGGCAAGCCAATTGGCGAGCATCTACTTCTATACTGACGACACACGTTAAAGCGCTGGGCGAGTTTACTGCTACCAAAGCGGGCGGAATATCACTTTCATGAAGCTGATTTTTCACACATTACCTATATTAGGCGACAAAGTGGGCACTAAAGTAACGCAGAATGGGAATTAATTACAGTTTTGATGACGAACTAACCGGAATATTTATGCTCAAAGTCTTCTTGGTTACATAGCCTTTGGCCTACAAAACGGCTAGAGTGCGCCGCCAGTGCCCAACAAAATGTAAGCAATTTCGCACCAATTTGGCCAGCCCTAGCCTATTTCAGCAGGAGTTTTGTACAGTGATTCGACTTATTCGACAGCTTTTTATTGCCTGCAGCCTAATGGCTTGCACAGCTGCTGCCGCTTTAGCCGCCTCTGATGAGATTGAACTTCCTGTTCTTGGCGATACCAGCTCCGCCATGATTTCCCCGGTGCAAGAGAAAATATTAGGGCAACGCGCCCTCAAATACTATCGTAGCCAAGTACCCACTTCTTCCGATCCGTTGGTCATCGACTACTTTGAACAGCTGATCAATCGCCTTCTGCCCTACAGCCAGCTAGAAGAAAAGCGTATAGATCTCGTGGTCGTTAAAAATGACAGCCTGAATGCCTTCGCCATACCGGGCGGCATTATTGGGATGCATACGGGGATTTTTAACTACGCCAAAACAGAGAACCAACTGGCGGCAATTATCAGCCATGAAATGGGCCACTTGAGCCAGCGCCACTATGCACGACGCTTGGAGCAACAAAAAAACATGTTCTTGCCGATGATTGCCGGCATGCTCGCGGGCTTAGTGCTTGCAGCAAATAGCGATGGAGATGGCGGCATGGCGGCCATTATGGCAACTCAAGCTGCTACTCAAGCCGCCAGCTTGCGCTTTAGCCGCGAGAATGAACAAGAGGCAGATCGCATTGGCATGCAGACTATGCTGCAAGCCAAGCTTGACCCCTATGCAGCATCGGATATGTTTGAAGAAATGCTGCATGCAAGCCGTTCCACGCGTCGCCCACCTGAATATCTATTAACGCACCCCGTTACCGAACGTCGTGTCGCTGACGCCCGCAATCGGGCGATGGCAAACCCGCGACAGGCTTATCCCGACAATATCGAATTCCAATTGATGCGTTCACGTATTCGTTTTGAGCTGGAAGAAACGCCTCAAACAGCGATTAAACGCTTCAAAAGTGAATTGGATGGTGACAATTTATCGCCCGATGCCAGCCGTTACGGTTTAGCCTTAGCCTACTCATCAGCAGGGCAATTTGACGCGGCCCGCACCACCTTAAAACCGTTATTGGAAAAAGACCCCACTCGCATTACCTATTTAATAATGAGCGCGGATATTGATGTAGCTGCCGAGCGCTTTAAACCCGCCTTGGAATTATTGGAAGCACAGCTCAAACTCAACCCGGAAAACTACCCGCTCAACATTCGCTACGCCGAAGCCAGCATGAAAGCTGGGCTGTACAAACAGAGCGCCGAATTGTTGGAGCGCTATTCACGCAAACGTAAAAACGATGACTATTTATGGTATCTCTTGGCAGAGGTGAATGGCCTAAATGGGGATATCTTGGGTGTGCATGAGGCGCGTGCCGAATATTTTATTGCCAACGGCATTTATGATAAGGCGCAAATTCACCTTCGCAACGCGCTTAGGCTATCCAAGGGACAATATCAACGCACGGCCATTATGGAAGAGCGCCTTAAATACGTTGAGCATGAAATGATGGAAATGCGTCAATAGCTATAAATGGCAAGGAATCCTACTTATTGATCCTTGCCGCTTTCAATACTTTCAATTTCTATAGAAAACCTTTTCCCGCCTGATTTTCCCGCAAACTAGTTTTTCAACCTTTCACCAAATATGGTAACTTGGGCGCCCATTTAACGGCGCCCTGCTTTTGTTGTGTTTTTCACTCAAAACCAAGCCCTAATAGCTCACAGCGCAGTTACAGATTTTGTTTATTTGGAGTGCCAGTTATGGCTGTAGATCGTTCTGATATCGCAAAACTTGCTGTTCTGGCGCGCATCGCCATCTCTGATGATGCCGCCGATGAAGTGGCAAACCGCATTTCTACCGTGCTTGCGTTGGTAGACCAATTGCAAGCCGTAAATACCGATGGCGTATTGCCCATGGCTCACCCATTAGATGCAGTACAACGCTTACGTGCGGATGTGGTTACCGAGCCAAACCAACGCGAGTTATTTCAGTCGATTGCCCCAGTCGTGCAAGATGGTTTGTATTTGGTTCCACAAGTTATTGAATAACGGCTACCCTCTGGCGTCACTTACACATTTGCAAATTTATGGCGACTTTCAACGCCCTCCCGATCAGGAATTTTTGAATGCATCAGTTAACCATTGCCGAGCTTGTAAAAGGTCTACGCAACAAAGATTTTTCCAGCGTCGAAGTTACCCAGCATTATCTTGACCGCATTGCGCGTCTCGATAAAGTTTACAATTCATACATAACCACAACGCCTGCGCTCGCACTCTCACAAGCCGCCGTTGCAGATAGACGTTTAGCAGCAGGCAATGCCCCTGCTCTGTGCGGTATTCCGATTGCGCACAAAGATATTTTTTGTACCATGGGTGTTCGCACCTCGTGCGCATCCAAAATGCTCGATAACTTTATCGCGCCTTACAACGCAACCATCGTAGATAACTATTTAGATTCCGGTGTGGTGATGCTGGGCAAAACCAACATGGATGAATTCGCCATGGGCTCATCCAATGAAACAAGCTACTACGGCCCGGTAAAAAACCCTTGGGCAACTGATTGCGTGCCCGGTGGTTCATCTGGCGGTTCAGCCGCAGCAGTTGCTGCGCATTTAGCACCGGCAGCAACAGCGTCTGATACTGGTGGCTCTATTCGCCAGCCCGCGGCGCATTGTGGATTAACGGGCATAAAACCAACTTATGGTCGCGTATCGCGTTGGGGCATGATTGCGTTTGCGTCGAGCTTGGATCAAGCCGGTATTTTGTCGCGCACCGCAGAAGACGCTGCCATTTTGCTTAACGATATGGCGAGCTACGACACCAAAGATTCCACCAGTGTTGAGCGCGAAGTGCCCGACTACACCGCAACTTTAAATGATTCACTTAAAGGCTTACGTATTGGTGTACCTAAAGAATATTTCGGCGAAGGTTTAAACCCGGAAACTGCTGCACATGTTGAAGCAGCGATAAAAGTTTATGAAAGTTTGGGCGCCACCATTCACAGCATCAGCTTGCCACACACTAATTTATCGGTGCCCGCTTACTACGTAATCGCGCCCGCGGAATGCTCTGCAAACTTGTCGCGTTTGGATGGCGTTCGTTACGGTCATCGCTGCGAAAATCCAAAAGATTTAAATGACCTTTATATGCGCTCACGCAGCGAAGGTTTTGGCGATGAAGTGAAGCGCCGAATTCTTGTTGGCGCTTATGCCTTGTCTGCCGGCTACTACGATGCTTATTACAGCAAAGCGCAAAAAGTACGCCGCTTAATCAAACAAGACTTCGTTGACGCGTTTGAAAGTGTCGATGTTATTCTCGGGCCGACTTCGCCATCACCCGCATTCCAATTCGGCTCAAAATCGAAAGATCCGGTCGCTATGTATTTGGAAGATATTTACACCATCGCCACCAACCTGGCTGGCTTACCCGGCTTATCAATCCCCTGCGGTTTTGTGGAAAACAAACCTGTTGGCTTGCAATTGATCGGCAATTTTTTTGCCGAGGCGCAATTATTAAATGCTGCGCATCAATTCCAACAAGCCACCAACTTCCACCAACAAACCGCACCTGGCATTGAATAAGAGGAGAAAAAGAGATGCAATGGGAAACCGTAATTGGCTTGGAAGTTCACGTACAACTCGCCACCAAAACTAAAATTTTCTCTGGTGCCAGCACTGCCTTCGGCGCTGAACCAAACACGCAAGCTTGCGCCATTGATTTAGCATTGCCCGGCACATTACCTGTCGCTAACGAGCAGGCGTTTCGCTACGCCACCATGTTTGGTTTGGCGGTGAATGCAGAAATCGGCAAGCGTTCAGTGTTCGAGCGTAAAAATTATTTTTATCCTGATTTACCCAAAGGCTATCAAACCACACAACTTGCCGAGCCTATTGTTGGCCCAGGTTTTGTGGATTTAGAATTGGAAGGCGGCCGCACAAAACGCGTTCGTATTCACCACGCGCATTTAGAAGAAGATGCAGGAAAATCTTTGCATGAAGATTTTGCAGGCATGAGCGGAATCGATTTAAACCGCGCAGGTACGCCACTGATTGAAGTGGTAACCGAACCGGATATGCGCAGTGCAGAAGAAGCTGTGGCCTTCGCTAAAAAGTTACACTCCATCGTAACCTCTCTAGAGATTTGCGATGGCGAAATGAGCCAAGGCTCAATGCGTTTTGACGTTAATATTTCTGTTCGCCCAAAAGGCCAGGAAAAACTCGGCACCCGCACGGAAACCAAGAACTTAAACTCATTTAAGTTTATGGAAGAAGCGATTGCCTTGGAAGTTGAACGCCAAATTGATGTATTGGAAGATGGTGGAACCATTCGTCAGGAAACTCGCCTTTACAACGGCGACACCAAAAAAGCGCGCTCCATGCGCAGCAAAGAAGACAGCAACGATTACCGCTACTTCCCCTGCCCTGATTTATTGCCGGTGATTATTGATGATGAATACATCGAATCTGTTCGCAAGCAAATGCCAGAGCTGCCAGAAGCCAAGCGCGCACGTTTTGTTGAGCAATATAGTTTGAGCGATTACGACGCAGGCCAAATCACCATGGATAAATTTGCTGCTGCTTATTTTGAAGCCGCGACAAAAATATCGGGTGAAGCAAAACTGACGGCTAACTGGATCATGGCGGATTTGGGTGCGTACTTAAATCGCACCGAACAACGTATCGATCAATCACCCGTCACACCAGAATTACTTTCAGGTTTGGTTGTGCGCATTAAAGACGGCACACTATCGAGCAAAATCGCCAAGCAAGTATTTGAAGCCATCACCAATAACGAAGGCGATGCAGATACCATTATCGAGACCAAAGGCTTGAAACAAGTTTCTGATACTGGTGCGCTGGAAAAAATCATAGACGACATACTTGCTGCTAACACCGCACAAGTAGAAGGCTACCGCGCCGCCGCCGAAGACAAACGCGCAAAAATGCTCGGCTTCTTCGTGGGTCAAGCGATGAAAGCGTCAAAAGGCCAAGCGAATCCGCAGGCATTGAATGAATTGTTAGTTAAAAAACTAAACGGTTAATTACTTTTATATATCCATCGTCATTCCTGCGCAGGTGGTAGCCCATTGGCTATTACTGTCGCGAGAGTGACGAAAGCCTAGAGAGAATTTGAAATGAGTTTACGTAAAGACAAAGAAAAAGTACTCGGCGAAATCTTTGATGAAGCACGCATCGCCACTTTTTTAGATTACCCAGCGCCGGTAGGCGTTAATCCAGATTTTCATTTACTGGAAAAAGCTTATCGTGGTATGCGCGGTGAAAACTTCTCTACCTTTGTAAAATTATTTGTAGAAGCCGGCAAAGATTTAAATACTCTCGGCCCGGAAGGAAAAACTTTTTTGCAAAGCGTGAAAACTCATCGCAACGGCGAAGAGTACGTGATTGCATTGGAAGCGGCTGGCGCGAAGTAAGGTTCAAAATTCGCCGTTCCAAAATTCGCTAAACCAAAACTCGCCAAGAAACCTGCAAAAAAACTCAATAGAAAGGCAACCACATCAGTTGCCTTTCTGTTTTGAAACACATCATTACAAAACTGAAAAGCTTAGCTTTTCACGCACAAGCTCACCAACTTTATAACCAGCGGCCGCACAATCAAGATGCAAACAAACGCTACGGGCATTGCCAATGCGTATGCGTGCATCACTTTTGGCAGATAATCATTGTTTAGGCTATTGCTTGCAGCAGTAATAACAAAGCACATCAGCAGCGCCATAATTGCCGACATGAAAAGCGCAAACACGATAGGCGTATAGCGCACTGGCAATCTGCGAATAGCCGCGATGTTTAGTGGCTTAGTATCTTGATTATTTAACATCGTATTTCTCCTGAGAATCTAGCGATAGTGCAGATGTCCATTCGTACTTTATACATCTATCTTTGACCGCAGTAGACCGCTAGGACTTATTTTAATACTAAGATAAACTTAATAATCAGAACAGCCATTAAGAATATAAACTATGGACACATTGCGTGGGATAGATAGCTTTGTCAAAGCTATTGAGCTGGGCAGCATAGCGGCAGCCGCTAAGCGCATGGGAATTAGTGCGGCAGCGGCTAGCCAGAATATTGCCCGCCTTGAAACGTACCTGGGCGCACGCCTATTGACTCGAACCACACGGAGTATGGCGCTCACCGAAAGTGGAGAGCTTTATTACGAGAAAGTGCGAACGTTAGTGAGCGATTTAGCTGAAGCAAATGCAGCAATCATGAACTTACATAAAGAACCTCAAGGACGACTTTGTATAGCGTCAACTGCTGCTTTTGGCCGCAATGTGTTGGCAGCTCTTATTCCAGCATTCACATTGAGGTATCCGCGCATCGCAATTGAATTAATGACAACCGATCGTATTGTTGATCACATTCAGGAGGGAGTTGATATTAGCATTCGCATTAAACCTCAACTCGAAGAAGGCATTGTTGCGCGCCGTATTGCGACAGTCCCTACATTATTTTGTGCCGCGCCAAGTTATTTACAACGAGCGGGTCGCCCGACGATGCCCGAAGAGTTACGTCACCATGATTGTTTGGTTTTTCGTGTGCCTGTGGACGGACGATTTTTACGCTGGGGATTCATACGAGATGGCTTGCGTTTTGAAGCAGATGTACGCGCAACAATGATCAGCGACGATATTGATGCAATCGCTCGCTTAGCGGTGGCTGGTGGAGGTATTACGCGCTTGGCCGCATTTGTTGCAAATCCGTTTATAGCAAGTGGTCAATTAGAAACGTTATTTCTGCCGGATGAAAACACACAAGTATCTGCAGAAATTGAACCGCTGGATATTTATCTCTGTGTGCGTGATCGCCATCAATTAACACCAAAGATGCGTGTCTTTATGGATTACTTGGTAGATGCCTTACCAAAAGAATGGCAAGCCACCGGCAAAGCAACCTAAAAGCCCACATTAACTCCTGGATTTTTTGACAACAGCTGCTCGACTATTAGTGTCACGATTCGCCGTCACCGGCCGATCTTCAATAGCCGTCCCCACTGATTTTGCCAAGCGATCGTAAAGAACCACATTTACTGTAGCCGCTAAATTCATGCAACCAATAGTGGGAATGTAAACGACATGGTCACAGGCATCCAAAACAGTTTGTGTGAGCGAACCATCTTCGGGGCCAAAAATATAATAAGCATGTTCGGGGTGCTGAAAATCCATAAGAGGCATTGCGCCCTCTACCAACTCCACGGAAACGATCTTTGCACCTTCGGGTACAGTTGTTAGTAAATCGTCTGCGTGCTGCAATGGAATTTTTTCGTGCATATTTTTTGTGTCAGTAAAAAACTGACGCGCACGATCAAAGCGAACTCCCGTATAAAATACTTTGCTCGCTTCATAGCAACCAGCAGCACGCATTACCATGCCTACATTTTCAGGGCTTTTAGGATTTACTAAACCTATGTAGGCGAATGGTTTTGTCATAAGATATTAGCGTTGAATAAAGTATAAATTAGTCGTGATGATGGCCGCCAGCTCCATGAGCGTGACCATGAGCTAACTCTTCTGCGGAGGCTTCACGCACACCTACAACTTCGATTTCAAAACTCAACGTTTTTCCTGCCAAAGGATGATTGCTATCAATATCCACATTGAATTTACCGACTTTTAATACAATAGCTTCCCACGGCCCATGCTGGGTATTTACCTTTACGGCCATACCTGGTTTTAATTTGTTTTTTAATGCGGCGTGGTTATGCAGATGTTTAATTGGAATACGTTGGACTGCACCCTCTTTACGCTCACCATAGGCTTGTTCTGGGGCCAAAGTAGCACTGACTTTATCGCCTTGAACTTTACCTTCGAGAGCACTCTCCAAGCTTGCCAAAATATTGCTATGACCATGAAGGTACAAAGTGGGATCAGATTCATAAGATGTTTCTAACAAAGTGCCATCAATATCAGTAAGGTTATAGTGAAAGCTCACTACTTTATCAGCAGAAATTTGCATAGGTTCTCCAACAGCTTGCGCGAATATTAAAAAGCGGAAGTATGGAGATTTGAATGCAGCGAATCAATAGAAATTAAAACCTCTATTGCGAATACGAAAAGTAAATGGATTTACGTGCAGAGAAAGTTAAAAATTATCTTTTAAATATTGTTTGGCAAGACGAGCAGAATCACCTAAACCAGTAGCAGCATCGTCTAGCAAGGTTTTGGCTCGCTTTTTATCGCCCATGAGATGATAAACCTTACCTAACTTGAATTTGGCATCAGGCACTTTGTTACTTTCAGGGAAGTCTTGCAGCAATTTCACAAACCAATCGCGCGCTTGTGGCAATTGATTTTTTAACAGAAAGATTTCGCCCAACCAATAACAACTGTTAGCGGAAAACTCACCGTTAGGATATTTTTTTAAATAATCTTTAAACGCAACCAAAGACTGGTCGACTTGACGTTGACGCAACAAATCATAAGCAGCTTTATATTCATCAGCTTCGCTCATACCACCATTACTTACAGAGGGTATAGTATCGGCAGCAATAGGCGAATCAACACTTACATCAGCCGTTTGCTCTTTTGCAACAGAATTACCTGATACAAGAGAAACGCGACGATCCAGATCGACATAATTATCGAGCTGTAATTGCTTTAAACGGGATATTTGGTGACCCTGTTCTTCAACAAGAGCGCGAAGTTCAGAGATTTCTTGCTGGAGAGATTGAAGCTGATTATAAGATTCAGTTTTTTGATCGATACTTTCTTGCGGGGTCTGTTGGCGATTCACCCCAGAGCGTACGCTCTGAGGTGAGGAATCAATAACCCGTACTTGCGCTTCAACGGCGGGAACTGCAATACAACATAGGAGAGCAATTACGCGTTTATACATACGGGCTAGACTCTTATTACTTGATTTCTACGCGACGGTTTTGAGTGTAAGACGCTTCGTCATGACCAGTAGCAACTGGACGCTCTTCACCGTAGCTTACAACTTCCAAAGAAGCTGCTTTTACGCCTTGAAGAACCAAGAAATCACGAGCAGATTTAGCACGTTTTTCGCCCAATGCCATATTGTATTCACGTGAACCTTCTTCAGACGCGTGGCCTTCCAAACGTACTGCTACAGAAGAGCCTTTCAATTTTTCAGCATGAGCCAAAAGAATTGCGCGAGCTTCTGGGCTCAAGTCGTACTTGTTAAATTCAAAGTAAACCACGTTGGCAACTTCTTGAACAGTTGGCGCAGCTTCCTGAACAACTGGAGTTGCAGCTGGAGCTGGTGGGGTAGTTTTCTTTTTATCGCTAGCTGATGAACAGCCAACCAAGAAAGCCATAACAACGGCGAACGTCAAACCTTGCTTAATTGCTTTAGTAATCATGTGTGTGTAACTCCAATCAAGTTGTAGATCTATAGTGGTGAAAAAAACAGCTTAAAAAAACGGTGACCAGGCCGGCTCACGTACATCGCCTTGTTTACCTGGTAAACGAACCTTGTATCTAGCATCTAAAGATGCTGCACCAAGAATTCCTTTGCCACCAACTTCGGTTGCATACATGAGCATTGCGCCGTTGGGCGCTATAGTAGGCGATTCGTCGTAATTTGTCTCGGTCAAAATGCGCATATTTCCCGATTTTAGATCCTGTGCAGCAATCTGATAAGTACCACCAGGGCGCTTATTGACCATTACTAGACTCTTACCATCCGGAGAAACGCGACCACGCGCGTTATAATCGCCGTCGAAGGTTACACGTTCTGTTATACCCGTTGCAAGCGTTACTTTATAAATCTGGGGCCTTACGCCGCGATCAGATGTGAAAAATATTCCGGTACCATCAATTGTCCAGGACGGTTCAGTATCAATAGCATACATGTTAGTGACTCGTGTAAACGCTCTAGTCGCTAAATCTACCGTATAGATTTCAGGGTTGTCATCTTTAGAAAGTACCATTGCTAATTTTTGACCATCAGGTGACCACGCAGGCGCACCATTAAGGCCTTTAAAATTGGTAATTTGCTCTTTTCTTCCTGTTGATAATGACTGCACATAAATAGCTGGGCGACCTGATTCAAACGAAACATACGCCACGCGAGTTCCATCGGGCGACCACACAGGCGACAATATTGGCTGCTTGGATTCAAATAACTGACGTGGGCGCGCACCATCAAAATCCGACAGCATTAAGCGAGAGCGAGCGGGACGCTGAAAGGCTTCAACATAAATAATTTTGGTTGAAAAAATGCCGCGAATGTTAGTAATTGTCTCAAAAACTTTATCGCTGATTTTATGCGCTATATCGCGCAATTGAGCATCTGTGCCATCTACAGTGATCCTCATGAGCACGCGTTTTTGCTGGATAACATCAAACAACTCATAAGAAGCACTGTAACGACCAGCTTGCTCTGTAATACTGCCAATCAACAAATATTCTGCTTTAATTGTTTTGAAATCGTGATAACGAATTTCACTCTCTGTACGAGGATGAGTAATCAGGCGTTCCGGAGGAATCGACTCAAATAAACCGCTAAAATTTAAGTCATTGCGGATAATAGCCCCTATATCTTCAGACATTTTAGGGCCAGTGTAAGAAAAATTATCAACCGCAATACGGGTTGGGTTATCTACACCTTTATCAATAACAATATTAGCGCCCTGCGCATTAACATAGCTGGCCATGAACATGGTAATTAAGAGTAAATAGTGCTTCACCGGCGCAAATCCCCTGGATTAAAAGTAAATTTAAAATTGCGATATCTTCTCTCAAAAATATCGGGTGGAATATTTCTAACTTCTTCGAATCGATCAACTTTTTTAACCGCCTGCACTGCCGACCGATCAAAGGCAGGATCGCCACTACTTCTACTAACCACAACCGATGTCACCAAACCATTAGGCAACATATCAATATCCAAAACTGTGATCATACCTTTTATCGCAGAAGGTGGACGACTCCAATTCTGTACAACTCTTTCATAAAAGAGCTGATCGTAACTTTTTACATTGACGTTAGTGTCGTCAACGCGATTAGTCAGCATTTGCTCTTCTTTTTGCATCTGCGCTTCTAGCGCCTTCAATTCTTCTCTACGCTGCTTCTCTGCTTTTTTCTTCTTTTCTGCTTCAGCTAACGCTTTTTGCTCCTCTTCCAACTTTTTCTGTTTATCGGCTTTGGCTTTTTCGTCTGCCTCTTTTTTAGCCTTTTCTTTCTTTAACTTTTCTTCACGAACTTTTTGTTCAGCTTCTGCTTTTTCTTTTTGTTCTTGAACTTTCTGAACTTGCGCTACCGATTCTGCTTCTTGTGCCTCTTGCTCTTTTTGTTGCTTTGTTTGTTTTAAATCTGGATTATTTTTCCCATCTAAAACCTGTTCTTTAGGTTGTATAGGAACAGGTTTTGCTTTTGGAGCCAAGTCCACTAACGTTGCTGTGACAAAATGAGGTTCATAAGGTTCAGGTTCTTCTTTGAAGAAATCGAACTTTAAAATCATTAGCGCCACTATCAATGCATGTAACAAAACACTGAGAAATACCGGCATGGAAAATATGCGGGAAAACTTCATAAGCAACCTAACGCGCGGGCGGATCGGTAAGCAAACCCACAGAAGGCGCACCCGCTGCCTTTAATTCGCCCATTAATTCAACAATTACGCCATAGGATACACTTCTATCCCCTTGCACAAAAACTAATGTATTGGGCTCTGCAATAAGGATATTACTGACCATCGTTTTGATTTCGTGCAATGGTCTTGCAGTATCTTTGTCACCGCCAATTCCTTGTCCATCCGATTCTATATAGAAGCCACCATCTTTTTTAACAGAGACAGTTATTGGTTTATCCTTAGTTTCAACGGGTTCAGAAGCGGCCTGAGGCAACTCAACTTTAATACCTTGTGTCATCATGGGTGCTGCGATCATAAACACTACAAGCAACACTAACATGACATCAATAAACGGCACGACGTTGATTTCGGCTTTGAGATCTTTTTTAACTTTTGGTCTGAATCCAGACATGGCTAATAACCTATTTCCCGTTCACTAAACCCACAATGTTTGCAGAGCATTTATTTACTGTGCACTTGGCGATGAAGAATGGTTGAGAATTCTTCCGCAAAGGTTTGGTAATTACTAAGCAATGCCGATGAGCGCGATGAAAACTTGTTGTAAGCCAATACTGCCGGAATTGCCGCAAATAAGCCCATAGCGGTTGCAATTAATGCTTCAGCAATACCGGGCGCTACGGTAGCGAGAGTAGTTTGATGCACGTTAGACAGATTCATAAACGAATTCATAATGCCCCATACAGTTCCAAACAAGCCAACGTAAGGGCTTACGGATGCAACACTTGCAAGGAAAGGTAAATTTTCATCTAACTTTTCTTCTTCTCGGGCAAGCGCGACACGCATAGCACGCTGAGCGCCTTCCATAACTGCATCGGAATCTGCACCGGCTTGTTGACGTAAACGAGTAAATTCTTTAAAGCCCGCACGAAAGATATTTTCGATACCTTCAATTCGGTCGTGGCCATTGCCTTGGCGAAACAATTGATTGAGATCGACACCCGACCAAAATTGTTTTTCAAAATAATCGAAGGCGGCTTTAGCTTTATTTTGATAGATAAGACTTTTAAAAATCATCACCCAAGAAACCACAGAGGCTGCAACCAGAATCAACATGACGAGTTTTACCGCAATGGTAGCCTGGCCGATGAGGGCAAAAATTGACATTGTATGTTCAGCATCTGTCATAGAAAAATTAACCTTGAGATTGTGTGTCGATAAATAATGTGGCTTGCTGATGCATATGAAGAGGTATTGCACGAGGCTTCATCACCGAGGCATCTACGCAAGCAACGCGCACCACACCGGTACAAAGTAACTCTTCATTGCGAAATACCTGCTGTTTGAATTCAACATAGGTTCGCGCTAATTTAATGATGCTAGTGGTTACAATCAATTCATCATCCAGTCGCGCAGAACGATGGTAATCAATCTGCGCAGAATGAACCACTAATAACAAGCCTTCATCTAAAATTGCGGGCTTATGATAACCCAATGCGCGAAAAAATTCTGTACGGCTGCGCTCCATGAATTTTAAATAGTTTACGTAGTAAACAATCCCACCTGCGTCAGTGTCTTCAATATAAACACGAACCGGAATACTAAATTCACTCTTACTCATAGGCCACTCTGTACAATTTTTATTCGCATTGCTTATTTACCTATAATCACTCGAATCACTCGCCCATATCTTGCTGTAAGCGCTTGGGCATGGGAATTCCAAAATGTACATATGCATTATTGGTTAAAACCCGACCACGCGGTGTGCGCGCAAGAAACCCCTGTTGAATTAAATAAGGTTCAATGACGTCTTCAATAGTGCCGCGATCTTCACTAATTGCCGCAGCCAAACTTTCGACGCCCACGGGGCCGCCATCAAAATTATTCATCAGTGCCAATAACAAACGGCGATCCATATGATCAAAACCGCGATCATCCACATTGAGCATATTTAACGCACTATCTGCCATTTCTGCTGTGACTACACCATTACCTTTCATCTCAGCAAAATCGCGTACTCTGCGTAATAGACGATTGGCGATACGTGGAGTTCCGCGCGAACGCTTGGCAACTTCTTCTGCGCCTTTACCATCCATTTTTACACCGAGTAAACTCGCTGAGCGAGCCACAATATGGGTGAGATCAGCGACATTATAAAACTCTAAACGCTGAACAATACCAAAACGGTCGCGCAAGGGTGACGTTAAAAGACCCGCGCGCGTAGTTGCGCCGACCAATGTAAATTGTGGCAAATCCAGTTTAATGGAGCGTGCCGATGGGCCTTCGCCAATCATAATATCCAGCTGAAAATCTTCCATCGCTGGATAAAGAATCTCTTCTACCACAGGGCTCAATCGATGTATTTCGTCGATAAAAAGTACATCGCCCGGTTCAAGATTGGTCATTAGCGCCGCCAAATCACCGGCTTTTTCTAGAACGGGACCAGAGGTACTCTTAAGTGATACACCCATTTCGTTGGCAATAATATTCGCCAAGGTAGTCTTGCCTAAACCCGGTGGCCCAAATACCAAGGTGTGATCCAACGCTTCACCGCGCTTTTTCGCCGCGCCGATAAAAATCTCCATCTGCTCGCGCACGACTGGCTGACCCACGTAATCCGCGAGGCTTTTGGGGCGCACAGTGCGATCCAAATAGTCTTCACGCTCTTTAGCGGCGGGGGCAATCAGGCGATCTGTCTCAATCATTATTAGCTCTTAAGATAATGTACTTGTGTGAAATATTAATGTGCGCTGCACCGCTTAAGCACTTGCCATACTTCTTAGCGCCAAGCGAATCAATTCCTGACTACTTGCTTCAGGCTTTTGTTTGGCCGCGCTCGCAATCATTTTGGCTGCATCTACAGGTTTGTAACCTAAAGCAATAAGTGCGCTTTCGGCTTCAGCATATAAATCGTTGCTACTCGCAATTTGCTGAATTTCGTTGTGCGCCAACAAATCACCATGAGGCATATCCCAGGTTTTCAAACGGTCGCGTAATTCAATGACCAAACGCTCAGCGGTTTTAGTGCCCACACCCGGAACCTTGGTTAGCGCTTTAACATTGTTATCACGCACACAGCGGGCAATATCATCTGCTTCCATGCCCGACAAAATACCTACCGCCAATTTAGGCCCTACGCCATTTACTTTAATAAGAGTGCGAAATAAAGAGCGATCGCGCTGATCGGCAAAACCAAACAGCTGATGTAAGTTTTCGGTGATGGATACATGCGTGTGCAATATCACCTCTGCACCTATGGCAGGTAGACGATAAAAAGTCGTCATAGGCGCTTGCAGCTCATAGCCAACGCCATTTACATCCAGCAATAAATAAGGAGGTTGTTTTTCGATGAGAGTGCCGCGAAGACGTCCGATCATGCGCATGTAGCCTTTATTGTGGTTGGGTGCGATTGTAATGCAGTTTGTGTATTTTAAATAATTGAATCAGTGAGATAAGAAATGCCTACTAAACAATTCGACCTCGCCTGAAACTGACTGAACCCGCTAGCTTAATTAAATGCTGTGAACTATTTGCATGGCAGAGCGCTACAGCGAGGGCATCTGCAGCATCTTCTTGCGGCGCGGCGGGCAAACGCAACAGTGTTTTCACCATATGCTGAACCTGCAATTTATCGGCAGCACCATTCCCCACAACCGATTGCTTTACTTTGCGCGCTTCATATTCAGAGACAGGTAAATCCTGAGCCACAGCCGCAACAATTGCAGCACCTCTCGCCTGCCCTAATTTGAGCGCTGAGGCCGCATTCTTGGCCATAAAGACCTGCTCAATCGCCATTTCTTGCGGGCAATATTGGTTGATAATTTGGGTAATGGAATTAAAAATGATTTTTAACCGCTCAGGCAATTCCACTTCAGGAATTCGGATCACACCGCTAGTAACATACTCGATTTTATTACCAATCGTATTGATAATGCCAAAGCCGGTTTTGCGCGAACCGGGATCTATACCGAGGATAAGTGCCATAAGCAAACCGAGAATCAATCAAAGACTGGAAGTATGTACAGTGTTGCATGAAGAGGCAGCATAGGCAATAGCCCATACATAAGAGGCAAGATGCCTGACCCTTAAGAAACTCAGGCATCTTTAAAAGAACTTTAAAAAGAAGAACAGCAAACGCAGGATTAGTCCATTAACTCCATAATCTCTTCAGAAATATCTGCATTGGTGTACACCTTCTGTACATCATCCAAGTCTTCCAGCATATCGATAAGTGCAAGAATTTTTTCGGCTTGGTCTTTATCGAGCGCCACAGTTAATGAAGGCAACATAACGATTTCGGAATGCTCTGGCTTAAAACCCGCTGCGAGTAAACGATCCTTTACGCCTAGGTAATCCTCAAACGTAGTGAACACTTCGAAAGAACCATCATCGTTGACAACAACATCTTCTGCACCTGCTTCAAGTGCAGCTTCCATTAATGCATCTTCATTTATACCTGCTGCAAAACTGATTTGGCCTTTGCGTGCAAATAAATAAGAAACAGAACCGCTGGTGCCGAGATTACCGCCGCGCTTATCAAAGGCGTGACGCACTTCCCCTGCGGTGCGATTGCGATTATCGGTCATGCATTCAACGATAAATGCAACGCCGTTTACACCATAACCTTCGTAGGTTAATTCTTCGTAATTGTCTGCTTCAGTTGTGCCTGCACCACGTGCAATAGCTTTTTCAACCGACTCACGCTTCATATTATTATATAGCGCAGCTTCTACTGCGGCGCGCAAACGAGGATTGTCGGAAATGTTAGTGCTGCTTTTTGCAGCTACGGTTACTTCGCGAATTAATTTAGTGAATATTTTTACGCGTTTTGCATCTTGGCGGCCTTTGCGATGCCGCATGTTTGCCCATTTACTATGACCAGCCATTTGATTTCTCCAAGATACTTTATTCACATTTAAAAGATAAAAAAAGGGCGGGCAATGCCCACCCTTTTGCACGAAATGTTTATTACATTCCGTATTCTACGCCTTCAACCGGAGCAGCTTCTGCATTTGCTTTTTCTTTCTTACGCAAACGAATATGCAATTCGCGCAATTGCAAATCGTCTACAAAACCAGGAGCATCGGTCATTACGCATGCAGCGCTTTGAGTTTTTGGGAAAGCGATTACATCGCGGATTGAGCTTGCGCCAATCATCAACATAATCAAGCGATCCAAACCAAACGCCAAACCACCGTGTGGCGGTGCACCGTATTTCAATGCGTCTAACAAGAAGCCAAACTTTTCGCGTTGTTCTTCTTCACTGATACCCAGAATATTGAACACGGTTTGTTGCATTGCTTGGGTGTGGATACGAACCGAACCACCGCCTAATTCAGTACCGTTCAATACCAAATCGTAAGCTTGTGACAATGCCGTCGCTGGGTTCGCAGCCAACTCTTCTGGTGAGCAAGATGGCGCCGTGAACGGATGGTGAATTGCAGTTAGAGCACCGCCATCCAATTCCTCAAACATGGGGAAATCCACAACCCACAACATTGCCCATTCTTTCGTGTACAAATTCAAATCTGCGCCGAGTTTGCAACGCAATGCGCCTAAGGCCTCAGTCACAACTTTGTGTTTGTCGGCACCGAAGAAAATCAAATCGCCGTTTTCTGCACCCACGCGCTCAAGAATTGCAGCGCGCACAGGAACCGGTAGATTTTTAACAATGGGTGATTGCAAACCTTCTTCAAGATCATTTTTGTCGTTAACTTTAATGTACGCCAAACCTTTCGCACCATAAATTCCAACAAACTTGGTGTATTCATCGATTTGCTTACGCGTTAATTTCTCATTACCGCCGGGAACTTTTAATGCAGTTACACGCGATTTTGGATCATTTGCTGGGCCAGAAAACACTTTGAAATCTACTTCAGCAACCAGGTCTTTAACATCAACCAATTCCAGCGGAATGCGCATATCCGGTTTATCTGAACCGTATTTGGCGATAGCTTCCGAGAATGGCATACGTTGCAATTCATCGAACTCAACGCCTTTCAAATCTTTAAACACTTCACGAATCATGCCTTCAGTAACCGACATAATTTGGTCTTGGGTCATGAATGAAGTTTCAATGTCGATTTGGGTAAATTCTGGCTGGCGATCTGCACGCAAATCTTCATCGCGGAAGCATTTTGCGATTTGGTAGTAGCGATCAAAACCAGCAACCATCAACAATTGCTTAAACAATTGTGGTGATTGTGGCAATGCGAAAAATTTGTTTTCGTGCGTACGCGAAGGCACCAAATAATCGCGCGCGCCTTCTGGCGTTGCGCGCGTCAAAATTGGGGTTTCAATATCCAAAAAGTTATTGCGATCTAAATAGTTACGGATTGCGCTGGTTACTTTTGAACGGAAACGCAAACTTTTTTGCATTTCCAAACGGCGCAAATCGAGGAAGCGATATTTCAAACGAACATCTTCACCTACGTTTGAAAATGAATCCAATGGGAATGGAATGGTTTCGGCTTCGTTCAAAATAGTCAGGGCGGTGCCGTAAACTTCAATCTCACCGCTCGCCATATTGGGGTTTACCGCTGCTGCTGAACGAGCGCGCACTTTACCGGTCACTTGCAATACATATTCGCCGCGCACTTTATCGGCCAAGGCAAAATTTTCTTTGGTATCCGGATCAAACACCACTTGCACAATACCTTCGCGGTCGCGCAGGTCGATAAAGATCACACCACCGTGATCGCGACGACGATCCACCCAGCCGGAAAGGGTGACTTCTTGGTCGATATGAGCGGCATTTAAAGCGCCACAGTATTGGCTGCGCATAGGGCGTTCCTGTTTAAAATGAAAAGATGTTATTAAATAAAAGGTTATTCGACCGCTTTGGCTTTTGGCGCTGGAGTAGCGGCCGCAGGTGCGCTGGCTGGGCTTGAAGTAGAGGCTCCACCGCCGGCATCACCCGCTAAATTCTTTTTGTTGCCCGATTTAAAATCGGTTTCGTACCAGCCGCCACCTTTTAAGCGGAAACCCGCCGCAGAAATTTGTTTCTTCAACGTTGGCTTGGAGCAGGCGGGGCAATCAACCAAATGCGCATCGCTTAGCTTCTGCAACGCTTCTAAAGCATGGCCGCATGATTCACATTGATACTCATAAATAGGCATTACTAATTCTCACAACAACTATCGAAACACAACGTTAGGTTCGTTCCAGAGTCCAAACCCCGAAAAAGCTCGCGATTATAGCCTAAGCGGCTCTCAGCGAGAACCACACAAAAGTGTTTAAAATTATAAGAATCAAGGTGAATTTGTACAGAAAAGCGCCAAACTGGCGAATATTGTGGGGAGCTCCAAGAAATTTACCGAGGCACACTCGATGAATGCATACGCTGTTGCACCGATTGGGCATGATCTACCGCATAAGTCGGAAGACGCTTTTCAAAGCGACGAGGGCTTGGCAACATAACCGCCATACGTGCCGCTTGGGACTCGCTAAGGTAAGCAGCCGATTGACTGAAGTGACGGCGCGCACCAGCCTCCGCACCAAAAACACCACCACCCCACTCCACTACATTTAAATAAACCTCCAAAATGCGGCGCTTATCCCACACGGTTTCAATTATGACGGTGATAACTGCCTCTTGAATTTTACGGAGATAAGAACGCGAGGGAGACAGGAATAAATTCTTGGCAAGCTGCTGTGTAATAGTAGAGCCACCAGCAACTTTTTTACCTTTACGTTGATTTTTCTTGAGGGCAGATTCAATGCCCGCCCAATCAAAACCGTTGTGCTCCATAAACTTATCGTCTTCTGCCGCAACCACGGCACGCTTTAGGTTCATGGAGATTTTTTCATAAGGCACCCACTGATACTGCAATTTAGCGTGGGGATTTTTTCCCTGCAGCTCGTCCAAACGGATTTCCATAAAGCTGGTTTCAGTAGGCGGATTCCATTTCCACCATAAAACCCACCCAAATACCCATAACTGATATAAAAAAAGAATTGCGATGGCAAAAAACAAAATTCGTTTAAACATTCGCATTAAAGATTTCATCGTTTACCTAAAGTTTGATTGGCCATTTAATTCTATAAAAAGTTCTGTCGCAGCTAGTTATTGATTACAGCATCCATCTGACGTCTTTTTGCTTCTCGAAGGACTTCCATCTCTTCATTCATTGTTTTGGGTTTTGACTCTGCTTCACTTTCAGGTAGTTTTACAATAGGCGCTGGAGGCAACACATTACTATCAGGGTCTACTTCTAATACTTTGGCGCCCGCTACCGGCCGATTCTCATAATGAACAACACCTTTGTCATCCGTCCATTTAGATATTTTTACGGTGTTTTTAGCTTCGGGAGAATCACTTTTAGGGATTAAATCATTTGCCTTATTCTTAAAACTTGCGACCCAACTTTGCCAGGGAATTTGTAAATACTGTTGATAACCAAAATAATTCAAAGCGACCAACACAACTACCACCAATACCAAAACTCTTAATACTATTTTCATTTACTTAACTCCCTAATAAGCTTCCTAACAAGCTCCCTATAACAATCATATTGGTAATAATTATACTTGGACATTGATGGTGATTTAGCCACCAATGTCCATGCGCGCGTTTATTTTGCCGCTTTCATTCTGCATGCATTAAAGCGCGCAAATAAAGGTTCATAGTCTTTTGTGTCAACAGCGCCTACTGCTACCCAATCAAACACGAGGTTTTCAAACTCGGAGGGAGTATCTTGGGTTTTGCGGCCAAAATTCTGTTGTAACTGATTGACTTGAAATACAGTACGTAAGGGTTGTTCAGATGCCGGAGTTGCAGAGTCCGTTAAAATATCCGCACGAATGCAAAGCTCGCGTAAAGCATTCAGGTTTTCAGCTAAATCTGCACTGCCATTTGCACGCGCAAATTTCTGTTGAATGGCTTTTAACCCGCCAGACGGCCATTGGGTAATGGCATCAATTTGAGTTTGTGTCTGCGTTTGTAATAGCGCTTGATCAGCCAAATCCAGTAACTTACCTTTAATCAGCGTCAATTCATAATCATTCACAATTTTATTGGCTGCAAATAAATTGATCCAAATTTGCTGTTTAAGAGCGACACGTTCATCTTTCAATTTTTGCTCAAAAGCTTCCGCCGCTTGATTGAATGTGGCTTTAATTTCATTAACCTGTGCTTTGGGGAATTGGCCTAAAACACCAAATTCTTGGCGAATTTCATCGACTCGTTTACGCGCATCGCTTAACGCTTGAGCAGTAAGCGCGGTTAAGCCTTCAAGTTCGGCAATTAAGTTTTTAGCCAGAACTACATTTGCATCCAACTCGGCTTTAAATTCTGCAGATTGTTGTTGACGTTTGGCAAAAACAGCATCGCAAACATCTCTAAACTCGCGCCAAAGTTGTTGCTCTTCTTTGCGCAAGCTTGCGCCAATAGTCTGCCACTTTGTTTGTAGCTTTTTTACTTCATCCGTGGCTTTGCGTGAATCTTCAATGCCGACCAGTTGTTGTGCTTGTGCAATCAGCTCTTTTTTAAGCGTGGCATTTTTAGCAAATTCATCGTGTAACTTTTGTTGAATGCCTGCCAATACAGTTTCAAAATCCGCCAATACGGGTTGAGTAGCTGCGCGCTCTGTCGGCGTATAGTTACGCCATTCTGAGCGGGCGACGCGGATTACTTTTTCTACCTCTTTCCAGTTGGCATTCAGCCAATCGTGGTTTTGCAAATAATCCTGCAATTGCTCAACCAGTTGCTTGCATGAATGTAAATTGTTTTGGCGAATGATAGCCTGCTCAGCAAAATAATCACGGCAAGGCTGATAAACCTTTTGTGCCAGCTCATGGAATTTTTCCCACAAGTCTTGATCCTGATCTTTACCGCCTTTGCTAAGCGCCCGCCATTCATCTTGAATACGTTTGATTTTATTGGCGAGCGTTTCAGGGTGCTCTTTACTGCCATCCAAGGATTCAAGTTGCGCGATCAGCTCATGTTTTTTAGGTTGTACAGCGTAATCTTTCCAATCTTGTAATTTGGCGAGGGTTTCATCTAACTGCTCAAGTTGATTTGCTAAATGATTAGGTAATTGCTCAAGGTTCTGCAATTTTTCATCAATAGCGCGGCGAATACCCATGGCCTTACCTAAAACACCCGAACTTACAGTTTCATTGGCTTTGCGAATTAAACCCGCAATGTGGCGCTGGGCGGATTGCAACTCAGCCGATTTTTTCGCTGCTGCTTTTTCCCACTCTTGATATGTAGCTTGCGCTGCAGCAATTGCTTCTGGCATCTCTTCTTTAAAGTCAGACATTTGATCTTTAAACGATAAAACCAAACCATTTACACGTTTTTTCAGCAATTGGTAATGTGCACCCACGTCTTCGGAGGCATCCGCCACAAAACTTTCAAACTGCGCTTTATGAACTGCCAAACTACCGTGCGCATTGTGATGGCTTAATTCATCGATAATGATGCGATTCAAATTGCTAACAATTTTTTGTTCGGTAGCGGTTGGCGCTTGAACCGATGCTAAAGACTGCCACGCAGAACCTAAAAGCTTAAGCAGGGCGTGAGTTTCTTCTACATTTACATCGCTACTGACAATAGAAGCCAACAGCGCTTGCAATTGTTGAATATGCGCTTGACGCTCCTGTGCGGCATTTTCTTCAGCCTTGCGCTGCGCCTCTTGCGCAACTTGTTCCGCAGAAATATTGCTAATAGTTTGTTGAGCTTTGTGGATGGCTTGATCTGCGCGAGCGATGAGTTCAGGAGTCGCGTCAGATTTCTTAGCTTCCCATTGCTGAACTAAATAGGCGAATTTAGCGGCAAATTGTCCATCAAAAGGGCGATTGCTTTGATGCTCTAAAGATTGCACCGCAGCGGCAACACCGGCCAGAATTTCAGCAGTGCGTTTTTCCTCTTCTTTAAAGGCATCGCATTTTTCTTTGATGATTTTAAAAACCGTTTTGTCTTTGGTTTTGGTGTCTTTTAACAGCTGCTGCAGAATTTGCTTGTCAGTAATTTTCTCTGCCGCATCCTGACGCAATTTACTAATCGCGCCGTCTAAGGCTAATTTAGCCAATTCATTCTGATCGTTAATGGCATCAATAGAAGGTAGCTCTAATACTTTGACTTTTGCTACAGGTGGAACAACTGGAACCGGAGCCGCCTTTTTTTCAACTACTTTAGGTTGAGGCTTTTTACCAAATAAACGGGCTAAAAATGACATAGACATTACCTTTTAAAAAATTAAACCAAGACCGAATCTTTTTAAAATTAACGATCTGGAAAGTGAAAGTAGACGATCAATAATCAGGAAATACTTATATAAGAGCTCATACAATAACAAAAAGATTAATTACCCAGTTCTATCCCTATTTGATTACCCTCATAAACCAAGGGTAAATAAGTAAGCGCATGACGACAACTGAGTGGGTTTACTGGCATACCCGAACGCAAATCAAATTCAATACCGTGAGCGGGGCAACGCAGTACATTATTGGAAATACTGGCCTGCGCCAAGGGAGCTTGTAAGTGCGGGCATTGATTGGCGATGCAATAGTTTCTGCCCTGCTCCTGCAAGAGAATCCACTCCTGACGACCAATACGAAATACCTGTCGATACCCATCGTACAACTGGTGTAATTTTTCCAGCGCAACAAACGCCATCAACAACCTCTTCCACCTACACGTAAATAGCACCATAACAGCGCACGCATTTTCTTAAGTGGCGAAAATTTACGCTGTCTCAGGAACCATAACAAGCAATTTTATGGTTTTATCTCCAGCGGCTAAAAATTCCGCTCTTTTCACGCTTTTTTGCTATTAAATAACCGCCCAGATAATCACTTTTTAACCGCTAGCAGTTAGAATGGGCACGCCGATGACAGCCATCCTTTAGCTGTTGCCTTATCGCCCTTACATGAACCTAATTATGTCGAATCAAGCCTATCTGGAGCGTTTGCGCAGTTTATCCAACCGCTTGGTGGCGCTGCAAAGACCGATTCGCATTTTGGATGCGATTAAATGGCCCGCTGAACTTGAAGCCCAATTTATCGCCAATGGTGGCCGCCAACTCCCCAAACTCGGCAAAGATTTTTACCAAAATCAACGCCTCGCGTTTGATACCAGCAAAGTCTATCAACAACTTAATGAACTCAAAGCCGATGTGCGACGCGACCTTGGCCGTGGCGATGCGCTGGGCCAAATACTCTTAGCCACCATCGACCAATATCAAGTGGTGATCGAATTACTAAAAGCACGTGGTACGGATCAATTCGGCCACTTCAGCAAATTACTCTACGGCTCGGCGCAGGATAAAATTCGCGGCGACCGCAAAACCCTGCGCGAAATGGGCGAGCGTTTGTGCCATCTATTCTCGCTGCCTGCGGTTGAACATTTAAACCGACCCTACACAAATAATATCGATGCAGAGCAAGCCGTGAGCAGTTTGCATGAACGCATGGATACTTATTTTGGCAGCGGCGAAGTGCGCGTAGAAATTAGCGATGACATAGTGTCCGATGCATCCGCCGGTGGCGACTGCATTAAAATTAATCGCCGCGCGCTATTTTCAGAATTGGATTTACAAGTGCTAGAGGTACACGAAGGCTGGGTGCATGTAGGCACCACGCTTAATGGCCGCCAACAACCTTGGGCGACGTGGTTGAGCGTAGGTTCGCCACGTATAACCGCTATTCAAGAAGGCATGGCAGTGTTAATGGAAACCCTCACCTTCAGCTCCTTCCCGCAGCGCGCACGCCGCATTAGCGACCGTGTTGTCGCAGTAGATTTAGCTGAACAAGGCGCAGATTTTTGCCAAGTTTACCAACACTTTATTGAACGCGGCATAAGCAAACACGATAGCTACCGCGTAACCCAACGCGTATTTCGCGGCGGAACCTTAACTGGCGGCTCAGTGTTCACCAAGGATATTTCTTACGTAAAAGGCTTTGTTGAAAATGTGAATTTTATTCGTAGCGCAATTCAATCTGGCGTGCCCGAAATCATTCCCATGTTGTTTGTAGGCAAAGTCACGCTTGATGATTTACCGCTGTTGTATGAACGCTATTTAGAAGGCGTGATTGCTGGCCCCAAACATTTACCACCCATGTTCCGCGATTTAAACGGGCTTTATGTATGGTTTGGTTTTTCCAGCGGCATGGGCCTTATGAATATTGCGCGCGTGCAACAGCACTTCAGCAAACTCTTCCAAAAAATGCCAGCATCTACACCTTTGTACATTAACAAAAGTGATGTTGATTTAGATTGATGAAACGATTTATTAAATGATGATCTACTACACCGTTGTAATTTCTGGCGCTAACATTTTCTTTGAAAACTACAACCGCACCGAGCCGGTTGTCGGTTTTATCGCCTGCCGTTTAGTACAAGCGCAAACCGAAGAACTCGCCATAGCCACCGCCAAGCGCGATATTTTAGTGGATTGGAACCGCAGCTTTAACGCCGACCGCAAACTCGGCATGCCCACATTGCAGCTTGAGCATATCGCACCTTACAAAGGTTGGATAAAACCCAAAACCAAACACGATTATTATTGGTTTACCGATGATGAGCACAAACGAGCGCAGATTGCAGAATTAACAACGCCACCTAAAAAGTGGTTTTGGCGGAAGTGATTTAATGAAACACTGTAAATCCCTTCTTTTGTCAAAGGCTCTGTTCGCGTTAGCTGTTGGCACTTAAGCTTTTTGCTCGTCATCCCGTAGGGATCCAGTGACTTTACAAAATATTGTTATAGAGATCTTGCCAATAAGGGTTAGCAGCTTCGATTAGCTGAACTTTTAACTCCCTTCTCCAATCTTTTAATTCTTTTTCACGCGTAATGGCCGCGGCCATTGTGGGGTGTTGTTCGTAGTAAACGAGCATAGTGACCTTGTAGGTTTTGGAAAACCCTTCGAGGGCATGATTTTTGTGCTGCCAAATACGCTGGATGAGGTTGCTGGTTACCCCTACATAAAGGGTGCCATTGCGCTTGCTTGCCAATAGGTAAACTGCAGGTTGTTTCATACATTTCCTTGTATTTAAAGCCACTGGATCCCTACGGGATGACGACGGATATATAAATTGTTTTTGTAGGTTGCGGCTAAGTCGTGAGCTTGCGACAAAAAACAGGTACGTATTTTTTGCACAACCGAAGGTTGCCCGCAGGGTGAGTGCCATGAATGGCACGAATGACCAGCGCAGCCCACATGACCATCTCGCAAAGCAAACCAATAATAAAGATATGCGATAAGAGTCAATTAGTTATTTCAAGCTTCGAATATATTGCCATTGATGAGTCAGACATGTTGGGCTGCGTTCCTTAGCCCAACCTACACACTAAACACCGAATAAATTTAATAGGGAGTAGTCATCTTCGCGCAGCGGAGATCCAGCTTTAGAATCAAGGCCAACGGCTGGATACCCACTACGCCAGTATGACGACGAATATATAAATCGCTCTTGTAGGTTGCGGCTAAGTCGTGAGCGTGCGACAAAAATACAGGAATGTATTTTTGCACAACCGAAGGTTGCCCGTAGGGTGAGTGCCATGGATGGCACGAATGACCAGTGCAGTCCAACATGCCCATCTCTCAGTACCAACCAAATGATAAAGATATGCGATGACAGTCAATTAGTTATTTTCAGCTTCAAATATGTTTTCATTGATGAGTCAGACATATTGGGCTGCGCAAGCTTAGCCTACTCGCTCAGCCTTATTCTTCAAGGTTTTGATAATATGAACTTATAGATTCCAACAATTCCGAAATCTCTTCAGAACACTGCTTTAAATCAATTTTGTCATTAGAAAAGTATATCGAAAGCTCAACTGGATTAAATCTACGCAAAACTATAATGTCCTTTTCAGGCACTTTAGTACTTACGTAGGTATCAGTGATTCTAGTTTTTCCAACAACCCGCGATCTTAGTAAATTATCTAGCCGTTGGTCGTTATGCTCCCATGAGTTACGAACCGTGGCGTTTGAAACGCATTTCAATAAAGGAAGATTCAATAGCTTTAAGAGAAAAGCACCTCTTTTATTAGCTTCTATGCCTGACTTTTTACTTGGATACAACATTCTTCTTATAGCAGCTACAGCAGACAAACAAACAGTACATTCCGCCATAATCTCTAAAGGCGATATAATTTCACCACTAGTGCCTTTACCGGAACATACTTTAATCCAGTGTTCGGCAGCAATCTCTAAACGCTTAAAACTGCGATCAAATAATGCACATTGGAATTTCAAGTCAGAGCAATACATCAGAATATTAAAATATGAATTATTTTCCACTTAACAATTACCTATTACTGACCGGTTATTAACCCCACCAAACACCCTACCCACCTCTTCCGCAATAATCCTAGCACCCGCTTCCACCACACTTGCATCCTGACAATAAGTCACTCTTATACACTCATGACTATGCTGCCACTCTTCTTCCAACCCCGGAAAAAAGTGATGACCAGAAATCACCAAAACGCCGCGCGCTTTTAAACGCTGGTAAAGCTCTTCACTCGTAATCGGTAAATCTTTAAACCACAACCACAAAAATATCGCGCCTTCGGGTTTGTGAATTCGGTAAGGTAAGTCGCACAAATGCTGCTTAAAAATACGAACCGCGTTTTCCATTTTATCGCGATAGAACGGCGCAACTATTTCTCGGCTGAGCTGCAGAATTTTCCCATCTACCAACAATTGTTTAGCGAGCGCAGGACCAAAGTTGCCGCAGGCTAAATTCAAAATAGTATTTGCCTTGGCGAAGGCGTTTATTACCGTAGGATTCGCAATCACAATGCCGGTGCGTGCGCCGGGCAAACCTAATTTGGAGAGGCTTAACACTAGAATCGTATTTTGATTCCAATGCGGTTTTATATCCGCAAATAAAATATTGGGGAAAGGTGTGCCATAGGCGCCATCTACAATCAACGGGACATTATGTTCTTGTGCGAGTTGATCAAGGTGATCTAACTCTTCATCGCTCAGTACATTACCGGTGGGATTAGTGGGGCGCGATACGCAAATAGCGCCGGTGGTTTCGGTAATATGCAGTTGCGAAAAATCTACGTGGTATTTAAAAAAACCATCGTCTAATAATTCTATGCTGGGGCGTGTGGCGGTGAAAAAATCATCGCTAATGCCAAGGTCGTTGTAGCCTAAATATTCTGGCGCGAGCGGGAACTGAATTTGTTTTTTTACGCCGTTTTCGTAATCGCCCGCGAACATATTAAAGAGCACGAAAAAAGCCGATTGGCTGCCGTTACTGAGCGCAATATTATCCCGCGTGAGTGGCCAGCCGTATTCGCTGCTGAGCATTTTGGCGATTGCATCCAACACGTCTTGATCGCCTTGCGGGGGTTGATAGACGCCGAGTAGTTGATGAGCTTGTTGTGGGTTTTGCAGGGTTTGCTCAAGCGCTTCGGCAAACGCGGCTTCCATTGCTGGAATGCGCGCGGGGTTGCCGCCGCCCATAAAAATCATATTGGGATTGGTACGCAGGGCATCGCCTAGGTCATCCATTAATTGAACTATACCGGGAACTACGCCCGCGTTACCGCTGAGTTTGGTGCCGAACCGGGAAAATTGCATATCAGTATCCGCGTTTGCAAAACAAAGGCGGCAATCTAACGCGGAATGAGCAGAATGGAAATCAATAAGCGTTGAAAGGGTAAGTTACGCGAGCAATAACTCGCGTGAGCTTGGCTTAGATCAAGCCAAATTTACGCAGGACTTCATGAAGTTTTTCTGGGCTAACTGGCTTTTGGATAAAATCCATAGCTCCAAGCTTGGTAACACGGGTGAGCGCATCCGGCTGAATATCGCCAGAAATCACGATAACCATGGCATCTAGAGCTTCGGCTTTAACTGCCTCCAACACTTGGTAGCCATCCATTTCGGGCATGGTTAAATCGAGAAACACCATTTCGCCTTTGCCGTCGCGAATCGCTTGTATGCCTTCCAATCCATTGGTTGCAAAGGTAATTTCAACATCCCAGCCTGCAGGTAATGCCTTGGCAACCTGCTTGCGAGCCATGTTGGAATCATCACAAATAAGAAGGGGTATGGTCATAAATCGTGCTTTGGGGCGAACGGTTAATGGAATAACCTGAGTATAGACAGGCATTCTCAACTCGCCGGAATATTTTTAATTTAAGTAATCAGACCAAAGTACTGACAGATCAAAATCCTCTAAGGTTTTGCAAAAAATGCTTCTACTGAAAGATTTAAGCGCTCAGCTTCCAAGGTATCCAAGTCACCCAAATGCTGTTTTGCATTGGCAAACCACGGTAAGTTCTCTAGCTCAGCACGATTATTAGGAAGGCGATTGTTAACCCCGAGTAGCGCCCTTACATCGTTGAGCGTAAGCCGTGCAAGATCGCGACTGAGTACAAACTCGTTCTGCTGAGTAATAGCGATCACATTGTTGTTTAGCAAAACTTCGCGGATGCGCTGCCATTGATCGGTTGAAAGACCCAGTCGCAACAAATGGTGGTTGGCAACACTATCCCCTTTATATGAGGCTTGATGAAACTGCCAAAGCACTAAGAGGCAGCCAAAGAAATCGGGGTAGCCACGGTCTTTCATATCGACTTGAATCAGGCTAATGCTACGCACCAAGACGGCGCCGCCCAAAATCACCATCCAGCTCACATTAATCCACAATAGAAACAAAGGGACTACAGCAAAAGCGCCGTAAATAAGCTTGAAATCTGAATGCGCCACCATTAAACCAAAACCAAACTTAATTAGCTCGAATACCAACAGTGTTGAAACACCACCGATAAGTGCGTGCCTAAAACGAACTTTACAATTAGGTACGGCGACAAATAACAGCGTAAAAGCAGAAGCCGTTAGCAACCAGGGAACCCATTCAAACACGTAATCTATAAAGCCCAAACCTTGGTAGTAACCCACAAAAGCACGCAGTGCAATCAAGTAGGTTTTCATAAACAATGCTAAGCCGAGCAACAGCGGGCCAAGGCTTAAGATTGCCCAATAGAGTAGGAAGTTAGCAACGCCTTTGCGCTCGCGCTCTACGTTCCAAATGGAGTTAAAGTTTTGCTCAATGTTTTTGAGCATAAAATAGGCAGACGCCATTAAAAAAAGTACGCCTACGACCGTAAGCTTGCGCGCCTGCTCTGAGAAATCGCTAAGATATTGAGCGATAATTTGCTCATTACCCGGCAGCAATTGGGAAAAAATCAAGGATTGGAATTGATCGCCTGCCGATTCAAAAGCAGGGATAATAGAAAACATGGAATAGCTAACCGTTAACAGTGGCACTATGGCAAAGAGCGTCATATAAGTGAGCGCACCAGCACTTTTTTGACAGGATTTTTCCTGATAGAGCTTAATAGCTAAGAGTGCAACTCGCACACAAACGCGGTAAAAGTGATTTAATGCAGCTAGCAAAGTGAATACCCTCCTTCGCGCCCCCATAAACTTAGGGGCTATAATGCGATTTTTTACAGAAACAGATGAATATGCCGACACTTTATCACAATCCCCGCTGCTCTAAATCCCGTGAAGCTCTGGGACTATTACAAGCTCAAGGATGTACGCCAGAAATTTTGCTTTATTTAGAAACACCACCCACGACCAAACAGCTTAAAGAATTACTCACCTGCTTGGGTATAGGCGCACGCCAGTTATTGCGCAAAACGGAAGATGCTTATAAAGAGTTAAATCTTGCCAATGAGAAACTTAGCGAGGCTGCGCTAATCAAAGCCATGGTTACCAACCCCAAATTAATCGAGCGCCCTATTTTTATTAACGGCGACAAAGCTGTGATTGGTCGCCCACCAGAAACCGTTTTAGGTATTCTTTAATTCATTTTATTGAGCACAGCATGACGCCCTATATTTTAGTTTTATATTACAGCCGCTACGGCGCCACACTCGAAATGGCCAAACAGATTGCACGCGGCATTGAACAAGTCGGCAATATTGAAGCACGCTTGCGAACAGTACCTGCGGTATCCCCAGTGACTGAAGCCACTGAGCCAAGCATTCCGAACGAAGGTGCAATTTATTGCAGCGAAAGCGATTTAAAAAATTGCGCAGGTTTAATCCTGGGTAGCCCAACAAGGTTTGGCAACATGGCCGCGCCACTTAAATATTTTTTAGATGGCACCAGTAATGCGTGGGTGAATGGCGATTTAATTGATAAACCAGCTGCCGTTTTTACATCTACCTCCACGCTACATGGCGGTCAAGAGAGTACGTTGCTTTCCATGATGCTACCACTTATTCACCATGGCATGATCATTACCGGAATTCCCTACAGCGAAGCTGCATTGTCATCTACCAAAACTGGCGGCTCGCCTTATGGTGCATCGCATTTAGCAACCGAGAATAATCCACAGGAATTAAGCGCCGATGAAATCACGCTGTGCCAAGCATTGGGTAAACGTGTGGCAAACATTGCGCTGCAATTAGGAGCATCATCGTGATTGAACTTGAAAAAGAAACGAGAGACACCACATTAGTAACCGCTACCGAAATCCAAACAACACCCGAAATGCCAAGCCTTGCTGATTTACAGGCAGCACTGGCTCAGGTAAATAAAAAACTAAATATTGGATTCACGCTTACACATGGCAGCTATGGTGTTTTTTTGGTATTGATGAGCTGGCTGAATTTTCAACAAGCCAATAGTAGTTTTACCCTACTCTTAGTGAAACTTTTCCCATTAGTGATTTTCATTCCAGGCTTCATTCAGAAAAAATACCGCACCTACAGCTGGCTCTGCTTTGCAATTTTACCTTACTTTGTGTGGATGACCCCTTACGTTATGGGGCGCGGAAACTGGAGCGATTGGGTAATGGTTTTATTATCGGTTATCATTTTTATCGGCGCTATGATGACTAGCCGTTGGATGCAACAACAATCCTATTTGGGCTGGCAAATATCAAACACACCTACACAGCCCATTGCGAACTAACACTTCAAACTAATTGTAAAGGAAGAATTTGTGAATTATCCCCAACCAAAGCCCCGTGGTTTTTTTCGACGATTTTTTAGCGGCATAGGCTCTGCGATTACTTTCTCTCGCAACCTTGTGATGAATATTATTTTCATTCTGTTTTTAATTATTGTACTCATTGCAATTGGCAGTAGCGCACCCAGGCCACTACCCGAAAAATTTGCATTGCAAATTGCTCCCAGCGGCATGTTGGTAGATCAACGTAGTTATATGGATACCGCCAGTCTGTTATTAAAAGATGAAAACGAAGAAAGCGAAACAGTAGTGCGTGACGTTATAGATGCGATTAACCACGCAGCCGATGATAAGCGCATTAATAGCATTGTGTTAGAACTCGGTGGCCTAGAGGGCGGCGGCATAACCAAAATGAACGAGATAGGCCAAGCATTACAAGCTTTTAAAGCGAAAGAAAAACACATTATTGCCGTAAGCGATAATTACAGCCAGGATCAATACTTTCTTGCCAGCTTTGCAGATGAAATTTATTTGCACAAAATGGGCGAAGTGCAACTAACTGGCTATGGCCGTTACATTACCTATTATAAAACTGCACTCGAAAAACTCGGCGTGAATATGCACGTATTCCGCTCTGGCAAATACAAAGACTACGTTGAACCTTATTTGCGTGACAACATGTCTGATGAATCACGTGAGCATAATTCGCAATGGCTGAATGCACTTTGGGCTGAATACACCAATGTGGTTGAAACCCAACGTAAATTACCGGCTGGCAGTTTGAACACCCTTATCAATAATTTGGATACTAAGCTTGCTGAAGTAAAAGGTAATGGCGCACAGCTGGCCATCAATGAGAAGCTGGTAGATAAATTAGTAACGCGTAATGAAATAGATAATTTACTGTTAGAAAAATTTGGCAAAAATGAAGATGATAATTATTACAACGCCGTAGGTGTTCGCGCTTATTTAGCGGAAACCAAACTGCACAAACTGCCTAAAGCACATCAAGTCGGTTTAATTGTTGCCTCCGGCACTATTCAAGATGGCTTTCACCCTGAAGGCTCTATCGGTAGCGAGAACTTTGTAGATATATTACGCAGCGTTCAAGAAGACGATTCGATTAAAGCCTTGGTAATTCGTGTAGATAGTGGTGGCGGTAGCGCCTTCGCATCAGAAATTATTCGCGCCGAAATAGATGCAATTCGAGAAAAGAAAATCCCTGTGTTTATTTCTATGGGCAGCGTTGCGGCATCTGGTGGTTATTGGCTGGCAACCGCAGGTGATGAAATTTGGGCAACATCCACAACCATCACCGGCTCTATTGGCGTATTCGGTGCGTTCCCAACACTTGAAAACAGCTTTCAAAAAATTGGCTTAAATACTGATGGCGTAAGCACGACCGAATTAGGCGGTGACCCCGGCATTGATCGCCCACTTGCGCCAAAAATGAACAATGTCATTCAGTCGGGCGTAGACCACACCTATCAAACGTTTATTAACCTAGTTGCAAGCGCACGTAAAAAGGATGCCGCAGAAATCAACGAAGTTGCCCAAGGCCACGTATGGACTGGCGCAAAAGCAAAAGAACTCGGCTTGGTAGATAACCTTGGCAGCTTAAACGATGTTATCGCTGCAGTAGCCACCAAAGCCGCACTAGACGATTACAGTGTAAAACTCATCAGTCAAAAGCTTTCACCAAAAGAAGAACTTATTCGCAAGCTAGCAGGCGAAAATACCAAAGGTTTTATTCCGAAATCATTACTAAAACCTTTGGTGGATTTACAGAGCGTGCAGCAAGAATTATCGCCACTACTAAAACCACTTATGGCGCTGCAAAAAATGACTGATCCGCAAGGGATTTATGCAAGCTGCTTGGAGTGTGTTAGCCCATAGTTTTTATTAATACTCAGAAATTAAAAAGGCCAGCGAATTGCTGGCCTTTTTTACAACCAAGTTGCGATTATAGTTTTTTTAATTCAGCCGCATGAGATGTAGCAATACCGTTAATGATGACCAAAAACTTCTCACCAAGCACGCCACTTTTTTCACCCATACTTTTCCATATTTTGGATTGATAGAATTGTAAAAAATCTTTTCGCTCCTGTTCACTCAATCCATTCTTAAATACAACCTCCTCCAAATTAGTAGCATCAGCTCCAGCACTGATGGCGTCAGTTAGTTTTTTCATAACTGAAACACCGCTGGGAGTGCTAATAAAATCCGCAAAAGCAGCTATCTCTGCTTCTGTATAGGTACTCATGTAAGCCTTTATAATCTCCGGCTTTACATCGGCATACTTCAAATAATTTTCACAAAATCTATCCAACGACAATAATTCAAACTGCGTTAATCCAGTGCTTCTAAAGTTGGCAACCAACATATTCCAACTTTGCTCCATTTGAACAAACAGCAATAACTTATGGACTGCGGCTTCTTTACTTTTATCCGTTGTCAAACTGTGGCTCACTGTTGGGGATATTACAAGCGCTCCACTTTGATAGGAGCGCATAGCCTTCAATAAATTTTGAGGTTTTTGCATTTCTTTTACGAGAGATAAAGCAGTTTTGACATCCTTTGCTGCCATCTTTACTTCTAATGACTGCAGGGATTTCTCAGCCTCTATATCTGTTTCAGAAGCCAATTTGTAAAGCGCATAAGCGACAATCAAGTCTTTGGGGGCGCCATTGCGTACAATTACATCCCCCAATGTATGCTGGGCTTGCGCATCACCTTGATCGGCAGCTTTGCTTATCCAGTTAACTGCCTCATTATGACTTTGCGGAACACCATTTCCTCGACCGTACATTAATCCAAGATTATATTGTGCATCCACATGACCTTGGTTAGCCGCTTTTCTATACCACTCGACTGCTGTCTTATAATTTTTTGCGGCGACCGTTCCGTCCTCATAGATATATCCCAACGCAAACTGCGCCTCCGATTCTCCATTAGTAGCCGCCTTAGTTAGCCACTCGAGTGAATGCTGGTCACTCTTAGCCACACCCAATCCTTCACCATATAAGGCGCCAAGCCTAAATTGAGCTTTAGGGTGCCCCTGTATTGCTGCTTTTGTATACCACTCTGCGGCTGCATTCGCATTCGCTGAAACCTCTTTACCTTCGAAATAGCGCAAACCTATAGCGTATTGTGCTTCTGCATTACCACTCTCAGCCTGTTTTAATATGTCTTGAGGAATATCGGCATAAACCATCATACTTATGAAGCATGCCGCGATTAAAAAAACTTTTTTCATTCATCTACCCTTTATTAATTTTTATTTAAAACCTTCGAGTTCACACCCACCTTAAAACTACCAACGCTTAGCTGCACGCTCATCTTTCTCTTGCGATTCAATCCATACACTACCCGCTTTGGTTAATTCTTTTTTCCAAAAGGGCGCGCGGGTTTTTAAGTAATCCATTAAAAAGTCAGCGGCCTTAAACGCCTCTTCGCGGTGAGCGCTGGTTACCCCGACAAATACAATGTTGTCACCAAGGTGTAAATCGCCAATGCGATGAATTATTGTGTAACGCAAGATGCTCCAGCGCGATTGCGCTTCAGCTACAATTTCTTGCAAGGATTTCTCAGTCATTCCGGGGTAATGCTCTAAATGCAGACCCAATACATCTCGTCCAAGATTTAAATCTCGCACGCGGCCTACAAAAGTAACGACTGCACCTGCAGCAGTATCATTTGCAATAAGGGCGTTGTACTCCGCGCCCACATCAAAATCGTGCTCTTGAATAGAAATCATTCTAGCCGCCTGTTACTGGTGGAAAAAAAGCGACTTCATCGCCATCATGAATAAGATGCGATGTTTTTACCAAGGTTTGGTTAACTGAAAATAACAATTTATCGCTCGTTAAAAACGTTAGCCACGCGGGATTAAGCGCAATAAGCTGTTCACGCAGCGCGGTCACACTCGAACCCGCAGGCAATTCCAGAGTTAGTTTTTCACACTGTAATTGTTCGCGAAGTTGCGCAAAAAATAAAACGCTTATCACAAGCTACTCCACGCGCTGATAATGGTCACGACGGCCACCGGTTTTTTCGAGCAGGCAAATAGTGTCAATCACCATACCCATATCCACAGCTTTGCACATATCGTAAATCGTAAGGGCTGCAACACTCGCCGCTGTGAGCGCTTCCATCTCTACGCCCGTCTGACCGGTGAGCTTGCACAAGGTATAAATTTCTACCGAATGATCCTGCGAGTTAATTTTAAAATCTACCGAAACTTTGCTCAGCATTAAAGGGTGGCAGAGCGGAATTAAATCGGCACATTTTTTTGCAGCCTGAATTCCAGCAATGCGAGCTACCGCAAGCACATCGCCTTTTTTTAAGGTGTTCGCCTGAAGCTGCGCAAGCGTTTCGGGCTGCATACGTACGCGTGCAAAAGCGCGCGCCTCACGCACAGTGGCGGGCTTTTCGCTCACGTCCACCATGCTGGCTTTGCCATGTTCATCGATATGGGTTAGTGACATAGAGATCTCAAATTATTAACAAGTATATTAAGTGGTATCATAAGCGCCCCGTATGACCACGTCAGCAAGCATTTTACGCAATTCTTTTACGAATCAACTTAATACAAATCGACCCAAGCAATGACCCAAGTTAAGCTCAACCGACGTTTTACCGCCGCACCCATGATGGAGTGGTCGGATACCCATTGCCGCAGCTTTTGGCGTCTTCTCACCAAAGAAGCCGTACTTTATAGCGAAATGGTAACAACCGGCGCGCTGATTCACGGCGACCGCAAACGTTTTTTGGAATTTAACGCCTGCGAACACCCACTTGCGTTACAACTCGGCGGTAGCGATCCTAAAGCTTTGGCCGAATGCGCGCGTATCGCAGAAGACTGGGGTTATAACGAGGTAAATCTCAACTGCGGCTGCCCGAGCGATCGCGTGCAAAACAATATGATTGGCGCCTGCCTAATGGCAGAGCCTAAGTTGGTTGCGGAGTGTATATCCGCCATGCAAGCGGCTGTGAAAATCCCTGTCACCATCAAGCACCGTATCGGCATTGATGATATGGAAGATTATGAGGGCATGCTGGACTTTGTTCGCACCGTAGCGGCTACCGGCTGCACAACCTTTATTGTTCACGCTCGCAAAGCCTGGCTAAAAGGCTTAAGCCCAAAAGAGAACCGCGAGATTCCACCCTTGCAGTACGACAAGGTTGCGCAACTTAAAAAAGATCATCCCGAACTTGAAATCATTATTAATGGCGGCATAACTACACTAGAGCAATCTCTAAATCTGCTCAATGAGGTGGATGGCGTGATGCTGGGGCGCGAGATTTATCATAACCCCTACTTGCTGGCTGAAGTCGATCAGCGAATTTATGGGATTGATAAGCCCATTATTACGCGTGAAGAAGTCATTGAGAGCTTCAGCACTTATGCCGAAGAACAACTGGCTAAAGGTGTGCGCTTAAATTACATCACTCGTCATATATTAGGGCTTTACCAAGGTTTGCCCGGAGCACGCAAATTCAGGCGTGTCATTTCTGAGCAGGCGCATAAGCCCAATGCAGGAATTGAGGTAATAAAAGCAGCGCTGAACGCTTTAAATGAGGTACCATTTACACCCGAATTGACCGATTGATACAGCAAGCGTCATTGTCAGATTAAAGCTTTTTATCGAGTACGCGCTTTATAGAAAAGATGACTTTCGGCTAAGAGTCAAAACGACTATAATATATCCTACGGCAAACTAGAACTATCAACTTTAACTCCGTTATAGGAAAACTATTGTGACTAGCAAACTTGAACAACTGAAGCAGTTTACCGATGTAGTAGCCGACACAGGCGATATCGAAGCAATCCGTTTATACAAGCCATTGGATGCAACAACCAACCCATCTTTGGTATATAAAGCTGCACAAATGCCGCAATACCAAGACTTAGTGGCTTCCTCCTTCAATGCTGCAAAAAGCATTACCAACAGCGCAGAGCAGTTGAGCGCTGCGAGCGATAACTTGGCCGTTGGCCTTGGTTTGGAAATTTTGAAATTGGTTCCAGGCCGCATTTCTACTGAAGTAGATGCACGCTTGTCATTCGATACCAAAGCCAGTATTGCTAAAGCACACCACTTGATCGATTTGTACGCTAAAGGCGGCGCAGATAAATCACGCGTGTTGATTAAATTGGCTTCTACATGGGAAGGCATTCGCGCTGCAGAAGTGCTAGAGAAAGAAGGTATTAACACTAACCTGACTTTATTATTCGGGTTTGAGCAAGCAGCTGCTTGTGCTGACGCGGGCGTGTTTTTAATCTCCCCTTTCGTAGGCCGTATTTTGGATTGGTACAAAACCAATACTGACAAAAAAGAATACAGCGCTTTTGAAGATCCAGGTGTGGTTTCGGTTCATCGCATCTACAACTACTACAAGCAAAATGGTTACAACACTGTAGTGATGGGTGCAAGCTTCCGTAACCTTGGTGAGATTGAAGCCTTGGCGGGTTGCGACCGCTTAACCATTAGCCCTAACTTGTTGCAAGAATTGGAGCAAGATCAAGGTAAATTGGAACGCGTATTGTCGCCTTCAAATACCGGCGAAAAAATTGCCAAAGTTATTGAAACTGAACCAAGCTTCCGTTTTGGTATGAATCAGAATCAAATGGCAAATGACAAGTTGGCCGAAGGTATTCGTGGTTTTGTAAAAGACCAAATCAGCCTTGAAAAATTATTGAAAGAGCTCGCGTAATTATTTGCAGTTTTAAATAATAGTAACAACCGCTTTCAAAATGCCACCTGCAAGCTGTAGGTGGTATTTCTTCACTGAATCTCCATCGCGATAATGTACTTAGAACTGATTACCCATCAATCTTTTTTCACCTCTATAATAATTCGATCAATAATCTCTTTAGCCGTCGTTAAACTACCTATATCGGTATAAACCTTTCCATCTGCACCTGAATGATGCCCGTGCCCAATGAGTGTCATTGGATAATACTGCTGGGATATTTGTGCATCCACAATCGCTTCATAAATAACTGACGGCTGCGCACTGTAGCCATTGCCTGAGTAAATGGGATCATCGGGAAATCGGTCGCTGGAATAATACTTATTAAAATCAAATGCTTGATTGATTTCAAAACGAATCCGGTATTTGTCTGGTAAGGATTTATTAGATCGAGATGACAGTAAAAAATTATCTAGAATAGTTGCTCCAGCAAAAGCATCCGTTGCATTTTTTTTATTCGATGTATTTTTTGAAACCACTTGACCGGCAGGAGAAAAGATATTGTCGGGTGTTTTCGAATTAAGCTGATGCAGGAAAACAGGCAGAGATTCAGGGCGCACGCGTTGATCTGCTGTTTCCGGACTATATTCCTCCGCAAACACTTTACCCCACATCTCATCGTCATAACTTGAAACGTCGGAAGTGAGTACCTCACCCTTATCACGCAATGTTTGTTTGACTACAAACTTGTTGTGCGCCAATTTTTCGGTGATGTATAAAGGCTGGATAAACTCTCCATCCATTGTCTCTAGCCAAAAAGCGTATTGGGGCCAGCGAAAATAAGAGCCTTTACGTAGATCAATCACAAGCTTATTACCCTGCGCACCTACCTTTGTATGGTTGACGCGCACATAGCTGAACTGAATTTTTTCTTCTGACTTTTCGCCAGTTCGCAACTTATTGCCCCACTCATAAAGAGTTAGAAAGGGTGCAGACTGCGTGATGGCCAAACCAAGCAGGGTGGCGCCACACAAAACAGCAATTGGCAGCGCCAAGCCAAATGCTGCGCCAGATTTTGATTGGCGTAATTTAAAGTATGTTTTAAGGCTAGAGAAATTATTTTTTAAGTGCCATATCGCAATTGCAAGCAGTAGAAAACCTATCCCTGTATGCACAAGTGCAACTAAGGGAGTATGCGGCTTAAAAAACATCAACACCGAGGTAATGAAAATGACGATGAAAAAAATAAGAATGCTTAGAGAAACAAACGCTCTGCGATTAAAGAATGTTGACATCTGAAGTTCCAAGTTGAAGGCTAGACCTCAAATATCGCGCATCGCCGCCCTACAACCCAGTTAAAACTTATTAAATTTTATGAAATCATGAAAGCTCAGCGGTTGTGCGAAGCAAGAACCGTTAGCTCTACCTAATATTCTCAATTAACATATCATCTTCTTTGTGAACACATAACTTACAGACATTAAAGGGCTGAACGAATCTCGTCTTCCATTTGCGTTAAGAAATTTTCAAGCTTATGGAGCCTGTGGTTTTCAATCAATTTTTTTGCAGCAAGATACTCTGTATTCGCAGAGTCAATATTGCCCTGTATGACAAACACCTTGGCCATTTGCAAATGCGTAATACTTATCCCAATGGGGCAACGAATGAGACTAAAGTATTTTATGGCTTGCTCGTATGAATCAATGGAGAGTGGAAATAAACTGCGCTCTTGATAAATGGTAGCGCGAAGCTGAGCGATATATCCTAAATACAAGTTGTCATTAATTGATTGGGCTGTAGCATTGGCAAGGGTTAGCGTGTCTAATGCGTTATCTAACTGCCCCTGCTGAATTTGAATTTCAGCCAAGAGAAAATATAAGCGACTGGTTTCTTTTTGATTCGCCATGGCAAACGCAGACTTTACTTCATGTTGGGCCGCATCAAATTGTTTAAGCTGCTGAAAGCTACGGCTCAACATCTCTCGCGCCACAATATTATTGGGCTCCAGCTGTTTCAGGCTCAGCAACAAGTGATTAGCTAGCAAAAAATCGCCTGCATCCATTTTTTCCAAGGCCCTAGCCATCAATTCATTTTGAAAAGCGTTCTCACTCAATCGGACGGAAGAGTTAGTCGTTACACCGGTAGACTCTGCTATGACTGCTCCTAGTTTTTGTAAGCCGCTCTCCAAGTTACTATCAAATATAACACCTAGCTTAATATCTTTTTTACGGTGTAATTTATAATCCAGCCGATAGTCGTCCACCGATCCTGACAGCTTTGTTTCTACGATTAGCGAGGCACCAGAGACGTCAAAAACTCTGCTTACCTGTAGCTTCTTTTCATGTGGAAGCTCAGCATATTTCATGAGTTGCAGCACGTACCCTGCATTCAGAATTTGAGTTTTACTGTTAGTGTGTAATAGATTGATCAACTGGTCCATAGCGCCCAGCGGAACCCAGCTGTAGGTGCTGCCGAGCATTTCATTTTTAACGGGCAGAACGATGACAACTTCAGTATTGGGTGAAGATCGTTCACTATAAAGGTACGCAGCAAGAAAGATAATTAAAGTAACTGCAATTACACATGATGCAGCAACGAGAAAAGATCGCAGACTAAAACGGGCTTTATTTAGATGCTTCGGCGTTGCAATAGTATTAGATTCAACAGACTCGAATTGCTGTTGAACAGGCTCAGACCATGAATAACCTTTTCTAGGGTAAGTTTGAATAATATCGGCGCTGCCAAAGAGTTTTCGCAATTCTCGAATCGATTGTACCAAGACGGGCTCTTCGACAATCGCATCATCCCAGACTGTATCGAGCAAATAACGTTTGCTTAGCAGCTCTTGTGGCTTTTCTATAAACAATAACAACAAAGCGAAGGTTTTAGATCGCACACTAATAACTTTTCCATCGCGCTCGATTGTTTGACGGTTGGGATGAATGATGAATCCTTTGCTTACATACACGCTAGCCAAATGTTATTCCTCTACTTTTTTCATAAAATCATTCATTTAAAAGCGGATATTAAAACCTCCCATATGCGTTAAAAAAACTCTCGTTTGAATAAACTCAATTTGCTTTAGTTTTCGTTTCTACTTTCAAATGAAGACTCTTGTTACAAAAGCGCGCAACTCAATCAGTAAATTGAATTGGATATTTACACATACCATATGCGAAATTGATACACAAGAAAGAGCTATTAAATGATTTTTGCGGGAATTTTATACGAGGATTATTAAGAGTTTTCAAGCATGTTAACAAGGTTTTTAAAGGTCTCATGATTTTGTTCATTGAGCCCCATTAAAATTTTATGGGCTTCCAGCACTTTTTCTTTTACTTCTTGTTCACCGCACTCTATTGCAGTTAGGCATTTTTCCGGCGTCATATCTACATCAAGCTTATCAACGATTGTGAAGATATCTGCAAATCCCATAGTATCTAAAATGCGTTTTATGCTCGCATTCGTTGCCAAAATAACCGGTGTTATGTGGCGTTTTTCTTGGGCAAGTAAAGAGATTTTTGCCATAAGGCCGAGCGTCGTACTATCAACTGCTTCTGCTTGTGACAAATCAAACAACACCGATGAAAAATTCGGGGCGGCTAGCATGGCATCAATAAATTGATCGAAGGATATACACAACGTAAGACGAACATCACCGGTCATCTTAATAATATAAACACCCGCGTGGTCTGCAACCAATATTTGACCGGGACGCATTTTATTTACCTCTAGCAATTGTAAGGATGGCAATGTCATCTGGCGTTTCGCCATCATCCTTAACATGTAAAGTATTGCAGATTGATTCCAAGCTGCCAGCTGATTCTGCAACTTTTTGTAATAAATGCGCTTCTTTGTCTTGGATCGCGTCTGACGGCAATATTTCTAGCACACCATCTGAAAAACATGAAAGCGTGTAGACCTCCGGCAATTGCAATTGGTAAACATTCCATGTCACATCTTTAAAAATGCCTACCGGCTTGCCAATACCGTCAAGGTACTGACAAGTATCTGCGGTTTTGAGAATCGGCATTGGCAAGTGGCCAGCAACAGAATAATTCATCAATTGCGTGTGGGTGTCGATCACCCCAACGAAAAAGGTTAAATGATGATTGAGTCGTGTTTCTTTTATCTCACGATTCACAGTTTGCAATAAATGATTAGAACCCGTGGCGAAAGACTCTTCGTCGCTAAATAACCCTTCTTCACGCACCATACGGCTAACAAGATGCTTTAACCAAATGGTCACAAATGCAGAGGAAGAACCGTGACCGGAAACATCAGCAAGATAGAACGCGAGATAACGTTTTTTGATATGAGCGTAATCGACAAAGTCGCCGCTGAGAAACAGGGATGGGGCTATGTAGTGAGCAACTTCGTAATGATCCTGAGTGATCAGGCGATTTGGCATTAAGCGTTTTTGAACTTGTTTACCGGCAAGCTGATCGCGCTCTAACACGCGTAAACTTTCGCGCAATTCGTGGTTGGCGGTCTCTAACTGTTCTCGATAACGCTGGTTTTCTAATAAAAGATCCGTGCGTTCAAGAGCTTTGTTAATCGCATGTACCAACACTTCTATATCAAAGACTGGCTTAACTAAGTAGTCACTTGCCCCTAAGCGCAACACTTGAACTACATCGCTCACGCTACCCGCCCCGGAAATAATAATCACGGGTAAATCGGGTTGATGCTGCTTAATCTGTTTGAGCACTTGAAGGCCGTCTGCACCGGGCATACGCAGATCAGTAATGACCAAATCAGGGCTATATTTTTTAATAGCTTCGCAGAGCTTATCGCCCTCACCCACTTCATAGACGTCAAAACCACTATCGGTGAGATAGACGGCGATACTGCGCCGAACAAGCGCATCGTCATCGATGATGAGCAGCTTTTTGCGTTTCTCCGTCATCTAGAATCTTTCTCAACTGTGGTTAGTAAGCAAGTTAAGGAGCAACTTTACGAGGCGCATAACACTACTCTTTCAGCCTCTATCCCGCAAGCAATTCATGAGAGTATTTAGCTTAGGCTAACTTGGTTTACCGCAGCTGAATAAAAACCGCTGAAGTGTATTAGAACGGGTAAATTGTGCCTTAAAACCCAAGTTAGAATCAGTGCACACTGGCTTGTTGAAACCCTGTGCTACACTCACTGAGTGCTTGCAAATCAGATATACCCGTCTAACTCCAGATAGATAATAAGCTAGATAACAAGTTATAAGAGGACTATATATGAGCTCTATAGATAAAGGCTTTAGTGAAAAGCGTGACTTTATCCGCATGAAAATCAGCGCGCCGTTGAGCGCCAAGCTCTCTCATGATGAGGGTGTTATTGAAGGCCTATGTCGCGACTTAAGCGGTGGGGGAATGCAGGTAGAAACTACAACAGAGATACCTGTAGGAACTGATCTAGTAGTAGAGATTTCCTCAGACCATGGCCACAACCCAACACTTCATGCCAGAGCCAAGGTTGCACGTTGCAATCCCGATGGTGAAAATGGCTTTTCATTGGGTTTGGAAATTGTTGAAATATTGAAGTAAACCGCTTAAACAGACTCGGACTCTAGGTCCGAGTCTTATTCATCACTCTCTTCACCAAAACTATCTTCCACTACGCCGTTGTTAACCAAAAAGTTACGACGTTGCAAATAAGCCTCCCGTAAAAACACATATTTATCACCGGTTAAACTCTTCTCTAAGGGGATTATGTTTGCGCGAGTGTTTAATAAAGAAGCTGCTCTCACCGTATTTTTGGTACGAACATGATCAATATAGCTTTTAGGATCGGTATACCAGTCAACAGGGATTGCGGTGGCATCGCGCAGATTGCTTGGGCCTAAAAACGGCAAGACTATGTAAGGCCCTGCATCCATACCCCATACCGCCAAGGTTTGCCCAAAATCTTCGTGGTTGTCGTTCTTTAGATTCATGTGTTGAGCGACATCTAAAATACCCGCTAAACCCAAGGTTGAGTTAACCAAAAAACGCCCGGTATCATGCGCTGCACCTCTAAAATTGCCTTGCAAAACACCATTAAGAACACTGGGAACTTCCAATACATTCGAAAAAACATTATCTACGCCGCGACGAAAAAAACCTGGTGTGACCTTTATGTAGGCTTTAGCCAATGGTTTAAGCAGAATTTTATCGGCGCCATTATTAAAGCGAAATATGGAGCGATTAAAACTTTCCCAAGGGTCAACAGGAGATTTTGTCATAGAGGCTAATGACTCAACGACAGGAGCAGCATTTACCGTTGGGGCTTCTATTGGTGTCTCTGTTTGAGCTAATGCAGAACTCATCGCGAGTGAAAAAGCCAATGTTGCAGTAGATAGGGAAATTCTCATGGTATTCATGGGTACGCCAAAAGTGCAGGATTAATAGAGATAAGAAAGATATGAACTGAGCTTACCAAAGTGCCGCCACTTTGCCCAAAGTGATTGACCACAACAACTGCAATTCAGGCAAGCAATAGGCGGTTATTGCGCATCATGCCTAAGCTGGCGAGCCCGATCATTATAAAAGCATCGGGCTATACCATAAGTGACAATTGTAACTGATGAGAATATAGATTCTGCGCTCAGCTCAAGATCATAGACATTGATACGCCAACTCAAGTTTCATCGTTTTAGTGGATGTGGGTAGATATTGTTCTGAATTTACGGTAAACCCTTTAGTACATTTAAGCGCTGCTGCTTCAAGCAAACTAAATTTTACTGTTTGGAGTTGTTGCGGGGAATTGAATTCACCTTTTGCAATCAGTTCATTTTTAACCGCATCCGCCTTCTTATCCATAGTACCTTGAGGCGCTTGGGCTACTTGCTCTGCGCTCCCTTCATCCTTATTTTTTTTGCCCGAAAAAGCTTTATGTAAAACGCCATTCAAACCTGTTTTGGTGTAATCACAATGCTCATCAGAGTCTGGATCCAGGCGATCTGCTGCATCGACGGCAGAGCCGCACTCTGGCTTTTCTTCTGCAAATGCCAATGAGCACATAGCCATAAGTGAACTTATAAAAATTAATTTAAACCACATAACTTGTTCCTATATAAAGTCGCTTTGCGAAAATGTCGCTCAATAAAAAAGGGTGCCTAAGCACCCTTCCATATTTCGAATGACAATTGCTGTATCAAACCAAAATTAAAAGTTCAACTCAAGGCCAACAGCGAGATATTTGTCATCTGCACGGCTTGCAACAACAGCACGTTCGTCTTCAACAATGGTGTAGTAACCAAATACTTTTGAAGATTTTGACAATTTATAATCTACGCCAAGACTCGTTTGCTCTGTACCCAACTGAACCATATCAGAGCTGGCATTTTGAACTTTCAAGGCCCATTTATCACTCACATTCCATTGAGCAGAAACCATGTAACCATCTTCATCGATTACACCATTGTCATAATTTGACCACATAGCACCCAACACTACGGGGCCAAGATTAACACGGCCTACAGCGCGCAAAATATCGGTATCTGTAGTAGGTGTTGCTTGAGTAGATGCATTGTTAGAATTTTGATCAGCTGCTAAGGCCACATAAACAGCTTTAGTGCTGTAAGCAATAGAGGCAGAGTAACCATCAGTTGCATTGGTTTTATCTTGCTCGGTATTTACATAAGCTACGTTAACAGTAATGTCGCTGAAAGCTGGTGTAGAGTACTGAACAATATTTTTAGCGCGAACTTCACCTTGTAATACGTATTGGATATCGCCAATGTAATCATTGAATAAATCAACTTTTTCTTGCGCTACTTTGAGCGGAGTATCAAACATACCAATCATCGCAGTACCGCCAGAGCCTTTCAAACCAACATAAATATTACGTTGAGAAAAGGTTTGACCAGAAACGCTACAGGTAGTCGTTGTTTTAGTCGTAGCTGCAGGTGTAGTGGTTAGACTGGTAGATGTTGCTGAACAAGTTTGACTGTTTGAACCATCATCCACTTTAGTTTGGTATTCAAACTGATAAATAACTTTCAAGTCATCGTTAACAGATTCACTGCCTTTCAAACCGATTCGCGAAGCATTGCTAACAACTTCAGTGTAAGAACCACCAACATTTTTGTCAGTAGATTGCAAAGCAACGTTTGCTTTACCGTAGACGGTAACATCAGCAAAAGCAGCGGCAGGTACAAGTGAAGCGATCATTAGTGGAAGTAGAGCTTTTTTCATGAGGTTGTCCCCTAGGTTTTTAATAGATATGGTCATAACATAAACTACTGACGCGACGCATAGCTTTGTAGCGTTCTGGCGCGCATTATGTTGTGACTATGTTGCAGTTGTATTACAGCGTAGATGAGGACAGAATTTTAGCAATAAAAGAGATATATTCAAAAGCGAATATTTTGTTATATCTATTATTTTACTATTACGAATTATCGGCACTGCTGATTTTTTGTTCACTTAAGAATAACGCATTAAAAAATCTCTGCAGTAACTATAAATAAGAACAAAAATAGAAAACAACAAAAATCCGTGCGGAAATTAATGCGCTAAAACCAGCTCCCACTGTTTATCTAAACGTTTGGGCGAAATGGGGATTTGTGTTTTTAGCGTTTGTGCAAACAATGATACTCGTAGCTCTTCTATCCACCAGCGATATTCAATTAAAGCTAGATGTTGCGTCATTACAAATGCGCCTTCCTTTGCGATATATTCCTGTAGGCGCTGCCAATGAGGCTGAATCTCTAATAGCGTGAGTTTATCCTTTTGCGGGTTAAGTACAGCTTTTTCCAATCGCATTTGGATTCCACGCAGATAACGCGGGTACTGGCGCAGCCATTCATCCGGTGTTTTGTAGACGAGGCCAGCATAGAACAACTGCTGCAATTGCTCTTGAATATCACTCAGCGCAAATGCCAACGCCAGCGCATTTTTATGTTGTTTGATATTTTTCTTCACATCGACCAGCAACTTCAAACCAACAAGAAAATGACTAAAAATTTCTTGTGCTGCGGCGACTAACTTATCCCGAATAGCGTCAACCAAGCTATCGAACTCTGATTTCGTACGCGGTAAGTGAGATTGATCCGGCAGTGCAAGTTGTTTTATCGCCGCCAAAATAATATCGTCGGCGACTTGATCGCGTGAGCCAATACCGGCGAGCGTAAGCGCAATATCTTGTCCCTTCAAAAGTTCTTTTTGTAAATATTTTACCGGCTGGCTAAGCTGTAGATACATTAAACGCGCAAGACCGCGTTGCGTTAATTCCAACGCTTGTTGCGGATTATCCAATACCTGCAACGCCACAGAACTTGTTTTATCGGCAAGTGCCGGGTAGGCGCGAATACCAATGCCGTTGCGCTGTAATTGAATGGCTTGCGGCAGGGTATCAAAATCCCATTGCGTAATATTATCGCGTTCAATATTAGTTGCTGCGGATTGAATATTTTGCTGAACTTGCGCGCGATACTTTTCACGCAGCGGTGATACATCGCGACCACTGGCGATTACCTTGCCTTTGTCATCCACGACTTTGATATTAAAGCGATAATAATTATCAACCTGAGTTTCTAACCATGCATCCACACCAACATCAATACCCGTTTGGCGTTTTAATTGCACGCCTAATGCACCAATTAGGGCTTTATTATCGGGTACCATAGCGGCGAGGGCTTTATCCACAACATCCGGTACAGGCACAAAATGTTTACGTAAAGACTTGGGTAAACTTTTAATCAAATTGATACATTTATCACGCAACATGCCCGGCACTAACCATTCCAAACGCAACTCTGGAATCTGATGCAGCAAGCTCATGGGCACATGAATACTTACGCCGTCATCAGGGTGATTAGGTTCAAAATGATAGGTGAGCGGAAACACCATACCGCGCCATTCCAATTCATTAGGAAATTGCGCGTGGGTAATATCAAGCGCGCCGTGGCGCATAAGCGTTTCGCGGCTGATATGTAAAACCTTAGGATTTTCTTGTTCGGCTTTTTTGCGCCAGCTTTCAAAGCCCGCTAAATTAATAATCTGCTCTGGAATCAGCTCATTATAAAACTCAAAAATAACTTGTTCGTCCGCCAAAATATCGCGACGGCGGGATTTAGCCTCAAGATCATCCAACTCTTTTAAAAGTGCTTGTTGATGCGCAAAAAAATCTTCTACCTCACCCTTGCGCTGTAAATTTTTACGCTTGGGATGTTCCGCATACAAACCTTCCACAAAAGCCGCTCGGATAAATACTTCGCGACATATCAACGGGTCTATGTGTGAATAAATAACAGATCGCTTCTCAATCAAGGTTAAACCATAAAGACTCACCTTTTCATAAGCCATTACCTGCCCTGTGTGGCTATTGTAATGCGGCTCGAAGTACTGGCGTTTTACTAAATGCTCAGCAGCATCAAGTGCCCACTCAGGTTCAATTTTGGCCACGGTATGCGCAAAGAGTTTTGAGGTTTCAATGAGCTCTGCCGCCATAATCCACTTCGGCGTTTTTTTAATTAAGGATGAACCCGGAAATATAGTGAACTTGCGATTGCGCGCACCAAGGTATTCACGCTCCTCATGATTAAAACCGAGATTACCGAGTAAGCCGCTCAAAAGAGCTTTATGCACAGACTCGTAATTAGCAGGTTCACTATTTGATTTAAAGCCCAGATCTTTAGCGGCCACACACAATTGATGGTGAATATCTCGCCATTCGCGCAAGCGAAGATAATTTAAAAATTCTTTTTTGCACAATTTGCGTAGTTGATTTTGCGATAGTTCTTGGCGCTGGGTTTCAAAATAATCCCACAAATTTACAAAACCAGAAAAATCTGAATACTCTGCCCAAAACCGACGATGGCTTTGATCAGCCGCCTGTTGTTTTTCTACCGGGCGGTCACGCGGGTCTTGCACTGACAGTGCACTGGCAATAATCAATAGCTCACGCACACAAGATTGCTGCTGCGCCGCTAACAACATACGCGCAAGGCGCGGGTCTAGTGGTAATTTACTGAGCTGCGCACCTACCGGTGTCAGTTGGTTTTTACTGTTTACCGCCTGCAGCTCTTCCAATAATTTATAACCATCACTAATTAAGCGATGGTCGGGAGCATCAATAAAAGGGAACTTATGAATATCGCCCATTTTCAATTGCAGCATTTGCAAAATAACGGCGGCAAGATTGGTGCGCAAAATTTCGGCATCAGTAAATGCAGGGCGATTATTAAAATCCTCCTCGCTAAACAAGCGAATACAAATACCTTCCGCCACACGGCCACAGCGACCTTTGCGCTGGTTAGCACTGGCTTGCGACACAGGTTCAATCGGCAAACGTTGCACTTTAGTGCGATAGGAATAGCGCGATATGCGCGCAAAACCCGGATCAATCACGTAGCGAATACCGGGAACCGTAATAGATGTTTCTGCCACGTTAGTAGCCAAGACAATGCGGCGCCCCGTATGAGGCGTAAATACGCGTTGCTGTTCCGCCAAACTTAAACGCGCATAAAAAGGTACAACTTCCATGTGCGCAAACTGTGCTTTACGCAGGGCTTCCGCCGCTTCGCGAATTTCGCGCTCGCCACTCAGGAAAATTAAAATATCGCCACCGCGCGCGCCACTGCCGGTTTTTTCGTGCAGTTCAATTTCATGCACAGCATCGACCATAGCGCCATAAATATCTTGCTCGCTATCATCACCGTCTTCGTCTTTTGTTAAAGACTCGAACAGCGGGCGATACCACACGTCCACCGGATAAGTACGACCTGACACTTCAATAATCGGCGCGCCATCAAAGTGTTCAGAGAATTTTTGTAGATCAATTGTGGCAGAGGTGATAATTAATTTTAAATCGGGGCGGCGAACCAATACCTGTTTTAAGTAACCGAGCAAGAAATCAATATTTAAACTGCGCTCGTGCGCTTCATCAATAATTAGCGTGTCATATTTATTTAAATAGGGATCATTTTGAATTTCAGCCAGCAAAATGCCGTCAGTCATCACTTTGATTAGCGTTTGCTCACTGGACTGATCGCTAAAACGAACTTGATAGCCTACCTTTTCGCCGAGCTTGGTGTGAAGCTCTTCAGCAATCCGAGTGGCCACGGTATTAGCCGCAATACGGCGTGGTTGGGTGTGGCCGATTAACCCGCGAGTACCGCGCCCCAGCGTTAAACAAATTTTAGGGATTTGCGTGGTTTTACCCGAGCCGGTTTCACCTGCCAAAACAACAACTTGGTTGTTGGCAATAATCTCTGCAATTTCCTCGCGTTTTTCACACACGGGTAAATTGGGGAATGAAATATTAGCGGGAATTAACTGTTTGCGGCGTGCTACCTTGGTTTGCGATGCCAGCAGTTGCTGCTGCCACTTCTCCAAAGCTTGCTCATAGGGCTTGTTAGCGCGCGCCAATTTTTCAAGCTCGCCCAAACGACGTTGCAATCGGTAATGGTCTTGCGCCATTACATCTACAATGGATTGCTTATATTCTAGCCACTTGCTCGCCATGCCCATCACCCTTAAAAATCAGGCGCGCATAATATCATGAGCCACCTGCTGAGATTATTGCTTTCGAGGCTTCAGCTTCAGCGCGGCGGCATTCTGATCGATAACAAAATCGAAACGGCTCAAAATATCCAAGCCGAGTAAACCATCAAACTCTGTAGAGTTATCCATAGGCAGTTGCGCCAAAATGTGTTGATTGAAACCCAAGTTGCCAATACCAATGTGGGTTACCGTAAACAAAATACTATCGCGCACACCACTCGCTGTGTTTAAGCGAATTGGCTTTGTAGCTTTAAGTAGGCCCGGATATTTCGCGGTATAGCTTGTTGATAGGCCACTTAGTGATGCGCCCGTATCCAGCAATAAACGTGCGGGATACCCCTCTACAGTGGTGCTAACAAGATACTGATTACCAAAGCGGATTAAAGGAATCACTAATTCTGCGGGCGTATTTTCACCATTGAGTTTTGCCAATATGGTTTCTGCTCGTTTCCGTACGAGCGGATCATTAACCGCCATAAGCGCGTGGTACTGCGCCTGATACTCATCTTTTAACTGCATCAAAACCGCAGCCATGGCCAAATGTACTTCGCCATCATTTGCGCGATATTTTAACAAGGCATCAAATTGTGCCATCAGCCACGCATAGTCTTCATTAAATAGTGCTGGTGAAGCCTTGAGCTGGAGCAAATATGACTGAAGCTCCTTAAGAGCTTGCTCTATTTTTTGATCATCTACTTCCAACTTTAGGTAGCGAAACCATGCATCTACCGCGGCCATCGCATAGCCCTGTTTTTTATGAATAGAGGCTAATAGTAACCAAACTCGTGCTGCATCGTCAGGAATTGCCATGCGGGTTTCTAACAACTGAATCGCTTCAGCGTAACGCGCGCTGGCAATTAATTGGTTAACTTGCGACCATGAAAAAACGTCAGATACTTTGATGTCTGTAATTGCCGGGCTTAGTTGTTCACGGTTCATATCCTCCACTTCAACCACTTCCAACTTTTCCTGTGTGTGGGCAGGCGGTATGAAGGCGTCATGATTAAAGCGAAATTCAGGCTCAGACTCAGGCTTCGCAATCGCTGAATCACGATATTCACTCACGACGTACCCGAGCCCAAAAGCGATAACAGCAATAAATGAGGTTTTAATGTTCGACATGCTCGAGGCAACTCTTGGGTAAAAACTTGAATGCTACAATTTATCGCTTTATCAAGCCACACTCAGTAGCGATAGGCTGGGCCAGTAACAATAGACTGGGCGCTCGCAGTTTTGTTCAGCTTCTATTCGGTTTAAGCACTTAAGATAACCGCTAAAACACGACAAACAATGCCGATCAATTTCACCTGTGTTAACGGATGTAATACAATGAGCAACATCTTCTTCAAACTGCTGAAGAAAAAACCTTCCCCAATGCATAATCACTTACCTCACAGTGATACGCCTTATAGTGATACATCTATGAAAAAATGGTTAGCCGCCTTAGTTCTCAGCGCTTTCAGCATTCACGCTTACGCTGATGTTTTTCGATACTTCAAATATCCCGATGGCTCAACAAGATGGCAATACATCGCTAATTTCTCTAGCAGTGTATTAATCCTCACCCTTTTCATTGTGATGATTTTTTTATTGCTGGCCTATCGCCGTGCAGGGCGCGCTAACCGTGAATTAACCGATATAAAAGCCACGCTTGAAGATAGAGTTGCTCGCAGAACCGCATCGCTAATTGAAACAACCGATGAGCTTAAAAATCGCGAACAATATATTGCTAGCATTGTTGACTCTATGCCTTTGATGTTGATTGGCTTAAACCAGCAGATGGAAATTATCCAATGGAATCGCGTAGCTGAAACATCAACAGGCCGCTCAATTGCCACTGTGCTCGGTAAAAATCTGTGGGAGGCTTACCCTGCTATTACGCTAACGCCAGATCAGGTTGCCGAGGTGTTGCGCAATAAAAAAACACTAACCATTAAGCATAGCCAACGCGATCAGTATTATTTTGATATTACCATCTATGCCTTAACCGACAAAGGTGAAACGGGTGTAGTGATTTTGGTGGATGACATCACCAAACAAATGAAAGCCGAAAACAAAGTTGCTGAACGCGATAAAATATCGTCCATGGGAGAGCTTGCATCCGCCATGGCTTACGATATCCATTTGCCGTTGCGATCTATTTTAACCAGCTTGCTAGTCGCCCAAGAAAAGTTGGCTGAACATGATTTAACTAATAGTAAACAGGAATTGCTAACAATATTAAAGAACGCATGTTTCAGCGGAGAGCAGGCATCCGCGATTATTCAAAACTTATTAGATTTAGCGAATAGCCATCACGAAGAAAGAGCGCCTGCCAATATCACGCTGCTCATGAATCAAAGTATTCATTTGGCTAATAATTTGTTCGCCGATTTATCCGGTTTAACATTCAACACGATTCACGTTACCCGTCATTATCACGACAACCTACCTTACATACCTTGTTACCAATCCGAACTGCAACAAGTCTTTATTCGTCTTTTGCGCAATGCCTTTCACTCACTGAATGGCTCCACGCAAACAGCGCCCGCCATTAATATCGAGATAAGTGAGTTTTACGATTCATTGTGGATTAAAGTTCAGCACAATGGCCGGCCATTAAGTGCCTTGGAGCAAGAAGATATTTTCCAACCTTTCTTTTCTATTTCGGAAAGAGAACCTGCATGCCCAGTAGAACAAAGATTGTCTTACCCTTACTTCATTATTACCGATCATCACGATGGGCAAATGTCAGTAACTTCGGACGAGAAATTTGGTACCTGCTTTAATATTCAATTACCCTTGGTATAAGAAATATAGTTTGCAATAAAAAAATCCAGCTCACTTAAGTGAGCCGGATTTTTTTATTGCGGTTTAATTCTTAAATACTTTATTCCAACAAGCTACGCAGCATCCAAGCCGTTTTTTCATGCAATTGGATTCGCTGAGTTAGCAAGTCTGCAGTAGCCTCATCATTCGCTTTTTCAACAACATCATAAAGAGAGCGTGCCGTGCGTACAACTGACTCTTGCCCCTCTACCAACAAGCGAATCATATCCTGCGCTTTAGGAATCCCATCCTCTTCTTTGATACTGCTTAATGCGGCGAACTGTTTGTAGGTGCCGGGAGCATGTACGCCTAGCGAACGAATACGTTCAGCAATTACATCTACAGCTAATGCCAGTTCGGTATATTGCGTTTCAAACATGAGATGCAACGTTTGGAACATGGGACCAGTAACATTCCAATGGAAGTTGTGTGTTTTTAAATAAAGTGTGTAGGTGTCTGCTAATAATTTTGACAACCCATCAGCGATATCCTGACGGTCTTGTTCATTTATACCGATATTAATATTCATACTCAGTTCTCCTTAGGTGATGTATTGAGAATAAACCTGCTTGAAACTCATAACCAGTTAATTCTCCTTATGATAATCATTGCTTAAATTGTTGCAATAGCCCATAAGAATCCAGCCTCGCTTGCGTGCGCAGTTTCGTAAATGGGTTTCAGCGATATCCGATGGAACTTGTTCAACAATGAGCTGCTTAAAACCAAGCGTCAGGTAAAAATTTAATAAATGCGGTAAAGCGTAACAATAGCAATGTAGCGGCGTATATTGACCAGCAAGAGCAGCCAGTATTTGCTTTAGCATACAGGTAGCCACGCCTTGATTGCGAACCTCTGGGTAAACACAGAGGTTACGCAATAAGAAATGCCCTTGGGGATGAGAGATTAAACGTGCAGCGGCAATTATTTCACCGTTATGGCTTAAACTGAATACATGATCCTGGCGGCCACATTTAACGTTGTAATTGCAATTCGTATAAAAACGATTCACCAAGGGTAAACGCACGCTATCAACACGTTGAAAAACACTAGCAATTACAACATCAGCAGGAAATCTGTCGTTCATTAGTTCCGATCATCGGGGCCATCAGGGTCATCCATATTATCCAATGGAAAGAGATTATCCAAATCATCATCGTCGTTCATGGGAATATGTGCTGAATCATCATCGGATAAATCTATTTCGGTTTTTTCCGCTGGCTTTGAGTCTGCAGCACGTTCTTTAGCACTACCAATGTTAGCCGATAGTGTTTTTTCAACTTCTGCTAGCTCATCTTTGGCTTTACTCCCCATAAGAAATTTATACGCGAAATATCCCAGCACAATCAATAAAATGTGACCTATAGCGATGCTGATGTAAAGAATCATGTTATTGGATTCTGCTACTGGCGATGAGTCTTCGGCCTCAGGCGCTTCGGCAGATACTCCAGCAGACGATGCAGCTACAGATTTCTTGGTAGAAAAATTGAAATTGTCCGCATGAATAACTTCATCCAACTTTTCGCCATCCAAAAGTTCGCCTTGCACATGAACATCCACCTCATAGTCACCCTCTCGCACAGGAGAAAAAGAAAACTCCCACCGCGCACCATCAACCAAGGTTAACGTCTCATCAATATTGTCATTTTGTGTGCTTTTAACCTTAACAGTAACTTTTGTTTTGGCGAGATTAACAACTTTTTCATCGGTAGAAATTTTGTAGTTATAGCTTAGCTTTCCGCCATCTGCAGCAGCACTATTTTTTTCTACTACTATGTAGCTGTCACGCACACTCACGCTGTGTTTAAAATCTCGTTTAAAGGTTTTACCATCTACATATACATGGATTTCGTATTCACCCGTTGTTTCAAAGGCATTTAACTGTTGGTGAAAAATTCCATCTGCCGGTGGTGATGGTAAGGTAAAAGATTTATTAATATTTTCTTCGGTATTATTTTTGACCACTATGGCGTTAGTTTCTATAACACCCAAAAAATTTGCATCAGTAATGGTTTTGTCGTTTTCTTGAAATGAGTAGGTAAAATCTAAAACATCTTTGGAATGTACATTGTTTTTAAGTGGCTCAACCGAAAATTTCAAATTGCTGACAATAGTGACTCTGCTTTCTGGCGCTATTTCGGTTTTTATTTTCCATTGACCTGGTTTAGGTGAATCTACCGTAATCAAATCGTATTTATCTGTGCGATACCAATTCACACCATCAGTGGGATTGGTGGCAGAATAATCCTTCCCTTCCGGCGAGCTGATAGTCGTTCTGTCTTCACCCGGTTTACGAAATATTAAAGCAGTGAACTCTTTGATGCTGGGGTCTACCAAAAAGCCTTTATTCTCTAAAGGAACGCGCTCTGCAGGCACAGCTTGATCAAATATTTTTAAAAAAACACTCATCAACTGATCTGCAGAAACGGCTAAGGTATATACGCCATCGGTTGCATAGGATAATTTTTTAAGCAAATCCACATCTGAGTTTTCAGAAAGTGCGATGGTATGAATGATATAACCCGCCGACTTTAAAGTCGGTAAAATCTCATTCAAGATTCGCTGCCGCTCTTTATAATTACTCACTGCATCTTTACTTATATCTACCACACCATCGGTTAATAAAATGATATGCGTTTTGTATTCCGGGTTAAGCGCGCTCTTGTCAAAACTGACAGCATCCAATGCGATACCAATCCCGGTGTGCATAGCAATTGAATTTATAGTATTAGCTTTTACTGCGGCTTGTTTCCGCCAATCGGCATCCACTGTTTTAAAGGGCGCCAACGCATTCACTGTATTTCCAAAAGTCCAAACACCTGCGCGACTTTTATCGGGCAATAATCGAACGATAAGATCCATAGCAGGCTTGCGTAAATTTTGTGGATCTGTCTGTTTCATGCTGCCCGATACATCAATGAGCACACGGACATCTGAGGGTAAAAGGTTACGCTGGGTTGTTTGCGGTGCAGCGCTTTCTTTTTTAGCATTTTCTTTTTTAGCGTCATCCTTTTTTGAAGGTACAGCTAATGTAGGGGCAGCCGATGTAGCCACACTGGAAATGGCTGTTACCGATGTATTCGATACTGCCTTCACATTCTCTTCTTGAGAAACTTGAGCATGCACTTGCAGCCACGGTGCAAACCCCAAAATGCTGGAAAAAAACAGAGTGCGGAAGAGTTGATTACGCATAATTAGAGCCTTTCGTGAGGCAGCCATAATGAGCTGCTTACCAAACCCGTTTGGAAAGCAATATATTCATTCATTTATAGCACTTAAATACAAATTCGCCATTTTTCTGACGCTCAAAACAAGAAAAGCCAACATAAGTTGGCTTTTCTACGTATCAGGTGTTTTTTTGAAAATACTTAATCTCTAATCGCGCGCATAGGAATGTCGCTTGCCAACATTTCTTCTCGTGCTTGATGCTCATCGCGACTTAAACCGCGCGACAAAGCTCTGCGAGTTTCATCCTGACGTTTGGTAGATTCATATTGGGCGCGACGTGAGCCACCTGTTGTTCGGGTTTTAGCCGTGTCACGCTCTACTTTTTTATGGCTCTCATTGCGAGTCAGCGCCACCAAAACGCCCGATAAAATCAAGCCGATCAACCAAATGCCTAACATGACTTTTATCAATGGAAGAATGGCTGGCATTCCTTGCGATATTCCTTCAAATATTAAGGTATAAATCGCAGGAGCCATCGTCATGGTTTGCGCATCTATGGCGTAAGGCGTAAATAAAATAGTCGCCACTGTAACTACAACCGCATAGCGCACGAAACGCCACGCCCACAAAAACATCCACCACGCCGCGATAGTGCAACCCAGGCTGCCGGCAAAATAAATGATCCATGCCAACTGAATACTCGTTAAGTCATTCATTAAATTTTCCCCTTAGACCCAACGCACAACATAATCTTCAAGATCATCTGAGTTCACTGATTCTTCATGGATAACCAGCCCCGCCACTGACATATTTGCCTTATGTACCGAATCTGGATCGCCCGACACCAAAGGATGCCAATCAAATAATGGAATGCCGCTATCAATTAAACGATACGCGCAAGTCTCTGGCAACCAGTAAGTATCTTTTACCGATGCAGCGGTTAAGGTAACGCAATCTGGGACGTGTTTTTGGCGTTCGCTGTAAACTTGGCATTGGCAACTAGTGTGGTTGAGAAACTTACAAGCGACTTTGGTATAAAAGACATCGCCAGAATCTTCATCTTCCAGTTTATGCAAGCAGCATTTACCGCAGCCATCGCAAAGTGATTCAAACTCTGCAGGCGACATTTCATGCAATTTTTTCGCACGCCAAAATACTTGTACGGGCATTTCGTTAACCTGCCTTATGTTTAACCTGAGAGTTTGGAATTTTTAGCGCGCATTTCTTGCATCTCCGGGTCTTGCTCGTTACGCGGAGGCATTTGTAAATAGTAGCCTTGCGACTCCAGACTTTCTGCGACTTTTTCCACACTCACTCGCGCTAACTTTTTCTCTGGCGTCAGCAAGAGCACCATCGCTGGTTGAGGCTTGCCAAATAGTTTTAACAACTCTTCAGGTACTTTGGTTAAACCCTCTTCCTTTTTTACGTAGAGGTACATACCCTCTTCTTTGGGGCTGCGAAAAATTTGGCAAATAACTTTCATGGATTAACTCTTACTTTAATAACGGACTAAGGCGATTCGATGCCATCGAGCACAGGATTCTCAGCAACCAATAACAATCCTTTTCCAACCACTTCATAACGCCAACCCAACAAGCGCTGGGGCAATGTGTAGGCGCCACCTTTCATTCCAGATCGCACAATCGCTTCATATTCTTTTTTGCGAATTAATAGTTCGGGCGGAAGCAATAATGCCTCGGCTATTTCGCGCACATATTTTTTTAGCGCCTTCATGAGCGGCGCTTCGCTGGGTGCCAGCGGCGCATCTAAACGCACGGGCCACGTGGCTGAGTCAGTGGCGGCACTGGTGCGAATAATATGAAGCAGCGTTTCCGTATCATTGCGCAAGGTGCGTGAAGGAATATCTTCAATGCGCTGCAAATGTGCGGCATCTTGCGGTTGCTTGCGCGCCATTTCAAAGAGTGATGGCTCTTTAATTAAACGGTTGCGCGGAATATCGCGTACACGGGATTCAACTTCACGCCAAATACAAAGGTCGCGCAGAATCGCCAACTCTAGCGGGCGCAATTTCCAGGCAAAACCTATTTTTTGATAAGCATCACCATAGTTACTGGGCTTACGTGCATTAATCACTAAATCTGCACAGTCACTTTTCACCCAAGTTAAGCGTTCACTGGCTTTTAAAAGCTGCAGCAATTTTCCGTAAACAATCAACATATGCGCGACATCTAAAGCAGCATATTTCACTTGCGATACACTGAGCGGGCGCTGCAACCAATCAGAGCGCGTTTCCTCTTTAGGAATTTCAATATTTAATACAGCTTTCACTAACCCGGCGTAGCCGAGCGAAAAACCAAAACCCGCGAAGGCGGCCGCGATTTGAGTATCGAAAATGGGCGATGGGACTTCACCCAGAAGGCATTCGAAAACTTCAATATCTTCTGAGCAAGAATGTAAAACCTTAACGACGTTTTCATCCAGCATCAATTCACGCAGCGATGAAAAATCTGTGATGGCAAGCGGGTCAATTAAGTAACTAGTTTTGCCGTCACCAATTTGAATTAATCCCGCAATCGGATAAAAAGTATCCGTGCGCATAAATTCAGTATCTACTGCAATCGCCGCTTGTTGACGCAAACGCACACACAATTCAGCAAGCTCAGCGTCTTGCGCAATCCAAACAGGTTCGGTTGAGATAATCATAAATTAAAAACTTCTACGGCTAGAAAATGCGTGGGCCAGGGTTCCGCCGTCAATAAATTCCAACTCGCCACCGAGTGGTACACCGTGGGCGATACGCGAAACAATCACTTGATGATGCTTGGCGCGCTCGCTAATGTAATACGCAGTCGCCTCACCTTCTACGGTAGGATTGGTGGCAAGAATAATTTCTTTAATGGGATCATCGGTCGTGACAGCTTGCTGCAACAACTGAATTAATTGATCTATACCAATATCTTCTGGGCCAATACCATCAATAGGCGATAGATGGCCAAGCAGCACGAAGTATTTACCTTGATAGGTTCCAGATTGTTCAATCGCCAATACATCTGCCGGTGTTTCCACCACGCAAATAATACTATTATCTCGGCGTTTATTACTGCAGATGCCACACAACTCCTGTTCAGTGAGCGTGCGGCAGCGCTGGCAACGCCCAACGCCTTCTACCGCTTTATGTAAACTCTGCGCCAAACGCTCTGCCCCTTCGCGGTCGCGCTCTAACAAATGTAGCGCCATACGCTGCGCCGATTTTGGACCAACGCCAGGCAAGCAGCGCAGGGAGGACATTAACTCGTCAATCAAGGGGCTGAACATTAATTAGTAAACTCTTAAAACGGCATTTTAAAATCGGCGGGTAAACCCATGCCCGATGTCATTTTAGCCATTTGATCGCGATTTTGGCTTTCGACTTTTCGCACGGCATCATTCACTGCAGCTGCTAATAAGTCTTCCAGCATTTCTTTATCTTCACTCATCAAACTAGTATCGATGTGAACACGCTTTACATCATGGCGACCAGTCATAACCACTGAAACCAATCCTGCACCGGCTTCACCTTTTACTTCGGACTGCGCCAAATCTTCTTGCATTTTTTGCATGTTGGCTTGCATTTGTTGCGCTTGTTTCATTAAGTCGCCGATATTCATAGCTACCTCTTTTTCTCACTAAATTTAAATGGCTTGACCAAAAATTAAATGGCCTGAATAGTTTCTTCGCGCAAACTTGCGCCAAAGTGTTCAATAAGTTGTTGCACTATAGGATCGGTTTTGATCGCAACCACTGCTTTGTCATAACGTTCTTGCTGATGACGTTTAGCCAACAAGGCTGGGGTTTCTGCACTGATTTTTCCGACCTGAATTTTGGCATGTACGCGTTCAATAAAATAACTGCTTAACAAATCCGATAGGCGTTGCTGATGACCAGGATCATAAAGTGTGCTGTTGTTGTCATCGACAATAAATTCAAATTCATTGCCTCTACGCTCAATCATTTGGCAATTGGCGATGGTACTTTGCAAAATCCCCTTCACGCCCAAACCCAAATAAATCTCTGGCCAGTCCTGCGGAGAAGCTTGCTCGTAAGAAATTTTTCGCACTGCATGATTAACAAGTAGCGCGTCGTCAATAATCGCAGCAGGTGGAATTTCAGCCGTGGATTGCGCAATGATATTCGCCTGGATATCAGGCGATTCAGACTTTTTTGGCTCGGGCACCTCATCGGGTACAGGGCTATAGTCGCCCGCATCCAAATACGCTGGCGCAGCAGCGTACTCATCGTATTCATCACCAGTCATTTCCGGCGCATTATCGTAAGCGCCATCAGAGGGTGGAGGCGTTTGTACCAGCGGTGCCGCGGCTTGTGTAACTGGAGGCGCAGCTGGCATAGCTGCAGGAGCTTGAACAGCGGCTTCAACAATAAGCGCTGCTGGTTGAACATTAGGAGTCGGCACAGTGGGTGCAACTGCCTGCACGTCAGCTACGACAGGAGCAGCGGTTTGCGGTGCAGAAATCTGCACTTGTGGCGCTGGAGCTGGAGTAGAACGCGGCTGCGATGAAGATTGGGGCAACGCCTGAGTAGGCACATCCATCACACCCTGCGGCTTAAAGGCCAGCATGCGCAAGAGCACCATTTCAAAACCAGCGCGAGCATCCGGCGCAAGCGGTAAATCGCGGCGGCCCAGCAACGCTGTTTGATAAAACAATTGCACATCTTCAGCGGGCAATTGTTGCGCAAGTTGCATAATGCGCTCTTTATCGCCGTGGCTATTATCCACCGCTTCTGGCAAAGCTTGGGCTATGGCGATTCGGTGTAATACCGATAACATCTCTGCCAAAGCATTCACATAATCTGGCGCCTGCTCAGCCATATTTTTCACGGCGCCGAGAATAGCTTTGCCATCGAGCGATGCTAGCGCATTCACAATTTCATAGACAGCTGCTTGATCCAAAGTACCGAGCATAGCGGCAACTTCGGCTTGGGTGATTTTGCCAGAGCCGTAAGAAATGGATTGGTCGGTAAGACTCAGCGCATCGCGCATACTGCCATCGGCAGCGCGGCCTAACAGCCAAAGCGCACTTTCCTCAAAGGGGATAACCTCTTGCTCAAGCACAAATTTGAGGTGATTGACGATGCGCTCGGGCGTCATATTCTTAAGATTAAACTGCAAGCAGCGCGACAAAATAGTCATCGGCAGCTTTTGCGGATCAGTGGTCGCAAGCAGAAATTTTACGTGTGGTGGCGGCTCTTCCAAGGTTTTCAGCAGCGCATTAAAGCTGCTGTTGGAGAGCATGTGAACTTCGTCGATTAAGTAAACCTTGTAGCGACCACGGCTTGGTGCGTATTGAACGTTCTCAAGCAGCTCACGGGTATCTTCTACTTTGGTACGCGATGCCGCATCCACTTCAATCAAATCCACGAAACGGCCTTCGGCAATTTCACGGCAGGCCGAACAAGTACCGCAAGGCTCCGAACTGACGCCGGTTTCGCAGTTAAGGCATTTGGCAAGAATTCGCGCAATCGTCGTTTTACCCACGCCCCGAGTGCCGGTAAACAAATAGGCGTGATGCAAACGGTTGTGATCGAGCGCATTAATCAGCGCCTGCAAGACATGCTCTTGCCCAACCATTTCACGAAAAATACGCGGACGCCATTTGCGCGCGAGAACTTGATAACTCATGCCAATTGCTAACCCTGAAAAGAACGAATGGATATCGCCAAAATGGGGGCGATTATAGCGTCATGAGGGCAAAATAGACACGTGAAAGATCGCAGACGAAGGACTTAGCGAGTGAGTTTTGAACAGAAAAATAAAGAGGGAAAACTAGAATGGAGGCAATCTAACCAGCCACACCCCGGCACATAACTAACTGCTACCGTTGCTCCCTTCCGGGCCTGGCGGGGTTCACAGGTCATCATTGCGAGGGGACCGGCTAGATCACCATAGCGACTTACGTAAGGGCAAAAAATAATGCGCGCCTTGTAAGAGGCGCGCATTATCAACAGTTTCAATTCGCATTGCAAGACGCAATTACGACTACATTCAATTACTACTGTTGGATAGGGATTAACTTAATTTCTACACGACGGTTGGCTTGACGACCTTCATCGCTGGCATTACTGGCAATTGGGTTGGCTGGGCCATAACCCGCAGAGTCGATTCGATCAGACGCCACACCTTGTGCCAGCAAATAAGTGCGCACGCTGTTAGCTCGCTCTTCACTTAAACGCTGATTAAGCGACAAAGGGCCAGTAGAATCTGTGTAACCACTAATGCGCACTGTAGTTTGATCATATTCTTTAAGCGCTTGCGATACAGAATTTAATACCGAGTAAAAATCTGCGCGAATCTCGGATTTATTCACCGCAAAGGTAATGTTGCCGGGCATAATTAAATTTAAATTATCGCCCTGGCGGCTCACTTGCACGCCACTATCCTTCAACTTGTCACGCAATTCTTTTTCTTGCTTGTCCATATAGTGACCAACGCCACCACCAACTGCAGCACCGAGTACAGCACCCGTAAGCGCACCTCGACCACGATCACTTTTACTGGATGCAGCCGCGCCTAGAACAGCCCCCGCGATAGCACCAATACCGGCACCTTTCCCAGTTTTGTTAGGGTTTTTCTCACCGCTTTGTTGGTCTACAGTAGCGCAACCTGTAAATGCGATAATGGATAAAAATACGATTAACTTTTTCATAGGGTTCTCTCTTATCTAATGAAGTACAAAAAATTACTACTTAAAAAACGTTAATTACTTAAATCTTAGATGAAACTTCTTAAATTGCACATGAGCTTATCGGATCAATCAAACTTTCTAACAACCTCTATCTGCGTATTGGCTAATAACTACAAACCGGTTGGCAACTCGGAGCGAGACTGCCAGAATACTCGCATCACTTTCATAGCGCTCTCAGCGAGCAAATAGGCACCTTACTATGTACAACACATCACGTTACGCAATCTGTGGATTATTGTTCGTCGCACTTATCGCTGGCTGTAAAAATTATTCGGTTAGCCTTAACGATAATGTGGTTTACACACCGCCTTCACTGTTTAAAGATTTTGCTATCACCGACTCAAATTTACGTGCATGCGTAGAACAAACTATTATCGATAATCGCATTTCAAAAGCTGAAGAGTTAAAACAATTAAACTGTAGCCATGCAGGTATTACATCGCTTGCCGGGCTTGAAAAATTTTACTCCATTGAGCAGCTTAATCTTTCAGAAAACACCCTGCAATCTATTACGCAGCTGAGCAATTTCACTCAATTGAAAGTACTTATTCTACGCAAAAATAACTTAACCAATGCTGAACCATTATTAGGCATGCTAGCTCTACACGAACTGGATATTTCAAACAACCCGAAATTAAGCTGTGGCGATATTAAACAGTTCGCCAGAAATGCAGCACAAAGAAATTTAAAGCTAACGTTGCCAGAGCAATGTCAATAGAGAGTTTAGGAAGAAGAGAAATTGTTTGCTCTGCCACTAAGCGCAGAGCAACCTGAATTAGCGCACAAACATTAAGCCGATAGTATTTCTGAATTGATGCATGACTTTCATGCGCACTGGCTCTGCATTGATAGGGCCAATGGATTTTTTAAACATTACCATAACCTCTGTACCCATGGGCGGGCAAGGCTGGTTTTCAATTTGTACTTGGGCGCCGCCATCTGAAACATCTTTAGCAAAGCCAACGATAGTACCAAAGCTGGGGTTACTCATTTCCACCCGCACTGATGTGGTAGTCCGATCAAACAAACGTCTTTCTATCACGACAGATTTCCTTTAATTGTTATTGCAGTTATTGGCAGAGGGCTAAGGGCAAAATCTGCCCTTAGCCAAAAAAGCCTTCAAACGTTACATTTAAAAAGTTAAGCCCAGGCGATTGCCCACAATTTCATAAGACTCAACCACGTTGCCCAAGTTTTGACGGAAGCGATCTTTGTCTAATTTTTCGCGGGTATCTTTATCCCACAAACGGCAACCATCGGGAGAGAACTCATCACCCAAAATAACTTCGCCTTTAAACAAACCAAATTCCACTTTGAAATCAACCAGCAACATATTGCCACTGGCAAATAACTCTTTAAGCACCGCATTAATTTTAAACGTTAACTCTTTCATTCGTGCTAGTTGCTCGGTGGTCGCCCACCCAAACGATTGCACATGGGATTCGTTGACCATGGGGTCACCCAGCGCATCATTTTTTAAAAACAATTCAAACGTCGGAGGATTCAACTCCAAACCTTCTTGCACACCTAAACGACGCACTAACGAGCCTGCCGCCAAATTGCGTACAACGCACTCAACCGGAATCATTTCCATTTTTTTCACGAGCACTTCGTTATCAGATAACAATTTTTCAAAGTGAGTTGGAATGCCAGCAGCTTGTAACTTACCCATAATGAAAGCATTGAACTTGTTGTTCACCATGCCTTTACGATCCAACTGCTCAATGCGTTTGCCATCGAATGCAGAGGTATCGTTACGAAAAACCATGATCACGCGATCCGGATCATCAGTTTTATAAACAGATTTAGCTTTGCCCGCGTAGAGCTCTTCGCGCTTTTCCATCGTTGTACTCACTTAAGTTGAAAATTAATTCTAGTCGACTATTGGGATAATGCTTAGCTGGAGCACGATTCTTTAACGAATGCTAAACCACAGCTAGCCAGTCAAAACCTTGATCCTGACAGGCATAAGTAACTTGTTTGACCGCTTGGGTTACGGGCTCTAATGCAGCTCGCGCTACATCCAGTGAATTGTTCTGCCGGCTAATATGCGCCACCACTAAATGCTGCAATCGCTCAGTGTCTAACCGCTGTAAAAATCCGGCAGCTTGCTGATTGCTTAAATGCCCCCATTGGCCGCCAACCCTTTGCTTCAATGAGGGGGGATAGGAGCCTGAGGCCAACATAAAGGGGTCGTGATTCGCTTCTAACAGCATGGCATCACAGGCCTGATAGGCTGCTTCCACGTGGGGTGTAATACTACCTAAATCCGTCAGTATTCCCAAGCGTAAGCCAGCATATTCGAAAACAAATTGCGCGGGCTCACGGGCATCATGGGGTACAGCTACAGGCGTAACCTGTAAACCCTTCAACTCAAAAGAAGCATAGGCTTGAATAAGATTAAGCTTGGGCAAATCGCCAAGATCTTTACTGTGATAGGTTCCGGGGGTCATATAAACCGGAAGATCGTAACGGCGAGATAAGGCCGCTACGCCTTTGATATGATCTGAATGCTCATGAGTAACCAAAATAGCAGTCAAATTTTGTGCAGTTTTGCCGAGCCGCGCCAGGCGCAACTCGGCTTCTTTCACACTAAAACCACAATCAATCAAGAGCGAACCGTGACACCACTCCACCATAGTGGAGTTACCGCGACTCCCACTACCTAATGAAGCAAAACGGAATGTCACCCCAGCAGGTTTCAGCACTTATATTAAGTTCTTACGCAATCTGGTGATGAGTTCGCGCGCTTCACGGGGCTTCAGACGCTTGCCGTAAGGATCACGTGCACGCACTAAATAATCCCCTGAAACACCTGTTACTACAATCATATAACCCGGTGCATTTTTTAGCTTTTTCTCTTCATCACGATCTGAATAAGGCGCAGTTTCGAAAGCTTCGCCTTGCAACATATTCGCGGTTACTTGCTCCAGGCTGTATGGCGTAGTCACTGGTTTTGGATTCAAACCAATGCGGAAAAATCGCTTAAACCAACCCGGCTTGGCATTTTCAGGGTTTTTATAATAAACATAAAACATGCCGGTATTGGCATCTGAATCAAATAACTGGAAACCATCGCGTTTGGCAGCATAGGCAATCGTAGCCATGGTGCGGGTTTTATCGAGCTTTAAGGTCATTACAGGTTCATTTCTGAACATACCTAAGGCTGCTTTAGCGGCAACGTTTCCACCAATCGATTGCGCCATCAGCGAGGTTCCGCCCTCTGTGCTGTCACTCGCCAGACTTGCCGCCAAATCATCCATAAGCCACTTTTCACGCTCAGGATTCATGGATTTACTGGGCCACTCCGGGTCTTGTGTTGGCTTGGTAGCACTCTGCACATTGACATGAGTGATATGAATTTCACTGGTTTCAGGCTGAATACCTTGATCGATTTGCAAGCGATATTTGTCTTGGCTATTCAAGTCAGTTTTAAACTGCAACCAACCTGTTTCAATAATCCCCTGCTTCAAATCGGCACGAGTTGCACTCAGATTGCTCTCATTGAGGAAGTTGCGAACACGCGGCCATAATTCACCTGGCGCAGCGTTTACTAAAATCCAAGATTTCTCGCCTACACGCTGAATCTTAACGTTGTCTTGCAACATATTCGCAGACAGCGGCATGGGGCGCGGTACGTCGTAATCTGCTGCGGTGGCATCGTAACCAAAGTCAGAAGCATTGATGGGCGGGATGGGATAAAGCTCGCCCATAGCCTCTTTATTCGTGCCTGCTGGTAAAACCAGAGGGGGCAAACTATCGGCTTTGAGGTAGTCGTTTTCGCGGTTGCGGAAGAAGCCATCGTCGCCAAAAAATACGCCGCAACCAGAGAGCGAAGCACTTAAACAAACCAAATATCCATAACGCACCATTGTTGATGAGGCGAGTTTTTTGGCTTTTGCAGTCATTAAATTCATGTAGATTCTCTAAGGGATAAAACCGAATACGCCTTTACCAAGGGTTTTACAATAAAAACAAAAGGCTTGCTCTAGACACGGGCAAGCTAATTAAGTTCGTCAATCAATAACGTTGCCATCTCATCAATTGACGGCACCAGTTGGCGGCAAAGCAGCCCGCCAACCGATAGTATCACTCACTTATAAATCAGTAATGGGTTTGTATTTAGGAACCAACAATTTCATTACGCCCCACGCAAGCAAATAAGCAACCGCGCAGAAGCCAAACATAATGGCGTAGCCGGTATAAATTGCATCCAGGGATTTGTAGTGGTCAAATAATGCGCCTGCTGATTTGTTAATAATAAAACCACCAATTCCACCCGCCATGCCGCCAATACCCACTGCCGACGCTACAGCTTTTTTAGGGAACATATCAGAAACGGTTGTAAAAATATTGGCTGACCACGCCTGATGCGCTGCTGCACCAATGCCGATTAATAAAATCGGTGCCCAAAAGCCTGCGTGACCCATTGGTTGCGCCAATAAAACGATCAACGGAAACAATGCAATTACTAACATCGCACGCATGCGCCCGTCGTAGGCAGTGTAACCTTTATTCATAAAGTATTTTGGAAAGGCACCGCCGATAATACTACCGGCCATGGCAATAGTATAAAGAACGGCAAGCGGCCACGTTAAGGCGGTACCTGTTACTTGATAATTACTGGCGAGATAAGCGGGCAACCAAAAAAGATAAAACCACCAAACGCCGTCTGTCATGAATTTGCCGAAAGCAAATGCCCACGTTTGGCGATATTGCAATAATTTGAACCAGGAGGTTTTTACTTCAGTGCTTTCATCCGACACAATTTCATCTGGATTATTGCGAATATAAGCTAACTCTTCTTTTGAAAGACGTTTTTGTTTGTCGGGTTGTTCATAAAAAATTTGCCAGAAAATCATCCAGATAAAACCGATGGCACCTACCAGCATAAACGCCGATTGCCAGCCCCAATTGGCAGCTAACCAAGGCACACTTAAAGGCGCCAAAACTGCCCCAACGTTGGCTCCTGAATTAAAAATCCCGGTTGCGAAAGAGCGCTCTTTTTTCGGAAAATATTCTGCGGTGGTTTTGATGGCGGCAGGGAAGTTACCGGCTTCACCTACTGCCAATACGGCGCGTGCAATCATAAACCCCAACACAGTTATGGGGAAAACGGTAATACCAATCAATGCCAATGCGTTGTGAGCCCATTCACCCATAGGCACTGAATAAGCGTGAATAATGGCGCCCACTGACCAGAGTGCGATTGCAATATGAAAACCGAGTTTGGTTCCCAATTTATCAATGATGCGGCCGGCAAATACCATCGAAATGGCATAGACAAGTGTGAAACACGCAGAGATGTTGCCGTAATCCGTTTCGGTCCAGCCAAAGGTTCCGCTCAGCTCAGGTTTGAGCAAGCTTAATACAGCTCTATCAAGATAATTAACGGTGGTGGCAAAAAACAATAAACCGCAAATGGTCCAGCGATATTTGCCACCATCAGCATTGATTTTATTTAATGTACTCATGTTTTCTCTCTGTATGGTTAAGTTTTACATACCCATTACGATTTATATAAATCGCTTTTGATTCTTGTGTTTGGTACTAAACCGATGCCGATCGGAAAACTTTATAGTTATGGTGAATCATCTTAACCCTGTTGTTTTCAACATTTACTTCTGAAAATAACAGGGGGTACAGCTTATTGTTTTGCCGCGTGTAAAGCAGCCGCAACTTGCGCTTGATACTGCGCAGACAAACGCGTTAGAGGTAAACGGATGCCAGATTGAATTAAGCCTAATTGCTCAACTGCCCATTTAACGGGAATGGGGTTTGACTCCACGAACATGGCATCGTGTAAGGGTAATAAACGCTGATTAATGGCCCGCGCTTCTTCAATTTTACCGGCCAAAGCCAATTCGCACATACGCGCAATTTGGTGTGGAACCACGTTGGCGGTTACCGAAATATCACCCTTGCCACCTAACAGAATCAATTCAACTGCAGTGGCGTCGTCGCCAGAAATGATAGCGAAACTGGCTGGAGCTTGATCAATTAATGCTTTAGCGCGAGTTAAATCGCCAGTCGCTTCTTTAATACCAATAATATTTTGCACTGCCGCAATACGCAGCGCCGTTTCAGTTTTCATATCCACACCGGTGCGACCTGGTACGTTATAAAGAATTTGGGGAATAGCGACGGATTTGGCAATGTGTTGATGATGCAAAAACAAACCTTCCTGAGTTGGCTTGTTATAATACGGGGTTACCAATAAGCAGGCATCGACACCCACATCTTTAGCCGCTTGCGTCAGTTCCACCGCTTCAGAAGTAGAGTTAGCACCCGTACCGGCGATCACCGGAATACGGCCATTTACTTGATCGACCACTTTTTTAACAACTGCCAAATGCTCATCGACACTCAAGGTAGCGGATTCGCCAGTGGTACCCATGGCCACTATGGCATGAGTGCCCTGCTCCAGGTGCCAGTCAACCAATTTGTGCAAACTCGCCCAATCGAGTGAGTTATCGGCGTGCATTGGTGTTACTAGGGCAACCATACTACCTTGGATCATTAAAAGCTCCGTTAGCTATATCTAGCAAATACAAAAATTTAGAAGGCGCAATGGTACTGAGTGGGAGCCTGCGAGACAAGCAAAAGACCCGCCTCGCAGGCGTTAATTCCCGCAATTTCAGGTTTTATTCACTTTTTAAAACTTGAGCTTGGCTTAAAGTCGAGCATACGCTGCAATGGAATCATGGCGCGTCTAGCCAAATCTGCGTCCACATGAATCTCGTTGTCATTGCGGTCAAACACATCTACCAAATTATCTAACACATTCATCGCCATCCACGGACAATTCGCGCAGGAACGACAAGTCGCACCGCTGCCAGCTGTAGGAGCGATGTGGAAAATTTTATCGGGACTTAACTGCTGCATTTTGTAAAAAATGCCTTGATCGGTGGCCACAATAAACTCGCGATTAGGCAGGGTTTGCGCTGCTTTAATCAATTGTGACGTTGAACCTACAACATCCGCCAAATCCACTACAGCCTTGGGTGATTCGGGGTGAACCAGCACGGCTGCCTCCGGGTAAAGAGTTTTCAAATCCTCTACGCCCTTGGCTTTGAACTCTTCGTGAACGATACAAGCGCCGTCCCACAAAAGCACATCGGCACCGGTTTTTTGCTGCACATAACCGCCCAAATGCTTATCGGGTGCCCAGAGAATTTTCTTACCTTGGCGATCCAAATGATCAACCACATCCAAAGCGATACTTGAAGTCACCACCCAATCTGCACGTGCTTTAACAGCGGCAGATGTATTCGCATATACCACAACCGTACGATCCGGATGCTGATCGCAAAAAGCTGAGAACTCTTCTATGGGGCAACCCAAATCCAGCGAGCAGGTAGCTTCAAGCGTGGGCATCAGTACGCGTTTTTCAGGAGTGAGGATTTTGGCCGTTTCACCCATGAATTTCACACCCGCGACAATTAAAGTATCCGCTGAGTGATTTTTGCCAAAACGGGCCATTTCCAAAGAGTCAGAAACACAGCCACCGGTTTCTTCGGCCAAGGCTTGAATTAAAGGATCGGTGTAATAGTGTGCAACCAAAACAGCATTGTGCTGCTTAAGCAGCGCCTTAATACGCACCTTGTAATCGGCTTCTTGTTCGGGGGTATATTGCGGTGCGCTCCAGGCGCGAGCGAGATGCTCTTTGACCAAGTCTTGCGCGGAGCTGTCACGCACCGCTACATTTAATAATTCAGTCGTCATAAACCTGCCCCGCAGCTACTAACAGACAAAAAAGAGGCGGCGATTCTACCACAGCGAAGAGTAGAATTTATGCTGGAGATAGCGTAAAACACCTTGGTGCAAAACAAAAAAAGGATGCATAAGCATCCTTTTTTTCGCCAGCCCTCAGGCTTTTTTTAACGAGCGTATATATCATGAGCGCTACGTTAAATATGGTGGGTCGTGCGGGATTCGAACCTGCGACCAATTGGTTAAAAGCCAACTGCTCTACCGACTGAGCTAACGACCCAAAACGGGGGGAATGCTTTAAATATGGATAACACACTTATTTAAAGCTAAAAATATGGTGGGTCGTGCGGGATTCGAACCTGCGACCAATTGGTTAAAAGCCAACTGCTCTACCGACTGAGCTAACGACCCATATGTTCTAACAAATGGCTTAACTAGTTAGACCTAATTAAGAGGCGCGTATAATAATGTTTTACTCTAAAAAGACAAGCATTTTTTGCGGCTAAGGCTATAAACCCAAAGGAAAAAATTGGGATTGATTATTTAAAATACAGCTTGAAAGACCAATAACCAAAAATAACATCTGAACAGGATGGAATATTCGGTGCGATTCGCATCAAATTAGCAACGAAACCCCAAAGCCAATCTATGATTCAACAAGGCACTGTACTTGAAATAGCACTTTGGCGAAAAACAGTCTTCAAACATGAAACTAATGACTTAACAATAAGAACAATCACACTGCCGCAGAGAGCAATATATGCAGCTCGTGCCACCCAGATTGGAGAAATTAACGCCTGGCTCACGCAGGCTAATGCGCATTACGATTCTTATCGCAGCGTACGTGGTAACAGGCTGGCTGGGCTTATGCGTACCCTTTGAGACATCAAAAATCACCCTTTTCTGGCTACCTACGGGTATCGCCATAGCAGCGTTATATCGCTGGTCTATGAACGTCTGGCCCGGGATTTTTATCGGCGCATTCATTATTACCACCTCAACCGGTGCGGGCCCCATAACGAATCTTATTATTGCGTTAGGCAATACTCTCGGCCCCATAGTCGCGGTACTCCTTATGTATCGCTTTAATTGCCGAATCACCTCGATGTACCGAGCCAACGCACTGTGTTTTTTGCTGATTGCTATGACCAGCATGACAATTCCCGCTGCGATGGGCTGCCTTTCACTGGCAATAACAACCGATTTACCCAACATCAATCACAACACCTTCTTGGCGTGGTGGATGGGCGACAGCTTGGGCGCACTGATTGCCGCACCGTTTTTAATTGGCATATCCGCTAAAAGCACTGCCAACTTGCTGCAACAAAAAGCTGAAACGCTCCTTATTCTGGCGGTCAGCTTTTTAGTAGCGCTGGCGTGCTTTCCCTTCAATAACTTTGGCGACAACCTGCATTTGCCCATTGTTTACACCGGTTTTATTTGTGTTGCATGGGCAGCGCTACGCTTAGGGTTGCTGGGCAGCGCAATCTGCACCATAGGTTTTAGCTTTATGGCGGTTTGGTCAACCGTGCACGGGCTTGGCCCTTTCACCATGCCCGACATTCACATTAGCTACTATTTAATCTGGTTCTACTCAGCATGCTTAACTCTGCTGGGGCTTATGATTACGATTGCCAGCGCAGAAATTGCCTATAAATCCGCACGCTTGATAGAGCTAGGGATTGCTCGCGAAGAACAACAAAAACACATTGCTGCCGTTATTCAAGCGATTCCCGATTTGTTATTTGAAATTGATCGCAACGGCTATTGCATTTCCGCAACGGGCTCATCGCCGATAGAGATGTTTTCAGCAGCCACCCTTCCCGGCAAATACACCGCTGATTTTTTCTCACCTAAAGCATTAGCAGCGTGGCAAATAGCTCTTGCCGAAGCGGATGACTATGGCTTATCGCAAGGCAAAACCATTGAATACGAACACCAACCTAATTCGGTGTGGTTTGAACTTTCCATCTCAAAACGTTTGGGCGAAACCCAAGACGGTGACCGCTTTATTTGCCTTGCACGCAACATCACCCAGCGCATGGTAGATCACCAAACCGACCTGGCGAACGAGCAGCGCTTTCGCAATATTTTTGAAAGCACCACCAATATTGCCGTGCAAGGTTACAACCGCAATCACGAAGTTATTTTCTGGAACAAAGCGAGCGAGGATATTTACGGTTTTAAAGGCAAGGATGTCATGGGGGAAAAATTAGAAGAGTTAATTATTCCCGATTTTATGCGCAGCGGCGTTTACGATGCGATTGAAAATTGGCATTTGCTTGACCAAGCCATTCCCTCTGGCGAAATTCCTCTGCAAGATAAAAATGGCAATGAGGTGTGGGTTTACTCCAATCATGTTTTGATTCAAACCCCTAACGACAAAGAAATGTATTGCCTTGATGTAGATTTAGGACCACAACGACGCGCACTGCAACAAGTAGAACGTGAACTTAACGAGCGCAAACAAGTTGCGCTTGCGCTGCGCCAAAGTGAGCAACGGCTTGAGCGCGCCCAGCTGATGGCGCGCGTGGCGCATTGGAGCTGGGATATCAATACTGATGAATACTCCTTCAGCACATCCATGACAGAATTATTCCAGCTCCCAAACACCATCACAAATGGCCAACTCAAAAAATTTATTACATCGCACGTTGTAGTAGAAGACCGCAAAGCGCTGCGACAAGCATTGCATGAGTGCGCGATAAAAGCCTTGTCACTCTCAGTCGAGTTTCGTATAAAAGTGGCAGAAAATATTTTCTGGCTACATGCGCAAGGTAACCTCAGCGCTGAAGAAAACCTCATTATTATGCAGGGAACCTTTCAAGATATTACTGAACGCAAACGTCTGGATGCCGCACTGAGAACAGCGGCAATTGATTCTGCCGCCGCACCCGATTTTTTTGAAACCCTGCTGAAATCATTAATGGATGCAATGAGTGCTGAGCATGCATTTATTAGTATTATCGATTCCACTAATAGAAATGAAGCCCACACTCACACTTACATCCGCAAAGGCGAGCGCGCCGCCAATTTTCGCTATGCGATTGAACCTACGCCCGGTGCTGATGTTATTCGCGAGCCCAGCTATTTTATTGCCGCCAGCGCTTTGGAAATTCACACTGGGAATCGTGTGTTTGAACACGAAAACATTCAAAGCATCTGGGCTGTCGCCATTAAAAATACCGAGGGTGAAGCTATAGGCAGTCTTGTACTCCTGGCAGAAACCCAACGTGAGATTTCCGCGCAGGCGCAATCCTTAATGTTGATTTTTGCCGAGCGAATTTCTGGCGAGCTGCGACGTGCTAACGATCAGGAAAAAATCTTTAACCTCGCTTTTTTCGATCCACTCACACGCCTGCCCAATCGCCGGATGATGCTGGACAGGCTCAAATTAATTACCGCCCAGAGCGCACGTTCAGGCTCTCATGCGGCATTATTATTTATTGATCTCGATCATTTTAAGTTGCTCAATGATACCCGCGGCCATCACATTGGCGACCAGCTTCTTATTCAAGTAGCCGAGCGCATTAATAATTTTATTCGCTCCACTGACTTAGCTGTGCGTTTAGGCGGCGATGAGTTTGTAGTGGTCTTCGACAACCTAAGCCAAGATGCAGAGCTAGCAGCTATTGAAGCCAAAACACGCGCCGAGCAACTGCACGCGCTTATTAATTTGCCCTACCCGCTACAACAAACTGTGTTTCATTGCACCATGAGTATTGGCGTGAATTTATTTAATAGCCGCACCACATCAATTGACGATTTACTACGCCATGCCGATGTAGCTATGTACCAAGCCAAAGACAGTGGCCGCAACACTATTCGCTTTTTTGACCCGCATATGCAATCACGCTTGGAGTTGCGCGCAATAATAGAAAGCGATTTGCGCAAAGCTTACGAATTGGCAGATCAACTTATTCCCTATTATCAAATTCAAGTAGACTCGAATGGCCGCGCACTCGGTGCAGAGTTGCTATTGCGCTGGCAACACCCCACCAAAGGCTGGATTCCGCCTGCCGATTTTATTCCTGTCGCGGAGCAAACGGGTTTGATTATTGGTATAGGAAAAGATGTTATTAAATTTGCGTGCGCGCAAATTAATGCATGGAGCCAACACCCGCGTTATTCCAAACTCACTATTTCTGTGAACGTAAGCCCGGTACAATTTAACCAAACACAGTTTGCGGATGATGTACTGAAGATTGTGCAAGAAAGCCAAATTAACCCGCAGCGATTAAAACTGGAATTAACCGAAAGCTCGCTACTTAAAAACGTGGATCAAAGCATCGCAAAAATGCAGATATTGCAAGCACAAGGCATAGATTTTGCGATGGATGATTTTGGTATTGGCTATTCATCGCTCTCTTACTTAAAACGCTTGCCGCTTTATCAATTGAAAATCGACCAATCATTTGTGCGTGACATCGCCATAGATCCTAATGATGCAACGATTGTGTGCACCATTATCGATATGGCAAAAAACATGAATTTACATGTGATTGCAGAAGGCGTGGAAACGAAAGAGCAGAAAGACTTTTTAGAGCTGAATGGCTGCCCCGTATTTCAAGGCTACTATTTTGGCCACCCAATTCCAATCGCAGAATTCGAACAGGATTTAGAGCAACGATTTAGTCAGCCGCACTCGCTAGAATAATCCGCTTCACACTTTTACATACAGCGTAGGGTCTGCAATACCGGCTTGCTCAAAACCCATTTTACGCAAACGGCAACTATCGCATTTACCGCACGCTTCGCCGTTATCATTCGCTTGATAGCAGGATACGGTTAAGCTGTAATCGACACCCAAACCTAAACCCAGCTTCACAATATCGGCTTTGGTTAAATCAATTAGCGGTGTGCGAATTTTTAATTTGCCGCCTTCTGCGCCCGCTCGTGTTGCAAGGTTCGCCATTTTTTCAAAAGCCGCAATATATTCCGGGCGACAATCCGGATAACCCGAAAAATCCACCGCGTTTACGCCAATAAAAATATCTTCTGCTCCCAGCACTTCTGCCCAGCCTAAGGCTATCGATAAAAACACTGTATTGCGTGCGGGAACATAGGTAATAGGAATGCCTGCAGTTTCATGTTCCGGCACGGCAATTGAATCATCTGTTAAAGCCGAACCGCCAATAGTGCGCAAATCTAAATTAATCACCTTGTGCGATATAGCGCCCATGGATGTAGCCGTTCGCTCAGCAGCCAGTAATTCCACGCGATGACGCTGACCATAATCAAAACTCATGGTGTAACAGTCGTAGCCTTCACTGCGCGCAATAGCGAGTGCCGTTGTAGAATCCAAACCACCTGAAACGAGTATTACGGCTTTTTTTTGCGACATAATTAAAACCTAACTAAAACAAACAATGGAAAAATTAATGACCGGGAACATCGTTCCACAGAATTTTGTGCAGCTGCAATTGAAAGCGAACTTTTAGGTTGTCGGCCAAAATCCACTCCGCTAAGTCGAGTGGTTTAATTTGACCAAAGCTGGGGGAAAAAAGTACATCGGAGACTTTTTCGGCAAGTTGATGTTCATCTAACTTAAAGCGTGCCCACTCGTAATCTTCGCGACTACAAATAACGAATTTAATTTGATCTTGCGATGTTAACAGCGGGATATTCTCCCAGCGGTTGCGCCCTACTTCACCTGAACCGGGTGTTTTCAAATCCATCACTTTAACCACGCGCGGGTCAACGTCATTAACAGGCAATGCACCGCTGGTTTCTAACGAGACTTGATAGCCCGCATCGCACAGCAATCGCAACAGCGTTAAACACTCGCGTTGCGCCAAAGGCTCACCGCCGGTCACGCAAATATAACGCGGGTTAAAACTGGCCACTTTGGCGAGAATGGCATCCAACGATAAACGCTCGCCACCGTAAAAGGCGTACTCCGAATCGCAGTAGCCGCAGCGCAGCGGGCAGCCAGTTAGGCGCACAAACACCGTGGGCAAGCCAACCGTGGTGGACTCGCCCTGCAAGGAGTAAAAAATTTCGGTGATTTTCAAACTAGCCTGAGTCATAAAAGCCTAATCGGGGGAAACCCAGCAAAGAAGGAGCGGTGTTACGGAAATATCCTACCGGATTGAAATCTAACTGCTCGTAAAAAGAGCGGCAGTTTACCCAAAGCGCTGCCCCAAAGCGAGAAATCACGGCTATAAGCGATTGCCGAGCCAGTCGCACGGCTGCTATGCTGCCAGATGGCCGTTTATATTCCCTAATAGATTGAGACTCATGAAGCCCACCAAAACCAGACGCGAATTACATGCGGAGCTGCAGGCGCAAATTGATGCCTTTATCCAAGAAGGCGGCAACGTCAATGAGGTTGCCCGCGGCCTAAGTGGTCGCCCCTATGCGCAGGCGCCTTTATTGAGCCTATTTGAAGGCCAAAGCCCGGAAGACCGAACGCCAATCCCTGAAGTGGTTGCCGCTATAGAAGCGCGCCGCAAGCCAAACGCTCACCTTAAACACTACAAACCACGCCCCAAGAAAAAAGTCATTTTGGATGACTTTGGGCAACCGCTCCGCTGGGAATGGGTTGAAGAATAATTGGGTTCAGTCAGAGAGATTTGTTTAGAAGGGAATCGTCATCCTCGCGCAGCGGGGATCCAGCCGTTACGGACTACAATCAAGAGCTGGATCCCCGCTGCGCGAGGATGACGACAGATAAATAGAATAAAGCGGCAGCAAAAGAAGAAGAACGATAAAAATCCGACTTACAACAAATCCTTACTCTTGAAGTACCAATAAGGAATTGCCGCCGATAACACCATTAACAGCAAACCCAATGCCCAACCGTGGCTAATGGGCTTCAAGAACGACATATCGTCAAAGTTCATCCCCCAAAAACTTGCCACCATGGTAGGCGGCAGGAAAATCACTGCCGCGACTGAGAAGGTTTTAATAATCTGGTTCTGTTCAATGTTGATAAAACCTTGCGTCGAGTCCATCAAGAAGTTGATCTTATCGAACAAAAACGCGGTGTGCGCCATTAGCGTATCAACATCGCGCTTGATCTCGCGGGCGGTTTCATTCAGCTCATTCTTATCGCGAATGTAACGCTGCAAGAAGGAAATGGAACGTTGGGTATCCATCAAACACAGGCGGATTTTCCCATTACTATCCTCCAGTTTGGCGAGTTGATCAATTGCATCTTCCAGCTCGGAATCTTCATCCTCCAAGACTAAATGACTGACTTCTTCTAACTTGCGATGGATATCTTCCAAGGCATCCGCCAAGTTCTCCACCTTTTGCTCGAACATGGTAATGATGAGATCTTGCGGCGAATTAATAGGAACTTGCCCACGGCGCGCGCGCATGCGCAGCAAACGGAAATCCGCCAAATCGCCTTCGCGCACGGTAATCAAACGCTTGTCTTGCAACAGGAAAGCAACAGTTACCGTGTTGTGACGGCCATTATCACCGGGAGATAAAAACAGGGAGTGAACGTGAACGCCTTCGTTATCTTGAAAATAACGGGCAGAGAATTCAATTTCCTCTACATCGTCTGATTCAGGCAGTTCTGCACGCAGAAAAAGGTTTAACTCATCACGCTCTTCATCGGTAGGCTCGTGAGCATCAATCCATATAGCATCCGCCATAGTACCTTTGCGTTCGTCGCTATTCACCGCTTCTTCGCGCAGCAGTTGGCCTTGAACTTTAAACATTCTTAACATCAGTGTTCTCCTCAAGGTCGCGCTAACGGGTATGGCGCGCCTTATACCACATTCTAGTTGGGCATTTTAGATTTTTTTGGCCAAATGGGGAATTTGCGAAATTCCTATCGACATCGCTGACCAGCAATACCGACCTTGATCATTTTTACACCCGCCGAATAACTCAACAACTCGCCACCGCACCATAGGCAGATTAGTATGACAACTCTTACATCAGAAGCTTGCCTATGCCTTATTTCTACCTGTTTTGCAGCGCACTTATAGCTGCAACCCTGCTGCCGCTTTCATCAGAAGCTCTGCTGAGCGCGCTGCTGTACCAACAGCATTCACCGCTACTACTCTGGTTGGTTGCCACAACTGGCAATACGCTAGGTTCTTGCATCAATTGGTATTTAGGCAAATGGTGTTTGCACCTGCAAGATAAAAAATGGTTTCCCATTAGTTCTGAGCAACTAACGCGGGCACAAACACGGTTTCAAAAATACGGGCTAGCCACTTTATTATTTGCGTGGGTACCTATTATTGGCGATCCACTTACTCTATTGGCGGGAGTCATGCGGGTACAGTTTTGGAAGTTTCTAGTGTTGGTAGCTATAGGTAAAGGATTGCGTTATGGCGCGGTGATTTGGGTGGCGTTGCGGTTTATGTGACGGAAAAATTTAAAGTAAATAGAACATCGAAGACAATACAAGTGCGCGCTTGGAATAAAGCGTTGTGGGTTATATAGTTGGGGCTTTCTAATAAACTGTTAGGTTGCCACACTTTACCTATCTAGCTTTCACGCAACTAAAAGATGAGACTTTAAATTGAAAACACCAAAGATCGTATCGTTATTTTTAATTCTATTATTTGCCTCTGCTACATATGCAGAAACATACAAGCTAAGTGGTGTTTATGAAGTCACAGTTCCAAATGATTGGTTATTAGTGCCAAGAAACGATATATCCAAGCTAAAAAAAGATGCTTCTGATTTTGCTAAAGATAAAAAATTTGAATTAGATGTAGAGCTGAAAGACATCAGTATCCCATTATTTACATACAAAGAAAAAACCGATGGGGTGTACTCTTTGAGGGTTATCGTTGGACCGGCAGAACTAACAAAACAAGAATTTGAAAGTTTAACACTATCGGAAATAAATAATATTTCCAATGAAATATTAAAAAGACAAATTGAAGCATTCAAATTAGCAAAATATCCGGTTTTTTCGTCTAAATCTGGAATCGCAGAATTTAAAGGTACGCAAGCAATAAGAACAGAAATTATTTACAAAAATTCAAAAGGGTTTAAAGCTTCTCGTGCGCAATACGCAATATATAGAGGCTCAGCAACTTTACTAGTCAGTCTTGAACATATCGCTTTAACCGGTGAACCGAACTATAGACTAGCAGAAGCACAAATCTCTAGTTATAAAGTACTTGCCAAGTAGGTATTGATTTTTATCTTTAAAGTCAATAAAAAAACCTAACAAAGTCCCGCAGCCAGTGCAGTACGTGCGCTGGACAGTTTTTAAGGCGCCTCATGGATATACTTAGTCTTGCTATAGGTTTTTTAATAGGCACCGCAACAGGTGCTGCGGGAGCTTATATCGGAGACAAGTACACGGATATAAGAAGAGAGAAGCAAGTATCTGCCGCTCAAAAAAAACGATTTTCAATGCTGTGGGAGAATCACAAAGAATTACTTAGTGAGATGAAGCAGGATCTGGAAAATTCGCAATACAGATTCCATCGACTATTCTGGGTGTTTGAGAGCGACTGTATTTTTAACCATGATGGTTCGTATCTCGCTTATCACACTGACAAGCATCAAAGCCTCGAACATCAACTTAAAATCCTTGAATCTCAAGACCTCATCTCAAATGTATCTGAGCCGGGAAAGATCGTGTCGAAATACCAAATTCACGAAATTCTCGTAGAACACCTTCGCACCCATAAAATATAACAAATTCTTTGATTCGTTCGCTTCGCTCTGGGACGGGATGAAGTCAGTCGCTTAACCTAACATGCCTACTTCTTCACATAAAAACTCGCCTCTCCTTCAGGGCGAGTTTTAAAACGTCTATGTACCCATAAATATTGATCGGGCTGCTTGGCGATGGCGGTTTCTATGACGTGGTTGATGCGCGTTGCATCGGCAACATCATCACCTGTGGGGTAATTCTCCAGTGCCGGTTCTATGACCAAATGGTAGTGATTGTTTTCATCGCGATAATGCGCAAAAGGAATCACAACGGCTTTACCTAATTGCGTGATGCGCGCAGTGCCCACCACAGTTGCAGCTTGCACGCCAAAGAACGGTGCAAACACGCTGTATTTGGCTCCAAAATCTTGATCCGGCGCGTACCACACCACATTGCCTTGGCGCAGGTTTTTAATCAGCTGTCGGGTATCTGACCGCACTATGGCATTGCCGGCAAAACTTTCACGCGCTGTAATCAGTTTGTAGGCCAACAGCGGGTTGGGGTCTTTGCGGTAGAGCATGTCGTATTTAACGTGGAAGGCGAGAATGCGCGCGGCGGCGTCTAAGGTAGTGAAGTGGCAGCCTACCAAAAGCACGCCCTGCCCTTTAGCCTGCGCGGCTTCAATATGCTCTAAACCAGTAATGGTGTAACGCTTTTTAAGTTGACGTGCAGGCCCCCAAAGCGCGACCGATGATTCAACCACGCTTTTGCCAGTTGAACGCATAATCTTACGGACCAACTGATGCTGCTCCGCTGCAGATAAATGCGGGAAACACTTGGCGATATTCACTTGTGCAATATGACGACGAGAGCCCGCGACGTAAAAAAACAAATCCCCCAGTAAGCGCCCAAACACAAGGCTAATATTCATGGGCAAATAGCCAAGCAGATGAAAGAAGCCTATACCCAGCCAGGTTAACCAATAACGTGGGCCATAAAATGAAGGGTGAAATTCGGGCGGGCTATGTTTATCCACTAAATATCCTAAAGGTGGCGAAGAGAGGAGAGTCGCAATCACGGCTTGGCGTAAACGCCGGGGCAGTATATCAGCCCAGTCAGATTCAAGACAAAGTGCTTAACCAGACTGCGTGCAAAGCAAAAGTTCATGCCATCTGTTAATCTGCCCGCTCACTCCTGCCCACTCATATATCCATAGCCTGCAATGGCGTAAACGACCCATGAATGACATTCAACAACTCTCTAATAATATCGACCAAAAGCTAGCCCAGCTTGATGTACAGTTGGCGAACCTAAAGCAGCAAGCAAGTTCAGAGCAAACGCTAAAAGATATAGCCTCACTTGAAGCCATTAAAAACAAACTGCAAAAGTCCCGCAATATCATGTGGCAAGCGCACGAGCTGCAACGCGGTAACGATCAACAGCGCTTGCGTGAAAAGCGTATGTTAGGCATTGGACTTTGTATTGTTAGTACTCTGGGTTTACTGGGGCTGATATTTATCGTGCTCGTTCAGTAGCGCGCTTATTGGGCGCATAAAAAAAGCCAGCATTGCTGGCTTTTTCATCGAAACAGCAATTTAATTACGCTACAGCGGCATCAATTAAGGGCTTCAGCTCACCCTTCTCATGCATTTCAGTCACTATGTCGCAACCGCCAATCAGTTCACCTTTTACCCACAATTGCGGGAAGGTTGGCCAGTTTGCGTATTTTGGCAACTCGGCGCGAATCTCAGGATTACTTAATACATCCACATACGCGAAGCGTTGACCACAAGCCATAACTGCTTGCGATGTACGCATAGAGAAACCGCACTGAGGCGCATTGGGAGAGCCTTTCATAAACAGAATCACAGGATTCTCGGCGATTTGTTGCTTAATATTGTCTAAAACGTCCATAAACGGCCCCTCTAAAAACAGTTAACGAGAAAATAAACCGCGCCCTAAAAACCTAATGGCGCACTCAAGTATTCGCATTCTACCCCAGTTACGGCTCAAACTCACTGACCCAAATCGTCAAACACCCAGCTTTAGGTTGCGCCTTATATACCCATTTGTACTATGTTGGAGCTTTTGAGCATTTTTCAAGGCAGCACCCCACTGGCATCAAGCTTCAGTTACGTGCAAGATTGCTCTATAGCACCCGCAAAATACCCAGCTTCCCGCCAAACGATTTATAGGTTAACCGCTTTATGTTCAAGCTAAGAATGCAATTTTTCATCGTGATGTTAATTGTTTGTAGCCTGCTTACTACGGGCTTGTATGTATTTATTAAATTCAGTTTCAAACAAGATTTTTGGCATTACATTGAGCAAAAAGAAACGCGCTTTGCCAAACCATTGGTGAAAGATTTAGTTGCCAATTTTCAGTTGCAACATAACTGGTTATGGATAGGTGACTGGAATGCCTATGTAGCTGCAACACTTGAAACAGAAACGCGCGAGTACATGCGTGCGATGATGAAAAAAAACCAACACGAACACCGCGAGCCTCCACCTGAAGGCCCACGGCTTGACGATGGCAAAGATAAAAACAGACCACCACCAGAATTGCGCAGAGACAACCGCTCCCCTGCAGAAAATCAAGCGGCGCGTGACTGGCGCGAATTAAGACGCATGCCACCCATGAGTGCGCTGCAATATATTTTTCTGCTCGATGAAAAAAAAGGCTTAGTGGCAGGCAAAAACCAACCACTCAACGAAGCGTTTCTAATCCCGCTGCTGGATGATAACCAAATCATCGGTTATGTCGGCATTCCGTTTAATCCTTCGGTGCGCGATTTACAAGATGCCGATTTTGCACAAGGGCAAGAACATAAACTATCGCTTGTTATTCTTGTGGCTTTAATTATTGCCAGCCTGGCCGCCTTCCCACTTGCGCACCTCCTGACAAAACGTATTCACTTTTTAGTTGATCAAGTAAATTTATTTGGCAAAGGCAACTACCGCGAAAAAGTATTACTGAAAGGGCGCGACGAATTAACCGAGCTTGCCAAGCACTTAAATAACCTGGGTGAAATTCTGGAGCAGAGCGAGCAGACAAGGCGTCAATGGGTTGCTGATATTTCGCACGAGTTGCGAACACCTCTCGCCGTTTTACAAGCGGAACTGGAAGCCATGGAAGATGGCGTACGACCATTGGATCGCAACGCGGTTACGCGTTTGATTACTCACAGCCAGCGTTTAAAACATTTGGTGAATGATTTATATGAGCTATCGCTAACCGACTTAGGCGGCATGACCTATCGCAAAAACACTATGGATGTAGCAGTTTTATTGCATGAGTCCATTCAAACCATGCAACCGCAATTTGCAGCACAACAGATAGATTTAACACTTAAGATTAAAGACCAACCAGTCATTATTTTTGGAGATCACAATCGATTGCAACAATTGTTTGTTAATCTTTTGAAAAATAGCATGCAATATACCAACGCTCCGGGCGTTACGCAGGTATCGCTTAACATTGAACAAGAGCACGCTATTATTTGTATTGAAGATACCGCACCCGGCGTTGCTGAAGAGCATCATGAAAAATTATTTGA
>Ga0247803_1000046_pt1 | contig 90439 bp, 100 predicted proteins | sample UWRJL014104B1_FD_180928 | JGI IMG/M metagenome (GOLD analysis project Ga0247803, IMG submission 180928) | Plant litter microbial communities from Arlington Agricultural Research Station in Wisconsin, United States - UWRJ-L014-104B-1 | ecosystem: Environmental > Terrestrial > Plant litter >... | reverse complement strand
CGCGATGACCGAGGGGTTCATGAGGCTCACGCACGCGGTCAGCACCTCGCCGAGGTCGCGTCCGGCCTGGCGCACGGCCTGGATGGCCTCGATGTTGCCGTGCTTCACGAGGTCGATGACCGCGCTTGTGCTGCCCACCTCGAGACCAGCGTCGCTCAGCGACCGCGCGATGGCGGGCCCGGAGGCGAGAGCCTCGAGGCATCCGCGATTTCCACAGTGGCAGGCGATGCCGTCGCCGCGGGAGATCTGTACGTGGCCGATGTCTCCGGCGACGCCCTGCGCGCCGCGCAGCAGGTGGCCGCCGGAGATGACGCCGGCGCCGATGCCCGTGGCGACCTTCACGAACAGCAGGTTGTCGGTCTGCGGCCAGGCGAACGCCTGCTCGCCGAGCGCCATGATGTTCACGTCGTTGTCGACGAGCACGGGCACCTCGAGCTGCTGCTTCACGAAGCCGGGCACGTCGAACTGGTCCCAGCCGGGCATGATCGGCGGGTTGATCGGGCGCCCGGTGCTGTGCTCGACGGGGCCGGGCAGCCCGATGCCGATCGCGATGACGTCTCTCTGCGTGAGCCCGTGCTTCTCGAGCAGGGCCCGGCCCGACTCGACCATCCAGTTCAGCACGATCTCCGGGCCGTCGGCGATGTCGATCGTGCCGATGATCTCGCCCACGATCGCGCCGCTGAGATTGGTCACGGCGATGGTCGCGTGAGTGGCGCCGACGTCGGCGGCGAGCACGAACTTCGCCGAGGGGTTCAGGGCGAATTGCGACGAGGGGCGTCCGCCGGTCGACTGAGCGTCTTCGACGGGGCCGATCAGGCCGAGACTCATCAGCTCTTCGACACGCAGCGCGATCGTGGAGCGGGCGAGGCCCGTCTTGGCTGCCAGCTCCGCGCGGGTTCGCGGCGAGCCATCCCGAAGCAGCTGGAAAAGCTCGCTCGCGCCTGTTCCCCCGAGCGTCGAGGCGCGACCGATGTCAACCATGTTTCAAGTGTTGCACGGTCGAGTTAGTGCGGATTGCAGCGGACATCTGACGCCTGCGAACGTAACTCAGCGGTTCTTGAAGGCCGCATCGAACGCGGCGTCGGGCGCGTCGAACGCGAGCCGCTTGACGAAGGCGAGAGCCTCGGGCGCGCCGACGAGGCGGTCCATGCCGGCGTCTTCCCACTCCACCGAGATGGGGCCGTCGTAGCCGATCGTGTTGAGCATACGGAAGCTGTCCTCCCACGGCACGTCGCCGTGGCCGGTGGAGATGAAGTCCCAGCCGCGACGCGGGTCGGCCCAGGCGAGCAGCGAGCCGAGGCGTCCGTTGCGCCCGTTCGACATGCGCTTCTTCGTGTCCTTGCAGTCCACGTGGTAGATGCGGTCCTTGAAGTCCCAGAGAAAGCTCACCGGGTCGAGGTCCTGCCAGACGAAGTGGCTCGGGTCCCAGTTGAGGCCGAACGCCTCGCGGTGGCCGATCGCCTCCAGGGTGCGCACGGTGGTCCAGTAGTCGAACGCGATCTCGCTCGGATGCACCTCGTGGGCGAACCGCACGCCGACCTCGTCGAACACGTCGAGGATCGGGTTCCACCGGTCCGCGAAGTCCTGGTACCCGGCGTCGATGAGCTCTTGCGACACGGGCGGGAACATCGCCACGTACTTCCAGATCGACGAGCCGGTGAAGCCGATGACGGTCTTCACACCCATCGCCGCGGCGAGCCGGGCGGTGTGCTTCATCTCCTCGGCCGCGCGTTGGCGCACGCCCTCCGGGTCGCCGTCGCCCCACACCACGTCGGGCAGGATGTCGCGGTGCCGCTGGTCGATCGGGTCGTCGCAGACCGCCTGGCCCTTGAGGTGGTTCGAGATGGCCCAGACCTGCAGCCCGTAGCGCTCGAGCAGTTCTAGTTTGCCGTCGACGTAGCCGGGCTCGTCCCAGCGCCACGGGTCGAGGTGGTCGCCCCAGCAGGCGATCTCGAGTCCGTCGTAACCCCACCCGGCGGCGAGTTTCACGACTTCCTCGAACGGCAGGTCGGCCCACTGGCCGGTGAAGAGGGTGATGGGCCTGGTCATGATCGATCTTCCTTCTGGTCGGTGTCGATGGTCGTCCATGCGCTGCCGTCTGCCGCGCTCGACTCGACGGAGGCGAGCACGCGCTGCACCTGCAGCCCGTCGGCGAACGAGGGCCGCGGCTGGGTCTTCGAGGAGACCGCCTCGACGAAGTCCTTGGCCTGGTGCGAGAAGCCGTGCTCGTAGCCGAGGGTGTGGCCGGCGGGCCACCAGGCTGCGATGTACGGATGCTCGGGCTCGGTCACGAGGATGCGTGTGAATCCCTGAGTCTCGATCGGCGCGGTGGCGTCGAAGAACTGCAGGGAGTTGAGGTCTTCGAGGTCGAAGGCGACGGCGCCCGTGGAGCCGGAGATCTCGACGCGCAACGAGTTCTTGCGTCCGGAGGCAAACCGGCTGGCCTCGAAGCTGCCGAGCACCCCCGATTCGAATCGCGCCGAGAACAGCGCGAGGTCGTCGACTGTTACCGTGCCGCGTTCCGTCGACGCCGTGCCCGACAGCCCGCGCGACTCGGCGAGCAGCGGCCGTTCGCCCACGATGGTCTGCAGCACGCCGGAGACGGCGGCGATGCGCTGCCCGGAGATGAACTGCGCGAGGTCGATGGCGTGCGCCCCGATGTCGCCGAGCGCGCCCGAGCCGGCGCGTGCCTTGTCGAGCCGCCAGGTCATGGGCGAGTCGGCGTCGGCGAGCCAGTCCTGCCGGTAGCTCGCGCGGATCTGCCGCACCTCGCCGATGCGGCCGGCCGCCACGAGGTCGCGGGCGAGGGTCGCCGCCGGCACGCGGCGGTAGGTGAAGCCCACCATCGCCATGACCCCGCTGTCCGCGGCGCGAGCCGCGGCATCCGTCATCGCCTTCGCCTCGTCGACGCTGTTGGCCAACGGCTTCTCGCACAGAACGTGCTTGCCGGCGTCGAGTGCCGCGATCGCGATCTCGGCGTGGGAGTCGCCCGGCGTGACGATGTCGACCACGTCGATGTCGTCACGCTCGATCACCGACCGCCAGTCGGTGGCGGTCTCGGCCCAGCCCCAGGTGTCGGCGGCTGCGCGCACGGCCTCGGCCGAACGGCCGACGAGCACCTGCATCTCGGGCCGAAGCGGCAGGTCGAAGAACCGCGGTGCCGTTCTCCAGCCCTGCGAGTGGGCCGCGCCCATAAATCCGTGGCCGATCATCGCTACGCGCAATGGGGCGGTGTCTCGTGACATTCCTGAGCCTTCCGTAGAGGGGCACCCACGCCGATGCGGCGTGGGCACCCCTTCGATACGACGTACCTTCGGTCGCTGGTGCTTGTTACGACTCGAATGCGGTCGGCAGGTACTTGTCGACGTTGTCGGCGTCGACGACCGGAGCGTTGAGCACGATCCGGTTGGGTACCTCGACCTCGACGAGGTCGCTGAGCGCCTTGCCCTGCGCGATCAGTCGGGCGAGACGGATGCCGTCTGCCGCCTGCGTGGACGGGTAGATGACGGTGGCCTTCAGCACGCTGTCACCCGACTTGATGAGGTCCATGGCGTTCTTCGAACCGGCGCCACCGACCATGATGAACTCGTCACGGCCGGCCGACTCGATCGCGGCCATCACGCCGAGGCCCTGGTCGTCGTCGTGGTTCCAGATCGCGTCGATCTGCGGTGCTGCCGCGAGCAGCTGCGAGGTCACGGCCTCGCCGCCGGCGACGGTGAAGTCTGCCGCGACACGGTTCGAGACCTCGAGTCCGCAGTCGTCGAGTGCGTCTGCGAAGCCCTTGCTGCGGTCCTGGGTGAGCGGGAGCGAGTCGATTCCGGCGATCTCAGCGACGACCGCGTCGGGGTTGTCGCCGACCTGCTCGCAGATGTAGGTTCCGGCGCTGACGCCCATGCCGTAGTTGTCGCCGAGGATGGTGACGCGGGCGGCGAAGGTCGACGAGAACTCGCGGTCGACGTTGATGACCGGGATGCCGGCCTCCATCGCCTTGGTCGCGACGTCGGTGAGGGCCGCGCCGTCGGTCGGCAGCAGCACGATGGCGTCGACCTTGTCGTTGATGAAGCCCTCGACCTGGCTGATCTGCAGGCTGGCGTCGTTGGTGCCCTCGGCGACTCTCAGGTCGATGTCGGGGTACTTCTCCGCCTCGGCGACGGCCGCCGAGTTGATGGCGCCGAGCCAGCCGTGGTCGGCGGCGGGGCCGGAGAAGCCGATGACGATGGTCTCGCCCGACTCCTCGTTCTCGGCGTTGTTGGTGGGGCCGGTGTTGCCGCCGTCGGTGGTCCCGGTCGTGCAACCGGCGAGAAGTGCGACTGCGACGAACGATGTGCCGATGAGTCCGAGCGTCTTACGACGCGTGGAGCGGTGTGTAAGCATGTGGTTCCTCCTGTGGGTGAAAGCGGGTGCCTCTTCGCGAATGCCTCGAAGACGCCGGCTTTTCTCCGGCCGCTTTGCCAGATCCAGGCCCACACGTCGACAGTGACATTGGATGCAACGTAGCAGAGCGTTGCCGCCAAAGGAACGACTTTCTCCGACAAATGTTGAAAGTTGCATTTTGCGCGACAAGTTATGTCTGTCTCTGCTAGATTGCCGGAATGATCACTGTCGACCATGGCTCGCCCCTCCTCGAGGTGCGCGGCGTAACCAAGTCCTTCGCTGGCGTCGCCGCCCTCAAGGGCGTCGATCTGTCGATCGTCCCCGGCGAGGTGCACTGCGTCCTCGGCCAGAACGGCGCGGGCAAGTCCACCCTGATCAAGGTTCTCTCCGGCGCGTACACGCCCGACGGCGGCGAGCTGATCTGGCAGGGCGAGAGCGTCGAGATCTCCGGTCCGACCGCCGCTCTCCACCTCGGCATCGCGACAATGTACCAGGAGCTCGACGTCGTCGACGGGCTCACGATCGCCGAGAACATCTTCCTGGGACACGAGCTGTCGAACGGCGGCGTGCTCAAGGTGCGCGAGGCGCACAAGCGCACGAAGGCCATCCTCAAGCGGCTCGGGCACCCCGACCTGTCGCCCTCGCGCGAGGTCGGGTCGCTGTCGCCGGCCAACAAGCAGATCGTCTCGATGGCGAGGGCGCTCTCCCGCGACATCCGTCTCATCGTCATGGACGAGCCCAGCGCCGTCCTCGACTCCGAAGAGGTCAAGAACCTGTTCCGCGTCGTGCGCGAGCTGACCAAAGAGGGCATCGCCGTCATCTACATCTCGCACCGGCTGGCCGAGATCCGCGAGATCGGCGACCGCATCACCGTCATCAAAGACGGGCGCACGACGGCGAGCGGCCTGGAGGTCGCCTCCACCCCCACAGCGCAGCTCATCACGCTGATGACGGGTCGCGACGTCGAGAACGTGTTCCCTCCGGCGGTGCCGATCCCGGATGACGCGGCCGAGGTGCTGCGGGTCGAGAACCTGTCCGTCAAGGGCACGTTCGACCCGCTCTCGTTCTCGGTGCGCGCGGGCGAGATCTTCGGCCTGGCCGGGCTCGTCGGCTCGGGTCGCTCCGAGATCCTCGAGACCATCTACGGCGCGTTCAAGCCGTCGACCGGCGAGGTGTACATCCGCGGCACAGCGGTGCGCAGCGGCTCCGTGCCCGCCGCGGTCGCCCGCGGCATCGGGCTCTCGCCCGAGGAGCGCAAGAGCCAGGGCCTGATCCTCGAGCAGCAGATCTACCGCAACGTCACCCTCTCGTCGTTCGGGCGCTTCGCCCGCGGCGTGTTCCTCAACGAGAAGCTCGAGCGTTCGACCGCGCGAGCCCAACTGGAATCGCTCGAGCTGCGGCCGGCCGACCCCGACCGCGCGGTGGGCCTGCTCTCCGGAGGCAACCAGCAGAAGGTGATGCTCGCCCGATGGCTCGTGCACGGCACCGACCTGCTGCTGCTCGACGAACCCACCCGCGGCGTCGACGTCGGCGCCCGCGCAGAGATCTACTCGCTCATCCGCCAGCTGTCGGCGGCAGGGACCGCGATCGTCGTGGTCTCGAGCGAGATCGAAGAAGTACTCGGACTCGCCGACCGCGTTCTCGTGATCGCGGAGGGCGAGACCCTCGCAATTCTCGACGCCCGAGAGATCGACGAGCCGGGCGTACTCGACCTGGTTATGAAAGGAAGCGCCGAATGAGCGATCACACCGCGACATCCACTGGATCCGCCCCCGGCCCCAACCGGGCGTCCGCCGCCGTCAAGTCGGTGCTCGGCAGCGCTGCCGGGCGCAACATCGGCCTGGTGATCGCGCTCATCGTGCTGATCATCGTCGGCACGGTCACCAGCGGCGACCGGTTCACCAACATCAACAACGTGCTCACGATCGTGCGGCTCGCGTCGGTGACCGGGGTGCTCGCGATCGGCATGACCTTCGTCATCATCGCCGGCGGGATCGACCTCTCGGTCGGCTCGGTGCTCGGACTCTCGTCGGTGGTCGCCACGCTGGCCGCCGTGCAGGCCGCCGCCGCGTCGTTCTGGCCGCTGATGATCATCGTCGCCCTCGCGGTAGGACTCGCGGCCGGGGTGATCAACGGCATCATCATCGCCTACGGAAATGTGGTGGCCTTTATGGCCACGCTGGCGATGCTGATAGCCGCGCGCGGTTTCGCCGAGATCCTCTCGAACCGCACTACCCAGACGGTGAAGGTGAAGGGCTTCCTAGAGTTCTCCGACGGCAGCTTCCTCGGCATTCCCACGCTGGTCTGGATCTTCATCCTGGTCTCGGCCGCCGGTTGGGTGCTGCTGAACCGCACCACGTTCGGCCGCCGCACCGTGGCGATCGGCGGCAACCGCGAGGCTGCCCGTCTCGCCGGTATCAACGTCAAGCGCCACCTGCTCTACCTGTACGCGCTGAGCGGCCTCACCGCCGGCATCGCCGGCATCATGCTCACGGGCCGCACGACCTCGGGCACGTCGACGCACGGCACGCTGTACGAGCTCGACGCGATCGCCGCGGTCGTCGTCGGTGGAACGCTGCTGGTCGGCGGTCGGGGCAGCATCGTCGGCACCGTGCTCGGCATCCTGATCTTCAACGTGCTGACCAACATCTTCACGCAGAACAACCTCAACACCTCTGTGCAGGCGATCACCAAGGGCGCCATCATCGTGGTCGCCGTGCTGATCCAGCAGCGCTTCGCCAACCGCGACGTGCGGCGGTCGTAGCTCAGGCGTCGGCGTCGGGGTGCGCTGCGTCGGCGGCGGCGTGGAAGAGCCGCAGCGAGCGGTAGCCGAACCCGGCCGCCAACGCTCCGACGACGACCCCGGCGACCATGAACACCGGGATCACGTCGATGACGGCACCGCCCGGGAAAGCGAACGACACGTTGCTGCCGGATACCGAGAGGTGCGTCCCGTGCACCCACACCCAGACGGCGGATGCCGCGATGGTGGCGACGTAGAGCACGAGCCGCAGAGAGTGCCTGGTGTGTTCGGTCATTCCGTATCCGTTCGTCGGGGCGGGTCGGTAGGCGAGGGTCGAGACGACCGCCCCGATCGCGATGTGCCGGGGCGCGATGCCGAGCTCCTCGCACCCCGCCAGGTCGGCCAACCACTCCTCGAGCCGTTCCTCGCGGTGCGTCGCGGGCATGGTCGACGCCAGACGCCGCACGATCCACTCGGCGTTCACGCCTGGGCCGTCCTGGGCGAGCGGGAGGCCGGGCGGACCGCCTTCGCGTCCCACGTCGCCAGCGTCGCCGCGGCTCGATCGGCACCGTCGGCGGTCAACGCGTAGGTTCGGCGGCGCGGGCCGACGCGCTCGTCGTCGTCCTCCCACTCGCCGACGATCCAGCCGGAGTCTTCGAGTCGCGCGAGGATCGGGTAGATGCTCCCGGGTGCACGGCCGGTGAGCTTCGCGAGTCGGAGGCCCCACACCGGCTCGTCGCTCTCGAGCAGCACCCGGAGTACCGCGACCGTCGGCTGCGTGAGTCGCCTGATCGGTTCCATGGTCTTATTCTACATATATAGAATAGCGAGCACAAGGGCCGGTTAGCGAGCTGAGTGGCCACTTCGGGCGGTTACCACCGCGGTGAAGTGTGCCCACCTGGCCACCCAGCTCCACCGGGACGCCCCCGTCAGCACCGCGCCGCACCGACCGCGAGTCGCACCTCGTCGCTCGCGCGCACGGTTGCTCCCGCCGCCGGGTTGCTCGACACGACCAGGCCGAGGCCGCCCGGGGCGTTGTCGCCGACAGCGACACAGGTGCGCGCGACCGAGGTGAACCCGGCGGCTGCGAGCGTCGCGGCGGCGGCGGACGGGTCGACGGATGTCACGTCGGGCATGAGCCTCAAGGCACCGTTGCTCGTGACCACGGTCACCGCCTGCCCGCGCGACAGCACCGCGCCCGCGCCGGGCGTCGTGCCCGCCACGACCCCCGCGGGCAACAGTGAGTCGGCCTGCCCGCCGTCGGTGTAACCGAGTCCGAATCCGCCCAGGATGGATCTCGCGTTGTCCACCGTTCCGCCGACGAGGTCGGGCAGGGTCGCGCCCGTGCCGGAGATCAGCTTCGGCGCGGGAGCGTCGAACGCGGCGCCGGGATAGAGCGCGTTCGCAGCCGCATTGATCGGCTTCGCGATGAGATGCCGGTTGTTGATGCCGCCCGGATAGCGGGTCACCGCGAACTTGCCGCTCACGTTGCCGAACCAGACCGCTGTGGTCACGGCGGTCGTCGAGCTCATCAGCCAGGTCTGGTCGAAGTCGTCGGTCGTGCCGGTCTTGCCGAAGATCGGCACGCCGTCTTTCGGGTTCGCGGCGTAGCGCTTCATCGCGTTGGCGAGGGCGTGCACCGTCGTCGCGGCTACCTCGGGATCGATGGCGGCCGAGCAGCGCTGCGCCTGCCCCGCTACCGGCTGGCCGGCCGAGTCCGTCATGCGGTCGATGGCGACGGGGGCGCAGTAGGTGCCGTGGTTCGCGATGCCGGCGTAGGCGGCCGCCATGGTGAGCGGGGCGATCACGTTTGTGCCGATGATCGCCGAGGGGTTGGAGCCGAGCCTGTTCTCGACGATGTCGGTCGTCGCGGGGTCGTCGACGTCGTTGGCCGGGTGCACCCCGAGGGCCGTCGCGATGCGTTTGGTCTCGCACTGGTCGAGTTGAAGTCCCATCGAGACATACGCCCCGTTGATCGACGCCGCGGTCGCATCCATCACCGTTCGGCTTCCCCGCTCTCCCGACGAGTTCTTGAACGGCCACGGACCGCCGAACGGACCGTCTTCGACTCCCCCGCCGTTCGCACTGTTCGGGCAGCTGTTCGCGAACGCCCCCTGCTGCACCGTTCGGCCGTTGCCGTCGACGACCTCGTTCAGCCCGTGCCCGCTCTGCAGCCAGTTGATGAGGGTGAAGACCTTGTAGGTCGACCCGATCTGAAACCCCCGCGAGCCGCCGTTGGGCCGGTCGGTGTTGTAATTGACGCTCGTCGTTCCCGGCCCTCCGCCGACCGCAGTGTTGTCGAATCCGGTGTTCTGCGCCATGGCGAGGATGCGGCCGGTTCCCGGCTGCACGGACACCGCGGATGCGCCCAGCGCGAACCGCGCCTCGGCCGCGGGCGCCCTGGCCGCCACGGCGTCCTGGGCCGCGGTCTGCAGGCGCAGGTCGAGGGTCGTGTACACCGTGTACCCGCCGATCTTCCACGCCTCGGCGCGTTCTGCCGGCGACGAGCCGAGCGTCTCCAGCTCCGGCACGAGAGTGGTGACGTAGTCGCAGAAGAACCGGGCGTACGGATGCGCCGCGATGCACCCGTTCGCATAGGGCGCCAGCACGACGGTGGTGGGGTCGACCGGCACCGCGAGCGCCTCGTCGAGCTGCTCGCGGGTGATCATCTTCTCGACGAACATGTTGCGCAGGATCACGTCGCGGCGCTCGAGGTTCGCGGCGTGGTTGGCGGGATCGTCGAGGCCGCGGGCCCCGGGCTCCTGCACGATCGCGATCAGGCTCGCGGCCTGCGCCAGTGTCACGTCGAGGGCGGAGACGCCGTAGTAGCGCTGCGCCGCCGCCTCCACGCCGTAGTTGTTGCCGCCGAAGCCCGCGATGTTGAGGTAGGCGAGAAGGATCTCCTCCTTCGTGTACCGCTTCTCCAACCCGATCGCGAGTTTCATCTCCCGGATCTTGCGGTCGGGAGTGCCGGCTTGCGCGGCGTCGATGCCCGCCTTGCGAGCCTCGGCGGTGGGCTGCTGCAGCGCGGCCTGGATCGCGATGTTCTTCACGAGCTGCATCGACAGGGTCGAGGCGCCGCTCTGCGACGTGCCCGTGGCGTTTCCGACGGCCGCCCTCAGAACTCCCTGCAGGTCGACGCCGCCGTGATCGTAGAATCGGCGGTCCTCGCCGGCGATCGTCGCGTCCCTGAGGAACGGCGAGACCTCTTCGGCGGTGACCTCCTCGCGGTTCTGGTCGTAGACCTGGGCGATGCGCTCGTAGCTGTAGGTGCCGTCGGCGTTCACGCCGTTGATCGCGAAGATCTCGTTCTTCTGCGGCTGGTCGCCGATCTCGATGAACTCGGGCAGGCTGTCGAAGATTCCGATGGCGTTCGATGCGGTCACGCCGGTCACGGCCATGAGCGGGGTCACCATGACGGTGACGAGCAGTCCGGCGACGACGCTCAGGCCGACGAAGCCGCACAGTGCGCGGAGAACGCCCAGCGGGCGGTGTTTCTGGGCAGGCAAATCAGTACCTCTCGGTCGGGGTGCGCGCCGGCGGGGCGCGTGAAGGCACGCGGCGGGGGCGCGGCGGGTGGGACGGGGTGGGGCGGATGCCTCGGGCGGGTCTAGCCCAGGGCGGTGACGACGGCCGTCGCGGCTCGTGCGATCAGCGCGTCGTAGCGTTCGGCTCCCGGCGAGTCGCGCGTCGACATGATCGCCATCACGATCGGCTCGCGGCCGGGCGGCCAGACGATCGCGATGTCGTTGCGCACGCCGTATCCCCCGCTGCCGGTCTTGTCGCCGACGACCCAGTCGGCGGGGACGCCGGCGCGGATGAGATTCGCGCCCGTGGTATTCGCTTTGAGCATCTCGATCAGGACCGCCTGCTTGTCGGCGCTCATCGCGTCGCCGAGGGCGAACTCCCTGAGGTCGGTCGCGAAGGCCCGAGGGCTGGTCGTGTCGCGGGGGTCTCCCGGCACGGCGTCGTTCAGCCCGGCCTCCCACCGTTCCGCGCGCGTCGTGTCGTCGCCGATCGCGGCAAGCGCGGCGTCGAATCCGCCCGGTCCGCCGAGCTCGTCGAGCAGCAGGTTTCCGGCAGTGTTGTCGCTGAAGCGCACGGCGGCGTCCGCGATCTCGAGCAGGGTCATCCCGCTGTCGATCCTCAGCTCGGTGACGGGCGAGTAGGTGATGAGGTCGTCGCTCGTGAAGGTGACGACCCGCTGCATCCCGGCTGCGGTGTTCTTCTGCAGCACCGCCGCTGCAGCGAGGGCCTTGAACGTGGAGGCGTATGCGAACCTCTCGTCGGCTCGGAACGACACCTCGGCGCCTGTCGCCGTGTCGATCGCGTAGACGCCGAGGCGTGCGTCGAATTCGGTCTCGAGTGCTTCGAACTCTCCGGCGTACGGTGCGACGGTCGGCGCGGGCGACGGCGCCTGCGTCGGTTCGGCCGCGGGTGGCGCGACATCGGGGGCCGCGGCGGTGCACCCGGTGAGCGCGACGAGCAGGGTGAGCGCCGAGGCCGCCGTCACCGTTCTCGCGCGCGTCATCGCGCCACCCGGTCGACGACCGAGGCGGTGAGCGCCGTGTACTCGAGGGTGGTGCCTGCGGGGATCTCCCCGACTCCGTTCACTGACACGATGCGCACTCCGATGAATTCTCCCGTTGCCGGGTCGACGATGATCTCCTGGCGGCTGGCTCCGTCTGCCGTCGCCAGGCCGATGGCCGTTCCGCGCCGATCGTCGAGCGTCGTCTGCTGCTCGGTGATCACCACCGACGGCATCAGCGCGAGCGCCTCGTACAGCGCGGCGCGCAGGTCTGACTTCACGGTTCCGCTGCGCAGCAGGTCGACGACGTGGGCGAAGACGTTCTCGTCGCTCGAGCCCGCCTGATAGCGGAAGTCGACCAGGTAGTCGAGCAGGGCCCGGGGGTCGCGCGGCATCAGCGACAGGTCTTCGACGGGCCGCGTCGCATCGGGCTCGGCGACCACCACGCGTGGCGCGTCGGTCGCGACTTCGGCCGCGCGCTTGCGGTCCCGGGCGGCGAACGCCTCGGCCCCGGCGCCGAAGAACACGGTGGGTTCGACATAGGTCGTCATCTCGATGGGTCGGGCGCTGTCGTCTGCGGGGATGAAGGTCTCCCGCACCCGGGCGTCGAGGTACCCGATGGTCGACTCGGGCCGGCCGTCGAGTGACGTTGTCGCCAAGAACGCCGCCGTCGTCGCGAGCTTGAGGAACTGGCCGTCTGCGACGGTCGGATCGTTGGCGGCCTTCGCCGCCGTGCGCAGCATGGTCGACGCCTCCGCCGAGGGGTCGGCGGGCCCGGCCGACGGGGGGAGCGCGACCACCGCGGCCACCACTGCCGCGATCGCGCCGAGGGCGAGGGCGCCGATGCCGACGCGACGCACGGTGCGGCGGGGCTTGAGCTCGGCCTCGACGGCGGCGACGAGCATCCCCCGCAAAACGAGCAGCTGCGCGGGCTCCAGCTTCGGTTCGGTCATCTCGCGTTCCCTTCCAGTGCTTCGGTCAGTGGCGTGCCGGGCCGTGTTGCTTCGAGACGGTCGGCGAGCGCCCGCTTGGCGAAGTGCAGGCGTGACTTCACGGTGCCGACCGGGATGCGCAGCACGCGAGCGGCATCCGCGACCGGCAGTCCCTCGATGATGCACAGTGTCACCACCAGGCGATGGCCGTGCGACAGGGTGCGCAGCGCGGCGAGCGCCGGACCGTCGTCGAGCCCCTCGGCGGGATCCGGCACGTCCTGGGCGGGCGGAACCCGCTCGATCAGGTCGCGGTAGCGTCTCGCGGCACGCGAGATGTTCTGGGCGGCATGCGTGGCGGTGACGAGCAGCCAGGGGAGCAGCGAGTCGTCGACGAAGCGCACCGTCGCCCGTTTGCGCCACGCCTCCAGGAAGGTGACGGCGACGACGTCCTTCGCGTCGTCGAGCGAGGGCACGAGGGCGAGACTGTGGCGGAACACCCTGTGCTGGTGGCGGTCGAAGATCGTGGCGAACCCTTCGCCGTCGCCGGTGAGCGCGAGACGCCAGTATTCGGCGTCGGTCGTGTTCGTGCTCATGTCTGTATTGTCCGGCAACGCGCAAAAGGTTCACTGGGTCGTCACGAATCGCCGCGCCGTCCGGTCTTAACTAGTGACCCTCGAAGTGCTCCCCGAACGGCGAACGACGACGTGGTGGCTCCCGATGAAGCGAGGTACTGAAGAACAGGGCACAGGGGTCGGGAGGAAGACAATGCGAAGAATTGTGATTGTCGGCGGCGGCTATGCCGGCTTCTATACGGCCTGGAACCTCGAGAAGCGACTGCGTCGCGGGGAGGCGGAGGTCGTGGTGATCGACCCGCTGCCCTACATGACCTACCAGCCGTTCCTGCCCGAGGTGATGGCCGGCTCGGTCGAGCCGCGGCACGCGCTCGTGTCGTTGCGCCGCCACCTGCACCGCACCGAACTGCTGAGCGCGAGGGTCACCCGCATCGATCACGCGCGCAAGACCGTGACGGTGCAGCCGGCTGTCGGCGACGACTACGACCTGGACTACGACATCGTCGTGGTCACCGCGGGCGCCGTCACCCGCACCTTCCCGATACCGGGAGTGCAGAGCGAGGCCATCGGCTTGAAGACGATCGAGGAGGCCGTGGCGGTGCGCGACCGGCTGCTCGCCAACTTCGACCGCGCCGCGGCGCTCGAACAGGGGCCGGAGCGGCGGAGACTGCTCACCGCCACCTTCGTCGGGGGCGGGTTCGCAGGCGTCGAAGGCTTCGGCGAACTGCTCTCGCTCGCCAGCGCCCTGCTCGACTCGTACCCCGAGCTCAGCTTCGACGAGCTCGACTTCAGGCTCGTCGAGGCCCAGGGTCGCATCCTTCCCGAAGTGTCGGAGAAGACCGGCCGCTGGGTGGTCGACTCCCTCGAAGACCGCGGCGGTCGTGTGCACCTGAACACCCAGCTGGTGTCGGCGCTCGACGGTCACGTGGTGCTGTCGACGGGCGAGGAGTTCGACTCCGACCTCATCGTCTGGACAGCGGGGACCGCGGCCAACCCGGTCGTGGCGAGGCACACCGACCTCCCGGTCGACGACCGCGGCCGACTGCTCGTGGGCGCCGACCTGCGGGTGCGGGAGGCGGGCGAGATCGTGGTCGACGCGTGGGGAGCCGGCGACAACGCCGCCGTGCCCGACGTGAGTCGCAACGCCGCCCGCTCGACCACCGTGCCCAACGCGCAGCACGCCGTGCGGCAGGGGAAGCGGCTCGCGAAGAACCTCGCCGCGAGCCTGCGCGGAGAGGCGCCCCGTGACTACGTGCACGCCAACCTCGGTGTGGTCGCCACGCTCGGGCTGTACACGGGAGTCTTCCAGTCGGGGCCGTTCGTGGTGAAGGGCTTCATCGCGTGGGTCATGCACCGCGGCTACCACGTGCTCGCGGTTCCGACGTGGGAGCGCAAGGTGCGTGTGCTCGCTGCCTGGATCCTCTCCTTCGTGCTCGGCCGCGACATCGTCTCGCTCGAGCAGACGCAGCACCCGCGGGACGCGTTCGAGCAGGTCGGCGCAGGGCGATGAGAACCCCGCTGACCGAGCGTGCCGCGGCCGCCCTGACCGGGTCGCGCGCCGCGCGCGTGGCTGAGGGGCTGCGGCATCGGGCCGCACCGAGCCACTGGTCGTCGATGTTCGGCGAGGTGGCGCTGTACAGTCTCGTCGTCGTTTTCGTCACCGGCATCTTCCTGACGTTCTTCTACGACCCGTCGAACACCCTGGTGAGATACGACGGGGCATACGTGCCGCTGCAGGGCGTCGAGATGTCGCGGGCGCTCGACTCGACACTGCACGTCTCGTTCGAGGTTCGCGGCGGGTTGCTCATCAGGCAGGCACACCACTGGGCGTCGCTGCTGCTGCTGGCGGCGCTCGGCGTGCACCTGCTGAGCATGTTCTTCACCGGCGGGTTCCGCAGGCCGCGGCGCCTGAACTGGGTGGTCGTGTTCTCGGTGTTCGTGCTGGGCCTGGTCGCGGGCTTGACGGGCTACGCGCTGCCCGACGACATGCTCTCCGGCAGCGGGCTGCGAATCGTGCACGGGGTCGTCCTCGGCATTCCCGTGGTGGGCACCTGGTTGTCGTTCCTGGTGTTCGGCGGCGAGTTTCCGAGCACGATCATCGCCACGTTCTATCCGCTGCACGCGATCATCGTGCCGCTGCTGATCCTGGCGCTGGTCGTTCTCTACATCGTGCTGGTCGTCTCGCAGAAGCCGGCGCAGTTCGCCGCCCCAGGGCGCACCAACGACAACGTCGTGGGCGTACCGGTGCTGCCGGGCTACGCGCTCAAGACCGGCGGGCTGTTCTTCATCGTCTTCGCGGTCGTGATGCTCATCTCGGCCACGGTCACGATCAACCCGATCTGGGACTACGGGCCGTCGTCTCCCGGCGACGCGTCGTCGGGCAGCCAGCCCGACTGGTACACGGGTTTCCTCGACGGGGCGCTGCGCCTCGTGCCGCCCGGCTGGGAGGTCGTGCTGTTCGGCCGTACCCTGACGCTCGCCGTGCTGGCCCCGCTCGCGGTCATCGGACTCTTCATGCTGCTCGTGCTCGTCTACCCGTTCGTCGAGGAGTGGATCACGGGCGACAAGCGCGAGCACAACATCCTCGACCGGCCGCGCAACGCTCCGGTGCGCACCGCCATCGGGGTCGCCGGTGTTCTGTTCTACGCCACCCTGTGGGCCGCGGCGAGCGCCGACGTCGCCGCGACGCACTTCCGCGTCTCGGTCGAGAGCCTCATCCACTTCTATCAGGCGATGCTCCTGATCGGTCCGGTGGTCGGCTTCGTGGTGGCCCGCAGGGTGGCGATTGCGCTGCAGCGCAAGGATCGCGAGCTCGTGCTGCACGGCTTCGAGACCGGGCGCATCGTCCGGCTGCCCGGGGGCGAGTACATCGAGGTGCACAAGCCGCTCGGGGAGTACGAACGGTGGCGGCTCGTCGACTTCGAGCAACAGGCGCCGTTACGGCTTCGACCGGATGCCCGTGGCCGGCTGTCGAGGTCGCAGCGCCTCCGGGTGCGGCTGTCTCGTCTGTTCTTCGAAGACCGCGTCGCTCCGGTGACGCCGCGCGAACTCGATGCGCCTCCGCCCGGCTGAGTCTCAGAGCCCGGGGCGCAGCCTCTCGAGCTTGTGCGGGTTGGCGACGACGTAGATGTTCTCGATCCCGGCGGTCGAGCCGTCGATCGAGATCGCGACCGACGGCTCGTCACCGTAGGAGATCAGCACGGCGGAACGGCCGTTGAGCGGGACCACGGAGATGTCGAAGCCGGGCTTCGCCTTCCTGAGCACTCCGCCCAGGAAGCGGGCCACGTGGTCGCGGCCCTCGACCGGTCTGCGGCTCGCCGAGACCACGCCGCCGCCGTCGGAGATCGAGACGACGTTCTCGGCCAGTACGGCCTCGAGCGACTCGACGTCGCCCAGACGCACCGCCGCGAGCAGGGCCTGGAGCAGCTGGTCGTGGTCGGCGCCCGACACCGGCTCGTGTCGGTCTTCCTCTGCCATGTGCAGGCGTGCGCGGCGGCCGAGCTGCCGCGCGTTCGCCTCGCTGGTCTCCAGAACCTCGGCGATCTGCGCGAACGGGTACTCGAAGGCCTCACGTAGAACATAGACCGCGCGTTCGGTGGGCGACAGGCGTTCCATCATCAGCATCACGGCCACGCCCAGAGACTCGGCGCTCTCGGCGCCCAGGGCGGGATCGTCGGCCGTGACCACCGGCTCGGGCAGCCACGGCCCGACGTACACCTCGTGCCGGGCGCGGGCCGTGGTCGCCGCTGTGATCGCGAGGCGCGCGGTCGTGGTCATCAGGAACGCGGCGGGGTTGCGCACGACGGAGCGGTCGGTGGTCTGCCAGCGCAACCACGCCTCCTGCACGATGTCCTCGGCCTCCGAGACGCTGCCGAGCATGCGGTAGGCCACGCCGAACAGCTGGCGTCGCACACCCTGGAACGCCTCGACCGCATCGTCGAGGTGGCCGTCTGGCGTGGGTGACACGGGCATTCCCTCAGTTTATCGAGAGGGCGTCAGCGCGAGTGGTCGATGAGGTACTCGAGCGCCACGCGCCATCCCTCCATCGGCTCCGTCTCGGCGCGATCGGCGTCCTCGGCGGCGTGGCAGATGTACAGCGGCGTTTCCCTTCCCGCCGGATCGGCCGTGTGTTCGATGTCGCCGAGGTGTCGTTCGCCGTCGTAGACGAACCACCTCTCCGGCTCCTCCTCCTCGACGCGGTAGGTCTTCTCGTGATACTCGTAGGTACCGTCGGCGAGTTCCGGGGCGTCTGACATGGGACGAGGCTATCCACGCGCGAGCAGAAACATAAGACCTCGTGCGAGTGGGCCGATCGTGCAGTCCGGGACTGCGCCCGTTACCCGCGTCCGAGGGCGAGGGCCGGCGTTCTCGCGTCGTTCCGGTACTCCGACGGCAGCATGGCGTAGTGCTCGCGAAACGCGGCGCGCAGTTCGAACGCCGAACTGAAGCCGCAGTCGTACGCGATCTGCTGCATCGTATGCCCCGATGCCATCGGAGAGACGAGCATCAGCGCCGCAGACTCGGCGCGGCGGCGCGCGATGGCGTGTGCCACCGACTGGTCGGCGTGCTCGAATGCGCGCTGCAGATGCCGCAGGGAGACGCTCAGGCGGGCCGCGACGACGGCCGGAGTCAGACGCGGGTCGCGGTGGTTGGCGGCGATCTCGACGAGCGCCCTGCCGCGGAGTCCGGCGCGCAGATCCTCGCCGTCCATGGAGTGCCCGTCTGCCTCGAGGAACATCCCCACGACCAGGTCCTCGATCGTGCGTTCGGCGACCAGTTCGCCCACGGTCGACGCGTTCCACGATGCGTCGGCGACCGACAGGGCGAAACCACGCAACGGTGCACGCAGTGATCGCCCGATGTCGGCGGTGAACCGCGTCGCCCTGACGTGCACCCCCCGGTCGGCCAGCCGACTCGACTTCAGCAGTATGTGGAATCCGCGAACGGAGTCGGAGCACTCCAGGTGGACGGCGCTCCAGTCGCTGACGACGCACGATCCGCCTGGGCCGAGCGCGACCACATCGCCGCCCTTCGGCGTGATGGTGACGGTGCCGCGCAGCACGAAGGCGATGTGCACCAGCTCTCGCGAATCCGGGGCCTCCGGGCCGACCACCCTCAGCGCCGAATGCGTCATGGTGACGAAGCCCGTCTCGCCGAGCAGGCGCCGCTCGGCCGCGAACCTGAACTCGCTCTCCGCCGGGGCGAGAAAGTGCTGCGCCATCTGAGCGAGCGCCGTGTCTGGCAGGTCGATGCGGCCGTAGGCCTGATCGAGAACGTGGCGCATAGTCGCGACGGCGAGCGGCTCCCACGCGACCATCCCAGCCCCCGAACATCTCAGAAACGGACGAGACGCCCCGGCGCGGTCCGTCGTCGATCATGAAGAAATCCCGTTGTTCGACAGCCTGCCACTGTTCGGGCCGATAGCCAAGGAGTGCTTACTGCAGCGACGACGTCGTTCACGGGCTAGCGCGCGGCCTGGCTGGGGACGACGACCTTCTTGACGATCAGGAGGATCGACGCCGAGATGGGGCAGGCCACGAGCGCGCCGAGCAGCCCGAGGAGGGAGGCCCCGACCATCGCCCCGATCAGTACGAGCGAGCCCGGAATGCGGATGGCCTTGCCCACGATGCGCGGCGTGAGCACGTAGGCCTCGACCTGCAGGTAGACCAGCATCACCATCAGCACGACGAGCGCGGTCTGCGGGGAGGTGAACAGCGAGACGAACGTGACGAGCGCGGTGCTGATCAGGCTGCCGACCACCGGGCCTTCATGCTCTCGATGCTGCCGAGGAAGTAGAGGGTGAGCGCCACGACGAAGAGCACCCCGAAGGTGCCGTTGAGGATGCCGGCGCCGACCCTCAGCGCGCCGCCGCTCACGGCGAGCCAGACGGCGGGATCGGCCGCCGCAGCCTGGAGGGTGGCGACGAACGGCAGCAGAGACCCGCCGAAGAAGTCGTTGAACGAGATGAACCAGTCCTGATGCTCTATCTGGTCCATGCCGTCAGGCAGGTACTTCACCAGCTGCCCGCCCTGTTCGAAGATGACGGGAACGATCATCCACACCAGCAACGCGACGACGATGAGGAAGCACACCATCACGATGAGCACCGACGCCGTGCGGGATAGACCGCGGGACTCGAACCTCAGCACGACCGGGTAGAGCCCGAGGCTCACGAACAGCGAGAAGAAGATGAGGGTGAGGGCGTAGCCGATGCTGCCGATGGCTGCGCCGAGCACAAGGGCGAGCAGCACCCCGAGTGTCGTGACGAAGCCGAATCGGAAAGGGCCGGAGTCGAACAGCCGTGCGGTCGTCGGCCTCTCCATCCCGGCGCCCCTAGCGTCGGATCGGCGACGGGTCGGGGATCTCCTCGCGTTTGTAGCCGGGCAGCATGCTCGCCGGCAGGATGGCGAGGGCGCAGAGCGAGGCGAGCACGAGCAGTCCCAGCCGCAGCGACCGCAGTCGCACGTCGGAGTTGAGCGCCACGGCCTCGTCGACCTGCTCGGGCGTCGCGTCGGTGCGCTCGAGGGTGGCACGGAGGTTGTCGTTGCTGACGAAGTTGATGCTGTTGAGGTCAACCTGCGACTGCAGCGACTCGGGCAGGTTGTCGGAGGCCGCGACGCCCTGCGCCACCCCGATGCTGAGGAGCGCGACGAGCATCGCCCCGGCGAGCGCCGTGCCGACCGCCGAGGCGAGGTTCTGGGTTGTGCCGCGCAGCGAGCCGACGTCGCCCGCGAGCTCCTTCGGCGACGAGGTGACGAGCACGTTGAACAGCAGGGTGACGAGGGCGCCCTGGCCGATGCCGAACAGCACGAGGCCGAGGATCGTCGGCAGCGTCTCCCAGTTGTTCGACACCACGAACGACAGCCAGACCAGGGCGAGCGTCGACAGCACGAACGCGAACTGGGCGATGCGGCGTGCGCTGAACCGGCTGTAGAAGCGGGTGATCAGCAGCGCGGAGAAGAAGACGGTGAGGTTGAACGGCATCATCGCGAGCGACGTGTCGAGCGGGGTGCGGCCCTGCACGATCTGGATGTAGAGGGGGATCGTGAAGTTGATGGATGCCTCGAGCCCGACGATCACGAACAGCGCGAAGACCGCGGCCCGCTCGGGTTTCGACTCGACGACCTCGAGCGCCAGCAGGGGTGTCTCGCCCCGTCTCGCTCGCCGGCGGGTCCACATGAAGAAGGCCTGCCCGGCGATGACGCCGATCACCACCGAGAACAGGGCGGGCGAGAGGCCGAAGACGCTGAACGGGGCGCCCGGCTCTGCGGTGAGCACGCCCCAGCCGTTGAGGTTGTTGAATCCGACCGTGATCAGCATGATCGCGATGCCGATCAGCACCGCCCCGACGAGGTCGATCTTCACCGACGAGTTCGCGGAGTCGGAACGCAGCCGGAAGCTCAGGATGAACACGACGATCGCGAGCACGACGAGGATCCCGAAGACGGGACGCCAGCCGACGAAGGTGCCGAGGAGGCCGCCGATCAGGAAGGCGGAGATTCCGGACGCTGCCCGCGCCGAACCGAGGGAGCCGATGGCCGTCGCCTGCTGCGCCCCTTTGTAGTTCTCGGCGATGAGCGCCACGAGCGACGGGACGATGATCGCGGCCGCCGCTCCCGCCAGGGCCTGTGCCGCGATCATGAAGCTCGCGTTCGGGGCGAAGGTCATGAGGGTCATGGCGGCCGCGAAGACCACGATGACGATTCGGAACACCAGCACCCATCCGAACTTCTGGCCGACCTTCGAGCCGGTCATCACGAGCGCGGCGACGACGAGCCCGTAGGTGACGATGGCAGTGCTGATCGTGGTCGGCGGAACGTCGAACTCATCGACCATCCCTCCCATCGACACTGGCAGGGCAGACACGTTGAACGACATCAGCACCTGCGCCAGGGCGAGGGCGATCATCGGCGACCACGACGCCTTCACCGCCGTGGCCTCCGTAGCCGGGGTGGCTGCTGTGGTCATGGGGTGCTTCCTTCCGTTCTGGTGCGCGAGCCGGCCGTCGGCTCCGGCTGCGACGCGAAGAGGTTGAGCCCCAGGGCCCGGGAGAGGTAGCGGGTGGCGCTCTGCCCGCGCACGCTGTTGCCTGCCGGATCGAGCCGGGGCGAGAAGGCGGCCATCCCGCCCTTGCCGGGCGAGACGGTGATGATGCCCCCGGAGACGCCGCTCTTGCCGGGCATGCCGATCTCGTAGAGCCAGTCGCCCGACATCTCGTAGAGGCCTGTCGTCGCCATGACGGCGAGAGTGTCCCTGCTGGTGGCCGCGCTCACCACCCGCTCGCCGGTCACCGGGTTGACGCCGCCGTCGGCGAGGGTGGCGGCCATCACCGCGAGGTCGCGCGTGCTGACCAGCAGCGAGCACTGCTTCGTGTAGACATCCGTCGCCTGAAGGGGGTCGAACGCCATCCGGCCGTAGCTCTGCAGCAGCCGGGCTATGGCCTGGTTGCGCTGGTTGTTCGCCGCCTCGGACTCGTAGACGGCGATGTCGAGTTCGAGCACCCGGCCGGCGAAGCGCGAGAGGCCGTCGTGCACGAACTTCCATTTGGCGGCCGGCGTCGCTCCGGGTGCCAGCGCCGTGGTGGCGAGCGCTCCAGCGTTGACCATCGGGTTCATCGGGCTGCCGCCGTTGAGCTCGAGCGCCATGACGGAGTTGAACGGCAGGCCGGTGTTGTTGACCCCGACCGTGCGCCACACCGCGTCGTGGCCGATGGCGTCGCAGACCAGAGCGAAGACGAACGCCTTGGAGATCGACTGGATCGAGATCTGGTGCGACGAGTCGCCCGCGACGAACACCCTGCCGCCGACCCCGGCGACGGCGAGACCGAACAGGCCGGGGTCGGCTATGCCGAGTTCGGGGATGTAGTCGGCGACCACGCCCTCGTCGAGGCCGCGGTACCGCTCGTGGGCGGTCTCGAGCAGGTGCTGAACCCGCTCCGCGTCGGGCAGGCTCCCGGTGGAGACCGCCTGGTCGTCGAGTGAGTCCGCCGATTCATCCAGCCCCACCTGCATTGCGTCACCTCACAGCATCGCGGTGTGCGCGGCCGAGCCATCCCCGCCGCGTCGCAATCACCCTGCCGCCGCGACCCGGATGCGCTCACGAACCTGACGCGAAACTGACGCCGCCGTGGCGCGAAACTGCGCCGTCGCTACGGCAGCAGGTGACCCGCCGCGGTGAACAGCCGGTACCACTCCTCGCGGGTGAACGGCAGGTCGGAGCCGAGCGCCGCGTCGCGCACGCGCTCGATCCTGGTCGTTCCGAGCACGACCTGCATGTTCGCGGGGTGGCGGGTGATCCAGGCGACCGCGATGGCCTCGACCGGCACGCTGTACTTGGCGGCCAGCTCGTCGATCACATCGTTCAGCTCGGCGAAGTTCTCCCGGTCGCCGAGGAAGACGCCGTCGAAGAATCCCTTCTGGAACGGCGACCACGCCTGGAGGGTGATGTCGTTCAGGCGGCTGTAGTCCAGCATCCCCAGGTCGATGCTGGTCGACTGCGCGACGCCCGACATGTTGGCCGCGACGCCCTGCGCGATGATCGGCGAGTGGGTGATGCTGAGCTGCACCTGGTTGATGGCGAGCGGCTGGGCGACGTGCTTCTTCAGCAGCTCTGTCTGCCCGGGCGTGTGGTTGGAGAGCCCGAAGTGCCGCACCTTGCCCGCGGCGTGCAGCTCGTCGAACGCGGCCGCGACCTCCTCGGGCTCGACCAGGGTGTCGGGGCGGTGCAGCAGCAGGGCGTCGAGATAGTCGAGCTTCAGCGCGGCGAGCGACTCGTCGACGGTGGTGAGGATGTGCTGCTTCGAGAAGTCGAAGTAGCCGTCGCGGATTCCGACCTTCGACTGGATGACCACGGCCTCGCGTTCGGCGGGCGTGAAGGCGATCGCGTCGCCGAAGCGTCGTTCACAGCCGTGACGCTCGCCGCCGTAGATGTCGGCGTGGTCGAAGTAGTTGATGCCGGCGTCACGCGCGGCAGACACCAGGTTGCGGATCTCGGCATCGTCGAGCTCGGTGATGCGCATCAACCCGAGGATGACGTTGGAGGTGTTCAGATCGGTCTGCGGCATTGCGGAAATCTTCATCCGTCCATCCTGCCTCGGATGACGGCGCGGAGGTGCGTCACTCGCGCCCGACGATCGCGTCGACGAAGTCGTTTCCGAACTTCCCCTCCGGGTCGCGCCTTCGGGCGAGCGCGGCGAAGTCGGGCAGTCGCTCGTATTCGGTCGCTGCCGCCGCGGGAGACACGGCGGACACCTTGCCCCAGTGGGCACGCGGAGAGAACGGGGCGAGGGCCGCCTCGATGAGGGGGAGCACCGCGCCGACCATCGCCGGGGCGTTTCGCCAGGTGAAGTGGATGCACAGGCTGTCGCGGCCATAGGTGGTGCTGAGCCACAGATCGTCGGCGGCGACGGTCCGCAGCTCCGACATCAGGAGCGCGGGTGCTATCTGCTCGCCGATCTCACGGAGAGCTGAGAGGGCGGCACTCGCATCCGCTCGCGCGATGAGGTATTCGCTCTGGATCTCGTCGCCGTTACTGGGGGTGGCGTCGAGACGGAAATGCGGAAGGCGTTCGAGCCAGGGCCCGGGAACGCCGCCCTGCAGAGTGGTGCCGTCGTTCTCCTCCGTGCCCGGGGCGCCCTGCGGTTCGCGCACGAGCGTCGCCCCGAACAGCCGGTCGGGCATGTCGCCGTCGGAGCCCGGCTCGAGCCGCGACTTCACCCACACGCGCGGCACGGTGTCGCCGAGCCAGCGGGTGAACAGGCTCACGCTGTAGCCGCATCCCGAGACCGCGTCGAAATCGGCGAGCGCCGTCGACCAGTCGAGGTCTGCGTACACGTCCTGGCGCACGCGGTACGTCGGCTCGACGGCGAGGGTCACGCGCGCGGCAATGCCGAGCGCGCCGAGTGCGACGACCGAACCGGCGAAGTCGCCGTCGCCGTGCGCGACTGTGACGATCTCACCGTCGGCGCCGATCAGGTCGATGGCCCGCACGGCCGACGAGAGACTGCCGTTGGCGCTGCCCGATCCGTGTGTGCCCGTGGCGACGGCGCCCGCGATCGAGATGTGCGGCAGCGATCCCATGTTGTGCAGGGCCAGTCTCTCCCGTTCGAGCCATGCGGCCAGGACGCCGTAGGTGGTTCCGCCCGCGGCCGACACCGTGCCGTCGTCTTCGAGTCGGATGTCGGGAGGTACGTCGACGAGCGAGACGAGATCTCCGCGGGTGTCCGCGACGCCGTTAAAGGAGTGCCGGGTGCCGAGCGCGCGCACCTTGCTTGCTCGGGCGACGATGTCCTGTGCCTCGGCGACGGAGTGCACGGTGTGCACCGTCTGGGCGGAGTACTCGCGCGTACCGGCCCAGTTCTTCTCGCTCACGGGGTGCCCTCGGCGACGAGCATGACTTTGACTGAGTCGCCCGCGAGGTCCGCGAGCGCATCGTCGAGGTGCGCGAAGTCGTGCCGCCCGGTGATCAGATCGGCGAATGGCAGTTCGTCGTGGCGCCGCAGCAGGGCCATGGCCTCGGAGTACGACTGCGGCGGATTCGCCGCCACCCCGAGCAGGCGCACGTTCTTCTGGCACACGTCGACCGCGGGGTCGAGCGGGATGGTCACCCCGGTGCTGACGATGTTGCCCACCTCCACGACCGTTCCCAGGCGGCGCACCATTCCGAGCGCCTCGCCGAGCGCGGCGGGCTGGCTGCTCGCGTCGATGACGAGGTCGGCGCCTCGCCCGTTGGTGCGATCGAGCACGAGGCGACGCCGTTCCGCGGCGTCGGTCGCGTGGATGTCGATCGCCTGAGCGCCCGCCGCCGCCGCGAGGGCCAGCCGACGCGGCCGGGAGCCCGACACGATGATGTCGGTGACGCCCGCGGCCCGCAGCACCATGGCCGCGAGCAGACCCACCGCACCGGCGCCCAGCACGACGGCCGTGCTGTCGGGGCGGATGACCTCGTCCCAGGTGCCGGCCGCGGTCTTCATCACGTCGACGGAACGCACCGCCACCGCCAGCGGGTCGAGCAGAGCGGCGATCTCGTGAGGCATCGACTCCGGTACCCGCCAAAAGTACGTGCCGGGGCGCACCACGAGGTGCCGCCCGAAGCCTCCGCTGAGCGACGTGTCGTCGGAACCGGCGAGCGGCGGCAGCCCCAGGGCCTCGGGAGGGATTCCGTAGACGAAGGGGTCGGAACAGGTCGTCGCCGACGGCCCGAAACGTCGGCAACCCCAGCAGACCAGGCACGGGAGCCACGGGAAGAGCGCGATCGTGTCACCGATCTCGAGCGGGTCGTCGTCGGCGTCGGTGCGCGGATGCTTCGATCCGAAGTCGACGATACGGCCCACGATCTCGTGCCCGAGCACGAGCGGTGCGCTGGGTTGGGAACCGATGAGGTGGGCGTCGGTTCCGCAGATGCCGTTCGCGGTCACTTCGATGAGCAGGCCGGTAGGGGGAATCTCGGGGATCGGGATGCTCCATTGCTCCACCCGCCCCGCGCCGACCCAGACGTGGGCGGTTGTGGACTCGGTCATGCTGACCTCCATTGGTCGGATCGGTAGTTCAGTTCTGCCATTCGAGGAAGCGCCCGGGATTGTCGACGAGGATGCCACGCACGACGCGGTCGCCGAGACGCTGCTGGAGCCGCGGCACGAATCGTCGGCCGAGATAGGCGAGCCCGGGCATTCCGCCGTACGACTCGTACCTGCTGGCACGTGCCACGTCGGCGCCCAGCAGCACGCGGTCAGCGTGCCCGGATTCTACGAGGGCGGCGAGCGCGTCGATCAACACCGCATCGGGCCACAGTCGCAGCCGACCGGCGCCGTCGTACCCGACCGAAGCGCCCGTTGCGGCGATCTCGGCGTGCAGGTGCGGGTCTGGGGTGCGGTCGGCGTGCGCGATGACGACGCGGGCGGGTCGCACCCCGTACGACTCCAACAGAGTTATCACATCGAGGGCGGCGGAGCACGACTCGGTGTGCACCATGATCGGGGCGCCCGTCGCGACGTGCGACGCGGCCACACCCTCGAGGGCGGCGCGTTCCCCTCGCGAGATCGCCCAGTAGTCGATGGCCGCTTTGAGCATGCCGGCGCGCACGTCCGTGCCGTCGGGGGCCTGCGCCGTGGCGACGTCGTCGAGCGGCAGCCGCCCGTACGCGGAGTCGTCGAGCGCCTGGCCGACGGTGAGTTCGCGGAGCGTGATCGCCGCCCATTCGTCAGCCGAAGCATCCAGAATCCACTGCTGTTCCGGATAGTGGGCGTCGCGGTGGCGGCCCGTGGTGGCAATCACCCGCACCCCGCTCACGGCGGAGACGCGAGCGAGCGCGTCGGGGCGCCGGCCGAGGCCGACGGGGGTCGCGTCGACCATGCACTCGAATCCGCTCTCGGCGAGGCGACCGAGTTCGGCGCCGCTCAGCGTCTCGTCGTCGAGGTCGTCGCCGGGCAGCAGCGGCGAGGCCTGGAAGAGGTGCTCGTGGTAGTTCACCCGCCCCAGGGCGATCGAGGGAGCGTCGCCCAGCACGGTGCGCACACGACCGGCCGCGGGTAACAGCTCGCCGGTCGGCACTACCGCACCGCTGAGGCGATCGCCGCGAGACGCCGCACGCGTTCCGCGTCCATCGGGATGTGGAAGACCTCGGCGATGACCTGCGTCCAACCGTGGATGAAGTACTCCCAGCCATCGACGACGGTGAGCTGTCGGGCGAACTCGGCGGCCGCCGCCTGATGGAGGAACTCCAGGCTGCCGCGGTAATTGAACTCCCACACGACGGAGCGGTGCGGGAAATCGACGCCGTCGGTGAGCGGCGAACCGGGCCGGTCCTTTCCCATCCCGGTCGCATTGACGATGAGGGCACCCTCCCCCGCCGCGGCGACGATCGCGTCGGCCTCGGCGGCCGGGTCGTCGCCCAGCAAGCGGTAGTCGAACATGGTCGTGTCGATGCCTCCTCGCTCGTGGATCTCGCGGGTGTGGTCGAGCGACTCCTGGCGTCGAGCGGTGATGACGACTTTCGACGGGCGGTCGGCACGGTGCGCGAGGTACCAGCTGAGGGCCGTTCCCGAGCCGCCGGATCCGAGGCAGACGACCGACGCACCGGTGGTGGAGAAGTAGTCGTCGGCGATGATCGACTCGAGCGCCAGGCCGACGGTGATCGGGTCTTTCGCGTGACCGAGCAGCCGCCCGTTCTCCTTGGAGATCGACGAGACCTCGCGGCACGCGTCGGCGAACGAGTCGAACTCGTCGAAGAGATCGCCCGTCGCCTCGAAGACCCGCATCTTGTGGGTGGTCACCAGAGCGCCGGCCTGACCGGCGTCGTCGCGGATGCGCGAGACCACTTCGCGGTAGGCCGCGTCCGTCGCGTCTGTGGGGAGGTCGAAGCCCATGAGCTCTCGCGAGTCGAGGCCGAGCTCGTCGGCCCACAGCGGGAACACGCGCATGATCGACGACCCGGCGGTGTCGACGCCCACGAAACCCATCCGTGCGCCGGTCATGCCGCCACCTCCGTGTGGCGCAGCTCGCGGTAGCGCGTCGTCATCTCGCGTGCCCGAGTCTCGATGGCGTCGAAGCGGCCGGCCGAGAGATCGCTCGCCGAGACCAGTTCGCTCCCGGCGCCGACGGCGACGACTCCGGCGGCGAGCCAGGCGTCGAGGTTGTCGACCGAGACCCCTCCCGTCGGCATCATCCGCACGTCCGGAAACGGGCCACGGAAGCTCGAGATGAGCTTCGGCCCGCCGAATCCCGCGGGGAATATCTTCACCACGTCGGCACCCAGCTCGACGGCCGCCATGACCTCCGAGGGGGTGAGAGCGCCCAGCATGGTCGTGAGACCGGTGTCGAACATCGCTTTTGCGACCGGGAGCGATACGCCCGGTGAGACGAGGAACTTCGCTCCTGCTCGCGCGGCCGTGGCCGCCTGGGACGGCTCGATCACGGTGCCGGCGCCGAGCAGGATGGAATCGCCGAAACGGTCGGCGAGGTGGGCGATGACGCTGGGGGCGTCGGGCGTCGAGTACGTGATCTCGATTCCGGTGACGCCGCCTCTGACGAGCGCTTCGACGCCCGCGATCGCCGACTCGGCCGAGGGGGCGCGGACGACGGCGATGATCCCCACCCGGCGGAGCTCCTCAGTGCTGATAGTCATCGGACTGCCTTTCCAAGAGTTGCGGTTGATGCTGGTCGTACGGGATTCGGTGGATCGATGCCGTCGAGCACGGCGAGCACGTTGTCGACGGAGCCGATGCCCATGCGGTCGACCGCATCGACGGTCTGTGCGCCGAGGTGCGGGGTGATGGTGACCCTGTCGGCGAGATCGGCCGCGAGCAACGGGCTCGCGGCGTGCGTCCCGCCCTCTCCGTCCAGGGTGTCGGCCGAATACGAGGAGACGGCTTCCGAGCGCAGGGCAGCCGCGAGGGCGGTCTCGTCGACAAGGTCCCCTCGGGCGGTGTTGACCAGCGCGAGTCTCGAGGCCGCTCGCAGCCAGTCGGCGGTGACGATGCGCTGACCGCCCGGCACGTGCAGCGACACGGCGTCACACCCTGCGAGTTCGTCGAAAGCGCCGACGAGGGTGACACCGTCTGGCGTGTCGGAGCCGATGGGTAGGAAGGGGTCGAAGGCGTGTACGCGCGCGCCGAGCGCGACGACACGGGCGGCGAAGGAGCGCCCGATGCGGCCGTAGCCGGCCACCCCGACGGTGAGCGAGGCGATCTCTCGGCCGCGGATGGCCCCCCAGTCGCCCGCCCGCACCGCCCGGTCTCCGGCGGAGACGGTGCGCAGGCTGGAGAGCAGCAGCGCGATGGCGAGGTCGGCGACCGACTCCGAGTTGGCGCCCGGCGTGTTGGTGACCCGCACACCGCGGGCCTCGGCCGCCGCGATATCGACGGAGTCGACACCGACCCCGTAGCGGGCGACGACTCGCAGGGCGGGAGCCAGGGCGAGATGCTCCGCCGTTACCGGGGCGGTGCCCGCGATCCACGCGACGACATGCTCAAGGTGCGGAGCGAGAGCGTCGATCTCATGGCCCGGCGATGCGGAGACGACGTCGTATCCGGCGGAGTTCAGTCGCGCCACGACGTCGACCGTCCCGGAGGAGAACGACCGGCTGGTCACCAGTATCGACGGGGTCATCCCACGCCCCCGCCCGGTCGCGGAAACCAGCCCTCGAGACGCTCGTACGCGTCGACGAAACGAGAGTGTGCGGCGGCGTACGCCTCGTGGCGTTCCGCGTGAGGCTCGAACTCGGCGGTCACCCTCGACAGTGTCGTGGCCGCGCCGAAGTCACCGATAAGACCTGTGCCGACGCCCGCAGTCACGGCGGCGCCGAGACTGTTCGCCTCGTCGACGATGTCGCGGCGCCGGACCGTGACGCCCCACACGTCGGCCATGATCTGCAGCCAGGAGTCGGAGTTCGCTCCTCCGCCGATCGCGTCGATGCGGTCGATCTTCTCGCCGCCCTCGCGAAAGGCGTCGATGCAGGTGCCGAGGTTGAACGCGACCCCCTCGAGCACCGCTCGGGTGAAGTGCTGGCGATCGTGGTGCCGAGCGAGTCCGACGAAGGCTCCCCGAGCGTCCTGGTTCCAGTAGGGCGATCGTTCGCCGAGCAGGTACGGGAGGAAGAAGAGGCCTTCGCCGGATGCGTCGACGTTCTCGGCCGCACCGACCAGACGGTCGAAGCGGTCCCCGTCTCCGCCGGGCTCGAACAGGTCGGCGATCCAGTGAAGCGACCCGCCTCCCGACTGCATCGTCGCGGTCGGCACGTATCGGCCAGGCACGACGTGGTTGAACGTCATGGTCCGCTGCGCCGGATCGAGCAGCGGTCGCCGCGCCGAGAACGACACCCACGACGACGAGCCGAGATAGACGTAGGCGCCGTCGCCCTCGTCTACGACACCGGCGCCCAGCGCGGCCAGGGGTCCGTCGCCCCCTCCGATCACCACCGCAGTCCCCTGGACGAGGCCGGTGGCGGATGCCGCGGCCGCCGTCACCCCTCCGACGACCTCTATAGACGGCACGATATCGGGCAGCAGTCCATTCTCGATTCCGGCGGCCGCGAGGATCTCTGCCGACCACTCGCCCGACGACTGGTCGAAGGCGTTCGTGCTGGAGGCATCCGACGGTTCCGTCACCAGCCGGCCGGTGAGCCTGGCCACCACGAAGTCCTTCGCCTGGGCCACAGCGGCGACCCTCGCGAACACCTCGGGCTCGTTGTCGCGCACCCACATGATCTTGCTGAGCGAGTAGGTGGGGTTGAAGCGGTGGCCGGTGATCCCGTAGCCGCGGTCTTGCCCTATCCGGGCGATGAGCTGGTCGCACTGGGCGGCGCTGCGGGTGTCGGCCCAGATCATGGCCGGCCGCACCGGGTCGAGGTTCGCGTCGAGGAAGACGGCGCCCATCATCTGGCCCGAGAACCCGACAGCCCTGACTTCGGCGGCGGGTGTCGCGGTGCGTGCGAGCAGGGTGGAGGTGGCTTCGCAGACGGCGTTCCACCAGTCTTCCGGATCCTGCTCCACGACGCCGCCGAGGCCGTAGTGGGTCGAGTAAGCGACGGTGATCGCCGAGACGAGCGCCCCGTCGTCGGTGTGCAGCGATGCCTTGTCCCCGGTCGTGCCGAGGTCGTGGGCGATGATCATGCGATTTCTCCCGTTTCGCTCTTCGTCACTTGACGACGCCGAGTCGCGAACGGTCGATGGTGAGTACGACGGCGGCGATGATCACGATGCCGTAGACGATCTGCTCGAAGCTCGGGTCTACCCCGACGGCGGTGAGCCCGACTCGCAGCACCACGATGATCAGTGCGCCGATGACGGTCTTGATCGGGCCGCCGACGCCTCCGGTGATGGCCGTTCCCCCGATTACCACCGCCGCGATCGCGGGAAGCTGGAGGGTGTCGGCGAGGGTGGGTCCCCCGCTGTGCTGGCTCGCCGCCAGCATGACGGCGGCGAGGCCGGAGAAGAGCCCGCACAGCGTGAAGGCGAGGATGCGGATGCGCACGGTGGAGCCGCCCGACATGAGCAGGGCCTGTTCGGCCAGGCCGATCGCGTGGAACGACTTGCCGCGGTTGAGCACGCGCATCGCGACGGAGATGAGTATCGCGAGCACGATGACCAGGATCGCCGCGAGCGGCAGCTGCGCGACGCGTACGTCGGTGATCCAGGCGATCGCCTCGTAGCCGGTGCTGATACGGATGTTGCTCGCACCGGAGATCGCGAGCCCCAGGCCGCTGTAGAGCCCGAGCGCCCCGAGTGTGGCGATGAACGACGGTATCTGCGCCTTCGCGATGACGAATCCGTTGATGAAACCGATGAGCGTCATGACGCCGAGTACGGCGACGACCCCGACGACCCCCAGTTCGGGAAGCCATAGTGCGAGGAGAACCGACCCGAACGACGCCGTCGCGGCGAACGAGAGGTCGATGCCGCCGGTGAGGATGACGAAGGTCTGGCCGAGTGCGAGCAACAGGATCGGGGCCATCGACTCGAGCAGTCCCCGTACGCTCCCGAGGGCGACGAAGTTGGGCTGCTTGCTCGTGACGATGAGGACGAGCAGGACGAGGACGATGAACGGGAGCGCCGCGAGAAACCGGCCCTTCCAGTCGACGACGGGTGCCGCTTTGGCGACGGGGGCTGTGGTCAGGGTCTGGGACATTTTCTCTACACCATCTGCTGGACGAGGTCGACGGGCTTGGGCTTGTTGCCGGGTGATGCGTCGAAGCGGCTCTGGATCTCACCGTCGCGCATCACGATGATCGAGTGGCTGAGCGCGATCGTCTCCTCGAGGGTGTCTGCCAGGAGGATGATCGCGATGCCCTGCGTGCAGAGCTGGCGCACGAACGTGTAGACGTCCTCCTTGGCCCCGACGTCGAGGCCTCGCGTGGGGTGGTCGAGGATCAGCACCCGCAGTCGGGGCGAGTTGAGCCACTTCGCGAGGACGACTTTCTGCTGGTTTCCGCCGCTCAGGTTCGAGATGTTCGCGTTGCGGTCCGGGGTGCGGATACGCAGCCGCTCGATCCACTGCGACGCGATCTCGCTGGCCTTCTTCGGCAGCAGGAACGGACCGAAGCTGACGGGACGCGGATCGGCGAGGAACATGTTGTCCTGCACGGACATGCCCTGCGCGATTCCCTCGATACGACGTTCGGCAGGGATGTAGCCGAACCCGGCCGCGACGGCGCCGACCGGCGACGCGAAACGCACCTTCTTGCCGTCGAGAGTGATGGTGCCGCTGTCGAAGGGCTCGGCGCCGAACAGAACACGGGTGAGCTCTTCGCGGCCGGAGCCGAGAACACCCGAGATGCCGAGCACCTCGCCGAGACGCACGTCGAAAGACACGTCGGAGAAGGCGTGGCTCTTGCCCAGCCCGTCGACCTGGAGCACGACTTTCTCGTTGTGCACGGGCTTCTGGTCGTTCTCGCGGTAGAACTCCGCTGAGCTCTCTCGGCCGACCATTAGACGGTGCAGCTCGTCGACGTCGGCGGTCTCCGGGTTGCGCTCGGCGACACACTTTCCGTCTTTGAGTATGTAGACCCGGTCGGAGACGCGCAGCACCTCGTCGAGACGGTGCGAGACGAAGATCACAGAGGCGATCTGACGCAGGCGTTCGATCTGCGCGAACAGCACCTCGAGCTCGTCTCCCTCGAGAACGCTCGACGGCTCGTCGAGAACGATGACGGGCTCGTCTGCACTGAACTCCTCGACGCCGAGGGCCTTCGCGAGTTCCACCATCTGGCGCTGCGCGAAGGAGAGGTCTTCGACATGCTCCTTGGGGGAGATCGGCGACTGGATCTTGTCGAGCTGCTTCTGGGCTTTGGCGTTGAGCGCCCGCCAGTTGTAGATCCCGGCGATCACGGCATTGCCCTCGGAACCGAGAAGGATGTTCTCGGCGACTGTGACGCTCGTCACGAGCGATTGCTCCTGGTGAACCATCCCGATGCCGGCCTTGGCCGAGTCATTCACCCCGCGGAAGACGGTCTTCTTGCCGTTGCGGAGTATCTCGCCCGAGTCGGGCTGGTAGATGCCGGAGAGGATCTTGAGCAGTGTCGACTTTCCCGCGCCGTTCTCCCCGATGAGACCGACGACCTCGTGCCTGCGCACCTCGAACGTGACGTCGTCGAGCGCGACCACGTTCTTGAACGTCTTCGTGAGGTTCTTGACCTCGAGTACCGGAGAGCTCATTTGATGACACGTACCCTTCTGCGCAGCGACCAGCCGCTCGCGATGACTGCGACCACGATGACGAGGCCCTGCACTGCGGTCTGGATGTAGGGGTCGACGCCGACGAGGATGAGCCCGTTGGCGAGGACGGTGATGATCGCGACGCCGATGAGCGTGCGGATGACTCCGCCGCGCCCGCCGACGAGGAGGGTCCCGCCTAGAACGACCGCGGTGATCGCGGTGAAGAGGAAGCCGGTGCCGATGGTCGTGTCGCCGACGCCCAGCTGGGTGGCGGCCATGACGCCCGCGATACCGGACGCGGTTCCCGACAGCACGAACGACGAGATCTTGTACTTGCGGATGTTGATGCCGGAGAGTTTGGCGATGGGTTCGTCGCCGCCGATGACGTATCCGTAGCGGCCCACCCGGGTGAAGCGCTGCACGAGGAAGGCGAGCCCGAGCACGACGATCGCGATGAAGACGAGGTTGGAGAGGCCCGCGGTGGAGCCGACGCCCCAGGCGCGCAGGCCTTCGTCGAGCAGCCGTGGTGCGCGACCGCCGAACAGCACGGTGGCGAGGCCGATTCCGATCGCACCGGTGCCGAGCGTCACCATGAACGACGGGATCCCCAGCCGTACGTGGAGCACGCCGTTGACGAGGCCGAAGAGCGATCCGGTGAGGATGCCGGCGACCACCGCGAGAAGTCCGAACTCGAAGTCGTTGCGGTCGTTGGCCGCGAAGAGCACGAAGACGAGAGACGAGGAGGCCATGACTCCCTCGACCGAGAGGTCGATGCTGCCGAGCAGGATCACGAAGGTGAGCCCGACGCCGATGACCAGGAGGATCGACAGCTGGGTGAGCAGGATGCTCAGGTTGCCGGGCTGGGAGAAGGTGGGGGAGGCGATGGCGAAGAACACCACGAGGGCGACGAGGGCGACGAGGGGTCCTGCCCCCACGACGAACTTCTTGATCTGAGCGCCGCGGGTCGTGGTGACCGATTCGCCGATGGTGGTGCTGGTGGATGTCATTGGGAGTTCTCGATCGGGGTCGTGTTCGAGTAGTGGGGGTGGGGGCGGGCGGAGACACGGGTCTCCGCCCGCCCGCGCCGTCACGGGGGTGTCGTGACGACTAGTTGATGCCGCCCTGGCTGCGCTTCCACGGGTCGTCGAAGTCGGCCTCGAGCTTGTCGAGAGTCGGCGGCGTGATGAAGTCGTCGACGTTGTCGCCGGTTACGACGATCTGCGTTCCGTAGAAGGCGCGCTGGTCGTGCGAGAGGTCGGAGACCTTGATGGCTCCGCTCGCAGCCATGTAGGCGAGCGACAGTGCCGCGCCGCCCTGCCAGAATGCGTCCGTCGACACCGAGGCGATGTATCCGCTCGTTCCCGACTTGATCTCGTCGAGCGCCTGCGGAACGGCGTCGAAGCCGACGATCGGGATCTCACCGTCGAGGCCGGCGGCCTTCAGCGCCTCGAGAGCTCCGAGTGCCATCTCGTCGTTCGCGGCCCAGATGCCCTTGACGCTGTCGCCGTGCTTGGCGAGCAGGGTCTGTGTCACGGTGAGCGCTTCGGAACGGCTCCAGTTGGCCGTCTGCTGGTCGAGAAGCGTGATGCCCGGCGCTTCGGCGAGCGCGTTGTTGAGGCCCTCGAATCGCTGCTTGGATGCCACGTTGTCGAGGATGCCCTGCAGGGCGATGATTCCGCCCTCGCCTGCCATCGCGTCGAAGAGCTTTGCCGAGACCTCTTTGCCGCTCACCCGTCCGTCGAAGCTGATGTGGGCGACCCAGTGGTCGCCGATGTCCCAGGGGTTGAGGTCGTCGGGCTTGTTCCATTGTGTGACGACGTAGCCGCCGGCGTCGGTGACCGCGCGCACGATCGCCTCGGTGTCGGCCGAGGTGTTGGGGTCGACGTTGAGCGCGTAGACATTGCCGGATCCGGCGAGCGCCTTGATCTGCGAGAGCTGCTTCTGCGAGTCGGCCTCGTCGGTGATGACGTCGAGCTTCTTGTCGACCGAGTCGGCGAACAGCTGCCCGCCGGCGACCCAGTTGGCGTGGTACGAGTTGGAGAGGCTTCGCACGCCCTCTACGAGCTGCACGTCTTCGGCGGCAGCGGTTGCCGACCCGCCGCCGTCCTCCGAGGCCGACGAGCAGCCCGCGAGGGCGATGGTGGCCACCGTGACGAGTGCCGCTGCCGTGAAGAGCTGACGCTTGAAGCTGCGCCGCGCTACCTGTGGGGTTCTCATGGAATGGATCTCCTTCACTACGTTGTGATTTGCAAACTGACATCTTTGTGGTTTGACAGGCGAGGCGGCTGGCTTCATCACCTGGTTCCATTATGTAGCAGTACTACAGGATTTGCTAGTTATTGGCGCGTAATGAGCGGAATTAGTCGAGAAATTGGGCTCAAACCTAGTTTGACTACGAATATGGCCCTTAGGCGCGCCAGAGCGCTTCCCCGCTCGCGGCCGCCCACTCAGCGCTGGACGGGTTCCCGCGCGTCGAGCATCGCCAGCTCGCTCCTGCGCGGCATGCCCTCCCAGTCGCCGGGCACGAGGCACGCGAACGCGCCTGCCGTCACCGCTGTGGCGAGCCGCGCGTCTACGCTCGCGCCCGACAGGTACTCGGCGAGGTACGCACCCACGAAGGCGTCGCCGGCCCCGACGGTGTCGATCGCCTGAACGGGTACCGCTGGGCGCTCGTACTCCACCCCGTCGACGAGGGCGACGCACCCGTCGATGCCGAGCTTGACGATCACCTGCCGCGGACCGAGCGCCGATACGGCGTGGGCGATCTCCAGTGGATGCGTAAGCGCCCCGGTGACGAGGGCGAATTCGTCGTCGCCTCCGAACACGATGTCACAGAGCGGGATCAGCTCGGCGAACTCCGCCGCCGCACGCTCGGGCGACCACAGCGCCGACCGGTAGTTCAGGTCGAAAGATACGGTCACGCCCGCGTCGCGAGCCAGGTCCACGGCCGCGTGGACCGCCTCGAGGGCGTTCTGCGACAGGGCGGGCGTGATGCCCGTGATGTGAAGCAGCGACGCCGAGCGGATGTGCCCGGGGTCGATGTCGCCGACGGTCAGGCGCGAACCCGCGCTCCCCGCCCGGTAGTACCAGACCTTGGTGGAGGCGGCGGTGCGGCGTTCCTTGAGCATGAGACCCGTCTGCGCGTCGGGATCCCGCTCGGCGGTGACCGCGATCCCCTCGGCCACGAGCTCGCGCACCACGAGGTCGCCGAGGCTGTCTGTTCCGAGCCGGCCGATCCAGCGCGTCGGAATCCCGAGTCGGGTGAGGGCGATCGCGACGTTCGACTCCGCCCCGCCGATCCCGAGCTGCAGGGCGCCGACGTGCGGAAACGAGCCCACCTCGGTCGCGCGCGCGAGTGCCATGGTCTCGCCGAGGGTGACCACGGTCGGCACGGTCACTAGCGGGCCAGCCAGCCGCCGTCGACGGGGAGGACGATCCCGTTGACGTAGTTGGCGGCCCTGGATGAGAGGAATACGGCGGCACCGCCGATGTCGGCGGCGTCGCCCCATCGGCCGGCGGGTATTCGCGACAGGATCGAGTCGCTGCGGTCGGGGTCCTCCCTCAGCGCTGTGGTGTTGTCGGTCGCGATATACCCCGGGGCGATCGCGTTCACGTTGACGCCTGAACCGGCCCATTCGTTGGCGAGGGCCCGGGTGAGCCCGGCGATCGCACTCTTCGAGGCCGTGTATCCGGGCACGTTCACACCTCCCTGGAAGCTCAGCATCGAGGCGATGAAGACGATGCGCCCCGACCCGCGCTCGACGAACCCGCGCCCCAGCTCTCGTGCGAGCACGAACTGCGATCGCAGGTTGACGTCGATGACGTAGTCCCAGTCCTCGTCGCTATGGCTCACGGCCGGGCTGCGGCGGATCGTGCCGCCGTTGTTGACGAGCACGTCGACGTCACGTCCCGCGAGCTCCGCGGCGAGGCCGGCGACAGCGCCGCGGTCAGAGAGGTCGGCCGAGAGCCCCTCGAACCGCCGACCGTGCGACTCGACGAGCCGTCTGACGGGACTGTCGCCGTTGTCGAGCGTGGCGCTCACGCCGACGATGTCCGCCCCGGCGGCGGCGAGCGAACCTGCGATGGCGAGTCCGATACCGCGACTCGCTCCCGTCACGACGGCCGTCGAGCCCGCTAGAGAGAAAAGGTCGTCGATCATCGCGTGTCCTTCTGGTTGCGGCGGGGTCATCGCATGTCCGAGATCGCGAAGCCGTCCATGTCGTCGAACGACTGGTTCTCGCCGGCCATCGCCCAGACGAAGCTGTAGCTAGCGGTGCCGACGCCGGAGTGCACCGACCAGCTCGGCGCGATGATGGCCTGTTCGTTCGCGACGACCAGGTGACGGGTCTCGGTCGGCTCCCCCAGTATGTGGACGACCCGCGCCTCGTCGGGCAGACCGAAATAGAGATAGCACTCGGTGCGTCGGTCGTGGGTGTGGGCGGGGAGCGTGTTCCACATATTGCCCGGATGCAGCTCGGTGACGCCCATGACGACCTGGCAGCTGCGCACGCCGTTCTCATGGATGTACTGGTTGAGCGTGCGCCGGTTGGAGGTGAGGGGATCGCCCAGCTCGCGACGGATGCCGCCTCCCGCCGGCACGAGGGTCGTCGGGTAGCCCGTGTGGGCGGGAGCCGAGAAGATGTAGAACCGGGCGGGTTCCGCCGCGGCATCCGATTCGAATTCGACCGAGGCCGCGCCCATTCCGACATAGAGACACGACCCGGTAGCCAGTTCGAAGGTCTCCCCATCGATCGTCGCGCGCCCGCTTCCGCCGACGTTGACGATTCCTGCTTCCCGGTGTTCGAAGAAGTAGTCGCTGCGGATCTCCGGGTAGGAAGGCAACGTCACCGGCCCTGACACCGGCTTGACGCCGACCAGTACGACGCGGTCGTGATGGGTGTACACCGCAGTCGCGCCGTCGTCGACGAATAGACCCTCGACGAGGTATCGGTCACGCAGGGCGGCAGTGTCGAAGCCGGGTATCTGCTCGGGGTTGGTCGCGTGTCGCGTCTGCATGAACTGCTCTGTTCTCGAGATGTGGGCGGTGAGGAGGTGGCGGTCTAGAAGTCGTCGATGAAGTCGTTCGGGTGCTGACCCACGCGCTCGCCCCGGTGGATAGCGGCGAAGGCAGCCATGTCGTCTTCACTCAGCTCGAAGTCGAACAGGGCGATGTTCTCGCGGATGCGCGACTCGGTGGCCGACTTCGGCACGACGATGTTGCCCAGCTGCAGCTGCCAGCGAAGGATTACCTGCGCGGGAGTGCGCCCGAGCCGGTCGGCGATCGCGCCGATCACCGGGTCTCCGAGCACGGTCCCCTGGCCGAGGGGGCTCCACGACTCTGTCGCGATGCCCAGCTCCCGGTGCAGCGCGAACAGCTCGTGCTGCTGAAGGTACGGGTGGAACTCGATCTGGTTGAGGGCCGGCACGACGTTCGCCGAGTCGAGCAGGGTGCGAAGATGGTCGGGCTCGAAGTTCGAGACGCCGATCGCCCGGACTCGGCCGTCGGCGTAGAGCTTCTCGAATGCCCGCCAGGTCTCGACATAGCGGTTGTGGAACGGCACCGGCCAGTGCACGAGGTACATGTCGATGTAGTCGGTTCCGAGCTTCGCGAGGCTGTTGTCGAACGCTCGCAGCACACTGTCGTAGCCCTGCTCGTTGTTCCAGAGCTTGGTGGTCACGAACACGTCTGAACGAGCGAGGTCGGATGCCTCGAGTGCGGCGCCGACGCCGCCCTCGTTCGTGTAGATGCGTGCCGTGTCGACGGCGCGATAGCCCGCGTCGAAGGCGGTGAGCACGGCCTGTGTCGCGCGTTCGTCAGGAGTGATCTGCCACACGCCGAAGCCGAGTTGGGGCATTTCCACCCCGTTATTCAAAGTGACGGTGGGTACGGAAACGGTTGTACTCATTTCGCGGCGACTCCTTCGTGGCGCTCATGCAGGGCAATTCGGGGAAGAACCGCGTGGTCTCATTCTCGTCGCACGCGCTTCGGTAGTGATACTACCTAAATACTCGACTTTTTGGACGGAAAGTGATCAAATTGGACACGGCGACCTATTCATTGTCAGTTTCGCTACAGAATCCTTTCGCTAGAGTCGCTGCATCCGTTCCGAAACGAACACAGGAGTTCACCATGTCATCGTCGACACCCCATACCCGACGCCGCGTCCACATCCCGAGCCCGGATGTGGTCGAGATAGTCTCCGAAGCGCTCCCCGAACTCGGAGATGACGAAGCGCTGGTCTCCATGCTCGTCGCCGGCGTCTGCGGCTCCGACACCCACGCCATGCGCGGCCATCATCCGCAGATGAAGCTGCCCTACTATCCGGGGCACGAGGTTGTGGGAGTGGTCGAGGCGGTCGGCCGGAACGTCACCGGCGTGACCGTCGGCACGCGCGTCACCCCCGAGCCCACCCTGCCCTGCGGCGAATGCAAGATGTGCCGTACGGGGCGGGAGAACATCTGCGACAACCTCGAGTTCTTCGGCTGCGGTTTTCGAGAAGGGGGCATGGCCGATGTCTTCACGGTGCGCGCCGACCGGCTGCACGCGATCCCCGACGGCATGAGCGACCTCGAGGCCGCCCTGATCGAACCGCTGGCCACGCCGGTCCACGCGGTCCGCCTGGCGGGCGACGTCAAAGGGAAGACGGTCGCGATTCTCGGCGCGGGCACCATCGCACTACTAGTTCTCGCGACCGTGCGCTACCGCGGCGCGCGGCGCGTAGTGATGACCGACGTGCTCGAGTCCAAGCGTGCACTCGCACTCAAGCTGGGCGCCGACGCCGTGCTCGATGCGGCTGACCCCGACGTCGCCGCCCAGGTCGTGGCGCAGCTCGGCGAGACGGCCGACTTCGTGTTCGACTGCGTCTCCATCCAGCCCACTTTCGACTCCGCGGTCGAGATGGTGGGCAAGGGCGGAACGATCGTTGTCGTGGGCGTCCCGCAGAAATCGGTCGTCGTTCCCCTGCCCACCCTGCAGGACCGGCAGGTTCGCGTGCAGGGCGCGGCCACCTACGTTGCCGAGGACTACGCCGACGCCACCGAGATCATCCGCTCGGGCGCCGTCTCCACGAGCGACATGATCTCCAGTTCGTACCCGATGGCCGAATCGGCCGCCGCCTTCGCCGCCTCGGCTGGCGGGCACGAGGTGAAGGTCGTCATCACGGCCTGACGGTCAGCTGGGGGAGAGGCGGTCTCGGGTCCGGAACGACGCGAGACCGTCTTTCATTGCACGAATTCGCGCGAGGTGCTCGCTCCCGCGCTGCGAGGCGACCGACGTTGCGAGAATGTCGATGATCACGAGACCCGCGAGCCTGCTGACTGTCGGAGTGTAGATGTCTGTGTCCTCGAAGGTCTTCACAACGAGCGTCACGTCGCTCTCGTCGACCAGAGGGCCGGACGAGGCGCCGGTGATCGCGACCACCGTGGCTCCGTTGGCTCTGGCCCGCGCCGCGACCTCGACGACGGATTGTGTGCGCCCGGTGTGCGAGATCGCCACGAGAACCGTTCCGGGCGCGCTCATCGCGGCGGCCATGAACTGCTGGTGCGCGTCTGTGGGCGCCATGCACGGCACACCGAACAGGGAGAACTTCTGCGCCGCGTCCGTGGCGATGATCCCGGAGGCGCCGAAGCCGATGAAGAGAATCTGCTGGGCGGCCACAAGCTGTTCTACCGCCGATTCGATCGCCGCGGTGTCGAGATTGCGCCTGGCCCGGTCGAGGCTGGTGAGAGTGTGGTCGAAGATCTTGGTGACGAGCTCCGCGACGGAATCGTCGTCGTCGATAGCCGAGTGCGTCACCGGGATGCCGAGCGCGAGCGCTTGGGCGAGCGCGATCTTGAACGACTGGAACCCGTCGAATCCGAGTCCCGTGCAGAACCTCATGACCGTCGGCTCGCTCACGCCGGCGGCCTCGGCCACGGCCGCCATCGTCGAGTGCATGAAGAACTCGGGATTCTCGGCAACCATGTCGGCGACCTTGCGCTCCGACTTGCGCAACGTCGCCGAGATCGTAGCCAGACGCTGCAGCAGCGGCTCCTCCGAACCGTCGAGCGCGATCGTTGTCACTTCTTGGCTCTCTTCGGCCATTGCGTCAGACATCCCTTGATTCCCGACCGGGTAGCCCCGTCGATGGAATCGTAGCCTACGGTCGACGGCCGGTCAGGCCGTAGTCGTGTCGAGGGCATATCCGGTGTGGTTCGGGTTCGTCACGGCTCTCCAGCCGCCGGCGCCGTCATCGACGACCAACGTCTTCATGCCGCCGGCGGCGGCGATGACCTCGTAGTCCTGCCCGGCGTCGCCGTTGTAGCAGAACAGCGTGACGAACGGTTCGTCGCCCACATTGACACTGCGATGTATCCAGTGCCCGGGCACGTGAACCGCGACACCGGGCGTCATCTCGATGGCTCGCGTCTCGCCCCCGAGGGTGTCCATCAGCATGACTCCGCGGCCGGAGATGCAGTAGTACAGCTCGGCGCGATCGGCGAGGGCGTGGAGGTGCCCGCGCGTGACGGCGAATTCCTCGCCCACCTTGCCAGGCAGCAGCGTGCTCGTGCCGATGGTGAGGGCGCCCGGCCCGTTGTCATAGCTGTGGACGTCGACTGTGTACACGAGCTCGTCCGCTCCACGTTGTGCGAGCTGGTTTTCGAATGCCCCAGCATCGGAGTACACACCGGCGAGACGAGGCAGGAACACCTCGTAATTGTCGCTGCGGCCGGCCAGACCCGCGGAACTCACGGTAAGCGCGGCAGGAATGGACACGGGGGCTGTGGTCATCGCGAACTCCATCGTTTGGTAGTAAAGCTACATTCTGCCTCAATACTCTCAGATGCGAGCTAGGAATGTTGGCTTCTGCATCGTGTTTCTGTAGTATTACTACCACCACACCGCCGTGACGATTGAGAGACAACGTGAAAGCCATTGTGTTCCGAGAGGGCTCCCATTGGGCCGTCGAAGATGTCGACACCCCCGTGCCCGGCGAGGGCGAAGTGCGTCTGCGCGTCATTCGCACAGGAGTGTGCGGGACCGACGAGCACCTGCTGCACGGCGGGTTCATCGCGAAGCTCCCCCTCATCCCCGGCCACGAGATGCTAGGAGAAGTGGAGTCGCTCGGCGAGGGCGTGACCGGCCCCGCCATCGGCACAGTGGTCGCGGTGGACAACACCATCCACTGCGGTGAATGCGCGGCGTGCCTCAAGGGTCGTGCCCTGTTCTGCGAGAACTTCGTGTCTCTCGGCTGCAACGCGCCCGGCGGCTTCGCCGAGTACGTCGTCGTGCGCGCGGCCAAGACCTTCCCCACCCTCGGACTCTCGCCCGACGTGGCCGTCTTCGCGGAACCCACGGCATGCGCGATGCACGGTGTCGACATTCTCGACCTCGCACCAGCATCTGACGTGTTGATCTTCGGTGCCGGACCCACCGGCCTGATCCTCAGCCAGCTCGTGCGCATGGCCGGGGCGGCGCGCGTGACGGTCGCGGCCCCGACGCCGTCCAAGCTCGGTCTGGCGACGAAGTTCGGCGCCGACCACACGGTGGTCGTCGATCGCGACGACCCGAGCGCGGCGATCGCTGAGTTGCATACGATCGCACCGACGGGATTCGACGCGGTCATCGAAGCGACGGGCGTGGTCGCGTTGCTCGAGCACGCGGTCGGCCTGACGGCGACCGGTGGAACCGTGATGGTCTACGGGGTGGCGTCCGAGGACGCGCGTGCGCGGCTGAGCCCCTATGAGATCTTCAGCCGCGAGCTGACGGTCAAGGGCTCGTTCGCGCAGGCCTTCACACTGGGCCGGGCGATGACCGCCCTGCGCTCGGGGCGCATCAGCGTCGAGGGAATCGTCACAGACGTCGTCGGACTCGACGACTTCGGCCGGGCCCTCTCGAACCTCAAGGACTCTGGCCAGGTGAAGACCATGGTCGATCCATCGCTCAGGCGCGCCTGAACCCACGAACCGGCCGTCGTCGGCCCGGGCCTGTGGTGGGACCCGCGCCGACGGCCGGCTGCACCGGACGACCCCCGCACCCCATGGGCGCGGGGGTCGTCTGCGTTACGCCTACTCGTCGAGCGAACGCCCGGCGCCCACGGGCTCCAGCTCGCGCCCTCGGGTCTTCCGTAGGCTCGCCACCGTCGCCACTGCCACGGTCGCGGCGATGAACAGCAGCGAGAACCAGATGGGGATCTCGGGCACCCACTCGACGTGCTCGCCGCCGTTGATGAACGGCAGCTCGTTCACGTGCAGGGCGTGGAACACGAGCTTGACGCCGATGAAGCCGAGGATCACGGCAAGGCCCTGGGCCAGGTAGATGAGGCGCTCGAGCAGGCCGCCGATGAGGAAGAACAGCTGGCGCAGGCCCATCAGCGCGAAGGCGTTCGCGGTGAAGACGATGTACGCCTCCTCGGTGAGTCCGTAGATCGCCGGAATGGAGTCGACCGCGAACACCAGGTCGACCACGCCGATGGCGACGATGGTCAGCAGCATCGGGGTGAAGAAGCGCTTGCCGTCGATCTTCACGGTGATGCGGTCGCGGTGGTAGTCGTCGGTGATGGGGAGCACGCGGCGGGCGAGCTTCACCAGCCTGCCGTTGGCGGGGTCGCTCTCGTGGCTGCCGAATGCCTGACGCCAGGCGAGTACGAGCAGCAGGGCGCCGAAGATGTAGAAGATCCACGAGAAGTTCTCGATGAGGGTCGCGCCGACAGCGATGAAGATGCCGCGCAGCACGAGCGCGATGATGATTCCGATCATCAGCACCTTCTGCTGGTACGCCTTGGGCACGGCGAAACCGCCCATGATGATGAGGAACACGAACAGGTTGTCGATCGACAGCGCCTTCTCGGTGAGGTAGCCGGCGAAGTACTCGCCGCCGAATACCCAGCCGTTGGTGACGCCGATGCCCACGCCGAAGAGCAGGGCGAGGCTGATGTAGAACACCGACCACCGGGCAGATTCGCCGATGGTGGGTTCGTGCGGCTTGCGAACGTGCACGAAGAACTCGTAGACGAAGAATGCGATGGTGACGGCGATGGTGATCAGCCAGACGGCAGGACTCACGTTCACGTGGGGCTCCAAGGGTCGGTCGAGACTCTAAAGTCTCATCCGCCCCGAGCCGCTCTCGCGATTCGGAAGCCGACGCTCCGAGACCCAGTCGTGAGTCCGTATTGACGAAGCGTGCGTGTGTGGATTACTCCCCTTATTGCATGCAAAGCTATCGACCGAGTCTGAGAGAACGCGCAGAGGCCGGGCTCGGCATACCCTTGAGCAGTGCTCCTCACAATGTTCGCGTCCAAGATCCATCGCGCCCGCGTCACCCACTCCGACCTGCACTATGTCGGCTCGCTCACGGTCGACCTCGACCTATTGGACGCGGCGCAGATGCTGCCCGGCCAGCAGGTGAGCGTCGTCGACGTCGACAACGGAGAGCGCTTCGAGACCTACCTGATCGCGGGCGAGCGGGGCTCCGGCGTGATCGGGGTGAACGGCGCCGCCGCGCACAAGGCGCACATCGGAGACACGGTGATCCTGATCACCTACGCGGCGATGACGCGGGCGGAGGCGCTGGAGTTCACGCCGGTCGTCGTGCACGTCGACGGCGATAACCGCATCGTCGACATCGGGGCCGATCCCGCAGCGCCGACCGGCAACTCCGAGGCGCCACCGTTCGCCGTCGCGGCACGACAAAGGCCGCCTCTCTAGAGAGACGGCCTCCGTCTGATTCACACGGGAGCGACTAGCTCGCGACCTGCTCGCGACGCGGGAGCTTCCAGCCGGGGCGCACGTAGTGGCACGTGTAGCCGTCGGGATAGGTCTGCAGGTAGTTCTGGTGCTCGTCCTCGGCCACCCAGAACGGGCCGACGGGCTCGACCTCGGTGACGACAGGGCCCGGCCAGATGCCCGACGCGTCGACGTCGGCGATCGTGTCGCGGGCGACCCGCTCCTGCTCGGCGTCGGCGTAGTAGATCGCGGAGCGGTAGCTGCGTCCGCGGTCGTTGCCCTGGCGGTCCTTGGTCGACGGGTCGTGGATCTGGAAGAAGAACTCCAGCAGCTCACGGAAGTTCGTCTGCTCGGGGTCGAAGGTGATCTCGATCGCCTCGGCGTGGTCGCCGTGGTTGCGGTAGGTCGCGTTCGGGGTGTCGCCGCCGGTGTAGCCGACGCGCGTCGAGATGACTCCCGCGCGCTTACGCACCAGCTCCTCGACTCCCCAGAAACATCCGCCTGCCAGCGTGGCCTTCTCTGTCGTTGCGCTCATCGTGCGTCCTCCTTGCTTGTGAACAGGCTGCGGAAGTCTCCGTAGCCCTCCTTCTCCAGATCGTCGACCGCGATGAACCGCAGCGCGGCCGAGTTGATGCAATAGCGCAACCCGCCGCTCTCGACCGGCCCGTCGTCGAAGACGTGGCCGAGGTGGCTGTCGCCGTGCGCGGAACGCACCTCGGTGCGCACCATGCCGTATTCGCGGTCCTGCTTGGTGACGACGTTAGCCGGATCGATGGGCACTGTGAAACTCGGCCAGCCCGATCGGCTGTCGTACTTGTCGGTCGAGGCGAACAGCGGCTCGCCCGACACGACGTCGACGTAGATTCCCGCGTCCTTCTTGTCCCAGAACCGGTTGCGGAAGGCGGGCTCGGTCTCCGCCTCCTGGGTCACGCGGTACTGCGTGGGAGTGAGGCCCGAGATCGCCTCGGGGGTCTTGTTGTAGGTGGTCGGCATGGGGCGTTCTCCTTCTCGTGCGGTCGCCGCTGGCTGCAGCGATCATGACGTCGCTCGGTACAACGCACGGGGCACGCGGGCTGTTCCGACGCCCCGCGCGCGCACAGCCCGCTCGCAGATTCGCCGTGAGCCACCGCAGGTCGGAGTAGCGTCGACGCCAACGCGACGAAGGGATAAAGACCGTGGCGACCTTTGCACTCATTCACGGCGGCGGTTCGACGGCGTGGGACTGGCACCTCGTGAGCCCCCTCCTGCGGGACGCGGGGCACGACGTCGTCGCCGTCGACCTGCCGATCGAGAACCCGGAGGCGCAGCTCGACGACTACGTCGACACCGTGGTGGAGGCGGTGGGCGACAGGCAGCACGTCATCGTCGTCGGCCACTCGCTGGGAGGGTTCACCGCCCCTCTCGTCTGCGACGCGCTCCGGGCCGACGGCCTCGTCTATCTCTCCGCGATGATCCCGCTGCCCGGCGAGAGGTTCGGCACCTGGTGGACGGCGACCGGTCACGACCGCGAGACCATCGACTCCGACCCGGACGAGTTGTTCTTCAACGGAGTGCCGAGGGAGCTCGCCGACGAAGCACGCCGCAGAGAGCGCGATCAGTCGGGCGCGTGGATGTCGGGCGTCTGGCCGGCGGAGCGGCTCCCCGACGTTGCGACCCTGGCGATCCTCTGCCTCGACGACCGGTTCTTCCCCGCCGGCTTTATGCGGCGGCACGTCGGCGAACGTCTGGGAGTCACACCCGTCGAGATCCCGGGCGGGCACTACGCCATGCTGACCCATCCCCGGGCGGTCGCGGGCGCTCTCGACGACTTCGCGAAGGAGATCGCCGCGGCCTAGACCCGGTCGAGCGCCTCGGGAACCACGTCGAGCCAGCGCTCCCGTTCGGCGGACGTCGGCGCAGCGGGCAGATGTCCTTGCCCGTCGGGCTTCGGGATGGCCGCCACCAGAGAGCGGGTGTATGGATGCGACGGGTCGTTCCAGACTTTCTCCGTGACTCCCGATTCCACGATTCTCCCGCGGTACATGACCACGGTCCGGTCGGCGATGAGCCGCACCACCGCGAGGTCGTGCGAGATGAAGAGCAGACCGGCGCCGGAGTCGATCGCCAGCACGCGCATCATCTCGGCCACGGCGGCCTGGCTGGAGGCGTCGAGCGCGGAGATCGGCTCGTCGGCGACCAGCAGGTCGGGGCGCGCGGCGAGCGCCCGGGCGATGGCGATGCGCTGGCGCTGCCCGCCCGAGAAGGAGTTGGGGTAGCGGCCGGCCATGGCGGAGGAGAGTCCGACCCGTTCGAGCCACTCTTCCGGCTTCGATGCGGCAGCCCCGCGACGACGGGCGGCGGCGATGCCCTCGTTGATCTGAGCACCGACGCGGATGCGCGGGTTGAGCGACGAGTTGGGGTCTTGGAAGACCATCTGGATCGACGTGAAGTCGTCAGACCGTCTGCGCACCCCGAGGGCAGGCACGGGGCGACCGCGGTAGCGCACCGTACCCTCACGCGGGGACTCCATACCGACGACAGCACGGGCGAGGCTCGACTTGCCGCACCCGCTCTCGCCGACGAGAGCCACGACTTCGCCGGCGGCGATGTCGAGCGAGACGCCGTCGACGGCGCGCACGACCTTCGTGCCGTGATACTCGACGACCAGGTCGTCGACCGAGAGCAGGCTCATTCCGTGTCTCCGTTCGCGACCTGCGCACCGGGCAGGGCCGCCAGCAGTTCTCGTGTGTACTCGTGCTGCGGTGCGGTGAACAGCTGCTCGCGAGTCCCCGACTCGACGATGAGCCCGGCCCGCATCACCGCGACGTCGTCGGCGATAGCGCTCATCACGCCGAGGTCGTGCGTGACAAGCAGCACGGCGAGCTGTCGTTCGAGCGCGAGGTCGCGCAGCAGCTGCAGGATTCCCGCCTGCACCGTCACGTCGAGGGCGGTGGTCGGCTCGTCGGCGAGCAGCACCTCGGGGTCGCAGGCCAGCGCGATCGCGATGGCGATGCGCTGCCGTTGTCCGCCGGAGAACTGGTGCGGGTAGCGCGAGAGCGCCTCTTCGGGGTCGGGAACCTGCACGCGCTCGAGCAGCTCGATCGCGTGGGCACGCGCCCGCTTGGCGTCGAGCCGAAGGTGACGGCGCACATGGTCGGTGAGCTGGGCGCCGATGCGGATCTGCGGGTGCAGGCTCGCCGACGGGTCCTGGAAGATCATGGCGATGCGGCGGCCGCGGATGCCGCGAAGCCGTTTCAGCGGAAGCCCGATCAGCTCGGTGTCGCCGAGCCGCATCGATCCGCCGATGACGGCGTTGACCGGGAGGAGCCCGAGCACCGCGAGCGACGACACTGTCTTGCCCGAACCGGATTCGCCGGCGAGGCCCTGCACACGACCGGCGTGCAGGTCGAGCGAGATGCCTTTCACGATCGGGGTCGCCGAGCCCTTCGGGCCGATGGCGATGGTGAGATCGCGGATGGAGAGTGCGGCGCTCATGCCTTCACCGCCGCCCGGCTCAGTGCCGACGTGGGGTCGAAGATGTCGCGCAGGGAGTCTCCGATGAAGTTGAACGCCATAACGACGGTGAGAATGGCGAGTCCCGGGAAGACCCCGATCCACCAGCTGTCGAAGTTCTGCAGCGAGGCCGAGATCATCGAACCCCACTCCGCGGTCGGCGGCTGGGCGCCGAGCCCGAGGAACGACAGGCCCGACAGCAGCAGGATCGCCGTGCCGATGTCGAGGGTCGCCAGCACGAGGATCGGGCCGACGATGTTGGGGGCGATGTCGACCGCGAGCGACTTGGCTGGCGAGAAGCCGAGCAGCCGCCCGGCGACGACGTAGTTCTGGGTGCGCAGGCTGAGGACCAGGCTGCGGGTCATCCGCGCGTACTGCGGCCACGAGACGATGATCGCGGCGATGACGGCGTTCCAGAGCGACGGCCCGAGCGAGGCGGCGACGACCATGGCGAGGATGACGGTGGGGAACGCCATGACCAGGTCGGTCAGACGCATGAGTCCTTCGTCGACCCATTTTCCGAAGAACCCGGCGATCGCGCCGACGACGGTACCGAAGATCATGGATGCGGCGACGAGCAGCAGCGCCACCGGCACGGTGACCGCTGCGCCCGACAGCAGGCGGGAGAAGATGTCGCGGCCGAGCGCATCCGTTCCCATCAGTGTGTCGATGCCCGGCTCCTGCAGTCGCGGCAGGTTCTGCGCGAGAGGGTCGTGCGGCAGGTAGAGCGGTGCGGTGAACGCGACGATGATCCAGCCCAACGCGATGACCGCGCCGACGACGCCGAGCGGCGACACCCAGGCTTTCGGAACTCGGAGTCTGCGGCGTCTCATGCGAGCCTCACCCTCGGGTCGAGCACTCCGTAGAGCATGTCGACGATGAAATTGATGCCGAGGTAGATGACGCCGACGACGAGGCCGACCCCCATGATCCCGGGAAGGTCGAGGCTCGTTGCCGACTCGTAGGCGTAGGTGCCGAGCCCCGGCCAGGCGAATACCGCCTCGACGAGCACGGTGCCCGACAAGAGCGATCCGAAGGCGAGGCCGACGATGGTGAGGATCGGCAGCGAGGCCCCGCGCAGCACGTAGCCGAACAGCACCCGCGAACCGCTGAGGCCCTTGGCCCGACCCGCCCGCACGTAGTCGGCGTCGAGCACTTCGAGCACCGAGGTGCGCACGAAGCGGGTGAGCAGGCCGATGGTGAACAGCGACAGCACGAACACGGGCAGCATGAGGTGCGCCATGGCGTCGAAGAAGATGTCCCACTGGCCGGCCAGCAGCGCGTCGACGGTGTAGAGGCCGGTCACGGTCGGCGGCGGCGTGTAGATCGGCGAGAGCCGGCCGGAGCCTGGCGCGATCCGCAGCTGGAGGAAGAAGATGTAGAAGCTGGTCAGCGCGAGCCAGAAGGTCGGAATGCTCAGTCCGATCAGCGAGACGACGCGCACGACCTGGTCGGTGATCTTGCCGCGGCGGTATGCCGCGAGCGAGCCGAGCGCGGTGCCGACGGCGAGGCTGACGATGATGGCGCCGAGGGCGACCTCGACGGTTGCCGGAACCGCCTTGAGGAGGTCGTCGGCGACGGGCTGGCGGGTGTGCAGCGACGTGCCCATGTCGCCCTGGAACAGGTTGCCGACATAGGTGAGGTACTGCAGAGGCAGCGGCTGGTCGAGCCCGTACTTCTCGACGTAGGCGGCCACCGTGGCCGGGTTGCTCGCGGCGCCCTCGCCGAGGGCCGCGGCCACCGGGTTTCCGGGAACGAGGTTGGTCAGAGCGAAGGTGACGACGGTCACGCCGATCAACAGCAGTATGGATGTTCCGAGCCTGCGCAGCAGGTACCCGACCAGAGGACTTCTGGCCGAGTACCTGCGCGGCACGGTGGTGCTTGATGCCACGTGTTGACTGTCTCTCGTCGAGATGGGTTGTTACTTGGCGCGGAGTTCCGCGATGTCCATCGTCCAGGTCGAGTTGTACGAGACGCCGGTGATGGATGATGCGGTCGCGATGTTCGAGCCGGGAACGATGAGCGGCACGAACGGGCCGGAGTCCTGCAGTCCCTGGGCGAAGGCGGCGAACGCCGCCTCGCGCTCGTCTACCGAGGTGGCGTTGGCCGCCGCGGCCGACAGGGCGACCGTCTCGGGGCTCATCTCCGCGGTCCAGCCGGCGCGGAGACCGACCTTGTCGCCGGCGGCGAAGGGCAGGAAGTTCGCGGAGTCGGCGTAGTCGGGGCCCCAGAACCAGATGCTGAACGCCTCGCGGCCGTTGACGTACTCGTCGATCTGCGTCGTGAACGGTGCCGGTGCGAGCTCGAGCGTGATGCCCGCCGCGTCGAGCTGCGACTGGATGCGCTCGGCGAGAGGGGTGAAGCTCACGCCTCCGACGGGGTAGTCGTTCGGGTACTCGAGGGTGATGGTCTCGCCGTCGTAGCCGGACGCCGCGAGGGCGGTAGCCGAGGCATCCAGATCCTGCTCGACGCCGTCGGTGAGCGCACCGAGGAACGACGGGGGGATCACGCCGGTGGCCTGCTCGGAGCCGGCGCCGGCCAGCTCGAGGAGGCCGTCGTAGTCGAGCGCGTAACGCACGGCATCGACGAAGTCGGGGTTCGAGGTGAACTCGCTGATCTCCGGGTTCTGGTTGAGCAGCAGGAAGATCGTCTGAGCCGAGGGACCGGAGGTGACCGTGACGTCGTCGGAGAGGTCGGCCACCTGGTCGCCGCTCAGGTCGACGGCGACGTTCGAGTCGCCGCCCTCGAGGTTGAGCTTCTGCGTGGCGCTCTCGGAGACGCTGCGGATGACCACGCGGCCGAAGTCGATCTCCTCGTCGCCGTTGTACTCCGAGTTCTCGGTGAGCACGACCTGGCTGGCGAAGTCGAGCGAGTCGATCACGTAGGGGCCGGAGCCGGCCGACTCGGAATTGAGGAACTCCTCGGCGGCGTCGGTGTCGTCGGTGGTCCCGCCGTTGGCGATGACGACCTCGGAGTTGAGGATTGCGAGCGAGGGGTTGGTCATGAGGGCGGGCAGCTTGAGCGACGGCGTCTCTGTGGTCAGCTCGACGGTGAGATCGTCGATCTTCGCCACTTCGATGCCCGACATGAGGAAGTTGGCCTTGCTCTCGACCATGCCCTTGACGCGCTCGAGCGAGAACACGACGTCGTCAGCGGTGATCGGCGACCCGTCGGAGAAGACGCGGTCGGCGTCGAGCGTGAAGGTGAAGACCGTGGCGTCGGCGTTCTGCTCGAAGGTGGCCAGCCCGGGAACCGGGGTGCTCTCGTCGGAGCCGGCGAAGTCGAGGAGCGTCTCGTAGACGGCCTTCGAGACCATGTAGCCGGTCGGCACGTAGTTGCGGCCCGGGTCTCCGGTCTCGAGGGTGAACGCGGTGTCGATGACCAGGCTCGACGGGGCGTCGCCCGAGGAGGAGGCGCCGGCTGAGCAGCCGGCGAGCGTGACTGTCGCCACGAGGCCAAGGGCTAGTACTGCGACACGGGTGTTGTTGCGCAAGGGTGGTGCCTCCTCATTGATGTGACCGGCGCTGCCCCACCGGAGCCCCCGAACACGACTGTTCACAAACGGACGCCACGGCCTATCGCCTTTGGTAACCTCTGGACAGCGTGTGTCGAGAGTCGCATAGTCCACACAATCTGTCCAATCATGCGCGGGGTTGGCAGAAGTCGCGTTCGAAACTGATGATTCGGGGAATGAAATGTCCATAAAAGCGGGAGCCGGTTCTGACGCCGGTGGACAAAACGCCGGACCGCTCGACGAGACCAACGTGAAGATCCTCGCCGAGCTGCGCGACAACGGCCGCATCTCGATGGCCGCCCTCGCCGAGCGCGTGCAGGTGTCGCGCGCCAACGTCTACACGCGGGTCGAGGGGCTCATCGCAGACGGCGTCATCACCGGATTCTCGGCGCGGATCGACCCGGCGAAGGCGGGACTCGGCATCTGCGCGCTCGTGTTCGTCACGGTGCATCCGCAGACCTGGTCGACCTTCCGACAAAAGATCGAGACGATGCCCGACATCGAGTCGTGCCGCATCACGACCGGCGAGCACGACGCGATGCTCGTCATCCGGGCGCCCGAGGTGGGGGCGATCCACGACTTCGTGATCGGCGTGATCGCCGCGCTCTCCGAGGTCAAGTCGGTCGAGACCGTGCTGGTGCTCGACGAGGTCTTCGAGCGGCCGTTCCTGTTGCCCTCCGACCTGCCGGTGCGCGAGACGCAGAACGCGCAGCTGGGCCTCACGCGGTTCACCCGGGCGGCCGCCGGGAGGGCCGGGCTCGGTTCCTAGACGGCGGATGCCCCGTGGCCGTCGACCTGCACGCACACGCTGCGGCCGGGCACCCCGTCGAGCACGAACTCCTCGACCAGCTCGAGCAGGCCGTCGGGCCGCATCTCGATGCGGGTGGAGCTGTTGCCGCTGAGCGTCTCGCCCGTGGCAACCAGCTCGTGCACGAAGAACTCGTCGAGCACCGCTCCGGTGCGCACTCCCACGCAGTGACCCGTGGTGACGGTGTCGCCGCGGTAGACGCCCCAGACGACCCCGTCGCGTTCGCTGAAGTCGAACCGGGTCGGACCGCCGGAGTCGACGGCGCTCGCGCTCGAGACAGCGAGGTCGAACGAGGTCCCGTCGAGGTGCAGGTCGTCGGCGGTCGCCGGAGGCAGGCCCCAGCCGTCGTCGGGGTCGACCTGCACGCAGACGCTCTGATGGTCCGCGCCATCCTTCACAAACGCCTCGACCAGCAGCAGTCGGCCGTCGGAGTCGCGCGTGATCTCGCTCGACCCGCCGCCGAGCAGCGCGGCGCCGCCTTCGGCGAAGGCGTGCGCGAAGCCGATCGTGATGCTGTCGCCGAGACGTTGGCCGGCGAACCGGCCGACGCTCACCGTGTCTCCGCGGTATTCGCCCCAGATCATCGACCCGCTCTGGTGGTAGCGGAAGCGCGACGGGCTGGTCGTCGACACCTCGCTCGCTGTGGAGGAGATCATCTCGAACTCGCATCCGTCGAGGCTGGGCATGGTGGTGGTCTGGTCGGTGTCGCTCATCCCCACGAGTATCTCTGCGCGAACCTGCCGTCCGCCAATCGCGTCGGATCGATCCGCCGACACCGCCCTCGCGCGGATCATTCTGGACAACGAGCCGCCGATCGCCCGTTCAGACAGAGAATCGTCTAAACCGCGTCACCACTCCGCGACGTCGACGCCGAGCCATTCGGCCAGGTCGGCGATCTCCGCCCGCACCATCTCGTCTTCCTCGGGGTCGAACGGCGAGAACTCGTGCACCGCGGCGACGACGAGTGTCTCGCGTTCGCGGTCGACCTCCGCATCGAGCATCCCGACGAAACGGTCGCCCATCAGAATCGGGTGCGCGAAGAATCCGTACCTGCGCTGGGGCTTGGGCTTGAACTGCTCGAGCACGTACTCGAACTCGAACAGGTCGCGCAGCCGAGGGCGGTCGAACAGCATGCCGTCGTACGGGCTGAGAAACGCGACCCGGCCGCCCTCGTCCGACTCCAGCGCGGCGACCGCCTCCGGATCGACGCGCCACTTCTGCCGCAGGCCCTCGACGACGGCGGGCTCGCCGGCGTCTCCCACCGGCGACCAGGGCGAATTCTGCCTGGCGATGCCGAGGGCCTGCAGGCGTCGCTCGTTCAGCATCCGCTCGGCCTCTTCGTACTCGTATTCGGGCATGCCTTTCGGATGCACCCGTTCGGCGAGGTCCCACACCCGGTGGCGCCCCCGGCGCCCGACGATCGCGACCTCGCCCTGGCGTTGCAGGAAGTCGAGCATGTGCACGACCTGGCTCGGCCCGTACCAGCCGTCCGACCCGCGGGGTACCTCGGCCGTGTCGGGAATCTGCGATGCCAGCAGCGGCCCCTCGCCGCGAAGCCGGGCGAGCACGTCGCTGCGGAAACTCCTGTTGGCCTCGAGCCAGGCGACGGACTTCGGATGACTCGGCCAGCGTCTCATGCCGGGGAGCATGAGCGGCAGCAGGCTCGCGGGCCTGAAAGCGCCGTCGAACTCGAACAGCAGGCGGTCGGACTCCACCGCCTTCGACAGCTGAGCCCGGTCGTAGTCCGCGCCGATCCTCGACCAGAGGATCGTGTGCTCGGCCGGCGCGATGGTCGCTGTGGGGTCGATCTTGATCGCCCCGAGCTCCTCCGCGATGCCCACCACGTCGCTCGGGCGGTCGGCGTCGAGCCACTGAGCGCGCACGGCGATGCGACGGGCCTCGTCGCGGGTGAGCCGGTGCGTCACAACTGCCCTGGTCAGAGGTGCGTGTCGAACTCTTCCGCGGCCGGCCAGTCGTCGCTGTTCGGCGAAGCCTGCGGCGGCGAGATGAGCAGCTCGATCTTCCGCGTCATGAATTCGATGCCCTCCGAGTTGTCCGGCTCGGGGATCGTCGAGTTGGTGGTCGCAGACATCAGGTTGGTTCCGCTGCCGAGCACGAAGCTCGCCACTATGGCATCGCCCTCGTTGCCGATGGCGTTGAGGGAGACGGCGTCGGCGTGACCCTTTTCGGCGAGAAGCGCCGAGAACCGGATCAGGACGTCGGCCGCCTCGTCGCCGATGAGAACTGACTGGTCCGCGTAGGTGAGGTGTTTCATCGTTATAACGTAGACAGTGGAGTTTCTATCACTCCACCGGGTTGACAAGATTCGGCGGCGACACCAACCGCGCCCGCGCTATACATGGCTCTTCGGAAGCGGCGTCATTCCCGTGCCCGCTCCGGGCTCGGGAAGGAAGGCGAGACCGCTGTTCGAGTTGGCCGTCGCGATCAAGGCGTTCAGCCAGTCGCGGTTGATCGTGACCGGCTTCGAGCCGGAGAACTTGAAGTAGAGCGGGATCGACTGCTCCAGCCAGATCGACGAGCGGCCGCTGCCTACGCTCGCGTTGTCCTGCCAGGAGAAGAAGAACTTCTCGCCGCGTCGGAGCTTCGCGCTGATGACGAGTTGGATGTGAGCGAGCGCGCGATCCTCGAATCCGATTTCGATTGCTGCACTGCTATAGAGGAGCTTGCCCATTTTCTGCTGCTTTCACTGAATCGAGAACGGCAAACGGAAGCGTCGCCGTCGGCTGGGCGGTCTCCGGCGGATCGTCAACCGAAGCTCGCCGGGTCGGATGCGCGGCACGGCTGGCCCTCGGCATCTGTGACGAACATGCCTGCGGACGAACTCGCGGAGAAGGTGAGCCTCTCAACCCACTCGCGGTCGATCTTCGCGGCTTCGTTGCTCGAATAGTGAAAGGTGAGCAGGGCGGCGGGATGCAGCCAGATGCCGGTTCGGCCGCCGCCTGCGGAGTCGGGCTCGTGCCACGACATGAAGAAGGCCTCCTGTCGTCTTAGTTTCTGAATGACGACGACCTCCATATGGGCGAGAACCCGGTCCTCGAAGTCGACGGTCGTGCCGTCGTATTTGAGTGTCCCCATGCTGAGCCTCGTTCCTTCGTCGGTGTGACGGCTGGTTGACGACGAAAGGAGTTCCAGTTCAGAAGGTCCTCCAGTCGGCAAGGGATCTGCGACAAGCGATAGACCCGGTCTCCCCGAGGCTATTCGACCTGAGCACGGGCACATTGTGGCTTGCGCAACTCGGTTCGGTCGGCTAAAAAGCGGAGAAAGTGCGGCGCTCTAGGCGAGTGAAGCGTGTTGCGCAACCGTCTGAACTCGTTCTCCGGCTCGTGCATAGGCTGCTGGGATGAAGCATCTGACGTACTCGGAGAAGAGCCTGCTGGTCAGTGACGAGGCGGCCGACCTCGTGCTCGAATACGCTTCGGCCCTCTCGAACAGGGGCGCGTCAGACACCGTTAACCTCAGGGCATTCGGCTCGGACGGCGACGAGGTGACTGCGACGCTTCTCCTCGGTCAAGGCGCTCCTTTGATGGCGGAGAGCGTCTCGACGAGCATGGCCGACCCCGGCAACGACGAGGCGATCGAGTACATGCGCGGCAAGCTTCAGGACCTCGACTTTCCTCCCCACGCCCAGCCGGAGCCCGACCACGAGTCGCACTACACGGGCGACGACTACCAGCTCGGCTAGCCCGCACCCGGCCCCGACCGGACCTTCACCACGCACGTGTCGGGCACCGTTTGTGAGCCGAGGCGGCCCCTTCTCAGCGTCCGCTCCGGTGTCGCGGCCAGCTTCACCCGCCGCCCTCGGTAGACCACGCCCCCGCTCAGCCGCGCGCCAACCGCGAGCCAGACGCAGATGGCGCGTTCCGTCATCCACACCGGTGCCCACAGGCTGCTCGTCGCGGGGAACACGGTGGCGCCGTTCGCCCTCCGACGGCCGATCTCGGCGACCCCGACCGCCGCAGCGACCATCGGGATCAGACGAGTCGGGCGTGCGACCGCCCACACCAGGGCGGGTAGGAGCGAGAGCTCGGCGGCCAGCCGAACGGGTTGGGCGAAGTCGTCGTACGCCTGACGAACACGTTGTGCGAGAAACCTCTCGCTGCTGGGCGGGACTCGTCCCACGAAGACGTCGTCGGCCCGGTATTCGCGCCCTCCCGCGGCGCGCACCGTTCGCAGGAGCTCGAGGTTCTCGAAGAGGGCGTCGGCGCAGTAGCCCCCGGCAGCGAGGACGACGCTGCGACGCACGGCGAGGGTACCCGGGTAGTCCGAGCCGAACGCGCGGTTGACCAGGCTCCGCGCCGTGTCCCACCGTGCGTGCCACGAGCGCTCGAGAAAGTAGTTCTGGGGCCGCACGATGTCAGCTCGACCGAGGGCCTCGACCACCCGCGTCAGTTCGGAGTACGTGTAGCGCACGTCGTCGTCGCCGATGACGACGGCTTCGTGCCGGGCGAGGCGGAGACCGGTCATGGCTCCGAGCACCTTCCCGTTCACGCCCGGCCCCGGTTCCGGCGCCACGTGCCTGACGAGTCTCTGCCACCGTGCGGCATTGCGGCCGAAAACCTCTTCGTCCGACCCGTCGACGACCGTGACATCCACCCACTCGGCGAGCCGGCTCAGGTACTCCGTGAGAGCCCCCGGTTCGTCGCCTCGCTCGCACCTGATCGGCAGGACGTACGCGGCTGCTAGCCGGGGCGTGTCGTGCATCAGCGGGCGAGCGTTACGGGGCTGCCGTCGGCTCCGAGCCCGAGCGCAAACCGGAACTCCTCGAACCATTCGACACACTCACCGAGGGTGCCGAAGGCGTAGGCCTCGAGCTCCTCACCGGCGAGGCCGACGCGGAACCGGTCACCATCACAGACGATGTGACCGATCACCGCGTCGGCGACGGTTTCTCCGGACACGCGCGCCTCCCACAGCAGTGGCGCGACCGCGATAGCCGCGATAGCCGACCGCGAGTCGGGCAGGCGGTGTCCGGTGCCCATGGCTAGTTGGGAGTGACGGCGTCTTTGATTGCTCCCGCCGCCTTCTCCACGATGTTCGGCTTGGGAGTGGTTCCGTACAGACGCTCGTCCGGCTGGGTGGCCGGGGGCATCGGCACGCCGCGTGGCGGCTCAGCGACATAGGTGAACTCCCCCTTGCCGTCGGGAGTCGCACCGCTCGCCCACGAGCCTTCGCTCGCCTTGGCGCCGTCGGAGAAGTTGATGTACTGGTACGAGACATCGCGCTCCTCCTTGTTGATCGGGAAGTTGCTGGGCACTGGCAGGTCCTCCACCCCCTCGGCACGGAGCTCGGCGGCCGCGGCGATCCACTGGTTCTGGTGCATGGTGTCCCTCGCCAACAGGAACGACAGCAGGTCACGCACGCCGTGGTCGTCGGTCATGTGATAGAGACGGGCCACCTGCAGCCGGCCCTGCATCTCGGCGTTGGCGTTCGACGTGAAGTCGGCCAGGAGGTTACCGCTGGCGGTCACAGAGCTTCCCTGCCACGGGTTGCCGTTGCTGTCGACGGGGCGTGCGCCGGCGCCCGCGACGATGGCCGCCTGAACGTCGGTGCCGCCGATGACCGCGCCGAGTACGGGGTCGGCCCTCATCGCGTCTTCCGACTGCTCGACCGGCGCCTTCTCCAGCAGCTGGGCGATCATGATCGCGAGCATCTCGACGTGCCCGAACTCCTCGGCTCCGATGCCGTAGAGGAGGTCGCGGTACTTGCCCGGCTCATGCGAGTTCCAGGCCTGAAAACCGTATTGCATGGCGACGCTGATTTCGCCGTATTGTCCGCCCAGTACTTCTTGCAGCCGGCGGGCGAACACCGCGTCGGGCTTGCTGGGCGAGGCCTTGAACTGCAGTTCCTGACGGTGGAAGAACATGGCTCTCCAATGCGTTCGATGGATGTCGGCCCGCGATACTGCGGGCGAATGCGTCTACGGTAGGCACGTCCTCAAAGTCGCGAATCGGGGGGTTGACCAACGCCGTTTCGAGGCAGATAGTGGCTCCTCGGCCGGGTGCGGCGCAGCGCGCGACGGCACGAAATCCCTGTTTTGTCCACCCTCGAGCCGGGCCAGGAGGGCGCTTGTTTGAATGGAGGCAACAGGGAGGAATCATGAAACGCACCCCCACACTCCATGGGCGGCTTCTCGTCCTGCCGATCCCCGACAGCGACCTCCTCACCGCTCCGTGACCCCGTCGGTCGAGGTCGAACGACCCGCCTCCGTCGCCAGGCCGTTCGGGGCGGGACTGCTCATCGGCATCGGGCTGATGGCGGCCGTCGACGAGATCGTCTTCCACCAGCTTCTCGGCTGGCACCACTTCTACGACCGAGACACGACCCGGGTCGGCCTCGTCTCCGACGGCCTCCTTCACGCCGCCGAGCTGGTGGCGTTGGTGGCGGGGTTCTTTCTTCTGGCGGATGCTCGCAGGCGGGGCCCGTCCATGGGGCTGTTCCCCTGGGCGGGGCTCTTCGGCCTCGGCGTATTCCAGCTCTGGGACGGCCTCGTGAACCACAAGGTCCTGCGGCTCCACCAGGTGCGTTACGACGTCGACCTCCTCCCCTACGACCTGCTGTGGAACGGGGCCGCCGCGCTCCTGCTGGCGGTCGGCGTCGTGCTCGCGGTCGTGGCGGTGGCACGGCGCCGCCGCGGGTGACCCCGGTGCACGGTCACGCCGCGACGACGATCGGGCTGGGTACTCCGATCCTTGCGCTCGCTGCCGTGCTGACCGTCGCGTATGCGGCGGCCGCGATCCGCCTGCGGCGGCCGGGCGGCCGGGGATGGCCCGCGCCGCGGATCGTCGCCGCCGTGCTCGCGTTCTGTGCCGTGTCGGCGACCCTGGTCGGCCCCATCGCCGACGGGGCGTCCGCCGATTTCGCCGCGCACATGGCCGCGCACCTCGCGGTGGGCATGCTCGCACCGCTGCTGATCGTCGTCTCGGCACCGGGCACTCTCGCCCTGCGCGCGCTCGACGTCGTGCCGGCCAGACGCCTCTCCCGGCTGCTCCGTTCGGGCCCGGTGCGCCTGGCCACCCACCCCTTGTTCGCCGGCGCGCTCTACACAGGGTCGATGTGGCTGCTCTATGCGAGCCCTCTCGGCCTGAGTCTCACCGGAAATCCGCGCCTGCACTGGCTGTTACTCGCGCACTTCCTCGTCGCCGGCTGCCTCTTCACCGCGTCGGTCGTGCCCGTCGATCCGTCGCCGCACCGCTCGAGCTTCGGACTTCGGCTCACCGTCTTCCTGCTGGCGGCCGCCGCACATTCGGTGCTGGCCAAGCAGCTCTACGCGCATCCGCCGCCCGGCACGACGACGCACGAAGCGCAGCTGGGCGGCCTGATCATGTACTACGGCGGCGACATCGTCGGGCTCGCCATCCTCGTCGTTATGTTCGCACGGCAGTACACGGCCACGCGCCCGCGGGGACGACTCCGTGGCCACCCGTCAGGGGTTGCGTCGGCCCGGCAGCATCGTGACGATCAGCGGAACGACCGACGCGACGAGCAAAACCGTGCTGAGCACCTCGTCGTCGGCGCGGACCACGGCGCCGGCGACCACCAGGGCACCGAACACGAGACCCGAGACCAGGCGCCGTAGGGTGCGTTCGAGTCGTGCGACCTGCCGCTCGAGCCGCGGAGTCGCGATGGACACCGTGCCGTCTTCGAACCTGCTGATGAGGGAGTCGAGCCGCCCCGGCAGCCGCACCGCGACGCCGGCCGCTTCGACGGCCTTCTGCGCGAAGTCCTGCACGATGTTGCCGCTCTCGTCGCGCAGCAGTTTCGCGGCGTACGGCTCGACCGAGTCCCAGAGGTTGAACCGGGGATCGAGCGAGCTGCTCACGCCCGAGATCAACGACATCGCGCGGATGACCAGCAGGAAGTTCTCGGGCAGCTGGAACGGCAGCGACCGCACGACGTCGCCGAACTGCACGGCGAACTGCCGGAACTCGCGGGGGTCGACCTCGCGCAGCTCGGCGAAGCCCATCCCGCCGAAGCGGCCGAACAGCTGGGTCATGGCCCGCTCGAGCTCGATGACGTCGGCGGAGGGCAGGAGCACGCCGACGTCGCGCATGGCGTCGACCATGCCCTTGCCGTCGCGGGAGGCCGCGGCGATCAGCAGCTTGCGCAGGCCGCTGCGGGTGGAGTTGGGGATGGCGCCCATCATCCCGAAGTCGATGAAGGTGAGCTTCCACGGTCGACCGTCGGAGCCCTCGGCCGCGGGGGTGACGAAGATGTTTCCGGGGTGAGGATCGGCGTGGAAGAAGCCGGTGGAGAAGAGCTGGTCGAACATCACCGCGGCGAAGTCCCGCGCCACGTCGGCGGGGTCGATCCCCGCGCCGCGCAGCCCGGGCAGGTCGGTGATCTTGATGGCGGTCACGTCTTCGAGAGTGAGCACCCGCCTGGTGGTGCGCTCCCAGACGACGCTCGGCACGCCGACCCGGTCGTCTCCGGCGAAGAACTCCGCGAAGCGCTCGGAGTTCGCGGCCTCGTGCAGATAGTCGATCTCCTCGAGGCTCGTCACGGCGAACTCCTCGATCAGGGCGGGCATGTCGACCCGGTCGTAGACAAGCCGGATCCGGCTGAGCCAGCCGCCGACGCGGCGCAGAGCCGAGAGGTCGACGGCGACGATCTCGTCGATGCCCGGCCGCTGCACCTTGATCACGACGCCGGTGAGCCCGGTCGCTGCCGCGTCCTCCGGACCGAGCCACGCCCGGTGCGCTTGGCCGAGCGATGCCGCCGCGATCGGCGTCTCGTCGACCGAGGCGAACGCGTCGGCGAGCCGCACACCGAGCTCCGCTTCGGCGAGCGCGCGGATCCCCTCGAAGGGAACCGGCGGCACCTCGTCCTGCAGGCCTTCGAGCTCCTTGGTGAACTCGGGCGGCAGCACATCCAGCCTCGACGACATGAACTGGCCGACCTTGATCATGAGCCCGCCGAGATCGAGCGCGAGCACGTGGAAGCGTCGAGCGAAGCGCTGCATCCGCTTCGCCCGCGTGCGCTCCGTGACCCGCGTGAGCCCGACTCGGGGCAGGAAGAGCTCGTACCACCAGGTGACGGCGAGGTGCCAGGCGGCGAATCGCAGGATGCGACGGTAACGGTCGCGATGCGCCCCGCGCCCCGGCCGCTCGGACTCCGCGGTCAGCGGAACCGACGTGGTCGTGGTCACACTCGCGCGAGGATCGAGTACAGGCGACGGCGCGCGTCGTCGAGCACGGCCACGGCCTCCTGGATCTGCTCCGGGGTGCCGGTGCGCCCGACCTGCGCGGTCGCCTGCGCGAGCTCGACGCCTGCCTTGGGCAGAGCGGCGAATCCGCTGCCCGGTGCCGCGCCCGTCGACTCCCACGGCGACGACGCGTCCGGGCCGGAGACGGCCTCCCGGCCGGTGTCGGTCAGCGAGTAGATCTTGCGGCCGTTCGCCTCTTCGACGCTGATGAGTCCCTCGTCGGCCAGTAGCTGCAGGGTCGGGTACACCGATCCGGCGCTGGGCTTCCAGCTTCCGCCGCTGCGTTCCTCGATCTCGTGGATCATCTGGTAGCCGTGCATGGGCTTCTCGGCGAGAAGTGCGAGCACCGCGGCGCGCACGTCACCGCGACCTACGCGCGAGCCAGCGCGCTTCTCGAACGTCGTGCGCATCTGCTCCATCGCCTGCCACACGCCGTCGATGTTGTTGCCGAGATTGAAGCCGCCTGCCGGAAATGAAGCACCCATGCTGTCCTCCTACGTGGACCGTGAACGATATACAACGATACTGAACGATATACCCTTCGGGGCGCATCCGCACGGATGCTCGCGCTCAGAGTCGCGCGTAGAGAGCGAGAGGGTTCTCGACCGCGGCCACGACCGAACGCAGGAAGCCCGCGGCGTAGCCGCCGTCGCAGACGCGGTGGTCGAAGACGAGCGAGATCTGCATGATGCGCCGCGGCACAACCGCCCCGTCGACGACCCACGGGCGCTCGATCACGCGCCCGAGTCCGAGGATCGCGACCTCCGGGTGGTTGATGATCGCCGCCGACCCGTCGACACCCAGGCTGCCGTAGTTGTTGAGGGTGAAGGTGGATCCGGTCAGCTGGGCCGGCGATGCCGCGCCGGAACGCGCCGCCTCCGCGAGCCGACGGATCTCCGCGTCGAGGGAGGCGATCGAGTGCCGCTCCGCGTGGCGGAGAACGGGCACCATCAGGCCACGCGGAGTATCCGCGGCGAAGCCGAGGTTCACGCCGTCGTACTGGATGATCTCGCCGCCGTCGTCGCTCAGCCGGCCCGCGAGAACGGGGTAGTCGGCCAGGGCGATCAGCACGAACTTCGCAACCATCGCCGTGAACGACGGCCGGGATTCGCCGATCGACTCGCGCAGCGTGTGGAGCTCGGTGGCGTCGACGTCGACCCACACCGTGGCCTCGGGGATCTCCGTGCGGCTGCGGCTCAGCTTCGCGGCCACGGTCTTCCGCAGCATCCCGAGCGGCTCCCGCGACACCACTCGCAGCTCGTTGGCGGAGTCTTCCGTCGCCGCCGACGCGGGCGACACGGCGGCGAGCACGTCGGAGCGGCGGATGACCCCGTCGGGCGCGCTGGGGTGGATGGCTCGCAGGTCGACCCCGCGGCTGCGGGCGAGGCTGCGCACGATGGGCGACCGCACCGGCACCGGCCCTCGACCGGGATGCGTGGTGCCGGATGCCGCGCCCGACGGAGCACCGGGGGCCGCGGCCGCGACCCGGGCGCGACCGCGACGGCGGCCCGCGCCTCCGCTCTCGCTCGTGCCGTAGCCGATGAGCACGTTGCCCGAGCCGGCGCGCTCCTCCGCGCGGTGCGCGTCGAGCTCGACGTCTGTCGGCACCTCGGCGTCCACCTCCATAAACGGGGAGCCGACGTCGAGGGTCTGCCCCTCCTCGCCGTGGAGGGCCGTGACGACGCCGGCGAACGGCGACGGCAGCTCGACGATGCTCTTGGCGGTCTCGACCTCGGCGATCGGCTCGTCGACGGCAACCCTGTCGCCCACGGCGACGATCCACCGCACGAGAGCGGCCTCGGTGAGCCCCTCGCCCAGATCGGGCAGTCGGAAGACCCGGCCCGCCATCAGTCGTCCCACTGCAGCGTGTCGACCGCGTCGAGAACACGGTCGACGTCGGGCAGGTAGAAGTGCTCGAGCTTCGGCGGAGCGTACGGCACGTCGAAGCCGGTGACGCGGCGCACCGGTGCCTCGAGCCAGGAGAAGCAACGCTCCGAGATGCGGGCCGCGATCTCCGACGCGACACTCGCGAAGCCCGGCGCCTCGGCGATGACCACCGCGCGACCCGTCGAGCGCACCGCGGCATCCACCGTCTCGTCGTCGTACGGCGTCAGGCTCCTCAGGTCGACGACCTGCAGACTGCGCCCCTCCCCTTCGGCGACGGCGGCGGCCTCGAGGGCGATGGGGACGGATGTCCCGTAGGCGACGAGGGTCGCATCCGTGCCCTCGCGCGCGATGCGCGCCCTGCCGATCGGCGTCTCGACCGCGGGGTCGACGGCGCCCTTGGTCCAGTAGAGCTTCTTCGGCTCGAGAAACACGACCGGGTCGGGGCAGCGGATCGCCTCGCGCAGGAGGCTGTAGGCGTCTTGCGGGGTGGCCGGGGCGACGACGGTCAGACCGGGCGTGTGCACGTAGTACGACTCGGAGGAGTCGCAGTGGTGCTCCACTCCGCCGATGCCTCCGGCGTAGGGGATCCGGATGACGATCGGCATGCGCATCGCACCGCGGGTGCGGTTGCCCATCTTCGCCACGTGGCTCACCACCTGCTCGAATGCCGGGTACGCGAAGGCGTCGAACTGCATCTCGACGACGGGAATCAAGCCGTTCATCGCCATGCCGACGGCCGTGCCGACGATGCCGGCCTCGGCGAGGGGCGTGTCGAAGCAGCGGTTCTCGCCAAATCGGGCCGTCAGACCGTCGGTCACCCGGAACACCCCGCCGAGCACGCCGACGTCTTCGCCGAAGACGAGCACTCGGTCGTCGGCCTGCATGGCGTCGGCGAGCGCGAGGTTGATCGCCCCGGCCATCGTCAGGGTGATGGCGGCCGCGGGAGTCGCGGCCGGTCGCTCGGAGGTCATGGTCATCGGGCGTCCTCTCGGCTGCGCTCGAGCTCCCCACGCAGAAGCTCGTACTGCTCGTCGAGCTGCGGGTTGCCCGACGCGTACACGTGCTCGAACAGGGCTCGCGGGTCGGGCGCCGTGTCGGCGTTGAGCGCATCCCGCAGCTCGGTCGCGATCGCCTCGGCCTCGTCGGCGATCGCCGTCTCCGCGTTCGCGTCGAGCAGGTTCGTGCTCGTCAGGTGGGCGCGCAGGCGGGTGAGCGGGTCGCGCTCCACCCACTCCTGCACCTCGGACCGCTCGCGGTAGCGGGTGTCGTCGTCGGCGTTGGTGTGCGCCTGCATGCGGTAGGTGTGCGCCTCGACGAGGGTCGGACCGCCGCCGGAGCGGGCTCGCGCGACGGCGACCTCGAGCACCGACGCGAGGGCGGCGAGGTCGTTGCCGTCGACGCGCTCTCCCGGCATGCCGTAGCCGATCGCCTTGTGCGCCAGCGACTCGGCCGCGGTCTGCCTCGAGAGCGGCACGGAAATCGCGAATCTGTTGTTCTGCACCAGGAAGACGACGGGAACGCGGAAGACCGCGGCGAAGTTGAGGGCCTCGTGGAAGTCGCCCTCGCTCGTCGCGCCGTCACCGCACATGGCGAGTGCGACCGTGTTCTCGCCTTTCAACACCGCCGCGTGGGCGAAGCCGACGGCGTGCAGCAACTGGGTGGCGAGGGGTGTGGTGAGGGGCGCGACGTTGTGGTCGTACGGGTTGTAGCCGTTGTGCCAGTCACCCTTGAGCAGGACCATCGCGTCGGCTGGCCTCACCCCCCTGAGCATCACCGCGACCGAGTCGCGGTAGGTCGGGAAGAGCCAGTCTCCCGCCTCGAGTGCGTCGACGGCAGCGACCTGACACGCCTCCTGCCCGTGTGACGAGGGGTACACGGCGAGACGACCCTGACGCACGAGGGCGTTGCACTGGTCGTTGATCCGGCGGCCGATCACGAGAGACCGGTAGCCGTCGAGCAGCGCCGCCGTCGACGGCGCGGCGTAGCTCTCGTCGTCGCGAATCAGACCGTCCGCGTCGATGAGCTGCACCGGCACGCCCCTGGGAAGCAAGTCGTTCATGAGGTCTCCGTTGATTGCATGGACGCTTTGGTGAAGATCATGCGCTTCACGGGTCAATTGAGACAGCTTCGACGGCGAACCCTAGATGTATTGCCGTGTTCTGGTGAATACTCGTACAACGCGTATGACCAATCCACCGCCGGAGGTCGCCTGATGCCCATAGAACTGGACGAGCTCGATCGACGGATCCTCGCCGAGCTGCGCAGAGACGGCAGGGCGTCGGTCAGCGCCGTCGCCGCCGCCACCCACATCTCGCGTGCGAACGCCTACACCCGGGTCAACCGCCTCATCGACTCGCAGGTGATCAAGGGCTTCGGCGCCCGCATCGACCCCGTGCTCTCCGGCCAGCACTCGTCGGCCTATGTGACGCTCACCCTCGACCAGGCCTCGTGGCAGGACACCCGCGCGCGCCTCTCCCAGATTCCCGAGGTGAGCCACATCGCTCTCGTGGGCGGCGATTTCGACTGCATCCTGCTGGTGCGCGCCCGCGACAACGGCGACCTGCGTCGTGTCGTGCTCGAGGAGCTGCAGTCGATCCCCGGGGTGAGGTCGTCGAAGACGGCGCTGATCTTCGAGGACTTCGAGACCGTCTGACCGCGCGTGTTGACTTCGTTTCGAGAGCCGTGCCATTCTTACAGAACGAACGGTCAGTAGGTAAAGCCAGCGAGGGTGACGGGGCCATGGCAGAGGCATTCACGACGCTCGAGGTGGTCGACGATCGTTCCGACCGCCTGCACGTTCGGCTCGACCGGCCCGAGGTGCGCAACGCCATCGACCGCACCATGGTGCTTGAACTGCACGACGTGTGCGCGGCGCTCGAGGAGACGCCGCGCATCCTCATCATCAGCGGCGGCGGCGGGGTGTTCGCCTCGGGCGCCGACATCTCCGAACTGCGGGAGCGCACCGCGTCCGACGCCTTGGAAGGCATCAACTCCCGCCTCTTCTCGCGCATCGCGGCACTGCCCATGCCCGTGATCGCGGCGATCGACGGCTGGGCCCTCGGCGGCGGCGCCGAGCTCGCCTACGCCGCCGACTTCCGCATCGCCAGCTCGCGCGCCCGCATCGGCAACCCCGAGACATCCCTCGGCATCATCGCCGCGGCCGGAGGCACCTGGCGCCTTCCCGAGCTCGTCGGCGAGCCGCTGGCGAAGGAGATCCTCCTCGCCGGGCGTGTGCTCGACGCCGAAGAGGCTCTCGCCGTGCGACTGGTCACCGAGGTGCACGAGCCCGACGCCCTCGACGCCGCCGCGCACGCCCTCGTCGACCGCATCGCCGGGCAGGACCCGCTCGCCGTGCGGTTCACCAAGTCGGTGATGCACGCCCCTCGGGCCGAGCACCCGGCCATCGACGATCGCGCGCAGTCGGTGCTGTTCGAGTCGCCCGAGAAGCACGCGCGGATGACCGCGTTTCTCGAGAGGCGGGCCAGGTGACCGGCGTTCCCGAGATCGTCGCCGTCGTGGGCGGCGGTCGCATGGGCACGGGCATCGCGCACGCATTCCTGCTCGCCGGGGCATCCGTCACCGTTCTCGAGCGTGACGCGGATGCCGCGGCCCACGCCCTCGAATCCCTCAGCACCGCGATCGACACCAGCATCGCCCGCGGCACGACGACCGAGCCGCGCGAGGCTCTGCTGGCCCGCGCGACGAGCACCGACTCCGCGGAGGAGCTGGCGGGCGCGATGCTCGTCGTCGAGGCCGTTCCCGAAGACCTCGCCCTGAAGACCGGGGTGCTCGAGCGCGTGGAGCGGGTCGTCGGCGCCGACGCCTGGCTCGCCTCGAACACCTCGTCGCTCTCGATCGCGCTGCTCGCCGAGCCGCTTCAGCGCCCGGAGCGCCTGTGCGGGCTGCACTTCTTCAACCCCGTGCCGAGTTCGACGCTCGTCGAGATCGTGCGCGGCCCGCGGTCCGCCCCCGAGCTGATCTCCCTCGCGCAGCAGTGGACCGCCGCCATCGGCAAGACGCCCGTGACAGTCAACGACTCGCCCGGCTTCGCGAGCTCCCGGCTCGGCGTAACCGTCGCCCTCGAGGCGATCCGGATGCTCGAGGAGGGCGTCGCCTCGGCCGAGGACATCGACACGGCCATGGTGCTCGGCTACAGGTTCCCGGTCGGGCCCCTGCGCCTCACCGACATGGTCGGCCTCGACGTGCGGCTCGGCATCGCGGACTACCTGCACGGCACGCTCGGAGACCGGTTCGCGCCACCGACGCTGCTGCGCACGATGGTCGCCGACGGCAGGCTGGGCCGCAAGAGCGGCGAGGGGTTCTTCGTATGGAACGACTAGCGCCGGTCGACGATGAGGTTGGTGATGCGCACGGTGCACAGCCGCGCCCCCGACTCGTCGGTCACGACCACCTCGTGGCTGGTAATCGTGTTGCCGAGTTGCAGCGCCGTCGCGGTGCCCGTCACGAGCCCTGCGCGGACGCCGCGATGGTGGGTTCCGCTGATGTCGAGGCCGACCGCGGTCTTGCCCAGTGTGCTCGCGTGGATGACGGCGGCCCACGAGCCGAGGGCTTCGCCGAGCACCATGGATGCGCCGCCATGAAGGGCCCCGAACGACTGGGTATTGCCGGTCACCGGCATCGTCGCGACCACCCGCTGCGCCGCCTGCTCGAGGATCTCGATCCCCATCTTGCGGTCGAGCTCGCCGAGTTCGATGGTCCAGGGTTCATGCATCATGCCCGTCAGTGTATTGACCGAACAGCGAAATGAGAGAGCAGAAGCCGATGACCTCCACCATGACCGACACGCGAGTACTGCCCAGCTACGTCCTGGGCGACTGGTGGGACCCGCAGACCGGCACCCCGACGCGCGACGCCTCCACCGGCGAGGTGCTCGCTCTGGTCGGCAGCGACGGCATCGACCTGGCCGGCGCGGTCGACTACGCCCGCACCGTCGGGCAGCACAGCCTCGGCGAGCTCACGTTCCACCAGCGCGCGCTACTGCTGAAGTCGCTCGCGGTGGCGCTCACGGCCGCCAAAGACGACCTGTACGCGGTGAGCGGCCGCACCGGCGCGACCCGCCGTGACTCCCTCGTCGACGTCGACGGCGGCATCGGCGTGCTCTTCACCTACTCTTCGAAGGGGCGGCGCGAACTGCCGAACACCCGCACGCGCATCGTCGACGGGCCGGCGGAGAACCTCTCGAAGGACGGCAGCTTCGGCGGCCAGCACGTCTACGAACGCATCCCCGGGGTGGCCGTGCAGGTGAACGCCTTCAACTTTCCCGTCTGGGGCATGCTCGAGAAGTTCGCCCCGGCCTTCCTCGCCGGTGTTCCGACCATCGTCAAGCCGGCGACGCCGACCGCGCTGCTCACCGAGGCGGCAGTGCGCGTGATGGTCGACTCGGGCCTCCTGCCGGCCGGTTCGCTGCAGCTCGTCTGCGGCGGCGCCCGCGACGTCCTCGATCTGCTCGACGTGCGCGACCACGTCGCGTTCACCGGTTCGGCGAGCACGGCACAGTCGCTCGCGGTGCACTCCAACGTCATCCGCCGCGGCCTGACGATCACGTGCGAGACCGACTCGCTCAACGCCGCGATCCTCGGCCCGGACGTCACGCCGGAGGCCCCCGAGTTCGCGGCGTTCGTCGCCTCCGTGGTCGCGGAGATGACCAGCAAGGCCGGGCAGAAGTGCACGAGCATCCGCCGTGTCATCGTGCCCCGCGGCGTCGCCGACGAGGTGGTCGCCGCGATCGGCGACCGGATCGCAGCCCGCACCGTGGTCGGCGACCCGCGCGCCGAGGGCGTGACCATGGGACCGCTGGCCAGCTCCGAGCAGCGCGACGAGGTGCGCCGCAGCGTCGAGCGTCTCGTCGCGGGCGGCGGCCGGATCGTGCTCGGCGGGCTCGACGATCCCCAGGTGCGCCTCGACGACGGCACGACCGGGCCCGCTCCCGACGGTGCGTTCCTCGACCCCGTGCTGCTGCGCTTCGACGACGCCGAGGCACACGCCGTGCACGAGATCGAGGCTTTCGGACCTGTGGCCTCGCTCATCGCCTACGACACCGTGGCCGAGGCCGTGCACCTCGCCAACCGCGGCGGCGGCTCGCTGGTCGCGACCGTCTGCAGCTACGACCCCGCGGCCGTGTCTGCGATCGTCGACGGCATCGCCCCGTTCCACGGCCGCATCCTCGTGCTCGACCGCGACGACGCGCGCAGCTCCACGGGCCACGGCTCGCCCGTTCCCCACCTGGTCCACGGCGGTCCCGGCCGGGCCGGCGGCAGCGAGGAGCTCGGCGGCATCCGTGCGGTCAAGCACCACATGCGCCGCCTCGCCCTGCAGGGCACGCCGAACGTGCTCACCGGTCTCACCGGCGAGTGGCGCTCCGGCGCGGATACCGTCACGGGCGAGCATCCGTTCCGTAAGCCGCTGTCGCGACTGCGGCTGGGCGACTCGGTGCAGTCGGAGGAGCGCGTGATCACCCTCGACGACATCGCGCACTTCGCCGAGTTCACGGGCGACACGTTCTACGCGCACACCGACGAGGAGGCCGCCGCGGCCAACCCGTTCTTCCCCGGGCGGGTCGCTCACGGCTACCTGCTGCTCTCCTGGGCCGCCGGCCTGTTCGTCGACCCCGCGCCGGGCCCGGTGCTCGCCAACTACGGGCTCGAGAACCTGCGCTTCGTCACGCCGGTGTCGCCCGGCGATCTGGTGAAGGTGCAGCTGACCGCCAAGCGGATAACACCGAGAGAGACGGATGACTACGGCGAGGTGTCGTGGGACGCGCTGCTCACCAACCAGCGCGACGAGGTGGTGGCCACCTACGACGTGCTCACCCTCGTCGCGAAGGAGTAGCGCGCCGGCTATGCGCGGGCGACGCCGTCGAACGCGACGGAGATGACGTCGTCTGCGAGCTGGTCGGGCGTCAGTGGTCCGCCCGGCCGGTACCACTCGACGATCGAGTTGATCATGCCGAAGAGCAGCCTCGTGGTGGTGCGGGCGTCGATGTCGGCCCGCAGGCTGCCCTCGTCGCGCGCCTCGTCCACGAGCCGCGCGACGGCGTGGTCGAACTCGCGCCTGCGTTCGAGGGCCTCCCGCTCGACCGCGGAGTTGCCGCGCAGCCGCAGCAGCAGGGTCACGTAGGGCAGGTCGTCGACGAGCACACGCACGGCGCCGCGCACGACGAATCGCAGCCGGGCGTCGGCCTTGCCGGTCGTCGCGCCCTCCTGCTCGAGCACGCGCTCCAGCTCGCCGAGAGCGCGGTCGAGCGCGAGGCGCAGCAGGTCTTCCTTGCTGGTCACGTGGTAGTAGATCGCCGACTTGCTGGTGCCCAGCCGCTCGGCCAGGACGCCCATCGACGTGGCCTCGTAGCCGAACTCGTTGAAGGCGGCCGTCGCGATGTCGAGCACCGCCGCGAGATCGTAAGGATCGCGGCCCGCGCGCCCGTTGCCGCCTCGACGCTCGCCAGTCGCGCTAGTCATCCGTGCCCCTCCGCCCGTGGTCTTCCGACCCTACCCGACGCCTTGAAAAGCGGATCTGCCCGCTGGTACAGTCTACTGAACGGACGGTAAGTAACTGGGAGGCGTTGTGGCCGAGTCGACGGAGACTATGGACTACGAGGCGGGTGCCGCGCGCTTCGCGGAGCTGCTCGCGAACGAGCACCGGGTCGAACCCACCGACTGGATGCCCGAGGGCTACCGCAAGACCCTCATCCGGCAGATCTCCCAGCACGCGCACTCGGAGATCATCGGCATGCAGCCAGAGGGCAACTGGATCACGCGGGCGCCGAGCCTGAAGCGCAAGGCGATCCTCATGGCCAAGGTGCAAGACGAGGCCGGCCACGGGCTCTACCTCTATTCCGCCGCACAGACCCTCGGCATCGAACGCGAGACGATGTTCGATCAGCTGATCACGGGCAAGGCCAAGTACTCGTCGATCTTCAACTACACGACCCCCACCTGGGCAGATATGGGATCGATCGGCTGGCTCGTCGACGGCGCCGCGATCTGCAACCAGGTTCCCCTGTGCCGGGCGTCGTACGGGCCGTACGGCCGGGCCATGGTGCGCATCTGCAAGGAGGAGTCGTTCCACCAGCGCCAGGGGTTCGAGATCCTGCTGCAGCTCATGCGCGGCACCGACGCGCAGCGGGCGATGGCGCAGGAGTCGGTGAACCGCTGGTACGCCCCAGCGCTCATGATGTTCGGCCCGCCCGACGACGACTCCCCCAACTCGAAGCAGAGCATGGCCTGGAACATCAAACGCTTCAGCAACGACGACCTTCGGCAACGATTCGTCGACATGCTCGTGCCGCAGGCCGAGATTCTCGGGATCACCCTGCCCGATCCCGACATCGCCTGGAACGAGGGACGCGGGCACTACGACTTCGGCGAGCTCGACTGGGCCGAGTTCCACGAGGTGCTCGCCGGGCGCGGGCCGGCCAACGCCATCCGCGTGGCCCGCCGGCGCACCGCGCACGAGGACGGCGCCTGGGTGCGCGAGGCCGCCCGCGCCTACGCCGACGCCCGATCGGACGAGAGGATGGCATCATGACCAGCCCCGGCGACTCCGGCGGCAGGGAGACCTGGCCGCTCTGGGAGGTCTTCGTCCGATCATCCCGGGGGCTCTCGCACGTGCACGCCGGGTCGCTCCATGCGCCCGACGAGATCATGGCCGTGCGCAACGCCCGCGACCTCTACACCCGCCGCGCCGAGGGCGTCTCGATCTGGGTCGTGCCCGCCTCGGCGATCACGGCCTCCGACCCCGATGCGCGCGGCACCTTCTTCGAGTCGCCGCAGGGCAAGGAGTACCGTCACGCCACGTACTACACCGAGTCGGAGGCGGTGCCGCACCTGTGAAGACCAGCCATGTGAAATCGACCGCAATCACCCCGGAGTCGATCGACGAGGCCGGAGCGATCGCCCCAAGCCCGGTCGCCGATTACGCCCTGGGACTCGGAGACGACGCCCTCGTGCTCGCCCAGCGTCTCGGCGAGTGGATCGCGCACGCGCCCGAGCTCGAGGAAGACGTCGCCCTCGGAAACATCGCCCTCGACCAGCTGGGCCACGCACGCAGCCTGCTCACCTATGCCGGTTCCGCGTGGGGAAAGACGGAAGACGACCTCGCCTACTTCCGCGGCGAATCGGAGTTCCGCAACCGGCTGCTGTTCGAGCGGCCGAACGGCGACTTCGCCGTGACCATCGCCCGCCAACTGGTGGCGTCGGTCTACTTCGACTCCCTCTACACGGCCCTCGCCGACTCCGCAGACCCCACCCTCGCCGCCATCGCCGGGAAGGCCGTCAAGGAGGTCGACTACCACCTCGACCACAGCGTGCAGTGGCTGCTGCGGCTCGGCCGCGGAACCGAGCTGTCGCACGAGCGCATGCAGCGCGGCCTCGAGACCATCTGGCCGTTCGTCGGCGAGTTGTACAGCGCCGACCCGTATGCCGAGGGGCTCGACGGCGTCGCGGTCGACCCGCGCACACTCCAGGCGCGATTCGACGACGTCGTGCCGCGGCTCATCGCCGACGCCTCGCTCACGGTTCCCGCCATCCCCTTCGCTCGCGGCGGCGGCCGAGACGGGCGCCACTCCGAGTCGATGGGCCCGCTCCTGGCCGAGATGCAGGTGCTCGCGCGCGCCCACCCGGGTGCGAGATGGTGACCGTCGAGCGGGTCGCCCGCCCGCGCCCCGACAACGCGATCGAACGGCGGATCTGGGACGTCGCGGCGACGGTCGTCGACCCCGAGGTGCCCGTGCTCACCATCGAAGACCTCGGCGTGCTGCGCTCGGTGCGGCTTGCCGACGACGGGATCGTCGTGCAGATAACTCCGACATACTCCGGATGCCCCGCCGTCGACGCCATCCGCGACGACATAGTCACCGCGCTGTCCGCCGCCGGGCACCGCCCGGCGCGCGTCGAGGTGGTGCTGGCCCCCGCCTGGACCACCGACTGGATGAGCGAGGACGGGCGCGACAAGCTCGAGCGGTACGGCATCGCCCCTCCCGCTCCCCGCCGCACCGACGGCGTCATCAGCCTCGGGCTCGGGGTGCGCTGCCCGAACTGCGGTTCGTTGCACACGCGCGAGGCCTCCCGCTTCGGCTCGACCTCGTGCAAGGCCCTCTACGTATGCCAGCGCTGCCAGGAGCCCTTCGACTACTTCAAGGAACACTGATGGCGACGACCACCCGCCGCCGGGCCAGCTTCCACGACCTGACCGTCTCCCGGGTGCGCAACCTCACCGACGACGCCATCGAGGTCACCTTCGCGGTGCCCGACGAGCTCGTCGACGAGTACGACTACGCCCCCGGCCAGTACATCGCGCTGCGCACGACGGTCGAGGGCGAAGACGTGCGCCGCAGCTACTCGATCTGCCAGGCACCCGTGACGGGCGAGCTGAAGGTGGGCATCAAGCGCGACCTCGGCGGGCTGTTCTCCACCTGGGCGGTCGAGAACCTGCGGCCCGGGATGCGGCTCTCGGTCATGGTGCCCGAGGGCGGGTTCGTCTCGCAGCTCGTCGCCGGGCCGGCGCACTACGTCGCCATCGCCGCCGGCTCCGGCATCACGCCGGTCATCGCGCTCATCGAGGGCGCACTGCGCGAGCATCCGCTCAACCGCTTCTCGCTCGTCTACTCCAACCGCACGGCGATGGACACGATGTTCGTCGACGAGCTCGCCGACCTGAAAGACCGCTACCCGTCGCGGCTCGCGCTGTACCACGTGCTCACCCGGGAGCGGCGCAGCTCGGAGCTGCTCTCGGGCAGGCTCGACGCCGAGAAGCTCGACGCGATACTCGACCGGCTCATCGCACCGGACGCGGTCGACGAGTGGTTCGTCTGCGGCCCCTTCGACCTGGTGCAGCTCGTGCGCGACACCCTCGCCGACCGGGGAGTGCCGGCAGGAGCCATCCGTTTCGAGCTGTTCAGCACCGGCCGCCCGGAGGGCCTCGCCGGCCAGACCGGCCGCCCCGTCGCCGTCGAGGCCGGGCAGGACGTGCACACGGTGCGCTTCACGCTCGACGGCACCACGGCGACGGTCACCACCCCGGTGCACAGCAACGAGAGCATCCTCAACGCCGCCCTGCGGGTTCGCGGCGACGTGCCGTTCGCCTGCGCGGGCGGGGTGTGCGGCACCTGCCGCGCGACCGTGGTCTCGGGCTCGGTGAACATGGTCGAGAACTACGCGCTCGAGCCGGAGGAGGTCGCGCGCGGGTACGTGCTCACCTGCCAGTCCATACCGACGAGCGAGTTCGTCGACGTCAACTACGACAGCTAGGAGCCGCCATGACCATCGACCTCACGATCGACGGCGCCGTGGCCGAGATCGTCCTGAACGATTCGGCCAAGCTCAACGCCCTCGACGAGGCCGCGCTCGGCGAGCTCGCCGAGGCCTACGCCGAAGCCGCCGCCGCGCGGGTGGGCGCGGTGCTGCTGCGCGGCGAGGGACGCGCGTTCTGCGCCGGCCGCGACATCTCGCACGTCGAGCCCGCCACCGACGACGCCACCGGCTACCTCGCCGGGGTGGTCACGCCGGTGCTGCGGCAGATCGACGGGTTTCCGGCGCCGACGTTCGCCATGGCGACCGGAGCGTGCCTCGGCGTCGGGCTCGGGCTGCTCGTCGCGAGCGACGTCGTCTACGTCGCCGACACCGCGAAGATCGGCTCGCCGTTCGCGAACCTCGGCGCGACCCTCGACTCGGGCGGCCACGCCCTCTTCTTCGAACGGCTCGGCGCCCACCGCACCCTCGACCTCGTCTACACCGGCGAGCTGATGAGCGGCGCCGAGGCGGTGGCCGCGGGGCTGTTCAGCCGCGTGGTGCCCGCCGCCGAGCTGCTCGACTTCACGCGCGAGCGCGTGCACCGGGTGTCGCTCGGCGCCACCGAAGCATTCCGGGCGAGCAAGGCCCTCGTGCACGAGCTGCGCGACGAGCGCCTCGGCCTGTGGGATTCGATCGACCACGAGAACGTCGCACAGGGCGAGCTCTGTGCGACCGACGACTACCGGGAGGGTTTCGCCGCGTTCCAGCAGAAACGTGCGCCGGTGTTCGGTGCGGCCCGGTCGTGACTCCCCGCGAGATGTTCGAACGGGACGCGGCATCCGCGGCTCTCGGCATGCGGCTCGTCGACCTCGGGCCACAGCGCGCGGTCGTGACGATGACCGTGCGCGACGACATGCTCAACGGCTTCGCGGTCGCCCACGGCGGCATCGTCTTCGCGGTGGCCGACACCGCCTTCGCCATGGCCTGCAACGACGGCACGGCGGTGACCCTCTCCGCCGGGGCCGACATCAGCTTCCTGCGGCCGGTGCGCGCGGGCCAGGAGCTCACGGCGAGCGCGGTCGTGCGCTCGGACTCGGGGCGCAGCGGCCTCTACGACGTCACCGTGACCGACGAGGCGGGCGCGGTCGTAGCGGAGTTCCGCGGTCGGAGCCGGCGCACGAGCCTGGTCGCTGACTAGCTACAGAGAATCCGCGGTGCGCAAGGTGTCGGGGCTGAGGAGTCGACTTGCATCCAGAACCTCAATGCCGACCAGTCGGCCGTCCGAGTCGAAGTCGAGATTGATCATTCCGTCGACCTCTCGCGGGTCGACAGGGACGGTCCTCTCCACACCGCCCGCGGCGATCTCGGGGATCAGGTAGATGTAAGCCGCGTCGGCGCTGGCGTCGTACTTGACTCTCATGGCTTCATGATCTCATCGGCTGAGCAGCAACCGACCGCCTTCCCCGACCCATCACTCCAGTGGCGTTACGAGTGCTAGACGAGCGCGCTCCCCGCCGGAGGGCTATCCGTCCCAGATCACCCTCACGTAAGCCCAACTGGTCCCGTCATCGTCGCGCGCCAGATACACCGTCGCGCCCAGCGACTCGGAAGTGGCAATCGCGTCGACGGGACCGATGCCTCGCTTCGCGAGGTAGGTCGAGATGTACGACTGGACTCCGGCGTCCTGCTGCGGGGCTCCGTATGTCGCGCCCAATGCCACGTCATCTCCCGCGGCCAGCCGGATGAGAGCGGACTCGGTCCCGTACTTGAGGCTGCGACTGGAACCCGAGTCGACGATCGTCGCGGTGCTCGGGATGATGATGCCCGCTGTGCCTTCGATGCGGGAGCCGCTCAGCTCCGTGCAGTGGTACCCGTCGAGGACGAAGCAGGTGCCGTGAGAAGTCGAGGGCATCAGAAACCAGCGATAGCCGACCACTCCTACCGCGGCGAGAAGGAGCAGTGCGAGCGCGCCGAGCCCCAGCACGAACAGACAGCCTTTCACCCCGGGATTCTCTGCATGTGAGCGGCCCTCGACAGCGGGAGTCATCCCGGTCATACGACGTTCGCGTCAGAGCGTTCGGTCGCGGGCCCCCGGCGTCGCAGTAGGAGCGCCGTCACCCCCGTCAGCGCCAGACCAGCGACTCCCAGCACACAGAGCCACAACCCCGAGTTTGTGCCGACGACGATCCACGCGGGCGCGTATTGCGGCTGCAGACCCTGGTCCTCTCGGATTCGGTACTGCACCCCGGAAATGACCGTGAAGACGACCGCGGCGAGAGCTCCGCTGCCCGCCACGATCGTCAACGCCGTGACGAGGCGTTTCACCACCATGGTCGTTGCGATTCTCCTCGGGTTGTCATCACGCTCCCTTCCCTACTCGACAGTAGGAAAAGCTCGCGGGCGACGCGTCATCCGCTCGTCTACGGTTCGCTGCACAGCAGACGACTTAGCTCATCCGCGCGATGGATGATCGCGGCTACCGTGCCGGTCGTCGCGTTGCCCGGTCGCGACGGCGGAATCAGAGTTTCAGGTCGTGCACGAGAGAGCGGTCACGGCCGCCGTGTTCGAAGCGAGACCGGCGTTCGCCGTCAGCGCGTGAACCACGGTGATGCCGTCCATCACCCGCACCGTGCCAGACGTCCTCGCGTTGGCGACGGATCGGACGGCACTGTTGAGCGACGAGACGCTGTTCGACGTCGTCGTCGCCGAACATCCCGTGAATGCCAGGCGGGTGCCGCCGTAGCGTGTGCCGCTGAACACGCAGTAGCTTCCCGTGGCGCAGGTTCCGATGGCGCGGTCGGTCGCCGAAGGAAAGGTCAGGAGAACGGCCCCGTCCTCCCATGACACCGTTGTGGGAGACACCTGCACGCCGCCGGGATAGCGGGCCAGCGCGTCGTCGATCTCCTGCTGAAGGGAGTCGGCGACAGGCTGGTCGGCAATCGCCGGACCGCCGACTATCCCGACGAGAGTCAGGGCGAGAACGATCAGTGCGGCTTTCTTCGGCATCTACTCGACTGCCTTCCATGCTGTGTAGTTGAGGACGGTCATCGGGGGGAGGTTGATGTCATCGAGACCGCCGAGATAGACGTCCTCGGCCGAATTGAGGAGCCCCGTGACCGTGTCGAAAATCAGCAGGTCGCGGAACTTGCCGCCGCCGCGGGTTTCGGTCTGCAGCGCTATTCCGTGACGCCCGACCCTGTCGGTGACGGCGGCGGCGGTGACGCCGGGCAGGGCGCTGATCAGCTCGAGGGTCGCGACGTTCTGGGCGGGAGTCAACGGCCAGTCCGTCCGGAGGTCTTGGACGGCCTTGAACCAGTCTCCTGCGGTCGACGAATCGGTGAGCCCGAGGACGCCGGCTATGTACGCGCGCAGTTCCGACGCCGTGGACGGCGGCTCCTCGGGGAAGAGGACGGGGTACTCCCCCGGACCGAATTTGCCGTCGTCGATGATGTCTCCCGGCTCGAAGGGAGAGTCGCCTTCCGGTTGCACACCCATTGTCACGGCGCCCGCGCGCATGACTATGTGACCGGAGAGGTCGTCAGACCAGACGCGCTCTACCTCTTGGGGTTGCACGAAGACGTCGACCGAGGCGTCCTCACCGACCGTGATGTTGGCCGACCACGCCTCGTATGAGATCCGGTGCGTCGATGAAGATTTCTCGGCGGGGTTCTTGCGTGCGGACATGATCAGCCTGTCGATGACTTCATTGATGGTTCCGTCGACCGGGGTCTCTTCGAGAAGTGGGAGGCCGGTCGCGCTGGCCGGTGGATCGGGGATGATGTTGCCGGTCACGATCAGCACGCCGACCACGAGCGCTGCGACCATGCCGCTCAGCAGAGAGATGGCGTAGCGCGGTCGAGTGCGCAGCGCCCTCGCCGGCGACTCGGCCGCCGGCGTCGCGAGCAGCGTAGCGAGTTCCTGTTCCGCACGCGGGGACAGCGGGGTCTCACGACGGATCGGGCGGGGATTGCCTTCCCTGATTCTGCGCTCGAGCTCATCCATGGGATGCCGCCCCCTTCTCACGCAATACCTCGACTGCATCGTTGAACGGACCATCGAGGTGAGCCCGGAGCGCGGAGCGTGCCCGGTTGAGGCGCACCCACACGGTCGGCACCTTGCAGCCGAGGATCGTCGCTATCTCCGCACCGCTCAGATCTTCCCAGTAGGCCATGAACAAGATTTCACGGTCGGCTTCCCTCAACTCCATCATCGCCCGGCGGACGTCTGCCTCCTCGTCCCGGTCGTCCACGACGTCGTCGGCGTGCCCTGCTGCTTTGACGGTCAGCGCGGCCGACCTGGTGCTTCGCCGATACTCGTTTCCGACGACGTTGCGGGCGACGGTGTAGAGCCACGGGAGCGTCATCTCCCCGCCGGTCTGGTAGTGAGACCAAGCCACTCTGAATACCTCCGAGGTCACGTCTTCCGCGGTGCTGTGATCGTTCAGGCGGCGGCCCACTGTTGTGAGGATCAGCGAGTAATGACTTCGGTAGAAGCTCGCGAAATCGTGACCGGGGCGCCCGTCGGTCATGCGGAGAAGCTCATGTTCACTCTGGGCAAGCCTCTCGACGACGGTGTGTACGTGGTTTGTTTCCTCTCGCCCGACGAACCTAACAAGAATGGGAAGAAAACCCGGGATATTCTCCGCTTTGACGACTGCGCCCCTGACGCCGTATTCGTCGCACCCAGACATAGAAAAAACCCCGCAATCACGAGGATGACGGGGTTTGTTTCTGGCAGGCTCCTTACGAATCCCGCTGCCCGCCTAGACACTGGGAACTTTTCGGCTCCGCAAAAGATCATCCTCCCTAAGGTTCAGGAAAATCCTCTTCGTCCCGTCGAGGTCGTGCCGCCGCTAGCCGACACATTTAGGGGTGGTCGATCTGAACGCCTAGCGCGACAGCGGGAGAGCCTTCGCAACCTCCGGCCTCCGGGCGCCGGCCGCGCCTTGTCATACACGACAGTGAGGGAAGCGAGTTGTTCCGCGTGCTGCCATTCGATCGTGCTCGTTCAGCATTATCGTGTCCCGCACAACTATCGCCAGCTAAGAAGCCGCGGCTGGCGTCATCGGAGCCGAGGCCACTTCCTCATCGATGAGCGCCTTCAGCCCCTTGGCCCGCGTAGTCCGCGAGCAGGTTGTCGGGCACGAACTCGCCCCGAAGCACTACCTTCAATGACACTTCGTACGCCGCGTTCTGCGGCGACAGGAGACGACCGTCCGCCGCACTGATCATGCTCAGCTGGCTGTCAAGCCGCCGTTTGCTCTTTCGGTTCACAATCCACGTTGCGCCCGGATTCGCGTTCAAGATCACCTCGGCAAGGTAGGCCTGAACTTCGTCTACGAGCATCAGCTGGGCTCGCGTGAACGGGTACGTTTCCGGATCACCGTTGTCGGCAGTGGGCATCGCTGGATCCCACCAGGCGGGCAGGCCGGCACGGGGCGCCTCGATCGTCAGCAGGCGCTCGACAAACCATCGCTTCAGTTCGATCAGGCTCTCGATGCTTCCATCGAGGTCCGCACCTGTCTCGGCTTTGAATCGATTACGAAGCTGCTCAGATGCCGGCCCGAGGGAACTCAGGTAGTCGTCGTGGTGGCGGTGTGCTTCGCTTTTGTCAGCGCTGATCAGATCCCACATAGTTTTATGAAATCCAAAGAGTGAAGGGCATACCCACGCGGTTGAGCTCCTCGAGAAGTTTCACGTCCGGTCCGATGTGGTCTTTCGTGCTTGTGAAGAAATGCCACTCGATTGTATCGATACCGTTTCCCAGAGTGTTTTTCATCGCGACATCGGCAAGCGGCGGTATGGCCGACGGTGAGACCGTGCGTCTGCACGAATCGCTCGAGGAAGCGCCGGTCGAGGACGAGTAGTCATCCCGCGCCGGTCATTTCCGAGGTTAGTTTGATGCGGCTGAATTGGGTTTGCTCGCTGTGACGTCATCCCGGCGGAGGCTTCGAGGCCTGGCCGCTCAGTCGTACATCCTCACCATGATGTACGTCTCGGCGAACCTGCGAAAGATCGCGCGCTTCCTGCGCGACGCTCAGCGCAGACCCAAACCAATCCCCATCCAACGCAAGCGCGATCGCAAAGGTCTAAGCACCTACGCTCGCTGGCGCTACAAAGCACCGTCCGTCCCCGCTCATGAACCCGACCCACCGCTGAAAACCTAGGATTCCGCCGAAGCCGCTTTCATTCACCCGCAACACAGGTCCTACCGCCGCGCCCACAAGCGCGGCTTTTGTCTCTTAACCAGGCAGTGGCACCGGAACGAGCACGTGGGCTGGAAGCGCGCCTGCTCCGGATGCCGAAAGACGCGAAAAGCCCCCGAAAACTCGGGGGCTTTTCGTTTAGAGCTGGGATTCGCAAACGAAATCATTGAGATTCGTAAAGAGCCCTCTGGCGGAACCGGTGGGATTTGAACCCACGGTGGGCTCAACACCCACACAACTTTTCGAGAGTTGCACCTTCGGCCGCTCGGACACGGTTCCGAGGACGATCTTAGTACAGAGATGGCCGTGTTCTTGAATCGTGTGCGCGACGAGCCTTCGCCGGGGCAAATCGACCAGCACGCGGACGACCACCGCACCGATTCGAACTAGCCCCGAGCATCCGACATGCGTAGGGTTTTTCCATGGTGGCGAAGACCCCGGGCATCGTCGGCGGGGCGGTGGTCGCGGCGGCGGCCACCGCCTTCGTCGGCTACCGTCTGGCCGAACGCCGTCAACGCTCGGGAGCCGTGGTCGCGGCAGCGGCCATCACACCGCACGCCGAGTGGTGGCGCTCGCAGCGCAGCCTCAGCGGCGACCTGCTCTACGTCGCGATCGGCGACTCGGCGGCGCAGGGTGTCGGCGCCAGCGCGCCCGGACGCAGCTACGTCGGTCTGCTTGCCGAACGCGCCCGCGCCGCGACGGGGCGCACCGTGCGCGTCATCAATCTCAGCCAGTCGGGCGGGCGGGTCACCGAGGCGCTCACCCGGCAGGTCGCCCACCTCGCCGGCCTCGCCCCCGACGTCGTCACCGTCGCGATCGGCGCGAACGACATTGGCCCGCATTTCGACCCCGTGCGGTTCGAGCGGGAGATCGACGAGCTCTACCGCCAGCTGCCGCGCCACGCGATCGTCGCCGACGTGCCCGCCTTCTACTTCGGATGGCGCGAGCGTCAGGTGCGGGTCGCGAGCGAGATCATCCACCGCGTGGCCGACACCTACGGACTCGATGTCGCCCCACTGCACTCCGCGACCCGGCGTCAGAGCGCTCCCCGTTACTTCCTCAATCAGGTCGCCGCCGACCTCTTCCACCCGAACGACCGCGGCTACGTGGTGTGGGCATCCGCATTCTTTCCACACTTCGACCGTCGGCTCACCGGGGGTGACGGTGGCCTCGCCTAGGCTGGCCAGATGGCCCGAGTCACCACTAATTTCCGCTGCACAGAGTGCGACTGGTCGAGCATCAAATGGGTGGGCCGTTGTGGCGAGTGCCAGTCCTGGGGCACCGTGGTCGACCAGGCCGAGACGGTCGGCATCGCCGCACGCGGCGTGACCGCGGTCAAGATCACGGATGCGCGCAGCGCCCGCCCGATCACCGAGATCGGCGCGGACTCCGTGGCCCACTGGCCCAGCGGCATCTCGGAGTTCGACCGTGTGCTCGGCGGCGGCATCGTTCCCGGTGCGGCCATCCTGCTGAGCGGCGAGCCGGGAGTGGGCAAGTCCACCCTGCTGCTCGAGGTCGCGTCGCGCGCCGCCGCGACCGGGCAGCGCGTGCTCTACGTCAGTGCCGAGGAGTCGGTCAGCCAGGTGCGCCTGCGCGCGCAGCGCACGAACGCGCTGCAACCCTCCCTCTACCTCGCGGCCGAGACCGACCTCGCCACGATCCTCGGCCAGATCGACCAGGTGCAGCCGCAGCTGGTCATCGTCGACTCGGTGCAGACCGTGTCGTCGTCGCTGTCCGAGGGACTCGCCGGCGGTCCTTCGCAGGTCCGGGAGGTGGCATCCACTCTCATCCGTGTCTCGAAAGACCGCAACCTGCCTGTTCTGCTCGTAGGCCACGTCACCAAAGACGGTTCGATCGCCGGCCCGCGCCTGCTCGAGCACCTCGTCGACGTGGTGTTGCAGTTCGAGGGCGACCGGCAGACCGCGCTGCGCTTCGTGCGGGCGCACAAGAACCGCTTCGGACCCACCGACGAGGTCGGCTGCTTCGAGATGACCGGCGAGGGCATCGCCGAAGTCGCCGACCCGTCGGGGCTGTTCCTCTCCCGCGCCCGCCAGCCGGTCAGCGGCACCTGCGTGACGATCGCGGTCGAGGGCCGCCGCGCCCTCCCGGTCGAGGTGCAGGCGCTCATCGTGAAGAGCGGCGCCCCGAACCCCCGCCGGGTGGTCAACGGGGTCGACGGCTCCCGTGTGGCGATGCTGCTCGCGGTGCTCGAACGCCGCGCAGGGTTCAAGCTCTCCGAGGTCGACGTCTACGTCTCCACGGTCGGCGGCATCCGCGTGACCGAGCCGGGGGCCGACCTCGCGATCGCCCTCGCGATCGCGAGCGCCTTCAACGACAAGGCGTTCCCGATCACGCAGGCGGTCATGGGCGAGATCAGCCTCGCCGGTGAGATCCGCCCCGCGTCATCCGCCAAACAACGCGTCGCCGAAGCCCGCCGACTCGGCTTCTCGACCATCATCGACGCCGAGGCGATCCACCTGCGCGAGGCTCTGCGTCAGGCGTTCACCGCCTCGACTATCGAGAGGGTCGAGGTGCCGCAGTTCTAAGCGGCACTTTCTACGGCTGGTCTTCTTCGCTGTCGTCGGCGGGGGTCCCGTCGCGCATGCCCTGGTCGGCCAGCGGCAGGTTGGGGGCCTCGCCCTCGTAGCCGGGCTTCTCGCTCGACTCCATGTCCTCGGCCGTGCCGACCCGGTTGCCCTCGATCAGCGCGTCGGGGTTGCCGCCCTCGGTGAACGGGTTGCCCTTGTCGCCGAGCTGCTCGTACATCGGCTCGTCTGCTGGATCACTCATCATCGCCGTCTCCTGTCGGCTCGGGCGCCCCTCCGGACGCGTCGTCGGGCGGCGTGCCCTCCGCGTTCGTCGTCTCGTCGGGATCGGCGTTGGTGGCCGTCTCCATGTCTCCGAAGACCTTGTCGTCGCTCACTGGATGCCTCCCGTCGCGGGCTTCGTCGTCGCCGGCTTGTCCGATGATGCGGTTTCGGTGCCTGAGCCCGTGGCGCCGGACGACGTGTCGGGCGACGTGTCATTGACGCTGTCGACGACGGCCGCGCCGAGGTCGTGTGCCACGGGCGCCTTGTCTCCCACGAAGTCATCCACCTTCTTCACCGTGTTCTGCACCACGGGGCGCTCCCACAGGTCGTTCACGGTCGTCTTGATCTTCTCGTACTGCTTGCGGCCCGCGGCCGCGCCCACCACGTATCCCGCGGCGAAGCCGAGCAGAATCCATCCTTTTGCCATTGTCATTCCTTTTCTGTCGGGTGGTGCGTTCAGGGGAGGGGCGCGTCGCCGCCGGGACGGATGTCGCGGGCGTTCAGATCCGGCTCGTCCTCGCCCTCGTCCAGGCGGCTGCCGCCCGGGAGCAGTCCGGCGACGTCTCCGCCGTCGGGGTTCATGTCTGCGTCGGCCGGCACGCTGCCGTCGTCGTAGGGGTCCTGGGTCTTCTCGGTGTCGCTCATTGCTCTCCTGGTTTCAGTACGACCTTGATACAGCCGTCGCTCTTCTTCTGGAACGTGTCGTACATCTCGGGGGCCCGGTCGATCGGCACCGTGTGCGTCACGAGATCGGTGACGCCGAGCGGGTCTGCCGGGTCTTCGACGAGGGGCAGCAGGTCGTCGATCCAGTTCTTCACGTTGCACTGCCCCATGCGCAGGGAGACCTGCTTGTCGAACATCGTCTTCATCGGCATCACGTCTGCCTCGCCGGCGTACACGCCGCTCAGCGAGACGCTGCCACCACGACGCACGAGGTCGACGGAGGCGTGCAACGCGGCGAGCCGGTCGATGCCCGCTACGTCCATCGCCTTGCGGGCGAGCGCGTCCGGCAGCACGCCGACGGCGGCCTGGGCGAACCCCGCGATCGGGTTGCCGTGGGCCTCCATGCCCACCGCGTCGACCACGGCGTCCGGCCCGCGGCCGAGAGTGCGCTCGCGCAGTGCGGCGGTCGTGTCGCCGGTGAGGTCCCACGTCTCGATGCCGTGCCTCTCGGCCATCGCACGGCGCTCCGGCACCAGGTCGACGCCGAGCACTTCGTAGCCGAGGTGGCGGGCCACGCGCGTGACGAGCTGCCCGACGGGGCCGAGACCCATGACGGCGATCGTCCCGCCCTCGGGAGCGTTCGTGTACTTCACGCCCTGCCAGGCCGTGGGGAGGATGTCGCTGAGGAAGAGATAGCGCTCGTCGGGGAGGTCAGGGCCCACGACGATGGTGTTGTAGTCGGCGAGCGGTATGCGCAGGAGTTCTGCCTGCCCGCCCGGCACCTGGCCGTAGAGCTTCGTGTAGCCGAAGAGCGCGGCACCGGAACCGTGCTCGCGCACCTGTGTCGTCTCGCACTGGCTCTGCAGTCCACGGACGCACATGAAGCACGTGCCGCAGGCGATGTTGAACGGTACGACGACGCGGTCGCCCGGGCGAAGGCCGACGACGGCCTCCCCGATCTCGACGACGACGCCCATCGCCTCATGGCCGAGGATGTCGCCGGCGTCGAGAAATGGGCCGAGCAGTTCGTAGAGGTGCAGGTCTGACCCGCAGATGGCGGTCGACGTGACGCGCACGATGGCATCCGTGGGTTCGAGCACGATCGGATCTGGCACGGTGTCGACGCTCACTTTGCGCCGCCCCTGCCAGGTGACGGCCTTCATCAACGCACCTTGCTGGCGCAGCCCACGCACTGGGTCGAGTAGGGGCGCACTTCCAGGCGCGCGACGGGGATCGGCTTGTGGCAGGTCACGCACACGCCGTAGGTTCCGCCGTCGATGTGCTCGAGCGCGCTCTCGATCTGGGAGAGGTGGATGCGCGTCTGCCCGAGGATCGCGGTCGACTGCGACCGCTCGAACGCGAGGGTAGGTCCTTCGGGGTCGTGCTCGTCGTCGACGGGCGCGTCCTGGCGCGAGTGCTGGAACGAGTCGAGGTCTGAGACCAGCCGGGAGATCAACAGCTCGGTCGCCTTGTGGTCGTCGACGAGTCGCGAGCGCAGCTTGGCGCGCTGGCGTGTTGAGAGTGTTGCTGTGTCTTCCGCGGTCGTGGTCATCTGGCAAGTTCACACCCAACCACGAAAAGTGTCATCCCCTATCGCGACCCCGATGCATTTGATAGGCCACGGGCGGCGCTCAGTCGGTGAGGGCGAGCAGGTACTCGTTGATGCCGGCGGTGAGCGCGGCGTCGACCGCGAACGGCGCACCGTCGAGGGCCCGTACCGGCGCGGCGAGCCGCACGCTCGACACCAGCCACGCGGCATCCGCGCTTCGCAGCTCGTCGGGGGTGACCAGTTCGAATCCCGTCGTGAACCCCAGCGACTCGGCGTAGCGGAAGACGTTCGCCTGCGTCGTGCCGTCGAGGATGCCCAGGCCGGTCCCCGGGGTGAGCAGCCGATCGCCGCGGCGGAAGATCACCGACGACGTCGGCCCCTCGAGCACGAACCCGTCGCTCGAGACGAAGATCACGTCGTCGGCATCGCGGCGGTGCGCCTCGCGCAGCACCGAGCGGTTCACGGCATAGCTCAGCGTCTTGGCGCCCGCGAGCAGCCAGGGCGACGTCTGCTCGACGTCGTGCCGGTAACCGCGATCGAGGGTTACCACCCGCACGCCCGTGGTGCGGGCCTGCGAGAAGTCGGAGGTGTGGGCCGCGTACACCCAGCCGGTCGGGCGTCCGTCGCCCTCGACGCCGCGCGTCAGCACCGTCTTCACCCACGACTCCGCGCCCGGCTCCAGCTCGACGATGGCCGCGAGGATCGCCTCACGCCACGCGTCGAGGTCGGGCGCGGGGAGGTCGAGCTTCGCCGCCGAGCTGGCGAACCGGCGGAGATGGTGTTCGAGCGCCTGGGCGTGGCCGTGGCCGACGCTGATCGACTCGAAGATGCCGTCGCCGCGGGTGACGCCGAGATCCATGACGCTGAGGTGCGGCTCAGCGGCGTCGGCGAAGGCGAACGGCGCGGACCCTGGGGTGTGCGGCGGGGCGTCGGCTGAGGGTTGGTTGAGAATCGCGAGTACGTGGAGAGCCATTTGTTCCATTCTGCATGCTCCGGTGCGAGCATGAAGCATGTCCGACAACGAAGAACAGACCATGCAAGACGGCAATCACGCCACCGACGACGACAAGGTACAGGGGATTATCGGCCAGGTGCGGGCGGATGTCTCGCTGGGCAACGAGGGCGACGTGCGCACTCTTCTCGAGCAGCGACTACACGACGCCGGCATCACGCTCTCGGCGGAGCAGTTCGACGCCGCCCTCGCCGAGGTGAGCGCCGCCTAGCTCAGCGCCGCCGCCTAGGACTGAACCGGGATGCTCGCCGTCTCGTAGGTGGGCCTGGCCTTCGGGATGAAGATCGCGATGACCACGCCCACCACCGAAACGGCGGCGCCGATCGCGAACGTCAGCTGGAACGCCGCGGTCGTCGGAATCGAGATGCCGTCGGCCACGACGACCTGGGTCGACAGGATCACGCCGACGATGGTCGCCGCCACAGTGGAGCCGAGTGTGCGCATCACCGAGTTGAGCCCGTTCGCGGCCGCGGTCTCGCTGGGCGGCACGGCGTTCATGATGAGCGTCGGCATCGCCGCGTACGCGTATCCGACGCCGAGGCCCACGAACACCGAGATCAGCACCACATGCCAGACCTCGCCGGTGAGCAGGATGCCCGCCGCGAAGGTCAGCGCGATGATCGAGCCGCCGAGGATCAGGCTGGTGCGCGGCCCGCGTGCGTTCGAGAGTCTGGCGGCGAGCGGGGATGTGAAGAACATCACCAGGCCGAGCGGCATGAGGCACAGGCTGGCCACGATCAACGGGAGCCCGAAGGCCACACCCGTGGTCGTGGGCGCCTGCAGTAGCACGGGCAGCGCCGCCGACGTGATGAAGAAGGCGAAGCCGACCGAGATGGAGGTGAGGTTCGTCAGCAGCACGGGGCGCCGGGCGGCGACCCGCAGGTCGATCAGCGCGTGCGGTGTGCGCAGCTCGTAGAAGCCCCACGCCACGAGTACGACGGTTCCGCCGATGAGCAGGCCGAGGATCGTGGGGCTGGTCCAGCCCCACTCCGACCCCTTCGAGACGCCGAGCAGGATGCCGATCAACCCGACACCGAGCCCCACCGCGCCGACGAAGTCGAACCGGCCGGCGGTGCGCAGGGTGCTGACGGGCACGATCCAGGCCACGAGAGCCAGGGCGACGAGGCTGAGCGCCGTCGCGAGCCAGAACAGGTAGTGCCACGAGAAGTTCTCGGCGATGAGAGCCGCGACGGGCAGTCCGACCGCGCCGCCGATTCCGAGGGTGGCGCTCACGAGCGCGACCGCGCCCCCGAGGTTCTTCGGGTGGATGACGTCGCGCAGGATGCTGATGCCGAGGGAGATCACACCCAGCCCGATGCCCTGCAGCGAGCGCCCGACGATCATCGGGATGACGGAGTCCGACAGCGCGGCCACGACCGAACCGATCGTCATGATCACGAGCAGCGCGAGCACGATGCGGCGCTTGCCGTACATGTCGCCGAGCCGGCCCGCGATGGGTGTCGCGATGGCGGCGGCGAGCAGGGTAGAGGTCAGGACCCACGACGTGTCAGAGGGAACACTGTTCAACAGCACGGGCATCTCGGCGATGATCGGGGTCACGAGCGTCTGCATGAACGCGGCGATGAGCCCGGTACTGGCGAGCACGGCGACGACCGTGCGGTCGCTGCGCACCCGGGTGAGACGGCGTCGATCGCGGGGCGAGAGCGAGCCGGCGTCATCCGACGTGTTTTCTGGAGGGTCGGATGGTGGTGTGGTCACGCTGTGCCTTTCGGGGCCACCGTCGCCTGGGGAAGGTCACGCGGGAGACGGGGGCGTTCCACTCTATCCCCGCGGGACGCTCTGCCGCCGGGCCGTGCGCACCCGCGGCTCAGAGGTCGTGGTGCCCCTCGTCGAGGTGCGTCTCGACGTCGGGGTTCTCGCCGAATTCGGCGTATGCGGCCGCGTCCTCGCCGTCGATGAGAACCTCGTCGTCGGTGTACTCGACGCCCAGGGTGTGGGGGTGGCCGGCGGCTCGCTCCGCGCGGTCGACGGCCGGGCGCTCCGGGTTGTTGATGGTGAAATGCGGGTTGCGCACTGCTTTGCTCCTCACGTCGTTAGACCACGTTAGTAAACGCTGCTCGACGCGGGCAAGAAGAGATTGCGGCCGCGATCAGCGCAGGCTCACGCTGTCGGCCGCCGTGGCCCTCCGCCCGCCCGCGGCGCGAGCCACGAGGTACCGGCGGCGCATCCAGCCCGGCCAATTGAGGGCGAGAGTCGCCACGCCCCGCCAGGCGCGCACGGCGAACGATCCGAACGAGTCGAACGGCCGCGCCGAGATCTCCATGAGCCGCGCGTCGTCGTAGTCGACCACCATGCCGGGCTGCACCTGGAAGCTGAGGTCGAGGTCGTCGTGCACCGTGGCACTCTCGCGGTGGAATCCGTTGCGCAGCCGTTGCCATGCGGTTGATCGCAGCACCAGGTTGGATCCGAAGAACGGCGGATGCCCCAGCATCAGACCCATCGCCCAGAAGTACCAGCCGAGGTAGGCGGTGCGCCCGACCCACGCGGTGAACCGGCTGCCGTCGATGAAGTCGGCCGAGCCCGTGAGCGCGTCGAGCCCCGGGTGCGCGTCGAACCGCTGCTCGGCGCGCATCAGCCAGTCGCGGGCGGGCACGCAGTCCGCGTCGATCCGAGCGAGCAGGTCGCCGCGCGCCGCGTCGAATCCGGCGGCCGATGCGGGAGCGATACCCCGGCGAGGCTCGACGATGACGCGCGCACCCCGCGCTCGCGCGACCGCGGCCGAGTCGTCGCTCGAGCCGTTGTCGACCACGACGATCTCGTCGGGCAGGCGGCTGCCGGCCTGGAGGGCGTCCAGGCAGCGGGCGAGAAGCCGGGCGTCGTTGAACACGGGGATGACGACGGAAACGGTGCTCATTGTCTGCCCAGACTAAGTCGGGCGGTCTTCCTCGCGCGCGCCCTTGACGGCCGTCGGCTGACTAGTCCTCGCTCGACAGCGTGAGCGCATCCAGCACGTCGGCCGGGTCGGCCTGCATGGCGTGCGGCCCGGCGACGTCGAACCAGACGGCCTCGAG